>Ga0179591_1330981_pt1 | contig 11939 bp, 22 predicted proteins | sample CZOMad2_1_08_16f_FD_182891 | JGI IMG/M metagenome (GOLD analysis project Ga0179591, IMG submission 182891) | Vadose zone soil fungal communities from Angelo Coast Range Reserve, California, USA - CZOMad2_1_08_16fungal (PacBio error correction) | ecosystem: Environmental > Terrestrial > Soil >...
CGGAAACGAACTGGGTGTTTTCACCAACAAAAAGGAGGGTGAGCAAAAAAAACAAAAAACAGGAAAATTCGGCCCTTACCACAGGGTGGGGGGCTGAAAGTGATAGCGACAAAAAAAACCACACCCCAACGTGGCCAGGGGCCGACTACATGTTTACAAACGGGGAGAAAGAGTCAAAAAAAGCACGAACTGCAGGGGGTCGAGGAGACAAGTACGAAGCATGTCCAAACCAAGACCAAAGCCACCAAAACACCAAAAGTTGGGGTGACCAGGCTAATTGGGAAAAAAAGGGGGTGGGTCAAAAAACTTCTGGGTAGGACGTCGTGAAAGGGTGTTTGAAAAACTTTGTGTTCTACTTAACGAGAAAAAAAATGGACAGGACAAAACGAAAAGCTGACACAACGTCGGGGGGGGGAAAAAAAAACAAAGTCATGGACGCACGGTGAAACCGTTGAGTAAAAAAGGGAAAAAAATCATACTTCGGGAAAACACCAAAAAAACCCAACAGGGGAACACGACATCAGGTGGGGACCCCCAAGGAGATTGGGACAAAGATTGGAAAAAAGCCAGGGGGGGGGCGTGACAGAACTTCGTCCAAAATCCGAACAGCAAAAGCACACAACGGGGATGCGACTAAAACGGGGGGGGGGTCGAGTCACAAAATCAAAAAACGAAAGGGTCGGCAACTTCCCAAGGGGGGGGGGTCCCCGGGGACAACGGTTAGACACCGGGGAACCAGCATTCAGGGGGCACAAAATCAGTGCCCGGCCCTATTGGGGGGGGGGGGCTAACTTTGCAGACTGGTAGGTCACAAAAGTACCACCGGTAGAAAGCAAAAAGGGGGGGGGGACACCCTGTAGAAAAGTCAAAAAAACAACCTGGCGGGGTAAAACCGGCACCAAACACAGAAGCAAAAATGAAAAAAAAAAAAAAAACGGGCCCACAACCAACGGTGCACGGACAAAAAAAACACAAAAATCCGAACCCGTTTGGGGGGAAGTAAGAACCGCAGCCAAAACCGGAAAAACCCACTTTCCCTGAAAAGGGCATCAAAAAACCCCCAAAAAAAAAAAAACAAACTTCGGGGGGGCTCCCGCGACACACTGAACCATTGGTGAACACAAAAACATAAAAAAAAAAAGGGGGGCGATCGGGGGGGGCAGGGGGGGTCAAAGGAAAAAAAGGTGACTGCCCGGGGGGCCAGAGCAGTTTACCAAACTGCAGTGGGAGGACAAAAAACAAACCAAAAAGGGCACCCCACGGGGACGGGCCTGTGGAGGGGGTGCAGGGGCGTAGAGAAAAGGGACACTGCAAAAACGAAAAATTGAACTAGTCCCTGGAAAAACGGACAAGGGAAAACCCAACGACAAAGTTGAAGGGAACGCACGTGAAAAGGAAACCAGAAACACCGACTCCAGAAAAAAAACACCAGCAAGGGGGGCACCCTTGATGGAAAACAAAACAAAGGGGGGTTAAAAGCCGGAAAACCAAAAAATACGCCCAGGAAAACCGGGTCCTGAGAAAGGAAAACAAGGAAAAAAAAAGGAATCAGGAAAAATCCCACAGGGGGGAATGGCTGCAGGGGGGGGGAAAGGTGGGGGAAAAAAAAAAAAACGGAAAACTCGGCAGAAAAAGATCATCCCCGCATGAAAGCAAGTATTTCAAAGGGTCAAAACAGGGTGCTGGGTGGTCGGGAACCCCGGCACATGGAAAAAACCACCGGGTAGACCGCGGGAGGGAGGGGGAAAACAAACACTTGAAAAAGGAGCCCTTGATTAAAAGGGAACCAGGGAAGAGTTCACTCACAGGGGGGGTCAAAAACACCAATTGGGCAAAAAAAAGCGGCCCTTCAAGGAACTTCCAAGTAGGAAAAAAAAAAAAAGAAAAAAAAACCAAACAAGGGGGGGTTCAAGAAAAACGGCTCTGGCTTTAGGGTAAAGACGGTTACACAGGAAAAAAAAAAAAGAAGGAAAATTGGTTTGTTTTGGAAAAGGGAAAGGGGAAAGGGGGGCTTTGAAAAAAAAAAAAAAAAAAAACAAACAAGGGGACCCAAACACAAACAAGGACCCGCAAAAAACTGGAAAAAAAAAATGGGCACGCATGACGACCCGCTGTGGGAAAAGGGGGAAGACGCATTCAACAAAAACCAAAAGAGTGGGGGAAAAAAAAAGAGAAATACGAAACAAGTGCAAAGGTCGATTCGTGGTTCAAAGGGGGGGAACGAACTTCCGGGGGGGGGGGTAAAAAGGTTGTTTTGGACAAAAAAAGGGAACACAAAACAAAACGGGTGGGAAGTCGCCACAACCAAAATAAACATCAGGGGGAAGACGGACCAGACCAGAAAGGAAAAAGACCCCCAGCAGCCAACTTGGGGGGGGGGTTTGAAAAACCGTGGGGGGTGGGGTTTGGGGAAGGGGGACAGGCCACAGGATGAACAGAAAAGGGAACCATTGGGGACACAACCAGAAAAAAGGTGCCGCAAGGGGAAAAAGAAAAAAAAATCCGAAAGGCCCAAGGACAGGGGGGGGGTTGTCAATCAAACAAGGCAGCGATACCGGGGCCCAAAAAACGTTCCCAAGGCCAAACACCAAAGTTTACTTTGAAAAAAAAAAAGGGGGGAAATAAGGGCAAAAAAAGAACACCACATGTCAACGTCTGCCTTAAAAAAAAGCAAGGAGGGGGGTGAAAGGACTGGGGGGGGGGGGGAGGTGAAAAAACACCCAAAACAAAAAAACACGAAACACGGGGGAAATGCCAAAAAATGGTAAAAAGGAAGGAAATGCACTAAGCGACAAAAAAAAACAAGGAAGACGAACCAAAAATCGAAAATAGGACAATTAAAAAAACCATCCACGGGGGGCAAACCCGCCCAGCTGTGGGGGAAGAGTGTGGGGGCACGGTCAGACAAGGAACACCGTTGTGTAACTGTAACACGTGGTGAAAAAAAAAACGAAGGGCGAAGAAAAAAAAAAGAAAGGCCCACCAAGAAAAAACTGCTCGTCGAAAGAACATCCCGCAAAACGGGTGCCACCAGGCCAAAAAAAAAACCGGGGACCCTGTTGGACAAACATGGAACCTCGTCCAACGCAAAAACGGGGGGGAGGGAAAAAGGTGGTCCCAGCCAAAAAACAGTGAAAAAAGAAAAGGATGACCATTGAACCGAAAGAGGGGGGAACCCTGCCAAAAGGTTTTTTGGGGGTGGGTGGGGGGGGGGGGGCACCATAACAAAAAAATAACGGGGCAGGAGAAGCAAGGGGAAAACTGATCGCCAAATCATGGGAAAATTACCCAGTTTGGGTTCAAAGGGAAAAAAAAAAACCGTGGGGGGGGGATTAGAACAAAAGTGGCATCTTATGTCTGGAAAGAAGAAAAAGCCACAGAAAGGCCGTGGGTTAGAGTTTTTTGGTGGGATGGAGTGGGAGGTTCAAAACTCTGGACGAACACACAGGGGCAAGAAACGTTTAAAAAAGAGGGAAGGCCGCTCCATCAACAGGGGGTTGAAAAACCTGTTTGGTTTTGGGGGTTGGGGGGGGGGGGGTGAACAAACCCCCCCCAAAAAAAAAACCACCCCCCCCCAAAAAAAAAAACCCCCACAAAAAAAAAAAAAAAAAACCCCCCCCACCCCCCCCGACCCAACCAAACCAAAAAAAACCCCCCACCCCCAACCCCAAACCCCCCCCGACAGGTGGGAAGTTTCCTGGGGAGAGAGGCCGAAAACTTCAAAAAGAAAAGAAAAAAAAATCGCGCCAACACGATTATCGGAGTTACAACAGGGGACGCAAAGGGGGGGTGGGGTTCCCCCCCCCGGGAAAAAGTCGACACCACGGGGGGGCAGTATCGTTGAAGGGAAATTTGGACCGGGGAGAAGAATCAAACAGGGCGAATCAACAACTGGCCCCGCTCCGGAAAAGGGGGGAAAAGTAAGTTCACTGCACACGAAAACAAGGAAACCTGCACCAAAAGACAGTGCAAACGGTTAAAAAAACACGGGGGAGTTCACCCTGGGGGAATGGACTTGGTGTGTGGGGAAAACTGAAGAAAAAAAAACAGAGAGGAGGTTGGGGTCCTCAACACGAAAAAACAAATCCTTGGGGTCCAAACCCGCCGGAATCAGGGGGGGGGACACCAGGTGGGACAAAAGGGGGCAAAAAAGAGGGTAACAACTACAAAGAAAAACCCACAGGAGAATAAAACGGAAAGAAGACCATGACCACGAAGCATCCCCAGACCAGACTCGAGAGTGCAAAGTAAAGGGGGGCAGTGAAAAGGCTTTGGGAACTACGACCGATGAAATGAAAGGACGGGGGGCCTTCTTCGAACAGGGAAGGACCCGTGGCGCAAAAAAAAACGAGGGTTGAGACCCTTTACATGTGGGGAAAAAGTCCTGAGCCATCAAAAAGACAAACACCGCAAACCTAAAAAAAAACACAGGCGTTCCAAAAACCCCTGAGGTGGGTTTTTTTGGGGGTAAACCTAGGAAAAAACACTTTGAAAAAAAAAAAGGTAGAACAACGCGGGGCAAAGAAAACGAACCGGAAAAACAACGCAAAGCGAGAAAACCCTAGGCAAAAAAAAGTTTTTGGTGGGGGCAAGGGGGGGGGGCACTCATGTGCAAGCCGACAAGAAGACGTTTTCGCCGGCAGCGACGGACCCAGCTTGGGTTGTGGGGAAGGGTGAAGATTACTGTTCCAACAAAAAAAACCTGTCGAAGAAAAAGTAGGAAAAACCAAGGTGACCATCCAACTTGGAGGTTTCGTCAACCCGGGGGAAACTTAATCCTGTGAATTTTTGGTGGGGCGTGGAAACAAAAGGAGTTGCGAGTCTGTTCCGGGCAAGGGGAAAAATGTGTGCGCGACGAATCAAAACAGAGGGGAAAAGAAGGGTTTAATAAAAAAACAAAAAAAAAAAAAACCAAGATGCCAAAGAAATAGACAGGAAGTAAACTTGTAGACCAAATTTTTGGGGGGGTACAGTGTGGGGTCGGCAAACTACCAAATTGTGGCCGGAAACCGAAAACAAGATCAACAAGTCTATGGGGGGGGGCAAAACTGGAAGTTGTGATCGCGGGGGTGAAGTTGGGGAGACACTTTGATGACAGGAAAAAAGGGGTTTTGCAGCACCGGAAAAAAAAAAAAAAAAACCACCGGGAAAAGATGGTGTTTCAGCAAACCCAATTCGGCACGCGAACCGGATAAGGGGGTGGGGGCAACAACTTGACAATATCAAAAAAACAGAAACAATGGACAGGTAAAAAAAACGAAAACCGGGGGAATAGCCACACCTACTGAAGGGGGGACAAGAAAAAAAACAAACCTTTAAGAAGCGGAAAAGTGAAAAAATCACGAAAAAAAATGGTAAAAAAAAGCAAAAAGTAAGGGGAGGGGGTGGGGGTACACGGGCAACCGTTGGGGTGGGGGCCACCGTCAACATTCCTCGCAAGAAAAAAAAAAACCAACTGATGTGGGAAAAAAAGAAAGATATATTTAAGGTGGAAAAACCCCACAAAAGGGCCCCGGGAAAAAGAGGGATGGCAACCCAGAAAAGAGTCCAAGAAAAAGAAAAACAAAAAAGTGAAGATAGATCCGTCAAAACAAAAAAAAAAAAAAAAAAGCATAGGACGCACCCGCAGGGAAGTCGGAAGGCCTGGGGGCATGGGGAAGCATCGATCGTCAAAAAAAAAGGCAAACAAAAAACTCGGTACAAGGCCAAAAAAGGGGGGGGGGGGGGGACCCGAACGAAGACAAAGGGGGTGCGCAACCAAAAAAAAAGGAACAAGCGTTCTCATTAGAAAAAAAAAAAACATCAACGATCCAAAACAAAAAAACGCCTAGACTGAAAAACAAACATCAAGCCAAAAAGGTGAGGGAATGATTTGACCAAAAAGAAGGAAAAAAAACAAGACAACGTGGGTGGGAAAAAAAAGGAAAAAAAACGGGCCCGGAAAAAGGGGGGGTTAAAAAGGGGGCGGGGCGAACTGTAGGGACAAGACTGCACCGGAAAAAAAAAAGGTCCCCAGGGTTCCGACCGGAGGGCAGGTCACAAGAAAACCCAAGAAGGTGGGGCAACGGCCGGAAATAAGGGGGGACACAGATCAGAAAACAGGGGGGTCCCAACTAAGGCAAAGGGGAAAGGTCAAAAAAAAGGGGGGGGGGGTTATACGGTGAGACGGGGGGCGAGGGGCACCGTGCACCCACTCGATTGAAACCAAAAAAATTGGGGTCCGAAAAGCATTTGAAGGAACTGGAGACAAAAGAATTATGAAAAAACACAAAAAATGATCCCGGGAAAAAACTCAACGGCTCCGCAAAAAAGAAGGGTTGAGTGACCAGGGGGACAACTGAAAAACAGTCTGTGTACCCACGGCAAAAATTGGGGGGGGGGGGTTCTCCTGAAAAGGGGGAAGACTGGTTGAGACAAAAAACGCAGGGTGATTCACGGGCCTGGTTGGACCTGGGTTGGACAAGGGGACCAAACTTAAAAAAAAAAAAACCGCGGGAAAAAACTTGACCGCAAGTAGGCCAAAAGGAAAAACCCCACCCTAAAAACAGGGAAACGGGTCCCTTTAAAAAAGCGAACAAGGAAACTTTGCGAGGGGGACGGGGGGGCACAACGTCTAAAAAAAAAATCAAAATAGGACACAAGGGACACAAAAAAAAGGGGCAAAGAAAAAAACAGCACCCTGGTAAAAAAAAAAAAAAGCGAGGAGGATCCAAAACAAATAAAACTCCCAGTGGTACGGGGAGACCAAAACAAACAGGTGACCACCATGGGGGGGGTTTTGAAGGTTCAAGTAACACGAGCTTTGCACCAAAATTTTGAAAGGACGGCGCCTGGGCACAAATAAACCACAATGCAAAACAAAAGGCGACAAAGGACGAAAAAAAAAAAAGCAGTTGGCGTGGGAAAAAAAAAGAGGATCCTCGGGGACAATGAAAAAAAAAAAACCAACTGGACAGGCCCTACAAAGATGTAAAAGTCAAACCGTCACCAAGGGGGGGGGGCAAACAAGATGGCCGTGCTGGGAATGAAAAGAATTTTCTTCCCCAAAAAAAAAAATGGATAGCCGGAAGAGGGAGAACTGTGGAAAAACAACGGCGGATTGGAAAACGACCCGCAAAAAGGGGACGAAAAAAAACAGGGGGGGGAAGTTTTCGCAAAAAAAAACACTTCCACTGGGGGGGACCAGACGGGAAAACACGTTGGCGCAGCAAAAAGCAGGTGGGGCCCGACAAAAAAAAGAGCCCCCCCCCCGAAATGTGCAAAAAACTGCAGAAAAGCACCAGGCCTCAAAGAAAGTGGACAAAAAAACTGTACAAACCAAAAAAAGGGTACAAACCCCACAAAAAAACGAACAGGGAGAAAAAAAAGCACGACACAAAAAAAATAACCAACGGGGCGAAACCAAACCCCGGTACGGGGGAAAAGAAACAAGGAAGCCATGAAAAAAGCAAAAAAAAAACAAAGGGCGGGGAAGGGAAAAACTACCAAAAAAGGAGAAGCAACAGCAAACAAGTTTTACAAACACGGGGAATCAAGACCAGGGTGGAAGCAAAAATGGGGTGGGGGGGGAAAATCAACACCTGAGGGAAAAAAGGGGACCCCCAAAAAAAAAAAAAAAGGGGGAACAAAACCAACAAAAAAAAAAAAGGGGCAAACCTTGGTTTTTTTTGTTTGTTGGGTTGGGGGTTGTTTGGTGGGTGGTTTTTTTTCCCCCCACATCGCCAACCTTACGGGAAAAGGGGGAAAAACGCAGGGGGGAAAGGCGATAGGTGGGGCGGTCTGGGGGGGGGGGGAAAACCGAGGCAAAAAAAAAAAGAACCGGGTCAAAAAAGTTTTGGAACCGAGCACTTTGTGGGGCCATTGTTTGGCAACACGACCCAGGTCAAAACACACTTCCGGGGCAAGGGGGCGGGGGTATTTCAAAAAAAAAAAAAAAGAAGGGAGGTCACCCAGTGGGACGCACGCAAGGGACACCAAACACGCAGGGGAAAAAGGGACAAAAAAGACTTACTACAAACGGGGACCAAACTGTTCCCCATTTCACTCACCAGCCACTGGTGGGCCCTGAGGAAAAAAAAAAAAAAAGGGGGGGGGGGTGGAAAAATTGAAAAAGTATAAAATGAGGGATCCAACACCAGGCCACGGAGTCGAGGCAAGGAGAACCACATGCCCTGATAAATGGAAACCAAAGAAGGGAGGACGCAACTGGATGGGGGGGGGGGGGGACAAGGAACCCCGAATACTCAGGAAACGAAAAGCATAAATTAATCCTGGACCCCTTGCAACACCCGGTCACCGAAAAAAAAGGGCACCTTGTGAGACACAAACCCCACAATCCACAAGGTTTTTGCATGGACCGAAAAAAGAAGACAGGCAGGACCAGAACACCCGCCACCGATGGGAAAACACAAAAAACCAACTGGGTTCGGAGCTAGTGACAAACACGGCAAAAAAAAAAAAAAAAGGGTAGGCTTCAAACAACAGGCAACGGACTCCTGCCTGTGGGGAAAAAAAAACGTGGGGGGTTTCAAAAAAAAAAAAAAAAAAGTGGGACTGTGAGGGTCTTGGACAGGGGTTGTCCCAAACGGCCGATGAAAAAAATGGCAGCTTTGTGCCAACAAGGGGGGGGGACACCACAACTGGGCAACCAAGGGCCACACCAAGAACCCACGGGGGGGACTGTCCACGAAGCACAAAGGTGGTGGGGAGAATCAGTAGTGATCAAAAAAAACAACCAACGGGGAAAAAAAAAAAAGGGGAGAAGAGAGGGAGGGGAAAACTTGAACACGGGGTGGGAAAGCCGTGGGTGTCAAAACGGCGGGGGGGAAAAAAAAAAAAAAAACACTTGTTTGGGGAAAAAAAAAAATGAAAAACGGCCAAAAAAAAAAACACCGGGACAAAAAAAAAAAAAAAAAGAAGGGCATAACAGGGGGAAAACACATGGCAAGACCACCGCCCCAAAACCAAAGGGACGAAGGTTGGAACCACGGTGGTGGGGCAAGAAAAAAAGGCCAAAACCCGGGCGAGGCACCAAAAAGCCCGGGTGTGGGGGTGGTTGTGAAACAACGAGGGGCGGGGGCGGGTGGGGTAGAAAAGAAGTCCAGTACACGGGAGGAAGTTGAAGGCCCCGCAAAACAGCTTAAGGGAAGGTCCACACCAACAAAAAAGGCCAAACCGGGACCGCACCAAAAAAGAAGTGGAGGTTTTCCAAAACAGGGGGCACACGGACCAGCTTGGTCAGGGGGGTAACGAGGCAAACCATGGAGACATTAACGAGGGTAATTACAACAAAAAAAGGGGGCCCAACACATGAAACAGGGAAGGGAAAGACAGTGAGGGGGGGGCAAAGTGGAAATAAAAAATTAAGGGGAAAAAAGGAAACACAAAAAAGACTCCCGAACCCGGGAGGAGCCACAAAAACAATGTTTTTTTGAAAAAGCATCTGTAAAAAAAAAAAAGCAGACAATTCAGTGGGGGGAGGAGTCAACTTTGAAGAACTTCTGCAACGTGGAGAAGGGGTCAAAAAAAACACAAAAAAATTCAAACTGGATCAGAAAAGCGAAGTAGGGAAAAAAAAAAAAAAAACGAACAAGGGAGGCTAACTCCCCAAAGAAGAAACAACCCGACCGGCGGACCCGTGTTGGGCTGTCAAGGAGACACGGTCAAGAGGAAAAAAAAACCGGGAAAAAGCAGTGGGTCCCCATGAACCGGTTGAAAAAAAACAAGAATTCGCTAACCCACATGAAAAAAGGGGGTTTGGGTTGGGGGGGGTTACACAACAAATCGCAAAAATTACCGCGGGAAGAAGGAGGGAAGCGCCATCCACAAAGGGGGGGAAGGAAAAAAACCCAGTGTCATGGAAAAGGGGGGGTGTCACGGGAAAAGGGAACAAACGGGTGGAAAGAGGACGCGTGGGAGGCCGGGGAAAAAAAAAAAAAAAAAGCGTGGGCCAGAAGTTTGGGGAACTGGGGCCTTGCCCTGGGGAGGGGAAGGTCCAACCCAACGGTGGGGGATGGTATGCAACAACAAAGGGGGAACCACAAGGACTTACAAAGGCGGTGAAAAAAAAATGGTGGGGACCACGGAAAAAGGGGGCAAAACCTGAAATCGAACGGGGGGGGCGAAGACAGCAAAAATAAAAAAGCTACCCCAGGTGCGAAAAAAGAGGGGACAAAAAACGGTAAAACAAAAAAGTTTTTCACACCCCTTATCACAAAAAAACCAAAGAAGTGGGCAAAACAAAAAAACAAAAAAACAACAAACGTGTTTTAGTGCACACCAAATGGGGTTTGCCACACGGGGGGATAAGCGCCAACGGGGAGGGGAAAAAAATTAAACTGGAGAAAACATGCACAGGGAGTAAGTGGTCTGAACACAACGCAAAAAAAAAAAAAAAACCCTTTCACCCCAGAATGCACCACAGGTGGACAAAAAACGGGGGGGGTGGGGAAGACACAAGGAGTGGGGGGGGGGTCCGGAACAAAGTCACGAAAGTTGGGGTGGTTTTGAAAAAAGAAGAGCTCCTGGCAACACTAACAACAAAAAAGAAAAAAAAACAACAAAGGCACAATAGGGGTAAAAGGAATTCTTTTCACAGGGCAAAAACAAAGAGAAAAAAAAAAAAACGGGAACACGGGGGTAAACAAGTGACCAAGATGGGAAAGAAGGAACCAGAAGGGGGGAGGACCGGGGGGAAGGCTCATAAAGGCTCCAAGGAGGACAACACGGGCTTGTGGGGGCGGGAGGTTTGGGGGGGTAAAACGAAGGGGGGGGGGGGCCCCAGGCAATTCACGCGGGCTCGACCTGGGAAAAAAAACGGAACGGAAGGTGTGGGAAAAAAACCGTTAAGGGTGAGTGTACAGGAACGAGAAACGGAACTTCACCGCAAAAACAGGGGGCCCCCACCCACAACAAACAAACAGCAACGGGGTGAAACCCCAGAGGTGGGGGGGGAACTAACCTAAAACTTCCAAACAAGCTGCGACCGAGGGAGAAAATGAAAAACAACGGAAGGACAAAAGACAGCAAACCGACGATGGTTGTGGGGGGGTCAAAACGGGACACCATTCTGGGGACGCCTCCAAAAAAAAGAGGGTGGGCACGAACTAAAAAAAAAAAGAGTTTACACAACATAGTTTGGAAAAAAGTGGCCGACGAACGGTCAAAACCAAAACCGTCATCAAGAGGAAAAGGACCAAAATTCAAGGGAAGATCGTACAAAGCATAAAAGTTTCTAGAGGATATGGGGAAAACAGGGGGGGGGTTTGTGGGTGGTCCAGCAAAGACCAAAAAAAAAAAAAAAAATTTTAGTCCTGCTATAAAATCGGGTGGGGGGGGAAGTTTTTTTTGGGGGAGCAAAAAAAAAAAAAAAAAAAAGCACAAAAAAGAAAGAAGAAAGCAAGAAACCCGAACGCTTTTTGGGGGTACTTGGGGGAAGGGGGGGGTGTTGTCCAGCACAAAGGAAATAAAACACGGTTTGGGACAAAAAACGGACTATGGTGGTCAGTTCACATGGGGCGGGGAAAAAAACGTTAAACAGGGGGGGCGGTGGGTGGCCAAAAAAAAATGTGGGGGGGGGCAGAAAAGTTGGGGGGTGGTGAAATTCCGAGAAATTGGCAAGAGCGGGAGAAACCAAAACACAACCAAAAAGATGTGAGGCCCCCACAGGGGTCGGGCCGAACTGTCACCGTTTGTGGGTTGAACTTAAACGTAAGTCAGACAAGGGGGGCCAGGAACACGAAACAAACATTTTCAAACGAAAAAAAAAAAAAAAACACCGGAAAAGGACACCAGGGGGGTTGGGAGGCACAGGTAAAAAAAACTCGACTGTAGGAGTGGGGACGAAAGAATCGATGGGACGGGCAAAAAAAAAAAAAAAAAAAAAAAAAAAGTGTGTTGTGACACAGGGAAAAAAAAAAAACCAAAAAGGGGAGAAAAAA
>Ga0179591_1367083_pt1 | contig 11939 bp, 17 predicted proteins | sample CZOMad2_1_08_16f_FD_182891 | JGI IMG/M metagenome (GOLD analysis project Ga0179591, IMG submission 182891) | Vadose zone soil fungal communities from Angelo Coast Range Reserve, California, USA - CZOMad2_1_08_16fungal (PacBio error correction) | ecosystem: Environmental > Terrestrial > Soil >...
ATGGCCGGTGACCCCAACAGGAAGGCAAGGAATTGAAACGATCGTCAAAATCCGCAACATTGGAACATCGTACCTTGCTACGTCCCCCTCGAAGGAAAAGTGAAGGGGGGACCTTAAGATATATGAAAAGAAGGTTCGGGGGAAAACTCAACCGGGGCAATCGTCTCCGAGCTACTGGCAAAGAAATTTACACGGGCCGAGGTGAGCGCCAAAGAAAACCATGCAAAAAGAAAAAAACTTGGAAAAGCGGAAAATGAGGGCAAATCCTTCCAAAAGGCTTTTGGACCGCATCGACGCCAGGACAGCGGGGAGACTGGGGGGAGGAGAAAAACTCAAACAAAAAAAAAAGGGAAATGTGAGGGAAAGAAGCCGGCCCAGTTCTTTCATGAATATGCGATTTTTTGTCCGAAAACTATTTTGTGCTGAGGGATATGGACCCATTGGGTAAAATCATGAAAAGTCGGAAAAAAAGACAAAGACCCGCGCCTGAAACTTTTTTTTGACCCAAGGGCTCGTTTTGATGGTTCCGACGAAGGATAGGGAGAAAAAAAAAAAAAAACTCGTGGGGGGGAAGGGAGGAATCAAAGGGGGGATTTCAATGACAAAAAAAAAAGGGGACGTCCGACCCTAATGTTGGAAAAAAGCAAAATATCCTGCGCCTGTCAAGGGTTGACACTGCAAATGACGAGTGCGTTGACAAAAAAAGTCACGGCGGGAAAAACTCGGAATGAAAAAAAAAAAATAACATTCGAAACAGAAAAAGGGCACGAGGAGCAAGGGTAGGAAACCAGCTTTGAAGCAGCGAGACTAAAATTTTGTGTCCGTCGCCGGAATTGGAGGAACCATGTCAGGAACAGAAAGGGGGGGGAGCTTTACATGAATGTTTTGGAAAAAGTGATCTGTGGCAAAAAAAATTTGGGAAAAAAAGTCACGGCAAAAAAAAAAGGGACCAAAAAAAGACGAAGGTGCCGCCTCGGGGAAGAGGGGCTTGTAAATAATCCCGTTGAATTTGAAAAGAGAACGCCCAGTTGTAGAAGGGCAACATTTGGGAAAGGGGAAAAAAAGAAACGCTTTAGGAAAGAAAAGTCTCCCGGGAAAAAGAAGCTAAAGAAAACAAAAAGAGGCACTTTCGTAAACCGCAAGGAGAGGTGCCACTCTGTTGATTCATCAAAAAGAGGGGGGGAAGTCGGAAAGGCGTGGCAAAAGGGAAAAAGAAAAAAGAAATCGACAAAAAATTTAGGACTAGCTTTGGGCAAAAAAAAACGGGCACGTCCGGTCAAAAAGGGCCTACGACCCGAAAGCGGCACTGAACCGACGGGCGAGAAAGGGGAAAGAAAAAAAAAAGGGTTCAAAAAAAAGGAAGGGATCCGTGGGGGGGAAAAAAAGGAAAAAAGGGGGGTTGTGATCTGGGGGACAAAACGCAAGTTCGGCTGGCTGGAACGTCCAAAAAAAATCGAGGACAAAAGAAATGCCCGCAGGGAAGACACAAAAGAAAGAAAAAAAAAATGGCTGAGAAGAGGAATGGAGGGGGGGAAAAAAAAAAGGCAAAAAAAACCAAAAGGTCGCGTTGCAAGCCTTTGCAAATTAAGAATGCTTGCGTCCCAAAAAAAAAGTGAAACGGGGAAAAAAAGATAAGTCCTGAACTCCTTGGAAAACCGAATGCGAGATTGCCCCCGGGGGTCAGCCTAAAAGAAATGCAGGGGGGTCTGAAGGAAAAGATCCAACACCGTGGACTTCACAATGACAGGCAGGCAAAGAAGGGGAAAAAAATGGAGACAAAAAAAAAACAAAACAATCTATTGCTTCTAAGGCCGAAGGGGAGCACACGTGACAATGGGCCAACGAGGGGATCGGAAAAAAACGTCACAACAAAGAAAACGGTTCGCTGGCATTTTTCCATCGTAGACCTGTGAGGGAGGTTTTGGGGAGAAAAAGGAGTCTAAGCAAAGAAGGTATAGTATAAATTTCCCGCTAGAACGACCGTGGGGATAGTGGGGGAAGAGATGAGGGGAAGGGGGAAATGGTTGGATATTGCGAAAGAAAGTTTTTTTCGCAGTGTCCATTCGGATCGAGTGCGCCGTGGGCCGAGGGGAGGATGCCGAAAGGAGAGAAAAGAGGTACCGGGGAAGGGGGTTGTTGGGAGGGGGGGGATGTCGTTACCCGGCAGCATTTTGGGCAAGCCGTTTAGGCAGCGAGGAGCCCCGGGAAGGGGGAAACGTTCGGGGGTGAAGAGGTCGGGGTGAAAAAAAGGGTTTTTTTCATTGTTTTTGTGAGGGGGTCTTTTGGTTGTCCCGGACAGAAGGGGGGAAAAAAAAACTTTCCGAAGGGAAATGAGACGAAAAATAATAGGCCGAACCTGAAGGCGCGCCTGTTATTAGGGGGACGAAAGGATCGCTTGTTGGTTTGCAAAAAAATCGCCCGGTGACGCTGCGGGGGGGGCTAAAAAACCGGGGAAAAGAGGGGGGCTAGGCCGGGGGGCGCCAAAGAATGAAGCTGTAAGTGGTTCGGTGGTGCGGTGGAATAATTACAATTGAAGGCTCGGTCAAGGGGAGTACCCGTTTAACGGAAGGGTCAACTGCACCAAAAGGGGAAGGAGAAGGTGTGCGGGGGGAAATCGACAAGGGCCGCTCTCGAAAGAACCACTCACCGGGCATTCTACTATTGGCAAAACATTTACTCATCTATTGGGCGCAAGAGGAAGAACGGGGGGAGGCAAAGTCAGAAACAAAAGGGAAGTCAATTTTCCAACGGCCCCCGCCAAGACCCTTTGTTCAATGTCACTGGGTAAAAAAAAAAAAAAAAATTTTAACTGGGAAGCAAAAGGGCTTTGCCGAAAGAGCCAGCGTGATAGGGTTTTGTCCTTGGGGGGGGGTGTCGGGAAGGGCGAGGAGCAAATATCTTGGGGGGGCGTCAGGGAAGTTGGAACGCATCGTTGGACTCAAAAAATTGGGTGGCGAAGCCTGGATATGTGCCCAACATCATCCATTGGACGCGGACAGGGAAAAAAAAGGGCCGTAAGAGCCGCACAGACTTCAAACAAAAAAAACGAACACGGGCAGAAAAGTCCCAGGACGAAAAAATGACGAAAGTGGGGAAAGGAAAAAAAAAGACAGAGGGAAGCGCACCGCCAGGATGAAAAGGGATAAATTTCGAAAGTGCAATACAAGGGTGTAATTCAACATCGGATCTTGGGGGGGGGACGGCATCGGCCGACACCAAAGGAGAAAAAAAAAGGGGAAAGCTACAGAAGGAAAACAAGGGGGAAACTTAAAGAAAAAAGGTTTTCACTAAGATCCCCAAAACACTTTGGCGGAATCTGGTGAAAAAGAACTTTTGGGGGGACGAGGGGGAAAACCGGAAGAGAAGGGGGACTCTAAAAAAGTACTATTCACAGGACAAAGGAAAAGAATGCAAGGGGAACCTCCACGTATGGGACAAAGAAAGCCGGGCGAACTCATGAACATGAAAGTGGCAATTTGCACAACAAAAAAAAAAAAAAAAAAAAAAAAAAAAAAAAAAAAAAAGAAGACAAAATTTTGAGGAAAATCGCTTGGTTGGGGGGGGAGGAACGTCTATTTGTATTTTCTGAAACCTACCACAGAAAAGAAGGCGGCAATGAAAAGGGAACATCTACGAATCACACAAAAAAAAGAGGGAGGAAAAAGAAAAAACCAAAACAACCTGGTTTCTGTGTAGTGAAGAAATACAAAGAACGTGGGAAACAAAAAGGAGATTTAAAGGGACCAAAGGGGCTTAAAGGGGGGAGAGGGCTGGGTGGGGCAAATTTTTTTTTTTTTTTGTTGTATTGGACAAGAGGAACCAAGAAGAAGGTGCGAGTCAAAGGCTTTCTCGGAAGTGGTCCAACATCGGGAAAAAAGCAGGCAAATGGAAAAAAACGGGGGGGAGGGAGGATATTACTTGAAAATGTCGTAGAATCCGTTTTGAAGCCGGAAATAGGGCCTCCTCGAACAAAGTCTTCCACGAAAAAATTTTCACGACCAAATGGGGGACCTGCAACTACGGGGGGGAAAGGGGTGAAAAAAAAGAAGGGGGGGACTCCGATGGGAAAAAAAAATCGGAATGGTTAAAAAATAAATTCCCCCGCGGGGGAGGAGGAACGCCCAAAGAAGGATGCAAAAAGAATAAGGTAGTGTCCAAGATTAGTAAATCATGTACGATGCCGTTTTAATATCAAATGGACGTGCCCGCCAATGATGGCGGAAAAGGGACTTGTCAAAGGGGGTCCTGAGTGCGGGGGGCCGCAAGTTGCGGTATAAGTCCCCTGTGCGCCTGGCCGGACGCATCCTTGAGCGAGTTCAAAATGAGAGCGGGGGGGGAAAAGTGAACCCATAAAAAAAAAAAAAAGGGACCCTGCGGACAGGAAAGGGGGAAGAAAACAACATATAATTCGCCATCTGAAGTGGAACGCCAACCACACCCCAGGAAAAAAAAGTCACCGGGCTTAAAAGAAAAAAAAAAAAAAAAGCCTGAACCCAGCGAAAAGCCAGAAAAGAAGAAAAAAAAAAAAGTGGTAACAAGGGCTGTAGGCCGCCCGTAGACGGGCGTTCCTTCAAAAAAAAGTGCATAGCAGGTGGAAAATTGCCTAAGGGGAAAAAAAAAGATGCAGGGGGATGGAGGGTGCAATAGCTGGGGGAAAGGTTAGTTGGTTCTGGTCTTGCTCTATAAATGAGCCGAGTCAAGAGGAGCGGGGGGGGGAACACCAGAAAAAAAAGTTGGAGGGGAAAAGAGAAAAAAGGGGGGGGTACGGACTTCTTAACCGATAATAAAAAAATTTGTAATTACTGTTATTATTAACAACCGATTGCAAACAGCGAAAAAAAAAATCAGCGGAAAAAGAGGAAAAATCATTAGGGGCAAAGGATATCCCCGTCACGAAATCCATCCCGCAGGCGGAGGACGGCGACAAAAAACAAGAGGACATTAAGTCAAGAGGCGTAATAACAAAAGGGGACTGCTAAAGAAATTAAACCTTAGGGGCGCAATTGGAGGCTCGGAAGGGGAAACGGGAATGGGGGGGGGAAAGCAACCAAACAAAAAATTAACCAACAGTAAATAACTGCCAGTGAAAAAACGAAAATGCGAGGGCCAAGAAGAGAAGAAAAAAAAAGAAAAACGTGCAAAAAAAATAACGTAGGGTCAATATCAACAAAAGCAAAACGCCATGTAGAAAATAAAGTGGACCGAGGAAGAGATCAAAAAAGAGGAAAAAACGGCGCCCAGTCTGATCCGACTAAAAACCCAAAACTGGAAGTATGGGCTCAGACTTAAAAAAAAAATCTTCCAGAGGTCACAGAAGAAAAAAAGGGGAACTATACCAAAAAAAAAAAAAAAAACAAAGAGTCACTCCTTCCTCGGAATAAATCCCCCCACTAAAAAGAAAAAAAAAGCGACAGAAAAGGTGAGGGGGACGAGTGGGGGGGAAAAAAAATTGAAAGGGGAAGGGGTGGGGGGGACTTGGTTAAGAACGAAGGGCCAGTCACGGCTCATGTCGTCAGCGGAAAGTGAGTTGAAAAAAGGAAGTAGGACCGAACCGACCCTTTGGGTCACCCGGCCTTCCCCTTCAGTGTGTGAAAAAACGGTGGGGGGGAAAAAAAAAAAAAAAGTGACACAATCTGATTGGTCAGCGGCAACCCGGGGGTGGGGATACTTGCGCATAGGGGAAAAGGGAAGGGTTCGGGCAGCGAGGGGGGGGGGGTCCGTGGGGGCACGACGCTAAATGCATTCGGGAGCAAACATGACCAACGAGATGGGGGGACCTTGGGGAAAGGAACAAAATGAGGGCGGAGCCAAGGGTGGGGTAGGGGGGGGTGACGGGGGGGCGTACCATTTTCGTCTAGGGGGGGGTCCAAGAAAAAAAAAGAAAATCCCGAGGGGACCGTTTGGGAAAAGGCCAAGAATGGGAGGGGGATAGCCTTGCAAAACAAAAAGGGGGAAGGTTCAAGAGAACGAAGTGGGCGGAAAAAAAAAAAAAATCAAGAGGGGAGCAACTCCGAGGTGACGCCGGCCTGAAGCGAGGCCATTCGAACGTACTGCCCCGTGCCAAAAAACAAGAAAAAGGCGCACTGTGGGACGCGATCACATTTGGGGAGGGGAAGTGCGCCAAGCCAGTTCCTATGCTCTTCTGTTGAAAATGAATGAGGGGGCAAAGTTCAGAAAAGGGCGTGGAAGGGGTTTGCATCAGGGGGTCCAAATCCTACTATGGGCCTGAAAAGAAGGAGAAGGAAAGGAAAAGCGGGGGAAGAAAAAAAAAAAAAAAAGCACGGTGTTTGTCAAAACGAGGGGGAGAAATACCAAATTCAACTTAATCCTAATCGACCATCCCACCGAAGAGCAGAAAGGGGAAAAACTACCGGGAGGGAGTTTCGCTCAAATGGGGCCACCGTGGGATACGGGCATCACCTTCCCTTTACCAAAAATCATGTCCACTCACGTGCGTGACCGAGAAAAAAGGGGGAAAGGGTCCCCCGGCGGACACAAAAGTGGGACTTCGCCTGCTTTGCGGCAAAGAGGGGGCTACAAAGAAAAAGGGGTACGAAGAAGTAACTCGGGTGAGAAATGTTTCAGGATGGGTTGTCAACGAAGTATTGTTGTCCGAAAGGGGAGGGTCAAAACAAAGAAATACGGCCATTTGCAAAAAAAGGGGCAACCGACGACGAGGGAGGGGAATCCTCAACGAAAGGGACGTGAAAAGCAAGGGGGGTTACGGGGGGGGGGAAACAAGAAAAGCAAAAAAGAAAGGGGGGGAAAGAAGGTACATCAGATTGGAAAAAAAAAAAAAAGGGGGCAGGAAGAGACGATCCGCGGCTGGAAACTAGGCGCGGGGTCAAAAAAATAAAGTAAATACATGTGAAAGAAGAGACGCACGGGGGGGAAAAAAAACCCAGGAAAAAGGAGCCATTCGAATTTCTTGTTCAAAGGGGGTTCCTAAAAGCCTAGCGAGAGGTATCGGACAAAAAAGAGGACCAGAGGAAATTAACAGAGGATGGGGGAAAAAAAGGGATCAAGGTGGCTAAATCTTTTGGGGTTCTCAGGAAGGGCCCGCACCAGGAGAGCTGGACCAGCGGAGAGGGGCAAAGAAAAAAGAGCAAAACATTGTAAACTTCAATGTTTTCGGGTGCCAATTTGATTGGGCGACTGGGGCGAGGAGCAGCACGAAAAAAAAAAGTGTCTTTGGCCAAAGGGGGTTGCGGAGAAGGGACCCATCAGGTGAGAAGGAAACTACCCAAATTCCAAAACGCAGATCCTGAAGACTTTGAAGGTCTGGAAAAATCAGGAAAAGTCGAAAAAGAACGAATTGGCACAAAAAAAAAAAGAGGAAGGGTAAAAAGGGGAAGGGAATGGCCCCGATGAAGGAAATCGACAGCCAGCCTGCAAAATAATGGAAGTTGGGGGGGGGGAACTGACCAGAAGAGAGAAAAAAAAAAAAAGAGGAGGTAAAGAAAGGGGCAAAAAAAAATCACCATATCTAAAGTTCTGGGTTCCGACATGGGCCAGGCCAAGAAGGGAATTTCGAAAAGAGGAGGGCCTTGAAGGACGGCCTCGCGAAGATTGCAGGATAGAATGGATCTTACAAACGTCGAATTGGTACATTTCTCAACCTGGGAAAAAGTGGCAAATGCGTCAAGACCAGAGAAAAAAAGAGAAGGCAACGACGTTGAAAACGCGTGGGGGGGGGGGGGGGAAAAAGCACTAGAAAGAAGAACACTTTGGGAAAACATTGTCTCTGCCAAAATCGGAGAATATCTTTAGGTGGGCGACAAGAGAAATAAAGGGGTACAGCAGAAGAAAAAAGGGATGAGCAACCAAAAAAAAAAAAAGCACCAAAAACAAAGGGGCGCCATGTGATTACATCCTCGCCCATTAGCCGTTCATGAAGGTCCGAATTTTAAAGAAGACGAAAAAAAGAGGGCTCGGGAGGGGGGAGGGGGGGACCAAACAATGGGGGAAAAAGGAAGAAGTGGTAATCCTTGGAGTCGGCGCGGTGAGATGACTTTTTTTGAACGGCATCAGGGAGTGTAAAAAGGGAAAAAGGAGAATCCAGAGAAAGCCGCCATTGAAAAAAAAAAGAATGGAATGAAAAGGGCGGGGGGAGACCTGCCACTCAAATAAAATGGGCTTCAACGCCCCTTATGATGCGCAATATCCCGACTACTTCGGTTGAAAAAAGGGGGCAAAGGCACTGAGGGAGGAACCCATCACGAAAAAAGCAAAAAAAAAGGGGTTGCAACCCATCCTGAACATAACCGAGAGTTTTTCCATGATGACATTTGGCAGCTTGAGGGAAACAGCTTTGTCGAAGCACGAAAGAACAGGAAAAAAAAAAAAACGGGGGGGGCCTTCCCAAAGGTTGGCGAGACCAAGGTCGGAGGCGAAACGGGGACTAATGATTTTTGCAAGAAGTTTTGTGGCCGTATTTTTTGGGGGGCCCCATTTCGTGCAAAGGAGCGAAAAACTAAGGGGAAAGGGAAAAAAAAAAGGGGATCGAGGAAAGGGGGAAATATAATTAAGGGGGGGGTGAGAGCTAAATTTAGAGTCACAACAGGCTCTGGAGAAAGACTTTCGAGCGGAAATCCAAACTTCGAGCCATAACGGAATACCTCGAATAAGTTCGTAAAACCGCAAGGAAAGAAGGGGACTCGGTGGGAAAGTGGAGCAACCAGAGTTGTGCAATCCTGGTGCCGTGCAAAAAAGGGGGACCCTCCGACCAGAAGAGAGGAGGGGGGGAAACTTCCTGGGGAAAGGGGGAGCACTTTGGACCCAACCTTGGGGGGGCGGGAACTTCTTGAAAACCCGATGGGCCTAAAGGCGGCGCTGAACCTCGGGGGCGAGAAAAGAGCGGGAAAAGAGGCGGAGCAAAAGGAAAAGCTCTGGAAGAAAAAAAGTTTTGTTAGGGGGAAAAAAAAGGGCAGCAAGGGGGGCTGCCCTATGTTTGGTAACGCAGCAATCAGTAAAATATAACGAAAAAACAGCACGAGGAAAAGCATACCAAAAGAAACTCGATGGGGACAAAAAGGCCAAGAAAAAGAACATCTCGTTTTGCCGCCTTGGGGGTGTGAAGGAAGGACTTAGAGAACCGACAAAGGGAACTGGAGAGACGCCCCGGTGGGAAACCGACATACTTTGATGCGAAGGTGCCCACGGGGGCCCGACAAAAATGAAGAAAGATGAGGACAATCAAAAGACCCAATGACTGAAAGGCCCGGCAGGGCCAAGGTTGTGGGCGGGGACGGGAACGGTAAACTCGACGTACGGGGGAGAAAGGAACAAATGAAACAAAAAAAAAATGACAAAACCGTGAAAAAAAAAGGATGGGAACTTATCAAAATTCAAGCCCGATTTTCGCAAATTTAACCAAAAAAAATCGTAACGAACGTGAGGACGGGGGTGTAGAGGGAGGGGAGGGACGAAAGCGCCGAAAGGGGGGGGGTGCTACGGGAGAAAGGGTTATATTGCCGACGCTGAAGAAGGGTTTTAAGCTTGCAGGGGGGATTCAATAATAGGGTCGAACATTTGTGGGGGGAAAAAGCGGGAAAGAAAAGAAAACCGGGCAAGAAGCTTGGCTCGGAAAAGTATTTTCTAACGGCCGTTGCTTTTGAGAAATTGACAATGGCGTGAAACGGAAGCAGGAAAGGGGGGCCAAGGAAAAAAAGGGGGTTTATGGAGCGGCGGAGGGAGACAGGTCGGGCTGGAAAAACAGTTCTTTTTCACAGGTGTTGGTTCATGGGTTGGCCAGTCTTGGGGTTGGGGGGAAACGGGAAAAGGGAGTTGAACGGTGGCCGAAATTGCGACAGGAGGTATTCTGCCACTGTAACCTGCAATTAGCTGTTATGAAGACGAGAAAAAAAAAATAGGGAAATTGTTTGGATGGGTTGCGCAAAGGGGCAAAAAGAAATGGCGGGCTCGCCAAGGTGGACTATCCCGAAGCCTAATGATAAAGGTTTCGCTGAGTTCTTTTTGAAGGTTGGTTTGCAAGACGGGGGGAATAGGAAAAAGGAATTCTCGGGCAAAAGAAAAAACCGTGGTGGAAAAAAAAAGGGTTGAAAAACTGAAAAAACAGGGGCTGGAGAAGGGTGCTGGTGTTTACAAACGATTCTCAGGGCGGCGCTAAAAGAGAAAGGGGGGAAAAAAAAAATCAAAGTAATTACGCGTAGGGGAAAAAACATGACGAAATAGGGTCGCAAAAGAGACCTTTTGTGGTGCAACGTTCCTTCGGCGCCCTGAGTAAAAGGGTCAGCAGGGGGAAAAAAACTGGGGAAAAAAAAAGCGAGTCGTCAGGGGAAAGATTCGCTCTGGAGGGGCGTTGCCGAAAAGGGAAGCCACCACCCCAACATGATATGGGCAAGGGGGGGGGGGGTTTTCGTTTTCAAAGCGGGAAAACTAGAAGATCGTTGGGTTTTCCGGCAAAGGGGTACTCATTTGGGGGAAAAACTCGCTTGGTGGGGAGTACGTAAAAGGGGAAGAGGGGCCCAGAAAAGAATAAGTTATAAAAAATCAAAAAAAAAAGGGGGAGAAAGATAAACGGAAGGAAAGAAACTTTCTACCGAAAAAAGGACCAACCGTCAACCTCAAGTAGGACTCAAAACGAAAGTTTGCAAAACAAGAAAGAGGGGGGCGGGAAGGAAGGGGGGGGAGGCGGCGGGGGGGGAGTCATCCAAGAGACCGGTTTTATTCAAAAAAAAAACGAGGTCCCATCGATCGGGTTTGCGGCAATTCGAACCGCACCCGAGAAGGGAGAAAGGAGAAAAAAACGGTGAAAAAGGCGTGCCAAAGAGATTTTTTCAGGGGGAAGCCACTTTGGGCTTGAGGGGTGCACGACCTTTTCGACGGGAAAACTTCATAAGCGGAAAGAAGAAAGAAAAAAGGAGGCAAAGGGAAGAGGACCCAGAAAAGAAAAAAAAAAGTTCACAGGCCCTGGTGGTCCCTGTGTCCCCACGAAAACAATCGAATCCTGCGAATCATGCTGAGGAAACAGGATGGGAAAGGGGGGGGGCCACCAAAAAAGAGAAAAGGTAAAAGTGGGTAAAAGGTTTTTGGCGATTCAAAAAAAAAGTGGTCTTGTTCAAAACCTACAAAAAAACAAAGAAAAAAAAAGGTCCTGAAGTCCAGGCACATCCTCTCTCAAACCAACAAAAAAAAGAGAAAAAAGAGAGGGGGGAAGGAATCCCCAAGTTTTCTGGTGTAGTTAAGAATACAAATAGAGACAGCCAAAGCGATTTGAATGGTGACCCAACAATGGGGGGGGGAGAAAGTGTCCGGAAAAAAGGGGGGGTGGGGCAACAGGTCCGAGAGCGCAAGCATGATAACGCAGGGCTTCGATTGACCATGAGGGGGGAAGGCAATTGGGGGCAAGGGGAGGGGGGGGGTAAAGCAGTAGTAGATCCGGCCTTAGCTTGCCCCGTCGAAAAAAGTCGTTGCAAAAAGAAAAAAATCAAAAAAACAAAAAAAAGTGGCAAAAAAGAAAAAAAAAAGGAAAAAGGGGGGAATTTAGGGGGGGATGGGGGAGACGAATGTCTCGTTAAGATTATAATTCCTCGGGGGGGGCGATTGGCAAAACGAAGAAAAAGAAAAAAAAAGCCTAAAGACAACTGAACGTGGGGGGGGGGGGGGGAAATTGTAGGGGAAAAAAACAACACACAATGTTAAGCAGCGTTAATCCTTCCGACCAAGCCCTAAGAAGGGGGGATGCAACACTGGGGGAGGAAATTAAAAAAGTCCGGAGGCTTGGTGGAATGACCGAGTTCTCAGGGGGTAGAAAAGTCTGTGCGCTGCAAGGGACGCCAATGGAATCTGAAGGCGAGGGGGGAAGAATGAATGATGACCCCGAAAGGGAAGCCACAAAATCGCGTCAAAATTTATTACAAAAATGGCCGAAAAAAAACAGATATGCTAAGACAATCAAAAGAAAAACCGCAGTAAAA
>Ga0179591_1208632_pt1 | contig 11938 bp, 17 predicted proteins | sample CZOMad2_1_08_16f_FD_182891 | JGI IMG/M metagenome (GOLD analysis project Ga0179591, IMG submission 182891) | Vadose zone soil fungal communities from Angelo Coast Range Reserve, California, USA - CZOMad2_1_08_16fungal (PacBio error correction) | ecosystem: Environmental > Terrestrial > Soil >...
CAGGCAGTATTCCCGGAAACCAAGTTCACAGTTTAGCCTGCCGGGAGCACGAGTGAATCCCCCCAAAGGGCGGAACCCGGGCTGCCTGGACAGGGAAGGGAAAAGCTTGGCAAATCCTGACAGACTACACGGGCACACCGTCAGGCCCTCCCGCGCTCAAAAGAAACGAAAAAGCGTCCTGAACAGTCGCTCAAAGGAGCGGCGAAAAGAGGGTCGTCGGGGACTCGAAGGGGTAAATCCAGCCAGGGAGAGTGTAGGTATCCGAAATAGCAGAGCCCGTAGGTAGCCGGCACATACCAAAAAAGAGTTGGAGACACGGTAAACCTTAGGCGGGGGGGGGGGAAGGGTCCCTAAAAGAAATACGATCTAGCACTTGGTAGACGCGAGTCGTCCTAAACCAAAGAGGAAAAGGGGGGGCGGTATCATAAGGGAAACAGCGGGACCACTGACAAGGAGGCCAGGCCCGACCAGACCAGGAGGGAGTCAATGAAGCCAGCTAGGTCGTCTGCGGTGCCACCAAGCGAAAAAAAACAAAACACGGGCCCCCGGAACAGGCGGGACGTCAAACTATTCTTTAAACGGGGGAAGATGTCGCCTGGTTCCGCACGGATGCTTTGGTCTGGGGCGCTTAAGGAGGTTAGATAAAAAAAGTTAATATTTTCATGAGAGTTACTCGTGTCTGCGGGAAAAACCGACCAGGGCGAAGGGGGGGCCAAGAAATTGAATATCAACAAGGAAAATAGATCAATTCATTCCGCCAGGGCTGGAAGGGGAACTAAACCCGGCCAAAATGCATGCTATACTAAACCGGGAAGAGAAAAGAAGGAATTCCAGGCGCACACAGTCAATCAAGCTGACGATCAACGGGTTCGGTGGGAGAAATGGGGAAACGGAACCTCGGACAGAGTAGGGAATTTAGCTCTTTAAACCACGAAACGATCTGGTACGAGATCAGTCTTGCGAAAACGGCGTGTCCTTTCTTTCTGCTGTCTTCTTGCAGAGAAAGGGGGGTATCACAGGAAGAGAAAGCTTAAACTGGGCGGGGGGACGCTTTCGAGGGGTCTGTCATAGGGAAAAGAGACTGGGAACATGCCCCTAGCGCCTCGGGGGGAAAGAAATAGACGATTACCAAAAGGGGGGAACGATCTTCGGCTGGAGGGCTGTCTTGAAAGGGCAGCGGGGGGCTTTCCAGGCCTTTCCTCCCGGAGCAGAGAGCGTGCCGAAACGTACCAACCGTACGGCGGAAGAGAGTCACCGGTGGGCGGGATTCCGAGAGAGACCAGGCTCAACCAATATGCGAACAAAAATCAGTCGGCGCCGAACATACCGAGGGAGGAGGGAGGGAAAGAAGGGAAGCGTCGCGTTCAAGCTTCTTAGGGGAGGGAAAGGAATGAACTCTGGACCGAGTGATAAAAACAGGACGTCGTCGGGCAAACATTATACAGCTCGAGCTCTTTCCAGTAGAGACGGCTACCATGTCCGTACGCCGGAGGTCATCTCCAATACAGCTTTGCAAAAGAAACATGGCTCTAACGCGGTGTCTGCCGACAAAGAGGGGGACATCGGCCGGAGATATAAAAAAAAGAGAGGGGAAGTTAAAATAAGATATCTCAGGGACTGGACCCGTCGGGCTGTAAAAAATACAAGAGGAGGGGCGCTCATGTTAAGCCCAAGGTTCCTTCCGTAGGCCCGCCGAAAAAGGAGGGTTTGATGAAAGAAGGGGATCAAGCGCTGGGACAAAAGGAAGCGCGGCGATCATTCTTGTTTCAAAATAGAGGGACGAAGCCGGGCCAGGCTCGTACAGCTTGAAAAAACAGACTTTCGTACCAAGGAAAGGCACAGATGAACTTCAAGCCTCACAGCAGTATCCCCGCACAAAGCAATCCTTTAGACGGCGCCTAGAACGACGTAGGAGATGAGTCATACAAAATGGTCAAGGGCCGGGGGTAAAGATGCGGCTATGGGCTTAGAATCACTGGGGCAGAGAGGAAGGTCGATACACGACACGTCCGAATACAAGGGACAAAGGAGGCCCGGACCGACAAGCGTGTAAGGGAGAATCTCTGAGAATGCAACCTCTTTGTTACCGAAGGTAGTTGGTGGAAAGGAGACTAGGGCGTCCCAGAGTTCACAAGTGCCCGGATTCCAGGAGAGAACATTAGGCACCGGGCGATAGACCGGGTCTCACATCTAAAAAACTGGATCCCAGGAGAAGACCAAAACGGACCAAAGGTGAAGAAGAAAGATCATTCCGGGGATCGTACTTTTCAAGACGAGAACTGATGAAGCCAGGAGGGTTGGGGTATCACTTCGCAAGAAGAGGAACTGAGAGACACTCTTGCGCGGCTGCTCTATACAGATGAATTATTCGACTATCAGACTCAGGCTTGGGAGCGGAATGAGTCGGATTGCTGAGGCCTGGATCCGAGTAACCATGGGCACCCTGTGAAGGGAAGGGTAGGCGAGAAAGTCACGTGCGGGGGGGAATACACGAAAGAATTGCGAGAAAAGTTAAAGGTCCCGGCGGGAAGGGGGGGGTTTGGGAGGAAGAAGCGTATCCGGAGCAAGGAAATAGGTATCAAAAAAGCAAAAGTGAATCACATGGGGGACCCCGGCACAGACCAACCGTATCCATGGGCGGAAAGGGGCGCCATCCCTTAAAAGGGGCACCCGCAGGGAAAACTTGTGAAGTCCGAAGGGCCCGGCGGCCGTGTAGGGCGCGGCGGGTTTCTTTGCCTCACAAACAAGAGGCCGGGAAGGATGACAGGGCAGGCAGGCAGGGGGGGTGTTCCTGCTACCTTTCATAAAATGGGAGGGAAGCGGGATGACCTTCGCTGGAGGACAATACTGTGATAGGGTGAAAGGGGGGGACCCCTTGGGGGGAGGAAAGATCAGAAAGAGGGCTACGCAAGAGATGAGGAGTGCTCTTCCCAACCCAAGGAAGCCTGTATATCAGGGAAGGGGGAGAAAACTCGTCAGGCAGGGCTGATGCTACTAGGGCCTCGAGCCTGTCTCTACCTCAACAAAGAAACAGTGCTGGCCTAGCTAACATAAGACCAAGAAAAATAGTCCTCCTAAAGCTGAAGACCCGCGAAATCCCAGCGCCTCTTCGGTAGGGAAGGTCAGGGGGCAGGAAGGGGGTCACGTCAAACGTCGCGCTGTCAAGGGTGTGTTCGAAAGAAGTACTAATCAAAAAAAAAGCTGGGCCCAGACCTTGTCAGGGGGCAGCGATCTCCAGTCGCATAGGAAACTCGTACTGGGGTGAAAGAAGACGAGAAAGATCAAGAACAAAAAAGGGAGGAGGATTGAGAGAGGGCAGAAAAAAGTCCGCTGCACACACAGTTAATCGCGGGGAACGGAAGAACAGCGAAAGGGGGGAGGATCTCCCACTGTAGAGGCACAAGCTGTGGTGACTGGAAAGGGGAAGGGATGGATTAACCAAAACGGGAAAGCGACCAGTGGATTTACCAAGTCCTGCCACAACGTCTCAAAAAAAAAAAGGGAGGGGCAGTGGAAGACGGGAGCTCAGACGTCTTCGGAAGAGGCGGCGTTGGGAGAGATCCTGTTTGTCGGCTAGCAAAAAGGGATAATGGTAAGGGGTAGGCCCCGACAGCGGGGCCGTAGGGATAACGCTCATCCACTAGAGGGGGAGGTCACAGTTCCCTGATCTAAGTCTGAAGGGGTTGGGGGGACCGCGAAAACACTAAACTAGGGAGCCGGGGGAGATAAGAGAGAAAGCCGAACATCAAATTCAACGGTACGGGTCTAAAGGGGGGAAGGCCGGGCCCGAAGCCCGCGCCATGGCCAGGAGAAAAAGGGAGGTCCAGTCGGGCGATCAAAGAGGAGGCCCGTAAAAAGTAGTCGTTCTTCGTTTTTGACAAAAAAACAAGGAAGGGATCGCGGCGACCGGAAAAGGGTTTGTCGGCTCAACAGAATGAAAGAGGGTTAGCAAATATCCGGGCTTGCGCTTAAAACCGAAAATATTGGGGCTGAGGGGCGTTAAAACTAAGGGGGGAAGGCTGAAGGCTGTCTAAAAGTACGAGTCATTGCGATGTGGCGTGTGGGTTGTGGGGACGTTACTAACGAAGGTAAACCACTCCGCCCAGGCACAGGAAGAAGGACAAGAGGTTCCTCTCGGATCCTTAATAACACGCAGGAAAAGGGCAAGGCTACGAAACCAATACGGGCCAGGCCGCAATCAAGCGAAAAGAAGCTAACGCCCGAGGGGGAGGAGTAAAAGGAAGTCGAGTGTTATGAGGGGAGCAGACAAGCGTCCCAAGGGGGAAGGCTCGGCGGTGCGATTAGGGGAAGGGGAAAACGGGCCCGTTGAGGGGGATGTGAAGTGAGGCCACGAAGGGGGACGGTCGGACGGGAAGGCGGAAAGGGATCGTTCGTGCCCAGGTGACCCCCTAATGGTATCTTGGACGCCGTTCGAGGTGACGTGTTCATCGGCACCGGGGGGGAACGGGGAAAGCCTTTCCTGACGATCGCGGACTAAAAAAAATCTAAGGGCGACGAGGCGCCCGATCTATGAATGTGGGAAAGGGAGGCGGTCCCTGCAGTCGGGAGGTGCTCGCGGGTGTACCGTGCGAAAGGGAAAGATAAGGGGCGGGAAGGAGGACCGCCTGCAGGAACGAAAACCAAGATCCAACATGTCTCTCGACTGGCTGGATGAAGGGGGCCTCGAACGTTGGGATCGCCCGGACCATAGAAACAACCAAGAAATGCTGCTTTTCTGTAAAGAAGATGGGTCGAGGCGGGGATCAATAGGGGACATTCCCTTACCCGACAGGCAAGAAATCATCGTATAGGAATGAAAAGAAGGGAATCGAATATCTTCAAACAAAAGGAACGGATCGCCGAGCACCAGGGCGAAGATATAACGGCCTCACGTATGCTCAAGGAAGAGCCTTTAGTGCGGCAGCCTCAGCAGACCACCCTGTTCACCAAAAAGAGAACAAAAAAAAAAAAAAACAAAAAAAAAAGAAAGCACTCCTGCCGCCGGGTTCACTCCAGTGCAGAACAGAAGGGGCTCTAAAGGAGGAGAGACAAAAAACAAAAAGAGGAGGAGATAGATATCATGTGTCGGATGAACCAACTGCGTTGGAAAGGGGCAGGAACTCTGCAGAAGGGTTCCCTGTAGAAAAAGGGGTTATAAAAGGGAACGAAATCTTCAAACAAGGGCTTGACAGAGGTACTGCTATACCCGCCTTAGTTAGGAGAAACATGGGAGGATCTCTCAAGAAGGGAAGGGAAGACGCGGCACAGAGCGACTAAGGCGCAGGGGAAAGACGATCTTCACCGAGAGAAAGCGCGTAAAGTAACCAGCAAGCGCGGTAGTTCTAAAAGGGCGAGGGAAGGAGACGGGGGAAAGAACGAAACAAAGGTATCGCTAGTAGGAGGTCACGATAGTTCAAGGAAGTCTGGTATAGGGGGGAAATTCATTCTGGAACTAACTCCCCTCATCAAAAAGAAATTCAACTGGACCCGGGGGAGCTCTGAGCGGGCCGGGTGGGGTAAAGCTGAGAAAAAGATCCTCGCTTCCATCCAGCTAACGCGGTGGGCACTTATCCCGAACGCAAAAAAAAACATGTCGGGGGGTCACCTGGACCATATAATTTAAAGATCGGGATCCTCGACGCAGAAAGCGCAGACCTGGACGCAGGGGACGGCATCGTGAGGAAGAACCTCGGGAAAAAGAGGCGGGACAAGAAGATCAGTCGGTTGGGGGGTCGTCAGTAAAGTCCAAACAGGTCAAGGGAAGGGATCACATCTAGGGAAGTTCGAGGGCGTCCAGAACGAGTCAGATATATTACAATCTCGGGCGACGGGTCTCAAGGAAATGGGCCTGCGCGTGTGAGACCGGCAATGGGGCAAAAGGTTTGGGCCTTGGAGGGACGGCCAGCCCGGACGGGAATGAAGAGAAAACCGGGGGGAGATCGCCAGCTACAGGGGGGGTTACAGGGAGTAAACAGAGGTCAGAAGCACAAGACGCACCGTAATTGCTTAAAAAAATCAGTACTGCTACCTGTAAAGAAAGCCAGACCAACAATGGCGGAAAAGGGACGCCATCACCACCGTGGGACGAGAGACACGGGAAGGCACACTTGGCGTCAAAAAAACGAAAAGGGGTATGGCACCTACGCCGTATGGGGGACCGAAGGGGATGAAGAATTGTCCAGAGAACAGCAGGGGAAAATGTCGTCTCCGACATGAGAAACTCACCTTCGCGGCTTCGGAAAGACGGAGGGGGGAGAAAATCCTTTCTGGGGGAGAAGGACGAAAGGGGGTCTCCAGGTGTCTAAGAGGCAAGAGGGGGCAGCGAATCGCCAACAAGACACAAAAAGAAATCAGAATGGGCAGGGGGTCAACCATCCTCTCTCTCATGGGGAGCGTGAAAAACGAACGGGAGAGGAAGTCCAAGAAAAGGGACTTCAGTGCTAGACATTCCTAATCACGACAATCTCAGGAAGAACGTACCGATGAATCTGACAGGAAAGGGAAGGGGCCCTGCAGGACCGTGGTCAGTAACTTTGGGGAAACGGAAAGGAGGAAGGTCCGGGGACCCGAAACGCAAGGAGAATCGGTCAAAAGACGTCTCAAAGCGAAGTTGCTCCCTGGGGCAGGGGAAGAATGGGGGGGTTTGGGCGGACGGTTCCTTAGGGACAGCCGAGGGAATTGCCGACCGCTTAACGTGACTAAAGCGTAAAAAAAAACGCTTACCTGCGGGGGGGGGAAAGAGAGAGATACCGGGAGTCATGAGTCGGAAAAAAAGGGAACTCGATCTGGAAAGAAAAAAAAAGCGCACTGAAGTAACGATCTGCCGCCCGGAACACGGAGGGGCCCACCGGCCTGAGAGGGAATGTCTTCTAAAGGCGTGCTCAACCCTGGACAGCAAGCAGGGCCGGTTAACCACTTCAGGAAAACGGACGGCTACGACGAAGGTGCGCAGGGCTGCCGCTTGGGGCGCTCAGCAGTAAGGGGAGGAGGACTATTCGGTATTAGACGTCTAAAAGAGACCAGGATAGGGGATAAATTCGGCAGAGAGGGAAGGAGTAAGCTCGACAAAAAACAGAGTTCATGGCTACCCGTTCCCGAGAGAGGCGGCCTTGGTGTCTTGGTGGGGGAAAAGGAGCACTCCTCCTCGGGTGGCAAGATTCGAATTCCTAACTACGGACAGGGGGAGGGCTTCGACTCAACAGGCGGCGGGGAAAAAAAGAGGGTCACAGGTCGAACGGCTGTCCAGGTAGGACGTAACTCAAAGGAGGTCGTGGCCCGGCCACACGAGCCAGCACGTGCTTGACGTTCGGTGCCAAACGCCAGAACATAGAAAAAACGCAGGGCCGGGGCCCTGGCATGCGTTGGGGGACTGGTCCGATAGCTTTGCACGACGGATGGCGCAGGTGACCCGGCATCACATGGATTAAAAGGGGTTTCTGTTTCTGAAGGACTGAATGTGAGTAAGTGATGACTGACGGTCAGGGGGGGGGGGAAATGGGAGCACACAGGATGAAACTGGTTCCAATCTCACCGGGCCAATGAGAAGCACTTTCTCAATAGAAGGTAAGACCGACAGGGATGAATACAAGCGGCGAACAGTACGTATTTAGAATTCATGAACGATCTCTACTGTCCTCGCCTAAGGCAAGCTATCTGATAGATAGAAATCATACAGTGGTATACATAGGTGCAATACACTACTATATGGGGAATCGGCCGCGGATGGTGAGGGAAGGGCAGCACAAGCACCCTGATGGTGATGGTCTCCTGGTAGAGCGGACAAAGGCGATGTGCAGTCGGAAGTCAAGGGGGCCGGCTTCACTGGGTCGAGGAAGGGTGCGATCCTAGGATACCGAGGATGCTTGGCTTTGGTCCGGGGTACAAGCTTTAGAGTGAGGGAATAAGTTCCGGTCTAAGTTGGGGAGAAATGGGTTCAGTGTCCGCGCTCAAGATCGGAGGAAAGCAGGACAACATACAGAGAGGAGGCAGGGGAACGGACGGGTCAGGCATCACTGCATGGGGGGTATGGAAGGACTTGGATTCTTCGGACGGAGCGGGTCCTCTCTTTGCAGGAAAAGTCTGGGGAAGTAGAGCTGGAGAGCCGAGGAAAACCGCTGGGGTCGGAGGAAGTCCTCGCGCACCGTCATTCGGGGGGAGAAGACAATCAGCCGGTGGAGATGATGAGAGGAAAGCGCTTGAGCGCAAAGGGACGTCACTCGGGTCTTCCTTTTCGAAGAAAGAGTGGCAAAGGGAGACGAAAGTCGCGCGGGCTGAGGGCTCGTCACAATCAAAAGGGACAGCGGGCTAGAGCTCCGGAGACACTTGGCGAAGCACATTGAGGGGAGGAGAGAAGGAGACCCCCTAAAGCAAAGGGCGCGGCATGAACGCGTGTCCGGCACCATGGAAGGGAAAGCTCTGTCAGGTCCAAAAAAAGAATCTCATAGAAAAAAAAAAACAACGTATTAATGAGAAAAGCAGGGATCTGTTCAGAGGAGGTTAGGAACAACGCTGCTGGGGGAGGAAAGGAATGGTAGCCGTTTTGGGGTCGCGAGAAGCAGAAGGAGCGGCGGCATACCTGGGACAGGGGAGTAAGGTCGAGAACGCGGAGGCTCGGGGGGAAGAGAAAGGAGGTTTCTATGACGTACTGTTTTCACGTCGGTCAAAAGAGTAGGGTAGAGGAAAGAAGATATCACGCACGAGGCATTACCGGGAGGGTCCCGCGCCAAGGGGAGGGTGATGTGGGCGGCCTATTACCCTGAACGCGAAAACTGCAGCACGCCCCACAGTCTCGGATATGGACCCTTTTCATCTGAAGAAGGAGAAACGTCCTCGACTTAAGAAAGCAGCATCTCAAATACGGCCCGGAAAAGTATATTCCTTTCCGCCTAGGCGGGGCTCCTTAGACGAGAGAGTTGTCGTCGAGAAGGCCTGGGGAACAGAGAATCCCGTTCTCGTGTCACGGATGAAGAACGCAAGGACTCTGCTTGACACCAGGAAAACAGTCGATTCAAATAAGCGATCCGAGTAAAAAGGAGAAAAAGTCTCAAAAAAGGGGGGGGAAGAACGGTCATGCAAGTGCTACATAGTTAAGCACCACAAAAGAAGGTGGTATGAAGGGAGAAGGCCTCGAAAGCTGGTTAGGAGGGAGGGAGGGGATGCTCTATCCATCTAGGTTCGTGTGAGAAGAAAGATCTGCCTTCGAACTTTCTGCTAGTAGGTCTTCGGTGAAAACAGCCAACGACCGTCGGGGGGAGGGCTTAGGAATAGACATAGCCGCGGGGAAGGGGGGGAAAAATAGATTCTTACTATTGCTGAAGAAAGTGCCAAGGCGACGTTGGAAGGGGGCTCGGACAGAACGCGTAGAAAGTGCTCCAAGACGCGAGTAAGTTAGAACAAAGCAGTAATCCCCCAGAAGTACAGAGCGCCAAGCGGAAAGAAGGTGAACTCGAACATCTACAAGCCCAGCTATATATTGCGGACGTCGGCAATGAGGAAGGGGAGGGCTTCTCGGGGAGTGGTTCTTGCAAGAAGGGACCGACCGGGGTATCCATGATGACGAGGGGATGTGTTCCTGTGGGACATCATCAAGGGATCCTTGACAATGTCAGAACACTGCCGACCTTCTTCGAGGAATTACGAAGAGAAGTGGACCTCCACTGTGGGGAAGGGGAGGGACAGCTTCAGGTATAGGGTAAGAACTCAGTTTCGAGCGATTATGAGTGGTGCGGAACGGGAAAAATACCGGCCACCAAACGAAATCCAAAGGGACGGGCGACCAATCAAACAGGGAGCTGGGGCGGGGGCGCGGAGAATACAACATACGCACTGCAAGCGATCAGAGGAGAAAGGTATAGCTAAAAAGGCCTAAAAGCACGCGCAACTAGGTCGGCCGGCCTAGGAGACCGCTGCCATTAGCGAAGCGTTAGGCGAGCCTTCGATAGGAACGGTGTTAAGTCAGACCAGGAGGAGTGAGGGGGGTGAATCAAAGTAAAGGAAGGAGGAAACAGAAGAGTTGGACAACGCCTTTAAAGGGCAGTTCCGATTCAAAATATTCCATGAACAGGGGGAAAGCTCTAGTAAAGGGTGACGGCGCTTATATCAAACCAAAGAAGAGGAAATAGATGCGGATGAACGGAGAGGGGTTCACTCCAGTTCTAGAAAGAGGAAAGGGAAAGGAATCAGCAAGGGGAGTGAAGACGCTCTGCACCGGAAAAGGAGGAGGATAAACAGCTGATGTTACGATGAGGGAGTCTTTCAGGAAACTTCAGGGAAATTCTAGACGGGAAGGGAAGAAAAAGGTGCACAACGGAAAGGGAGAAAAAGGCGTCTTGGCAGGGGGACGCTTTCTCTCAATCCGGTATCGGCGCAGACACTATGGCGCTAGGTGTCCTTTTTATCGAGGGATATTTTGATGTATTGAAGGAAGGAATAAGTAAGGAAAAGCACAGCGCATGGAAAGAACGATCGGGGTGAGGGTCGTACCTGAAAACTGGTCTCGTTTGGGGGTGCGTTTTGCCGCTATAAAAAAGAATACAGAAAGGGAAGAGCACAGAAGGAGGGGGGGAATGTCAAGCCCACTAGTGGGAACTAACCGTGGCAGGAAGGGAAGCGTCGGTGGAGGAAAGACCGCGACGTGGGTGACAGAGAAGAGAAGAGTGTCAAAGTAGCGCTAACTCGGCAATCCTCGCACATAGGAACCGAAGCGGCATCGAGTTGCACGGGAGTGAAAAAAAAAAAAGGAAGAATAATAGGAAGTCCTCGTGCGTCCTCGGGAGGGAATTGCCGGGTAGGTGACCAAAAAAGCATTTCGGGCAAAAGCTTATCCCCTGGGGATGGCGAGGTGGATGGTATTTGGGGGGGATGGAGAGAAGTGGTACTTAAGGTGGTAAGGGCTGTGAGGGGAGAAAAGTCACAAGGAAGGATTGATGAGTAAGCGTTCTGTCTACCCTGGAATCAGGGAACATGCTGGGAGTAAAGTGCAGGCTAGTGGGGAGAGGCATTCAACAACCTATGCCGCTTTCAAAATAAGAATAGCCGGCCCAGGAAAAAGAGGGGGACTTCCTGCTTATCATAAGAAACAGAAGGTTCAGAGCCAGGAAGATCGAGAGGAGTACCGCCATAAGTCGTAGTGGATCAGGAAAACTCTAAGGAATTAGCTAGGGAGCGGCCGGAGGTGCGGGCCTGGACTGGAGACAACAACGATGAAGTTTTCAGCATGTAAGCGCACCTGTGAGCTGGCCACGGCCTGCAAGGAAGTAAACTTTGCAGAGCGGGGGTCTAAAATGAGAGAACAGCTGTACCGATCTGGGAGGGGGCTCACTAGGTTCTGATGGAATAAAAGAGCAGACTCACGGGAAAGGCCGTTCCGGCGCGACATGATCTCACCCTTACCGAAGATCTGGGAGGCACGATGCCATATTCCACCAGTCACATGGAGAGGGTCACGCAAGGCGATCGTGCTTGGTAAATGGCTTGGGGAAAGGGCACCGCGGGCCTACAGGGGGGGCGGTGGCCTTAAGAGGTGACAGTTTACGTCGAGGGGGATGTCCAATGAAATAAAAGGTTCGGGCTTGGCGCGCGTCGCTCTGAAAGCGGCGACTACAGGTTAACGCGGCATGCAATGGGAAAGATAACCCGGGGCGTCTTTCGGGAGACTTGACGGCAGCTTGGTACAGGGTGAGATTGTCTCCGATAGAAAATGGGACTCTTTTAACAGATGTATAAGGACGCTTGGTATTACATGCTATGGATGAGGCACAGAAAAGGGAAAGAATCTGACCAGAGAACATAATAGGCTATATGAATTTACGGTACGCGTTATGCTTCAATTTTAAGTAGAAGAAGGCTCTTCGAAATATACGACCTACACGGGGGGGATAACGGGTCTTCAATTGAGAAACAAGAAAGTGGACCAGAGGGCCCTCTGGTTCAGAAAGGA
>Ga0179591_1314269_pt1 | contig 11938 bp, 12 predicted proteins | sample CZOMad2_1_08_16f_FD_182891 | JGI IMG/M metagenome (GOLD analysis project Ga0179591, IMG submission 182891) | Vadose zone soil fungal communities from Angelo Coast Range Reserve, California, USA - CZOMad2_1_08_16fungal (PacBio error correction) | ecosystem: Environmental > Terrestrial > Soil >...
GTGGAAAAAAGATGAACGCGGTCCTAGGCAAATTGAAGGAGACTGAGGGGAGAAAGCTGGCCATCGCTTGGCAAGAAAGCCCGTATAGATCTCTAAAAAAATATTTTCAGGCATTGGGGGGCATTGGCGCCAAAATTGAAAGGAAAGAAACAAGTCTGTTTCGCGGGCCCGCCGCATAGGAACGGAAAAGAAGAAGGCTCGCGACAATAAAGAGAAAAAAGAGTCTTTACTCCAGGGAATCGAAAGAAAAATTGAGGGGGAAAGGGCCCGGCGTAAGGACGCGAATCGTCCGGTAAATTTCCAACAGTAAGGGAAAGAAGGACCTAGAAGAATCGCGCGAAGGATCGAAAGAAAAAAAGGCGGATCCGAAGCTTGGAGTGAATCGTGGAAAAAAGAAGGAGGTATTCATCTTTCGACCGACATGAGTCTGAGGCGTGGAGAGGAATGTAGGATGGGCGCGATGACGCGAGGAGAACAGAGGTTCAAGGTCAGTGGAAAAAAGAAAAAGAAGGGACCGGACAGGCCTCTGTCACTGTTACCATAGAAAAGCACCGCAAACGCACTCAGGAAGAAAAAGGCGGGAGGGGAGAGCAAGCCGGCACGACGTGAATAAAGGACACCAGGTAGGGGGAAGCTATCGTGAACCAGGGGTCACTAAGAAGAAAGAAGACTGAAATGTCAATAAAAGAGGGGATGATTGCCTCGTCGATTTCGCAAAGAGGGGGGAGGGAAAAGAAGTTACATTCAGGAAAAATCTGGGAGAAGGCAGAAGGCGGTCGCCTCGAACATCGCAAAACCCGAAGATGAAAGATAGGAGAGAGAGGGAATTTGGGGGATATTCCAACATGTAGGAAACCAAAAGAGGGGAAAGGGAAATGATGAACTTTTATCATTTGGGGGGGGGCGTGCATGGAGAACGAAAATAACTGTTCTTGCAGAAGAATTGGGAGATCGGTTGTGCATTTTAGGAAAAGAAGCAAAAACCAAGGTCGATCTTGACTTTTGGGAAAAAGGCCAAGAAGGAGGGATTAATTGCATCTATGAAGTGGGGGCCATCGCAACGAAAAGCCATCAGCTTGTCGGCGCAGAGGCGGAAAATAAAAGAGTACAATCAGCTTACAAGGGGGGGAAGGCAGGATAGGATTCTGGAGGATGAGAAGTGGGCGGAGAGGGAAGATCAATCCTGGTCGACTGAGGGGGAAATACGTCTCTACCGAACGGCTACACAGGATCGCTCCAAACTTTAGACCCTCGACCAGCAGAAAATCTCTCCGGAAGCCATGGGGTACCAGACGGAGGGAGCAGGCGGATAGAGAAGTACCTGTCCTCCTATTGGAAGGAGAGGATCGAATCTCAATGGAAAGAGAGAAAGACGGGGGGATGGGAAGAAGGTTGGCTCGGGGCGACCTTCACAAGGGAGGGCACACTGCTTGGGGGGAAGCAAGGCTTCTCAATCTGAGGAAGGAGGCACCCTCCTACGAAACGGAAGTCAGGGAGAGCGTCGACCTGCGATAGAAGCATACGTGGTAGGAGTCATGGGCGAGAGAGGGAGCAAATTACTTAACTTCGAGGCCGAGATCAAAGCCCTGCGGCCCGGTGAACACTGCTGAACATGGGAAAATTAGGTCAAGGGGCTGGAGAAAGGAAAAAGGATCAGTCACGTAGAGCGTCCCCTCTGGACAAAGGTAGCGTTCATCGAGAGGACACGTCGTTTACTAGAAGCAGGAGTGCGAAACCCAGGGCAGAGAAAGGAACGGGCCTTGTAGAGTGCGAGCCCCTGGAGGAACTCCCGGAGCTGATCGTCTGACAACAGAAGAGGTAATCTTGCAGCACTTAGAACATTAAAGAACGACAGGTCAAGTAAGAAAAGAAAAGGGACAGGCGAGACCAGTCCTGGGAGACTTATTCACATATCTCAACTTAACGGAGAGGGAGATTGCAGCAAATGAAGAACGGGTCCCTTGAGGGGAATGAGAAAAGAAATGGGGAGCCTCGATTGGGGGAGAGGGATTAGGATAAAAGAAGCTGGGAGGGAGCATCTGGGGGGCCCTCAGGACTCCGTGAAGGAAATTCGCAATCTTTGAGGGGAACGCATCGAGCCGAGAGAAAACAGCCGCATACAAAAGGAAACTTGAGTAACGCCTTCGTTCTCTTCTGGTTACAGATCAGCGAGGAGGGGGGGAATCGGAAGGGGAATAGAATGGAATGGAAAGAAAAATTCGTTGCTTATCATTTCCGAGCGAGAAGAAAGATCGTCGGTCACTGGAAAAGAGATGCGAAGGGGTAAGAACGCATTCGCCTTTGAAAAAGAAGTCCGTCGAGGGAAAGGTACTTCTAGGAACCTTCGCAATATCAAAGGACAGAAGAACACAGGGGTAGGAGGAAACGAGAGAAATATGGAAGCTGTGATGAAGGACGGCTCCGCATCTGGGGGAGGGGTAAGGAGTTTGATCTGGTTGATCAAGGCGGGCACGCAATCGGCACGATAGACGATTTTCTGGAGGTAGGATCTAAAAGCGTGACTGACATAGCGGCTCCACTTGAGGGGAACACAGACAGATGTCGGGGGTCGGCGCTCAAGGGAGAAGAGCCCGCTCTCGGTTATGATCCCCGCACCAAAGCCCGGGCGTTGGTAGAACGCGGGGGGAGAGGTCAGCTTGCGTATGATCCAGAAGTGACATCGATCTCTTGGGATCGAGAGCTTGCACTAGAGGAAAGAGTATCCCTCAGGAGAAGAGATCATAACGGGATCTCGCCATAAGTCCTGGACCGCAGAGTAGATGCAGGCGAGGGGAATGGGAGTCATGGGTACTGAGGGTGTCATTCGGGAAAGCGGGAAAAGATGTTCCGAGGGGGTGGGAAAGTCGACCAGACAGAGAGGGAGAGGGTGCCTACTGAACAGTAGGACCTTAGGCGGAGAATCAGCATGAGCGGACAGAAGGAGAATCAGCGTGTGCGGATGCCTAGACGAAATGTCAACAGTCGTGGAAAAGGGGCGTCAAAAAAACCTGTTTTTCCAAGACGTCATAGTCCGCCAGAGGCCGGGATCCCGAAAGAAAAGGTACGTTCGGTCTCCGGAAAAGAGAGGACCCTTTTAAGGAGGGGGAAGAAACATCATTTTGCAATGGTAAGGAAGGGACGGTGCCTCTTTGAAGCAGCGGCAGGCTGGCGATAACGTCAGGCCAGGTCCCGTAGGGAAGAAGTGGTCGCGTACTAACAGAGACCTAGGAGAAACGGCCTCAGAAAACAGGGTTTTTGGGCGGGTGCGGAAGACATCTGCCAAAATTTAAGAAGAGAGAAAAGCGTTTTGACCTAAGTAGTTTCGCGCCTCACCGAGGAGGTCCGCCAAGGCACCCCTTAGGGCGGGTCGCTGGATATTACGATCGAGCAGAGAAAAGAAAACCAGCGCGGCGCCGCGTAAAAAAAAGGAGGCAGGATCGCGGGGTGTGGAAGGTCGAAAAAACTTACGAGGGACGAAGTCATGGGGTAGCCGATGTCTAATCACGGGTCCCCTCGCAGGAAAAGACTCTGAGGGGAAGATAGAGGCACAACAGTTAAATCTTTCAGGACTCGCCTTACTGGGGAAAGAAAGCCTGGCTAGCGACAATCAAAAAAAAGTCTGCGAGCCGAGTAAAAGGTTATTCGCTCGTTGCCGACGGGAAAAAAATCGGAGGAGACAAGATCAACTAAGAAGGGACTGTTTTGAAAATATCAAATCTGACGATAGGGAGGGGGGTCGAAAAATGGCAAAAAAAAAGGGAACCCTTCTTACGAAAGAAAGGATTGTCCGCAAGTATAAAGAAAGACCTAAAAAACTATCAAGAGGGGCTGGCAGATTTCTGTGGAAGTCAAAACTCGAACGGTGAGAATCTAAAAAAAAGCAATCCCTAGTGATTACGATTAAAAGGAGATCTTGCCGAAATGTCCACGCTCGATTCAAAACAAGAAGGGATGAAGGGGAGGGGCAGAGGGGTGGACCCCTGGAGGGCTATCATGCACTCGCGATGCTGAGAGAAACGAAAGAGGACCCGCTGACATTAGGGTCCTGCATTATCGCGGCGGCGGGTAAGGTGAGTAGAGTCGTCTACGCGGGCCTTTCGTCAAGGGAGGGAAGGGGAGAGTTGTCAGCGCCTGGAGGGGAGGATTTAGTTGCGGTTGATACTAGGGAGCATGGCCAGGACTGGCCACGCGCCCTTCGGGCAGCGGGGCCCCTTACCTTTGGGGATTCTGACGCAGGGAGGTTAACGAAAACTCTTCATAGAAGGGGGCCAACGTACGAAACGAAAGACTCTATTGGATCATACTAGGGAAAAGCTTTCAAAGGGGAAGCATAGAATAACGCGGCACGAGAGGGAGAGAGATGGGTTTCAATTGCCGGAGGGAGAAGGTACACGACCAGTGTGGAGTACCTACCCGAGAAGAGCACTTCCGCTGGCCCGGAAAAAAGGTGGGGGGGGGGGGGTGGTTGGGTTGTTGGGTTTTGTTGCGTGTGTGGGTCGTGGTTTTTGGAGGGGGGGTTTTTTGGGAGGTTGGGTTCCTGCGCCACGAAAGGGCGCTGGACACCTGCGGCAGGCTCGGGAAGACTATTAAACAGCCATTTCCTGCGGATCGTAGGCACGCCGTCAACCCGAGCAGGGGGGAGGGCCGGGAACAACTTCTTAGGCAAATCACAACTGGCTAAAAATCAATGAAGGTGGCGCGCTATCGCCAGTCAGGAATCCTCGGTCCAGACGACGAAATCCTGCTGGGATGGGGAAGGACAAGCTGGCCACCGGTACCACCAAAAACTCCGAAAAAAACGAAATGAGGCGGAAAAGACTCTCTATTTATGTCTTTGAAAAGCCGGTTCCTTCAAAAAAAAGATGAAGTAGACTGTCGGCGAAAACGCAATGAAAGATTGCCGACAAAGAGCCAGAATCCCTATCTTGCATGGGGGTTAAATTCTTTGCGCAAAGCGAATGACCCCCGTCCGCTCCCAAGAGGGGGGACGGGACGGGAAAAAAAAGAAGACACAAAGACTGGCTGCCATCGCGACCTTGAGCTCTCCGAGAGGGGCAGAAAGAGGAAAAGGGGGACACCATAGCACGAGCAGGTGGATGGCCGCAGGGACGTAGAGAAGGAGCACAGCGTCCAAAACTTTAGAAGAGAGAGGTCGGTCGATAAGAAAAAAAAAGCTCCGAACGCGCTCGGGGGGGGAAGGCGTCATGTTGTTGACCGACGTTACCGATTTTTCTCGCAAGAAGGACGCAGGCTCGTATGGGCCTGTGCGCAGGAAGGTGGGGATTAGAAGGAGGTCTGCGATGAACTCGAAGGTCAGAACATTATGAATTTTGGGGGGGGTCAAGGTCATTTCACCGCCAACAAGCCGAAAACTGGGGCCGCCGTGCCAGAAGGAAAAAGATAGAACGAGTCAAACAGCGACAATCAAAAAAAAAAAAACTCCTACGCACGAACTTTACTAAATTAAAAGGGGGGCCTCATAGGAAAACTACAACAGCGCCGCCGCCTACCTTAAAACAAGCGCGAGAGACTGGCTGGGAAAGAAAAACTCTACGCCTGACTACAAGAAAAGGTGAGAAAGGAAAGGAACCCCCAGATGCTGATCGCTCGGAAAAGAAATTAGAAAAGAAACGCTTAAGGCAACGTCTACGGGTGATTAAAACCGGTTGAGGACGGGCACGCATCGAAGTAAATCACCGAAATCAGTTTTTTGTCGGAGGACGGGGAGCTCCTCGTTATCTTGGAATGGGAGGAGGGGGAGGAGGGGGTGAATGGTCAAAGACCCTTGAGTAGGGAGAGGTGAATCTTTTACCCCCGCCATGAGTATTGAATTGGAGCAAGATCGTTGCGCTCAGGCAACTGAAACACCACAGCTTGGAAGGAAAGAGCTCTCAGACATAGTGTTGAAAGAAGAGAAAGATTAGTCCTGCAAAAGTAAGGGGACTCACTCAAGTCTACGATGAAAGGCCGATAAAAGGTGGATCTTTCGACGAACCGGAAAAGGAAGCGGAAAGACGAGACGACAGGAGAATGAATTCGCCATAGGTCAAAGGAACACTCGGGCCGCAACGGTCCGAGGACAGGGGGGGGTTCTCGGACGGAGTCCGAGGGGGGATGGAGGAAAAAACTCAGCCTATAGAGAGGAAAAGGAAAACGACCCGAGAGGGGGGTGCACGCGGTCGGGGGAGACTGGGCAACCAAGGAGGAAGGAGTCAACCTTCCATGGGTCTCTGGAGATACATGGGGCGCGAGGGCTGCATCAAGCCTCATACACGCGGCAGCGAAGGGGGCAATCGGTCTTGGGAAGGAAGGAAGTCGAGAGAAATTGGTCTAGCGGTAGAAGTCCTGACCTCTGATCGATAATTCCGCCTGTCAACGCCAGTGATAGGACCGTTTCGAAAACGGATGTCAGACAACGGACCTTTGGGCAATTAGCGGGGGCCCCGATACAATGGAGGCATACAGCGGGGCGAAGATCCCTGCAAGAGGTTAAATCCGCGCCGCGCAAAACCAGGGGAAATCCACCCTGTGAGGAAAAGGAGGAATACACACCATAGGAAGCGCTGATCTGAGCAGAAGCCACGGTAGCGGTATAGGCGAGGGGGAGGAGGGGGGGTATCTCTACCCCTAGAGAAACGAGAGGTCTACTTCTGAGCGTAGTGGTACCTACTGGGAGAGCGAAAGGGAAAACGAAGTCCATGTAAAATGGGAAGGCAACTCGAAGAAGACGCAGGGGGGTTTTCAGACGCCTTGGGAGGATACAGAAATGGTATCTCTCTTAAATGGGGAGGAACTATTGCGAAGCTCGCCGAGGCGCGGATGGCACGGCCGGAAAGAAGAAGAAAGGTCTACACAAAAACAAAAATCAACAAGAGTTCGACTTAACTCGGCTAGTCGGGGGCTGATCAACGGAAGTGGCCGGCGATCCCGGAAGGAAACGAAGCACTTCCAAGAAAGGGGCAGGCGGGGATGACAGCAGTTCGAAGATCCGAACAAAAAGGTTCTCATCGTGAAAGAACTAATTCTGAAGGGAGACAAAACCAGGGAGAAAACAGACTGGCGCGCTTGGGGTACCAAACTTACGGAGAGACCCCCTTGGTCTGGCATTCTCGCAGCAACAACACAAGGACTCTCGTATTGCGCTAGGGGGTATCACAGGGAAGTCCGCAGGCGAGCGCGAATAATGGGCCAGACACGCTTTTGAGCACAGAACATAGACTCTCGAAAAGGACTTTCGGGAGGGGGGGAAGGGACATTCGTCGGCCAGGAGCACACAGGAAGAAAAACCTTCTGGGGAACAGCGCTTCGAGGGGAAAATCGGCGCAGCGCCGGGCATCCCTCTGACAAGAAAAAAGTCAACAGCCCCGACACGTAGTGACGTCGCGAGGGGTTGCTGCGGGTGTAGACGCCGTCCTTGGCTGCTGCCATCGAGGAGGGAGGGGAGGGGAATTCACAGGGAAAGGGATGAGGAAGCGGCTCGTCTGATAGTCAAGCAAAGGGTCCTTTAAACAGACAATAGTCACGAGCTTGGCGAAAGGGAAGAGGTTGTCTGGGCAAGAAACTGCTTGCAGTAAGTGCCCGCTTGGGGGGGCAAAGAAAAAAAGATTCTTGGTCGTGCCGACGAAAAAGGGAGGGGCAAAAGTGATGAAATATGACAGAAGTTTGTCGAAGAGCGGAAGTGCGGGGCTCGCCATGGAAAAAAGGCTGTGGATTAACTAAAGGGGTTGAGAGGGGACGCTTAACTTCGAGAGACGTGCAGCGGGCTTAACCGCCTGCATGCCGGTGATCAGGGCTGTCTCCAGTTGAAACAGGTCGACAAGAAGTGGGAGCACATACCGGTCGTTTCAAGGGGTCAGGAGGTCACAGGAGGAGGGGCTTGGCCGCGGGTCAGGGGTCATCTGGGGCCTGGTCCGAAAAAGGGGACGCGGGTCATTATCGAGTGAAAAAAGGACTAGGTAGGAGAGAGGCAAAGTCCCGCGACAAGGCAGCTTCTGTTCCGTCGGGTGCGATGAAGAAGGGGAAGCAGAAAAATGCAAACGATATGGCGTATCGTTTCGCAGAAGAGGTCCTTTTCTCTCAAGGAAAACTAAAAACTTGCCAGCCTAGGCCACCGAGGCTCTGTGATCTGGAGCATGGCGATCGCATATCCCGTCCGTGGCGCCGCATAGGAGGACCGGGAGGAAGAGTTCCGCGTAGAGGGCGTTGAGGACTTTGGAGAGGGGTCCAATCGTCTAGGGGGGGGCGAATTCAGGGGTAGAAAAGAAGGGGTCTAACACGCCGCACGGTCTCGGAAAGGAAAAAAAGAGAAATTTGATCGCAAAAAGTGCTCGTTCGACACTCCTTGCTGCCCCATTCACGGCCGGCTAGCTGGTTAAACACTCTAGATCTTATGAGGAGTTCCGGCCGACCAGAGGGGAAGGTCTCGTCCGTAGCAGAAGAGGAGGAAAATGAGCAATGGACAAAGTAAATCAGCATGGGGCAAAAGATGCACTAATCTACCGAGTCTAAAAAAGGAAACAATCACCAGAAAGAAAAAGAACCACCCCAAAAATAAAAAAAAAAAAACACAAAAACAAAAACGACCACAAAAAACCAAAAGTCAACTAAGATAGAGGGGAGAATCATGCACGCCGACAAGAAATTGGGATAAAGATTGGAGGCCCTCATTAAGACCGAAGGTCATAAAACTCGGTGAAGCCCAACCCCTAGTGATATTCTGGATTCCTGCGGTATGATAAAGGGAATCTCTAAAAAACTTCAAGGGGGAGGGGTACGGAAAGAAGTTGGATGACCCTTTTTCGGACATCTTACATTTGCCAGACAAAAAGAAACCGAGGACCAGCTCGAGATCGCTTGCGAAGGGAACGATTCTGCTGTCCGGTGGGTTGCAGTAGAGAAAGGAGACGGATATAAGGGAGTAGGGAGAGCCGACTTTACTTTCGATGTGGAGCTTGTGTTGATCGCGGCGAGTGAATGAAGGAAACGCGGCACAGCGTTGGGCCGTGCTTGCGGGTTGACCTGGGAAAAAAGGAGTCCTCTGTCGCAGGACTCAGGAAAAAGCGACCTTCAGAAGGCATCCAGCGGAAACCTTCCTTAACCATCCTCTAGATGGAATGCGCAGAGAGGCGAAAATCGGCCACAAGATGGAGAGAAATAACCATCGGACCGAATAACACAGGGGGGCAAGGGTAGGGAGGAGACTCCTTCCATTTCCGCTCTATAAGGAAGGGGACACGGTGGAATTCATAAAGGACGGGAGGAATGTCTCGGCCCGGCCCTTTCCAAATGAAAGCATGCTTATGGAAACCTGGGGGTCACCTCGGCGAGAGAGGGGAAGGGAAGGGAGCCATGAAAGGTGGAGTAGGTCTTTCGTAGAACGCGGGCCCTCCCGAGATCTCTTTCGAATCAAGTAGGGGGGAGAAAAAAAACTCGCACAAGTGCAAGGAGGATGCGCGCTATAGTCATGCGGAGGGGTTCACTGTCACGCTGGAACTAAGGGGAACGCGAATTCCTGCTGCTGCTTCTGTCCCTGTCATCCCACTCAAGAGAAAGACAACAACAACAATATTATAAATCTATAGTTTAAAGGGGGTTGGGGAGGGGGAAAAGGGGCACCGGGCTACAGACGCAGGATTAGTAGAGTTCTCGTAAGGACCGCGACCTGGCCCCGGCGATAGCGGGCGAAATTTTGCTTGTTTCCGGGGTGTCGGGGGGGGGAGTCCAGCAATTTGCAAGAGGCACGGACATCGCGGAAAATGGGACTCGTTGCGACGGCCCGCCGCCTACGTACAGACAAACGGAAAGGCTGCATCGCGAAATTGAAGACTCTCCGATGTCAGAAAGAGAGAAGGTTCAACGAGCGGGAGGTGGCCCTCGTGGGCACCGGGGCCCGTCGAGCGACCCAGCGTCCGTTATAAGGCCACCCGGGTCGGGAAAGGCTTCGCGGCACGCCAGCGGGAGGAGGGACCGATCTGCAGGGAAGGTAGGGAAGGGGGAGGAGGGCGAGCGTGTTAAAGGCAGCTATTTTCTCAAGCTACATCGACGAAGTGGAGCAAAGCGCAGATTGTTGAGGGAAAAATAAAGGGCACGCGATTAACCAAACGCCAAGCATGTGAAGGTTTGCCATTTCAGCTGTCAAAGCAACGCAACAGCTGTTAGAATTGGGGAGCGAAAGCGCCGCGAACCGCAAAAACTCCAGAACGCGCAGGAGAACGACGAGCGGCGATGACAAAGCCCCTGATGTACGAATCTGACGACCCCAGGAGCCTCCAGCCCGGCCAGGCCGAAACAGATCGAGGCTGGGCGCAGTCTATTGGCACCACGACCAGAGAAAAAAGTCATACTGTACCGACAAGAAGGGCTTGGTCAGAAAACTGAAAAGGCGGCAAGTCAAGAGGAGAAGTAAATGATGGGTAATTCACACCGCAGTGACGCCCAAAAAGGGAAGAAAGGGAAGGAGAAGTTGGCTTTGGGGTGAGCGGGTGCAATTGGCGAAAGTGAAAGAATTGGCTTGCAAGAGAGGTGAACGTTTAGGTAGGTTCGTCAAAAACGTAGATTGATAGGGTGAAAACCCCGTGATGCTGGGATGATGGCCGGCGCAGCGATCGTTTTGCGAGGAAACATAGCATAGCAAAGAGGGAGAGGACAATTGCCGCGCAGACGCGAGAGATTGTACAAATAAACTAGAAGCTTTTGGCAGGGTCCAGTAGGGGGAGAGTCCTAACGAGAAGGGGACTAATAGGGAATGAGGGTCTCCGGACCTGGGGGGGGGGGGCGAGGGGAGACCAACGAGTACCAATAATGCAAAAAAAAGTGGTAGAACACTACCAGGGCGGGAAAGCGGAAAGCTTGTGCAGATTAGGGAGAGAAAAGCTTCCCACGACAAGGCCGCCCTGGGGGTCAAGGAGATTCGAAGGAGTGCATAACACTATAGACGGGGAATGAGGAGGGAAGGAAAGAGGGTCCCTAGCGACCCAAGTCAAGAAGTAAGGTCAATTCGCGTCGCATCTAGGGACATGGGCGGCCGCAAAGACTTCCTTCGAAAAGCCGTACCGTCAACCGCATCGTGCAGGGAGGAGGGCAGGTAGATCCGAGCGAGGGAGTCGCAGATCATGCGCGATCACACCATGGCATAGGGAAGACTGGAGCGCCAGAGGAAGGAAAGAATTTTATCTGAACCATGGGAAAGAGGGGCTGAGCGACCGGGTCGAATGTGTCAAGGCTACCTCCTATCTACAACTCATTAGAGGATCCGCTGGGACGTCTGGGTGGGACGAGAACGAGTCCAACATTGGGAGGAGGAGCACCTGAGTTGAAGAAAGGTGAAACGGGCACACAGTGTACCTGCGAAAAAGCCGCGTTCATCTGATAAACGGCAAGGTCTACATGGGTTAGGGAACAAAATACGCACTACCCGAGGGGATCTACTAAACAATAATCTGCGGCCTTGAAAATGAAAGCAGGAAGTTCAGAGGACAGTTACGAAGACGTCCATTTGATAGGTCTCCCATCGGGCGAGAGTTGTGGGTTTGATCAACTTCTTTCTTATGACAAGAGGGGGGAAGGCTTTCGACTATTGGGAATCGTTGACAATTCACTCTGTGCTTCTCGTGGCAAAGTCCCTGCCAGCTCAAAAATCGCCTCTAACCCGCAAAAAAAAAACCCGACGTTACGACTCCAACCGAGGAGATTTGTTGGAACTGGTGGCCTTAGACAGGACCGATCTCGTGATTGGAGGGAAGGGATGATCCTCGGATTTCTCTCCGGAGAGGGGCAGACCCGAGAGGGCAACTTGGCTTAATGTTCCTCAGATCAAGCCGCACCTAAAAGATTAGGTCTGCCGCTAGCTCGAGGAATCCGTCGGAAATGAGAGACCAATATGGGCAATAATATCATGCGCTTTTCTGCGACAGGCCTGATGATCCCGACTTCCGAATAA
>Ga0179591_1276877_pt1 | contig 11937 bp, 18 predicted proteins | sample CZOMad2_1_08_16f_FD_182891 | JGI IMG/M metagenome (GOLD analysis project Ga0179591, IMG submission 182891) | Vadose zone soil fungal communities from Angelo Coast Range Reserve, California, USA - CZOMad2_1_08_16fungal (PacBio error correction) | ecosystem: Environmental > Terrestrial > Soil >...
GTCATCCCAACCTGGAGAAACTGTACCTTTGGAAAGGGTGGAAGAGCAACCCTAAGAAACACGAATGGGACCCTCCAAAGTAAAAGCGAAAGAAAAAAACTGAGCCTGGTACGTCCCCATCAGCCCGCTAAGTGACAAACCCGGAAGGCAAGAAGGCGGTGCCCGCTTCCCTTTCGCTCAAGGGACTGGAAGGGAAAGAAGGCAAAAGACCCGCTTTTCCGGGACAAGAAATGATTTTTCGCTAGCCGACTGCGCTGATGGGGAGGGGGGGAAATTCCGTTCTCTTCAAAACCGGGAAGAAATCTTCGGCAGATTCCCCCTGTCGTCAAAGGGCTCAAAAAGGAAAACTATAGGAGGAGGGACCACTGGAAATCATAAAATCAACGCTTGGGAAACGCCCAAAGGCAGGCCAGGATCGCCCCTGAACAGTCTCTCTTGTGAAAAGGAAAATTAAGGGCAAGGGAAAACGATGCGAAACCGAGCACCCTGGAGGGGGAAGACCATCTGTTCACCGGCACCAACATCTCGGAAAGGAGAGCCGGGGAAAAAAGAGAGAAACGGAAGAAAAGCAACCTCGCAAAAGACTCGAAGGAATCAGAAAAACAACAAGAGGTAGTAGAAAACGGCATCGCCTTGAGGGACCGGATGGCCGAGGAGAGTCCTGATCAACTGTGCCCTCTCAGGGTATTGTCCCCAAAGAAAAAAAAGAGGGCGCAGTGCCGGTGACAGGGGAAACAAAAGTACTTGCCGGGGTGTGAGATCGCCGCAAAAAGCGCACTCGCAGGGGGAAGGAGTAATGACAAAAGGAAATTGCCTTTTGAGGAAGTTCGGGGGGGTTGGAATAAAAAAATGGTGCAAAAAAAACTTCCGCAACTGGGGGGAAAGAGTCGGTACTTGGGAGAAGAGGGCGGTTTAATAAGCCTAATACAAGGAAGTGAAGAAAAACTTCAAAAAGAGGAATAAGCTCCATCACTCTACAGTCAGAAGGAAACCGGGAATATGGGTAACTTTCAAGTGCGTGGTCCCAGGGCGGAGGTGCAAGGGAAAGACGAACCAGGTTCCAAAAGCAGCGAAAATAAGAGAGGGCAAGAGGGGGGAAAGGAGGGGACTGGGGCAACCGAGTCTTAGCTCAAGCTAATGGGGTGGGTCGAGGCAGAGTCACTTGGCAAAAGGGGGAGCCAGGTTTTTAGAGGGACATAAGAAAAGAAAAGAATTTCCCTCTAAGATACGGCAGAAAAAAGGAGTGAAGGCAATTTGGGACGTTCTACGTTTAGTTGGAAAAATCTGATTAGGGGGGTCGTACTTCAGCCGAGTTCGGCGCCCAAAATCTGGCTGAAACGGACTTCCGGAAGGGGTGATTGTTCTGTAATAGAGATTAAAACTGAGAAATGACTCTACGCTGCGTCAAAAAAGGGGTAGGAAAAGGGGCTAAACTATTAACTTAATATTGGGGCAAAGGAAAAGTTAAGAAAGGAAAGCTTGAGGCCCCTCGGCCATCATCAAAAAAAAAAAGAATAGAAAGAGCACAGAACGAAGAAAAAGAACGTGCGTTAAGACTAGAAAAGTTGCCTCCAAAGAAAGAAAAGTTTAAAAAAATTTGCATCAGAGGACAACTGAGGTTTTGAAAGGACTTGTTAGAGCCCTAAGGGCCTGGATCAAAATGAAAGAGGTGGAGGCTGATTCGAAAAGGCCAAAAAAAAAAGAAATCCCGCGAAAGAAGGAATGCAAGAGTTCAGGTCCGAAAGGCCTAGGACAGCAGGAGAGCGCCGAGAAAAGAAAAGGAAAGGGGTAGTGAGAGGCGTGAAGACCCCGACCAATAGTGGTTCTTTGGGGGGGGGGAAATGAGAGGAAGGTAAAAAAAAGGTGGGGGCCTGGGTCCTGCATAGTGAGAACGTGGAAAGACAGTCAAACAACTTCATTGAGGAAAGCTTAAACGAAAAAAAAAGGGGGGGGTCAAAAAAAAAACGGAGGTAGGACGGCGATGAAAAAGGAATGAAGCCGTAAGAGTACTCAAACACATGCGAATATCGAGGGTCCTAGGGAAGGCAAAATTGAGAAAAAGTCATGAGGCAAAAAAAGCCCAGGAAAAGCAGATAAATAAGGAGAAACGCGAAGCAAAAGTGGGAGGGGACAATGCGGGGAAAAGAAAGGCCTTCAGAAGAAAAACCTCACTTGTGGGAAAACTCCCTGTTCCCTCAACCGTCATAATTGAGCAGAAAAAAGAAAGGGATCGGGAACAAGGTTCATCTTGAAAAACTTAGGGGAAGGGATTTAAACCTCCAAAAAAACAAGAAGGGGGGGTCAGCAGAACAAAGCGGAGAAGCTCGCCTAATAGAAATTTAAAGAAAGAAACAAAGGAAAAAAAAAAACCCAGCGCCGAAACCACCTAAAGGGAAGAAACCGGGGTGAAGGATGAGTCTCTGCATGTCCGTCAAAAAAAAAATCAGGGGGGGGCAGGCCCGGAAAAGAGTATAGAGGGAAACGATAGGAAAAAAAATCGTCATTCAAGGGAAGGGAGAAAAGCAGGGTAAACGAATCCCAGGGAAAAATAAAAAAGAGAAAACGGAGGAGTGGCCCCACTTTATTGGGGAAATGCTTAAACAACTCAATAAATGAGGTTAGGGGCCTCCTTACCAAGCTGAAAAGGGAAGGGGAAGGTATAACCTTCTACCATATGAAAGGGGAGGAGTGTAAAAGGGAACCAGACATTCCCTCGGAACCTTGGTCAGAAAAAACGCGGGGGAAGAGCCGCCAGCCTCTCAAGAGAGAGAAGTCAAGAGATAACAATCGGAGAGAAGCAGAATGAGGGGTTGGTTGTGACGGATTTTTGACCCAAGAGGGCAAAAGGGATTGATGCATATGCCAAAAAAAGGAAAAACGACAAAGAGGGAAGACTTTCGTGCAAAGGTCGGGGACAACCAAAGGTCTGCTAAAAGCACTACGAAAAGATCACCGTCCCCGACAAGGAAACCCATACAAAAGGAAAAAGCCCCTCCCAAAAGGAAAAACAGGGGGGGGAGAAAACCAAAACGAGTAGGGGGGGCTGGGAAAGGAATTGTCCGATTACGCGGGTGGGGGGACAGACCACACAAGGAGGACTGGTGAAAAGAATCCGGAAACTAGAGCAATGCACGACCAACGGGTTAATTGCCTTCCGTTATTTTGGACAGCGAAAAACCTTAACAGTAGGAAAAACGAGAACAAAAAAAGGCTCAATGCAAAGAACTGCATCAAACTAATTAGGGAAACGACCCAAGAAGGAATAACAGGGAGGAACGAATTTCAAAAGAAAAAATAAGCCGTGGGGAACTCCCGTTGGACAAAAGAATGTGACATTGTGGAATCCTATAGGAAAAAAGGAAGGGGATTAAGAGATATATCTTCAACAGGAGGCATAATCAACATCAGGGAAGAACCTTAGAAAAAAGGACCGGCATCGGGTCGCGATCTCGGACTTAAAAAAAAGGCCGAGGGAGGGGGAAGAATTGGAACTGCCTCTCAGGTTAAGGCGCCGGACTGGTCATGCTCTCAAAGAAAAATCTGAAAACTTCGCCCTAAACCAAGGGGAGAGCACGTGAATTCTGAGTTTCAAACGCGGGAGGGGTTTCACACACAAAAAAAAAAAGAAGGTAGCCCCGTCTCGACTACGGCAGTGCAGTGGAGGAAAAACGGCCCAGGTCAAGCGCCAGATTGAAAGATCCTCTGAGGGACTTCTGTGAGGCCGCCGAAAAGAAGGAGGCAGGACCATAGGTGGCCACCTTCTCTTAGGGACCCTGCCTCAAATGACACCAGATCGGAGAGAAGACGTCGGTGAAGAAAAAGGAACCATCAAAAAGAAAAAGCAAGAAAGAGAGAAGGACGTCCGAGTTGGGTAAGGGGGGGGAACGGGGAAAAAAAAATCCTCTATCAGCGCGGGGTGTCGCAACAGTACGACCAGAAAAAAAAAAGAGGGACTTGAGGTCTTTCACTCCCGACCAAGGAAAAGGCAAAATGAGGGTGAGAAGTTGACGTCTTCCCAGAAGACCCCGGGGAGGGAGACGCCCGCATTGGAAAGAAAAGACTGGTGAAGCGGAAACCTTAGACGCTGCCCGTGACAAGAAAGAGTCAGGCCTAGGGGGGGGACCAAGGGAGTCAGTCCCACGAAGGCCACTTTTAAAAACGAAGAGAAAACAGAACCTCGATCAGACAGCTTACGTGAAAATGAACGTGAAAGGGGCAAGAAAAAGGACAAATCCTCTATGCCGGTCCCTCCAGCATCGAAATACCAGTGGGGGGGAAGGGGGCGAGCATGGGCAGGGGGAAGAGAGAAAGGGAAAATAGTTTCCTCACTCCAATCCAAAAATGAACAAAGGGCAAAAAGCGTCCATTTCCAGCACGGACCCGAGGGTGCCAGGACGGCCTATTTCCAGGATCAGGGAGGCCGCAAAAGGGCGGATTGAAGCCTGGGACCCAAAACTTGCCATGGAAAAAAAGGGGCTAAAGAGGGGGGGGACGAAAGTAGACTTCTCTACTTCGGGGGGTGGAGCCCAATGCCCAGGACGATCAGGGGGGATCAGGAAAAAGAGGAACTCCAAAAAAAAAAGACCATCCTCCTTGAGTCGCTCTCAAGGCTGAAGCGCCAACAAAGGGGTGGACAACCACTTCGTCAGGGGTCAGCAAAACGTATCAATGAATGCTCCATAGAAAACCATAGGAATACAAGCGAAGGACCAAAACGCCATGGGAAAAGAACTCACTTTTGCGGGGGCTCGAAAAAAAAAACCTCACACGTCTCATTAAAAAGGAAAAATGAGCGGAAATTCTAGGAATCTCTGCAATAATGCGGGGGGAGGACGAGAGAAAAAGAGAAAAGGGTTAATCCCGCATTGTCCCCGCGGCGGGACCTGCGACAAACCTCGTAAAAGAAAAAAAAATAAAAAAACAACAAACCTCGCCGCAGCTTTCAACCCGACGAAACAAAAGGAACCCGTAATGGGAAAGGAAACCAGGGGGTGCAGACGCCGCTTCGGGGGCGACGCCCAAGGAATCATCGCGAAAAAAGGCGGACACTAGAAGAAGGAGGCTCCAAAGATGCCTGAACGACGGGCCTGAAAAAGAAAAAGTTTTGACCGAAGGAAATGCTCAGGGGTCTCAACATGAAAGCCGAAAGGGAGAGCTGGGTCCCGAAAATTCCTGCAGGGAATAAACCCTCCACCCGCGAAAGAGGAAAGGATCTGAAGAGCTGTAAAAGACGACTGCCCCTCAGAATCCGATTAGACACAAAAAAAAAGCAAATGGCAAAAGGCAAATCACCGTCGCCGGGGCCACCAAAGACAAAACTGGGAGGGGAGAAGGGGGGCCAAGTGTGTTTGCCCGAATCCGCAATGGCGGAAAGGGAAAGAGCTGTCAAAATAGAAAAAAAAGTGAGACTTGCCGAACGATGGCCACAGAGCCCGGGAAGGGGGGACGACTCAGAAATCGGGCCGCTCGAGCGAAAAAAGCAGGCAGGGGGGGGACCCCGAGTTCGCCCGGTAAAGGGCTCTTCTCCCAGGAGAAATAAGCCGATGAGGACTCCTCCGGAGCCCTGGGGGAACCACGACTGCTGAGGAAATAAACACGGTACGGAAAGTAGGTTTTACTAAGGGTCGACGGGAGGACAAGGTGCCAAAGGGAAGGGGAGAGGGAGGGGGGTCCAGACTTCACCGACCCTCGGGGAAGAACGAAAATGAATCCGTCAGAAAAAGCGTCTAAAAAAAAGGGAGGACAGGGGAAAAGTCCTAAGTCTTATGTCGCGGGCCACTGTATGAAAAAAAGAAGGGCCGCCCCGGACCGAAAGGATTCCATGTGTGTGGGCCCCTCTAACCCCTGGTAACCTGACTCGAAAAAAATTATGGATATCCACGATTGCGAAACACCGGCAGTGAAGGCTGGGGAACAGGAAAAGGTGAAAAGCCAAACTCTCATTCATGAACCGCGGGGCAACCTACCCTAGCCTGGGAAGGAGAGTAACTTAACACAAAAAAGAAGACGCCCAAAGAAAGTAGACGATCCCCCCCGGAAACATTTATCTGAAGACAAAAACTCAACAACAAACAAAAACGGGGAGAGAGATCCGGAAGCTCAATAAAAAAAAAAAAAAAAAAATGAGGGAGGGGGACCATGTGTAAGTGGGGCCGTGATCAGAACTTTTCAAATCTCTTTATGTCGCCACAAAAAAGATGGGGAAAAAGAACGGGAACCAGGGGGACCCGACTGAAAAAGAACTGGGGAAGTTGGGTGAACGCATCGTGGAGCCCCGCACAGAGTCGCAGAAAAAAAAAAAGACAGCCATGGGCCAAAAAAAAACTTTCCAAAAATGAGGGGACAGGTCGTGAAAGCGTTTGAATGAAACCCGGGATGGTGTGAGACCCTTCAATTAGCGTAGGAAAAAAGGGAGGGGGACAGGGCGTGAGCGACGCCGAAAACGGGGTGAGAAGAAGAGAACAGCCCAAATTCCAAAAACGCGCCTTTACGGCAAGACGAATACCAAACTGGAACAAAGGAAGTAGTTCCTCAAACATTTTCGTTGGTCACGTGCCTAAGAGAAGGGGAAGACCCCAGCAAGGTGCCCCCCAGGGCCCAGGATCCATACAAATATTGGAAGCAAGAAGGAACAAGGAAAACGCGCGGAGGTACGGTAGGAAAAAAATTCTCGGCGGGCGGGGGAAATAAGTGGGGCAGTACGGGGGTCAAAAAAAAGGGGTGGTAGCAAGGAGCAGCCCAGCTCTACATGAAACCACCAGGGGAGGTGAAGAAGAAAGGGTTAACGAAAAGGAGGGAAGGGTTAGCCAAAGCTGCTACCGAGGTGGGGGAACTGGGGAAACCAGTCTTCTATTCGGCACCCCTAAAAAAAAACGCCTCCGTTGGGGGAAAGGCCAGACGTTTGAGGGGTGGGCGGAGCTTAACAAAAAGAGTTCGGGACATTGTCCTCTAAAACGGGGGCCAATTTATAGAGGCTTAATATTCAGAAGAAAGAGAAGTCGTTCCAATGACTCGGTTCAGAACCCGAAAAAAATCTGGTGAAAAGTCGGAGAAAAAACTTTTCTTCAGTGGCACGGCGTCAAAGCCAACGGGAAGAGCCTCTTCTAAAAAAAAAAAAAAAAAACCAAGAGAAGGGGGGGGGCGAACGTCAGTGTGCAACATGGGGATGAGGGAAGTTAAAATCTTCGTCCGAGCAGGTTGGTTCACGGGGGAAGGGGGGGAAGCAGAAAACGGCTCTGAGAAACGAGGGGAAACTTCCCGGCCTCGGATTGTTCAGGTCGCGAAAAAAAAAAGAGACAAGATCAATCCGTTATAAAACTCAAGTGGCCTGGGAGATCAGAGAGTGGGCGAGGAAACAGCCAAGGGGGTTGCTGTGGAATGGCGCGAAGGATGCGGTCCCATTGGGGGGAACTGTCGAAAGGGGAATCTGGGAAAACGCAGCGCAAAAACGCGGAGATGGGGGGGCAAAGAATCCGTGAAAAGGTGAGGACGGTCGGATGAGGACGAAGCCGGGGGAAATCGAAAGGGGGATGGGGTTTCATCTAAGTGGATTTCAAAAGGCTCGTTTTGACAGGCAAAAATCCGGGGGGAGAAAAGAACTGGAAAATAGTCGCGCAAAAACGGGTTCTAACCCTCCGGGCAAAAAAAAAGGGGAAAGGCAAAGCCGGGTTGGCAACTCCAACCATTAGCCTGGTAAAGCGCCTGACAATAGACCTGAAAAAACATGGGAAGCGCCGAGGTCAGGGAGGTGGATTAAAGCGGGGGGGCAGGGAGAAAAAGTCAGCAGGCTAATAGAGTCCAAAAAAACTTTCTCGGAACACCTCCCTGACCTGTCCAGGAGAAAAAGTCTAAAGAAAAAAAAGGGTCGCCCAACCTGTTAAAGGAGAATCGGAGTGAAGGCCCTCTATGGAGGGAAGCTGGGGGTTTAATATTTTGAGTCAACCGAAAAAAAAAATGGGGGAGTCAATTCTGGATCGCGAGGGGGGCCGTCGGGTCCAAAAGGGTCATGCCTGAAAGTACTATAAAAAAGAAAGGGGGGGAAAACATGCGTCATTACGAGGGAAGAGACAATAGGGAACTTTCTAGACTTCCGCGCACGAGGGCAGGGAAAACTCTCCCTGACATGAGTTCGGTTTCCTGAGGGACTCCACCGCTGACGGTGGGATGAAGAGGAACAGGGGGGAGTGGCTACTTTGGGGTGCTGTCGGAAAGCCGAAAGTCCAATCGGACTGAAAAGCCTTGGTTCTCTCAGAGCGACCACCCAGGAGGCGGCCCGTCCCTCGGGTCCCGAATCAAAGGGCTAAAGCTCATGATGAGGTTCGGAGGTGAAACACCGTGGGCTTGGGACCAGAAGAAGCACAGAGAAAAGGGGAGGCAGAACACGCGACGGACCCCTAAAGGACGACCCTGCAATTGGAAAGTCACACGGGAAACTCCCACGCATTCCCTTGCACAAGACGGCGTCAAGTACGTAAAAACTTCTCTAACACGCCACGGGGACCCGAGACGAACCCACCTTGGCCAACACGAAAACACACCTGAAAACTTCCTTTTACACCCAGACCATAGAGTATGTGTGGGGGATCGAAAAAAGGGGGTCCCTTCGGTTATTTGCGCCAGCGGCGTGCGACCTCTCATTAGTGTGATAGAAAGGGAACATGCTGATGATCGTCCGCCACTAAAATCCCTAGCAAGAAAATAAAAGGAAAAAAAAAAACTGGGTGCCATTCTTTGAAGGGATGAGCCCATCAAGCCATCCAACACTGTTCCTTGCGCAGGCGGAGGGGGGGTAAAAAAAAACCATTCCCGAATTATTTACGGCCGCGCCGCCCCGCCAAAAAAGAATATTCTCTAAAGCATGGTCCTTGCTATGAGTGGCAGGGTGGGAAACCGACTTTGGAGGGTGAATTAAAATTGGGAGAAGGAGAAGCTCAAAACGGCTGCCAGACAAAGAGGGAGTATGGGGTATCTTCAAAACTCTTCCATAGGGGGAAAAAACGGTCCAGCCCCAGAACTTCCCACACATTCGCTATTAATAAATTGCCGGCTACGGGAGGCGCGAGTCGTGCTGAAAAACGGCAGGTAGGAGAAGAGGAGCCGTCACGCCAGTTTTCAACGCGCCTTCAAGGGAGGAAAAAATCGCACATCGACGCCAACGCCGCGACATGCCCACAAGTGGAGTGCGGGCAATCAGGGATGGGAAAAAGTGACTGGGGGTCAAGGCGTTGAAGAGTCCAAACAAACGCAGGGGGAAAAATCGCCCGGAGACAGGCAACGGAAGGGTTCCTCTGATCTTAGTTAAGGTTGCCAATTCCATGGCTGTGCGGGATGCTGGCACCAGTTGCAACTGATTTTTAGCACGGCGGGAGGAGAATTGTGTTATTTATCTTTCAAGAACGTTGAGCTCGGACCGTAAAAGACTAAAGATTCCTAAGTCATCCGTTGTCAGCGGGGGGGGGGGTGGAAACGCAGCTTGGGATTCCAGGCAAGTAAGGAGAGGGGAAAAGGATTAGGGGCCTCGCCGGGTAAAGACACAATTTGAGGTGTGTGAATCAATCAATAGAAGGGGGACTGAGGGGGGAGTGGAAGAGAGGCACGTTCAGAAAAAAATGGTTTCTTGGACTCTGATAAACGCGCACTCAAAGGCCCTTAGACTTTCAGGCGAACCCTAAAACGGGACAAATCCTAGCAAACTGAAATGGAGAATTTGCCTCTTTATGCAAACAAAAAAATAAACTTCATCAGTCGGGGAGCGTGACCACGCCGGCGGTGCCGTTCCGAGGCCAAAAGAACAGAACATGCCCGGGACGAAAAGCAGGTCAAAAAAGATCATGGGGAGGAGATGATAGTGACCCGGGGCGAGGGGGGGTCCAGCGCGGAAAAAAAGATTACTATGCCGTTCAGGGACAAAATGAAGTAGGAAAATCTATAGGGAAACTGACGGGAACAAAATAGGGGGGGAAGAACGCGGGAAGGGAAAGGACAAGCTTAGACAAATCCAACGCGGGCCTCCAGAATAAAAGCTCTAATTACCTGAGGGGGAGGTGGGACTCCAGTTCCGGGAGCCAGGCCGGGTCCAACCTAGAGCCGGGAGTGGTCGGCATACGCTAGCCGCTGCCGGAGGAGGGACAATGGCCATTCAACCGCAATGGGGACCCGAGGTCCAGCAGCGGACGGGTGCGGGTCAAGAGGGAAGGCGACGGGGGGAAAAGGCAAAGGGCCCAGGGGGAAGGAGACGATGGGCACATCAGGAGAGGGGGGACGATAAATCTCGGCACAGGTGAGGTTGTTAGGGGAGGGGAAAATAGAAATGAACGAGCCAGTAATCTTCGCTGACCTCGCCAGACGCCATCCGGTGCTGGGGGAAAAAGCCCAGGGGGTCGTCCCATAAAACAGAAACTGGACTCGCATCGTGCATCGCGTTCCAGCCCTCAGGTCGCCGGGGGCGACTCGCCCATAGTGGGGAAAAAAAAAGGTCCTCAAAAAAAAGGAAAAAAGAAGACTAGCGCGCCCATTGGACACAGAAGAGGGGTACTCGCCAGAACGAACTACCCGAAGATCTCAGGCCAGATGGAGCGGCAGGTAGTGAAATCGAGAAAAAAGAAGGAAAAAAGGGCTGTGACATTAACCTCGCTCGAGCAAAGGCAGCACCAAGGGGGCTCTTTCAAGGAGACGAACTTCTTGTTCCACCTCCGGAAGCCGGGGGAAAACAAGGGCAAATGAAAAAACTTCCGGGCCGACGAGACCATCCGCAACCGGAACAAATGGACGAACTGATGATCCACCGGTTGTAAGAAAAAGACGCATCGGGGCGAAACAGGTAGGAAAACAGAACCACCGTTCGGGTCGGACGGGAGGTACAGAGGAGGGTGCAGGGCGGTCAAGGGGAAGACTGAGCTACATCCTAGGGGAGGACAGAATTCCGTCCTCTACGGGACACGAAAAGGTCGAAAAAACAGTCACCTGGAGGAGGAAAACGTCCGCTCCGCCCACCACCTGGCTCCCCAAAATAACTCACTGACTGGACAAAAAGGCCACGAAATTTAATTTCGCCCGAGAACAGTATTGGGAAAAAGACGCCAGTCCCTTCGGGGGAAGGGGAAACCCCGGTCCCGGAACATCTGAAGTGGGGGAAAAAAAAAAAAAAAGTAATTCAGGGTTCCACCCCCGTCAACAGGGGGACCGGGAAAATCGTCAACATTCTGGGGTGTGGGTCGGGGGGGGTGTGGGGGGAGGAAAGAAAAAGGGAGAGCCTCCTGCCTCCCGTGCGAACACGGTCAACTTGGAGCATTGACCGCAAAAAGAATCCGCGTTCTGGGCCACAAAAAAAATTCGAATGCTTGAAAGGACCTTCTTCGGGAGAGTCACCCGAAGAGTCCGCAAAAAAAAAAAACCAAACAACACATGATCCTGGGACAAAGACGGTCCGGGGCCGTCACCTTGTCTGCCATCAAGTGACCTCCATAAGCCTGTGGACCAAACGGTGTATGAATTGGCAAAAGAACGTGGAAGAACCTGGCCTTCAAATGTTCGACGACTGGGTGCCTGGGGCTTGGTTAGGGGAAGGGGGGAATCTTCACCGTCCCCTCGGATTCAAAAAGAAGAAACACCCCCCCTCTTTCCACCAGAAACGGAGTTCGATGAGTTGAAAAAACGACAAGTTATGGGGGGAAGGGACCACTGAGATCGCTGGCATCACATGAGGGTTTACACCACGTCATCAATCTGAAGCACCTCGCCAATGGGGGGAAGGGCAGACGAGGGCAAGCCTCTAAAAAAAAAAAATGAGGGGCCATCTCTGATGCGAACAACGGCAGGAGTCAGTCCGGAACCTGGGTCAAGAAAAGCGCATGAGCTGGGGGGCAAACTAAAAGAAGGGATTCCCGGACTGGTCCAGCGCCTCTCCCGAAAACGTCTCAGAGAGGCTGAACCGACGTA
>Ga0179591_1278699_pt1 | contig 11936 bp, 8 predicted proteins | sample CZOMad2_1_08_16f_FD_182891 | JGI IMG/M metagenome (GOLD analysis project Ga0179591, IMG submission 182891) | Vadose zone soil fungal communities from Angelo Coast Range Reserve, California, USA - CZOMad2_1_08_16fungal (PacBio error correction) | ecosystem: Environmental > Terrestrial > Soil >...
CTAGTGACCCTCGAAGAATACAATCGCAGGCGGTGGGTGGCGAGGCATGGATGCACTTTAGTACGCTCGTTTCAATCTTGCGAATTGCGATCCTAGCTGGTTGAAGCGGGGAGGTCGAAGGAAAGTCACACCTTCATCGGATTAGATTAAACCCGCGAGTACGAAAGTAAAATGCGTAGTGGAGGTAACGGAAGGTTTTGCAAGAGTCGAGACGGGTCACTCTTGGATTAGATGGCTCTGCAAGCGGACCCAAAGACAGAGCATTCCTTCTCGATTCTAACGAGGAAAGAGAGTTCGTATTGGGAGGTTTTTCACCGTGTTGGCGAAAGTGCAAGGAACGGAGACCACTTCGTGGAAACCGTGGACCTTCGAAACAGGCATGGTATCCGGGGATCGTTTTCAGATGAAGAAGCAGGCATAAAGAAAAGCGAATCGACGAGGAGGTTTAGAAGGGAGTCAATGCCAAACGGAAAAGAAGTTTTACTTTCTTGGACGGGACCATCCACCAGGTTCATAAATCTGACTCGAGGAAGCGTCCAAAGGCGCCGTAGTTGGCATGGAAAAAATTTACACGAAGGAAGATTTTCCTGACGAAAAAAAACCGCTCTTACTATATTGTCGTGACCCACGGAAGCACTACCCGTGACGATCAATTTTTCATACTGGTCTGTCTAGGATGAGAGGGGGAGCAGATGAGGCTTCAATCCTGGAAGGTAGTAGGGGGGATATTTTGGTGGGAAAAAGAAAGGTTCTAAAGATCAAGGTTTCCCATTGGGTATTTCTCCTAGCTAGCGATGAAAAAGGAGCGCCACGAATCCGTATAACCAAAAAAGGTCTAAGCTTGTCGATAGAAGAGGGAAGACGAACGGGCTCGGCGGTCTTCACCATCGTGGAGGGCAAACGGAGTAAATAAGACGACTTTGTAAGTCGCGAAATACTTGAGTGATGGTAACTTCTCTGTCAATAGTACACTGCTCTTCTAAATAGAAAAAAGAGGTCCAGAAAAGTGAGGAGGGAGCATATTGTCCCTTTTAAATTTGGGGCTAGAGAGGGAAGAGATGAGCCTAGAATGACTTTGCGCCCTCTTCTATGGAGCGAATTTTAGTAATGTGCGGCCATAGCGAACGAAGGAAAGAGCAGCCTCTTCTTGGGTTACCGGTTGGGGGGAACTGGCTGAGACTCGGGGGAAAGAGAAATCGACTTCAGGTGAAGGCGGCGAGGGTCGGAGGTCTTTACCGTAGGCAGGGGGCGAAGTCTGAGAGGAACCTCGGGGCTATCATCTATCCCTGTCACGATAGAAAACACAGACAAAAGGGGGGGGGAAAAAGAAAAATTATTAAATGGGAGGAGAGGAGGATCTCGAGATCGACTACTGTCAAGAATCAGCCAGAGGAAGCCGCGGCAGGGGACAAGAATCTAGCATCAGCATAACTAACAGAGGCCGGGGAAAGTGCACCAACTTCCTTTCGGTCTTAGCTCTAACCCGATAAGGAGACATTTTGGATGTTTACAAAACAGCCCTGGTTACACGCGCAGTCGGGTCCAGAGCGGAAGGAATACTCATTAGCGCCACGCAAGGCTCAGACCACCTGGACACGCACCCCTTCATGATGAGGTAGAAAAGAGGAGAGGCAGGTTTACATCTCTCGACTCACAAATCGGAGTCGGCGCAAGGGGCCCAAGAAGGAGAGAAAGGTGACGTATGAAAGAACACGAGGGTGGGAAAGAGGTAGACCATGAGGGGGCAGGTCTATTGCTTGGTGGACATCTCCTGTGGACATCCGCTCGATCGACAGACGATCATTGAGGCAATAATTGGAGGGGAAAAGGGGAAAAACAAAAAAGGCAAGAATAAAGAATCATAATCCTTCATGATCAAAGAGAACACTTCTTAGAATACTCACTTAGCAGGATACTTCACGGTGACCTCTATTACTCGGTTGCTCCACGTCTTAGAGTAAAAAAGCGAGGTGGTAGGGCGCGGTTTCCGGTCACTCCGATGCGGAGGAACTACCAAAGTAAGGCCGGTACGTGGTGAAAAGTTGGTCGTGTTGGATGAGCAGATGGTGATGGCCAAATTCAAAGAAATTGACCATGAGTGGCCTGTGATCGGACGGCAAGCGAGCCTATCGATCGGTCAGGAAAGGCAGCTCCCTAGCCCAGTAGGGGGACTCAATGAATTTTCGCACGTAAAAGGGTCGAATTCCTGAGTGACGAATGCTCGAATACTCTCTTTTTCGGGGGGTGTAGAGAAAAAAAAAGAAAAAAAGAACTCTCTTTCACGACTTTATGCCGCGAAGAAAAGGAAGGCACGCTGCGGCTCTAAGGCATCTCATGAAGAACAGACGGTCTAGGAGAGGGCCCACCAACGGCAGGCCGCCATGAGCAGTCCTGGGCTAAAACAGCGGGGCAGCGAGGCCCATCCTTCTGTAAAAAGGACGGAGCGACGATACTACCAAACGGAGCGAAGTTCGAGCCGGTAAGAATGAAGACCTATACAAATGCAAGGGTCAGAAGAGAGCTAGGCTCACCCGCGACGAGAGTTCTCTAGGGCAGGAGTGGGGTCTTTTCTTCTGGAGCGGTCCAGATAGGGAGAGTAAAGGGGAGTTCTTCAAGGAACGGTGGGTGAAAGAAAGCAACGGTACAACTGGATGTCGAGCGGGAGGGGACACAAAAGCTCCGCCGGAGAAGGCCGGCCATGCGGGAACAGAAATGGTTGTTGCCTCTAGGGCTGGACACAAAGCCGCGAGTAGAAAGCGATGTGGGCTGAATACGCTCTTCGAAGGTCAGTTCCGTCTCCTGTTCGCAAAAAACGCGCCGGAATGGAGGAAACACGACCCCAACTTCCATCTCCTTAAAAAAGTCATGATACGAGACGTAGAAGTAGAGGGTGGAAAGGGAGGATGAAGCCTTTCTTAGTCCGTCGCTTCTTATTCAAAAAGGCAGGGAGGAAGAAGGGAGGGCGGGGCATCCCTCGCTCAACGGGGACTGGAAGGGAAAGGGAGAACGGAAAGCAGTCACATATCTCGACCAACTCTAAATTATCTGGAGAAAAGCCCTTTTGGTGAGAGCATAAAAAGCAGAAACCTTTTTGCAAGGGGAAATGGGCGTCCTCCCGGACCAGTCAACTAGGGCAGCGATGACGGAGCCAGGAAAGGAGTGGGCGCGACTTCTTTTAACCGTCGGAAAGAAGAGGACGGCCGGCCGCCGCCCGCTCTGCGTCGGAAGCGGCCGCAGGAGCGTGAGTTTTTTTTTAAGCCTACGCAGGGGCGGTGGAAGAAAGGCGAGGGGAGGTCCCGCAGCTCTCAATTCACTCTATAACAAAACAAAGGTAGAAGGAAAGAAGGGCTAGGACTACGTGGAGAAAATGCCGGAGACTCCACTGAATGGTCACTCACTCCAGGGAGTCGTGATGCAAACACAGCGCCTTCTCACCCCTTTCAGAAGGGGACGTCTAAAGGACGAGATAAGGGGAGGGCGGCCTTTTAGATGACGATAATGTACGACGAGAGTAGAGGACTGGGCACCTCCGAGAAAGATCGCCTCGGGCAAGAAATAGTTCAGTAGGGGGAATCTTCCGTCCTTATTGGGGACACCCACAGTTTAACAACGGTGCGGCATGGATTGCATGCGCTCGTGAAGGAGACTGAGAGGGGGGGGGCCATGGAATCATCATCGGAGGCTGGGAAGTTGTAGATATTTACTTCGCAGGACCCTTAATAGAGGGGAATCACCGGAGGGGGCCAAGTTGCTCTTAGGTCCGAAAGTAAGAGCGGAATACGAACCGAGATCACAGTCACTCGTACCTGGGATCCGATAATAAGGTCAACCAGCGGAAATTATAAAGTCCCTGAGGAAAATCGGGGCTTCGTAGACAGAGGCAGTCTGGGTGCCTTTTTTTTCAAATCTTCTCAGGGTGCATAGAGAAGGCATCCAAAAGAAGAGGAAAGAAACCTAGAGGGAAGCTGGAGGCGATTGTGAACAATCTATCAGGGGAAAATCTGCTCTTGAGGCACGAAACCGGATAAGAACGTGCAGGGAAGAGGGGGCAAGACAGATCTAACAAAACTGGTAACTTTCTCTACTTTGTGGAAGATGACGACTGGCCAGCCAGAGAAAGAAAAAGCTAGACCGTCGATGTGAAGAGAAAGAAAAAGAGCGCTTAAACTCTCCACTAAAATATGCGACGGTGTCCGAGATAGCTGCAGCTGGAGGGCTCGGCATCGATTCGAAAATTTACTCCGAGCTCAATGGCGTTGTAGGAGTGGGGCGATCTCCAAGAATTGCAACTGAAACTGCTGGCCGGTACTGAAAAAGCGGACTTGCACAGGCAGGCTATTTTCAGCAGGTTGGTCAGAGGACGAGCCTGGGGATGCTCGATCTTAGGCATCGAGCCAAAGAAACTTTTCCTATTCGCCAGCAGCTGCGGAAGGGAGCTGACTCAAGTGTTGTGGCAAAAAGGCCAAGTTCAGGTGGCAGAGGAAAAGGCTTCTACCACGGAAAAGTAAATACACGGATGTGAGCTCCATTGATGGAGTCCTCGAGGGGTCCTATTATCTCCATGAGGGAATGAAGAGCTAAAGTCTCCTTTACAGTAGGATTCCAAAAGGAACATGTGTGCTGACGTGGACGGAAAAAACGGAAGCTCTTCTCCTCATGCTCGCCGGTCAGAGGGCACAGGAAGGCACTGTTTGCGACGCCTCGAGGGCTTTTGGTTCCTCATAGCGAGCTGAAAATCGATAACTCTAAAAGCTCGGGACAAAAAAGGCCTCGGGCTGGAACCAACGGGACGATCTTTTCTACTGGGCCGACGTACTAGGAGAAGGGAAAGTCATCCCGGGGGGCAGCAGAAGGTATAGGTCGTGGGGTGGAGACCAGGGGAGGCCGTCGGTTTCTTGTGTGAACGACGAGGGTGGGGGGTGATCAGGGGAACGCATTCGCTTACCCACGCCAAAAAAATGCGCGCTCGAAACAGCAGCTTTTTATAGATCGCGTACACCATTAAAAGATTCTAGTTGGGGGGCGGGACCCGTCTTAAAACCAGGAAGGATGGGCTGTTTCAACTTTCTATTAAATGAGGGGGTGGGTAAAACAGTCTGAGATCTGGTCAACGGTCCAGCTCATCTGACCCCCAGCAATTGGTGTAGGTGAAGGGGGGGACAGTCCTTTTTTCGAGGAAACGTAAGAGCTCGCCGAGGAGGAGGCGCTGGGGGACGCAACGCTTCTATTGACCATTAGCAAGTTGGAGATGGTGCGGAAGAAGCACCTCTAGGCGTAACAGCCCGGACGTTGGGGGACCATCTCTGGCAGCGGTTTCGCGTAAATGCTGCTCTATTTTACTATGTCTAGAGGGAACACGCCGAAAGGGCAGCTGCAATTCGGCAGATCAGCAGGGACGAGAAGCCTCGAGAAAGTCATAGATTCAACACAAAGAGAGTATTGAGGAGGAAAGAGGGGTAATAAAACGCGGGAGGATTAGACGGCTCTCTCTCTCCCGGGTCATGAAGAGGAGTTAAAGAAGCAGCATCCCTTACCGAGTCGGGAGCAGAAATACGCGCCTGAACCTTCCGAGACAGGTCAAAAAAAGGGCTGGTCAAATAATTGACGTCGTAGAGAGCCGCACATAGTCATTTTTGGGCTCACACTGCCGGGCGCAATCGAGCCGCGGCGCAGCGCTTACCTCTTGTATCTAAATTCTCCAAGTCGAAACCAGGGCACGCAGGACACACCGACCAAAGGAGGCTGTCAGGAGGAAGAGGCGGACGTTGTACCACTAGGAACTAAGGAAAACAAACATCTTTAGAGAAAGGTGAAAACACCAGCAGTACACAGTACGAGGTTTCCGCACCCGGGGTGAGAACGCGGTCGACCTACCGGAATTGTAGAGCTGGGTGTTCATCTACGGGTCAGAAGGGAGGGAGAGCTCAGCCTTTTCGAAGAGGGAGACCGGAGCAACCCAGTTTGGGGGGGGGGGGGGGGGGGGGGTTGTTGAGGGGGGGGGGGGGGGGGGGGGGACAAAGTACGTCCATCGACTAAAACTCGAGATGACTAACAGCCCTAACTAGAAAGGTCTATCTGGAAGCATCAGGTCAGGTGAAAAAGTGAAGGACGAAGTTGGGGTCACTCACAAAAGCTCGGGTTCACGCTAGTGTTGCATCTAAGAAATAAACAGCCTCTTCTCCAACGGAACCCTCATAGCGTAACGGGGAAGATGAACCTGGGGGAGGAGCAGATTTTGTTAATATTTGGTCAAAAAGATAAACCACTGTTGCCTTTTGAAGGGAGAAAGCAAGCGAAAGTCCTATGTATAAGAGGGCATGCCGCTTCTTCTCTAAGAACCATAAGTTCCAATGAAGGGGACAGTCCATAAGAGGTGTAACGGGAAGGGGGTCTACTACTAGGATAGAGTCAAGAGACGGTGCAACAAACTACAGAAAAACAAAGCGGCCTCATGTGATGGCCGGCGGAGCGGAAGGTGTTCGCGGGGCGAGAGACACGGGCGGATCAGGGGCCAGAAAGGGGCAAAATGGATAGACTCGGGCAAAATAAGGCCCGGACTTTTTGTTGGGTGTTGTTATGTTGGGTTTTTCTGACGAATGGAGTAAAGGTAAGTAAGCTGTGGCATCAGGACCCAGCCGAAGCGGATTGATCAGTCTTCTTAAGCGCCATGACTGTACCAAGACTTATGCATTTCTCATCTATTCCTCTACATGAAAGTTAATGTAAGAGAACGGGGGGTCTAATTCGCTATGCTCTAAAGGAGAGGCGTCAGCAGCTTTTCTAAAGTCTTGGAACGAGAAACTGGAACGGGGGGGGAGAAAAGCTTCAAATGGTCCACCATCAAGCGCAGGTACAGCTTTGGCTTTCTATCTGTTCAACAAATAGAAGAGGCAACATGGAGAAGGAAGGTGCAAGTGTACTCCTGCGGAAACGCTCGGAAAGACGACTCTCTTCCCGCATATATGTGGAGGGCAGACGAGTCTTTATGCTTCTGACGGGGGCGGCCCCTATCCCATTTCTGCAAAAACGGGCAAACTCCCGGACAGTAAAAAAGAAGGGGGCTAAAAAAGACGAAGAGTGGTTTCTTACTTGAAGGGTGAGGGACTTAATGAACCAGGTCTTCGGGCAGGAAGGAGCGGCTTCGTAAAAAGTCATCGGGAGGAATTACCTTTCCGTTCTGGCCAAACTCGAGACAAAGTGGAGAAGGGTGAGGACGAAGCAGGTACTGTCATAATACAGTCACAAGAAACGAGCCGAAGCGAGGTGGGGGATCTGCTCCAAGAACTCGCGTTTGAAGAGAGAAGACAAAAGAAGATTTGACTACTATGGGAAAACACAGCTCCAAAAGTGCAGGAGATCAGGAAACCCTCCCTAGTCAGGGCGCGACTGCGGGGCCCCGTCTTAATCTTCTGGAAGGACCGGGCAGACAGAACGCGCCTCGGCGAGGAAGCGCATTGTCCGAGGAAAGTTGGTGTGAGCACGACGCCGTTGGAGGGACAAAAAAAAAAAAAAAGCTCAATGGAGGGAGGTCCGACGGCAGATACCCAACGGAAGGCAGCTCTGATCTCATCTCACAAAAAAGGAGGGGGAGATCGGTTGTGGGCAACTGCAGGGGAAGACTGGACAAATTGCTCTCCAGTTACTCAAAAGACAAAAGGAGCGGACTGCAAAAAAACCATCTTCCAGCTCACCTCTGGGACCTGCAAAGGAAGAGACGATCTGTCGGAAAGCGGTATACGGAATACGAAAATTCACCTCCCAGTAAGAGACAGAAACGCGAGGGCAGACTTCTGATTCACTCTGACGAGAACCGCGATGACTGACCTATCAGGGGGGGAACAAAGTGTGTTAACCTTTTCGTGATAGAGGAAAAAACGCGCTCATTTCTTTTCTACCATAGGACAGAAAGAAAGAGATGCGGAAGGTGGTCGAGAAATATTGAAGCTTCCGGGATAAAGGACCTTCTCTTCAGAATAAAAGGACTCGTTCTCGAGGGCGGCACGACGAGCTTGACAGTACAGATACTGCGATCTCTATACGGGGGGGCCCAAGAAGTTAAGAATCCCAAGGTCACAAAGTCGAACTTTGATAAGTCCTCAGGTATTAGCGTCCTTGCCTGTCAGAGGCGATGGCAGGCTGGGCGTCCTGTGGGGGAAGCGACCTCTAAGAGGGGGTTCCGCTCCCGCAGGCTTCGCCACTAGAAGGATGCAGCCACCACTCGACTGGAGAAACGGGCGTCTTGACATGGGAGGATGGAGAGACAATCTTCAACATCGGCTTTCCAGAGAAGGAAGGAAGAGTCAGGGGAACGAGGGGCGTAAAAATTTCATAGCATAGACGCAAAAAGTTTAACGGACGCTGGACGGGTTCAAATCTGACGCCTCCTAAGCGAAAATAGTAGGAAATTGAGAGGCACCTTACTCACACGGAGATGGAAAGCAATAAAACGCCTACGCTACCCTGAGATTATCTTTTTCCGTGAAGTCTGAAACTGCCGGAGAACGCATTGAGAAACGGCTACGTATCTCCTTTTTTCTTCTAGGTGTAGGAGAGCCGCGGACCATTACTTCGGGGGTGCCGTAAGATTCCCAGCAAAAAGGTACCAGGAGGATGGCTTACATTTGACCGGACATCCGATGGGTTCAGCGTCGAAGAAAAGGGGACAAAATGGGGGATGATGCTCTATATTCTGGCAGACCAAGACGAGGACTTAAAGGGAGCATATGCCAGAAAAGCTTTACAAGAGGTTCTGAGTGGTGTTGGGTAACAGCCGGGTGGCAAGACGGGGGAGGACTTCCTGAATTATTCAAATTCTACCATGGTCAGGGAGGAGACAAAGCAAAGAAGGGACCAGGAGCGCCTCCGGGGCATGACGTTCTACCTAACGGGATGGCTCCTGGCGTCGATGACCGCAGCAGTGGCTTTATTCTGGAAAAAGGCCACGGCCCCAGCACTTCATCACACAGGCTTGACTCTGACACCGCCAGGGGGGCATTACGGCGCGATTGCCGACTAGGGCGGGGGGGGACTTCAGAGAGACGACGAACAAAGCCGCTTGCACACGCTCTTGGAGTTGAACCACGGGCGCACCTTCCGTGGGACGCCGACTTCAAGGTGGAGCAAAGAAGTCGAGTATCCTGTCATCTCAACTCTAGGTCCGATTAAGGGGGAGTGGGGCCGTGGAGCGGTCAGCCAAACGGGTCGGTAGTAACTTGCACGTCGGAGATCGAGCAGGAAAAGGAAACAAGGGATATTCAAGGAAAAAGCATAGTGAAAAACCACAACCCAGGAGAGGACTGCGGAGGTCCCAGGCAGCGGGGGGGCCTCAAACCTGCCTAGAAGGGACGAGGTGGAAGTTAGTCTTACTACGAAAAGTGGGAGGGTTGTCACCTTGGCAGAGGGACACGACCCGAGGGCGGAAAAAACCCAGGAAAGGGGAGTAGTTGCAGAAGTGACGGTGAGAAGACCGGACACTGGTCGCTAGGGTCATTATTGTACTCGCGATGGAGATGTGCGAACACACAGTTCTGAAGTGGACCAAAAAATTGTTCTAGTAGGCTGGAGACTGGAAGAGACGCCCGAAAGTCTGTTGTTCACTGGGAGAGGGCCGGTGGCTTGGATGGGAGGAGGAATCTGGAAGGGACGTAATCACTTCGGAACTTGACAGGAAGCTTGTCCTCGGCAGTCATGAGAGAGATCTGGGATAACTCACAGCTGGCCCGGTATCTAGATATAAAAAAAAACGACGGTAGATGAAAATAGAGGGGGACCGGTGGCTCGCGTAGGTTCTCATCACGCCGAAAGTGAAGAGGACAGGAGCCTGGAATAAAATCTCCGGAACCTCATCAGAAAGATGAATCAAGGGAAGCGGCCTCTCCTAGGGCCAGGGCAAAGAAGGCGTTACAGACTCCGATAAAAACTTCGGTCCGCGATCAGCGGAACATCAGGTTGGGAGGGGGCTGGTCCAAGCGCCGGCGCAAACATCTAATGCCAGCTTTACCTTTCGCTAGACAAAGCCTCTACCCCCTGGAACTGCACTGCAAAGGAATAATTAAGAGTGGTTAAAGGGGAAGTGGGGGGAAAAGCTCGGACCGACTGTAAAACAGCAAAAAAGAGTCTTCAAAATCAGCCGTTTTCCAATCCGAGAGTACCTTTTAAGAAACGGGCGCATATTTTTACGAACAGAGGTAGGAAAAAGGACGGTCGTGTCCGGGATTGTTGGAAGCCTTTCTCCGCTCGATCGAACGAGCAGGCATCAAGAACCCGGCGCTAAATAAAAAAAGCCAAAAGTATCCGTCCCATCTAATACGGCGAAAAGAGGTCATCCCGGCTCTCTACAGGCAGAGCTCAACGTAGAAAACGAAGAGTAACCAGGGGAAAGCTGACGAAACGTTTCAGTCTTAGAGTGAAGCTAGGTTGGCTGGCTACTGCCGGAAACATCCGCCCATAGAAGCTAAAAGCATAAGGACGGGGTAGGTCGATTCCTTCCAGAGAAGGGTGAATCTCTTTGTGTGCCGTGCGCCACTATGAGAAAAAAGGCCTTGCCATTGGCACTACTTCGGCGAAGGAAAGAGAAGTGTCAGGCATCGGCTGAGTCTAAGCGACGAGCGTCAACAGCAGTTAAAGAAAGGACCAACCTGGTTCGGTGCCTTTTGGAGACTTTAAAGAATGAGAGATGAAAGCGTGAAGCTGGCCGCATCACCGAACCCTACAGCTCAACTTCACATCAAACAAAACACCACAAAAACTACACAACAAGAGGCGCAAAAAAAAAACCACATAAGAAACCTCCCAACTCACCATAGAAAAAAAAAAAGCGAAAAGACAAAAAAACAACAAACAAAGCTACAAGAAAAAAAGGTCAGCGAGTGAGGGACGCTATAATGAAAACGGCAATCTTTTTTCTCTATAGAGAAGGAGAAAAGCAGGGACCCTTGGCTCAGAATGCCCACCAACGCAGGGACTGCCCAAACTGCTTCGTACTAGGATGGGGGAAAGAAAAGGACATCCTTTGCATTAACTGTTCTGAGAAGAACGCCGCCTAAAAAAGCCGGAGGCTCAGTCATCCGTTCTCCGTATTTCAAGAAGACAGGGACATCAGCTACTCGAACACAAAGAAGAGAGGTGCACTAGGGGGATAGGGCAGTCAGCGAGGACTGTCGCTCGTCTAACGTCAGGACAGAGGTAGATAGAGGGCGCCGCTTCAGTTTCCAAGAATAAGAGAAAGTACGAGCGTTGTAGTGCCGAGATGATTGCAACTCAGAGCTCCTCAAACGTATGAGGTGACTGGGTCCAGGCGGGACCCCTACACTTTCTCGGCTGATAAAAAAAAGAACACGCTCATCTTCCAAAAGGAGGGGGGGCGGCAGGCCGGCAGCGCTTTCAAGCTTCTTCCGGTGAAGCACCCAACGAGCAGATTACGAAACCACGTCCCCACAGACACAGCTAGAGACGAACAACGGTGAATCCTGCGGACGGAAGTTGGCGGAGGGGTTTGCAAGTATTAAAAAGGTCTTTCCATCGATCAGTAGCAGCTGCACGTTCTTTTCTTCCTGTAAGGGTGGCGGAACCGGCTGACGAGCGTTCATGGCCGGAAGGAACCCGGCGAAAAAAACTCGGCATCTTAGATATCAGGCGAAACGAAGATAGAGGGAGGTTGACCGCATCAGGAAGAGGTGAAACGTGGGAAGAATAGAGGGCCGACGAGCCGGAGCCCACTAATTGGCAAAATCTAGACAGAACAAGAAGAAAGCGGAACCTCTAGCAGTCGTTCGGGTAGGGGTAACCGGACCGCCGCCCGGATCTGGACGTCGCGTCCAAAGGAAAGAGGTTCAGCGCAGAGTTGTGTGAACAACGACCCCCGCGGGGGTTGGCGGAAAAGGGGCGCGCGGGAAAACTAACGTCTCCGGCATCGATCAGGCAGCAAGGACTCGAGG
>Ga0179591_1283653_pt1 | contig 11936 bp, 5 predicted proteins | sample CZOMad2_1_08_16f_FD_182891 | JGI IMG/M metagenome (GOLD analysis project Ga0179591, IMG submission 182891) | Vadose zone soil fungal communities from Angelo Coast Range Reserve, California, USA - CZOMad2_1_08_16fungal (PacBio error correction) | ecosystem: Environmental > Terrestrial > Soil >...
ACAACTTACCGGGGAATTGCATCGACAGCTGGAGGGAGACCACCTCGTACGCTTCGTGGATTCTATCAATGGATAGGATGTATAATAAGGGGAGAGGACTTAATAAGGGCTTAGTGCGTTTTATCACGAAGACTCTAGATAGGGATGTTATAACAGTATAGATCTGAGGCAAGTACATAATAATGTTTAAAAATAAGTGTGGAAAAAGAAATATTGCCTAGGACTAGTATACAGGAATTCGGGAAGAAGAGGTAAAGTGAGGATGTCGCTTGAGGCCTTAGGAAGTGGGATCCTTGGCGTGCTCCAGAGGTATATGTAGACCTTACAAACTGCGCAGGGCGAGAAAACTGAAAAGAGGACTATTAAAGGAAACTCAGGAAAAGTAGCATAGCTAAGTACCTCATAATAACGGTAGTTGATAATAACTGGGCCTTGAGATATACACGAAACGTTCTAGGACTATAGTAAGTAGGGTGAAACTGGGCCTCACCAAGTTGAATTTTGGCTAACAAAGAGCCGCCTTCATCCTATAGATAAGGTTGGCGGTCACTTGGGTAAGAGTAAAAAAGATAGGGTCCTGATGGCTATGGGGGGTACTGAATAGGAGATATGTAGGTCTAGTATGGGTGTTAAACATGGACTAACAGTATGAGAAGGAAGTAAAACTAGGGAAGCCTACTACGTACATCTCGACGATAGAACGGGAGCATCTGTTCATGAAACCTGTAACTTAGGTAAATTAGTCTATCTTCTAATAGAAGTTATCCAGAGGACCATGTGCGCTACTATATTTTAAAAAAGAGAAAACTTAGGGGTTAAGGGCAAATTTGCGCTAGATAGAAGGCATATAGGTGAATGAGAGTAAACTTCTAACTACTATAAGTCGGGGAAGCCTAATAGGTTAGGGGACGGTAGAGCGCCGTGCAGAGGGGTTACTGGAAGAGTCCGAAGGGTCAGTCCCGAGGTACCTGCCTTAAACCTTACTCAGCCGAGCTACTCCGGGATAGCGGCAGAACTCATATAGGGGGTTGATAAAAATTCCGAACTAGGATATATTAACAAGACCATCTAGGAGCTAAGGGAGGCGTAGGGGTATATATACTATCTTCGAAAGACGGCGCAAAAAATCCAAAAAAAGTCTATCACTCCCAAAGGCTTCTATGGGGTCCTCTGGGGCAGTAAGTATACTAAAGATAGGAAACTAGAGTCTACCTAGGATTCAGATATAAAATTAGCGTAAACCTAGGTTAACCTAGTAATGTCAGGCGGGAAGGACACTAGATAAATTCAGCTCAACAACAACGAGGTACGAAAAAGGTTCATAGTTAATCCAGTTAATGCTGCGACTATGCCTCTTACTTACGAGGGTAAGTGACTTGTATGGGGGGTAATATGTAGAAGCCGAAAAGGAGTAGGCGATCTTATATAAGTAGCCCTTACGCCGGGCGGGAAAGGTTAAGCTTTGGTAGATAGATGGTTTTAGGAGAGCAGGAAAGGGAGTGCCTTACTAATTAAAAAATATTGTGGAATTAGCGGAGATTATTCACCAGGGTTTACGCCGTTAGATATTAGATTCTTGCCACCCCTACCGCGGTCTTAGACATAGGGGGGGGGGGGGGAGGGGGTGGGAGGAGGGGAAGGGGAGGGGGGGGGGGGAGGGGGGGGGGGGGTGGTGGAGGGGAAGGGGGAGGAGGGGGGGGGGGGTGGGGGGGGGAGGGGGGGGGGGAAGGAGGGGGGGGGGGGGGGGGGGGAGGGGGGGGGGTAGGGGGGGGGGGGGAGAGGGAATAGGGTTATCGCTCTCTCGGCCCTGCCTCGGGGGAGGCGTTAGTGACCTTATCAGGGCGGGCCTTAGGGAAAGGACTTTCGAGATAGGATACCCCTTCCTCGTGCGGAAACTCCTATACTAGCTATTATAGGTAGGTGGATAAGGGTACGTTAACTGAGAATTTACGCGCTTACCGTAGAAGACAAGAGGCCTTACGGAAGGAACTAAGAGTTCGCTAGTAATCTGCGCACGCTCTAGATAGATATATCACACTCGTGAGGCTGGCGACTAATCCGTAAAGATATATACCGCTAGAGGGCCTAGAGACTATCGTATGGCCGATTTAGTAGGGGAGGGTATTCCGGTTATTACGAAGTTTCTAAGTAAGGGGAAGTATTAAGGGAAAGGGAATATGGAACACCTATAGGAGAGCTCTCATAGATAGATAGCAAAAAGTGCAACTGGAGTATGAGGTAGTCTTGATGGACATCAGTAATACAATAGTGGAAGCGTAAATTGGGATCAATAAATATGGGGGTTCTAAAGAAGCTACTCTCTAGAATATAAGAAAGACGTACAAGCGAAGTAGGGGAGGCTACTAGGTTAATGTACGGAAGAGGCGAAGGGGAAGCGGGAAGAGGGGAATTCCCGCACTGATACGTGTGGCAGAATATACGAATAACGAGAGGGGATCCTACAGGCCGACATAAGCGGGCTGACTAAACTCGGTTAAAGACTTTAGTATACAGCCTAGATAGTAGGTAGGTAAAACTTAGGGCACGGTAAATTATCCTAAAGCGTAGCTCGTAGGTAGGTACAAAGATTTATATAGGGTAGGATTACATGAGCGTATTTTAGTAGACATAGGAAGAGCGTGTAGGTAATAGAGATATTTATACTAGCTGCTAACTATAATGGATGTTCGAACAAAAGGACAGAGCATATCTATTAGGGGGGTAGATCTCTCAACACGAGGAGGAAGAGAGGGTTAACAAATAATAGTCTTTGTGGATGTGATACTTCTAACCAAAACTTAATTTATAGGAAATGTCAATCATGTAAATAACTCGGGAGGTCTAGACGTATGTTCAATAGAAATGCGCATATCTCATAATATGGGGGGACTAAAGCAATACGACTATCTAGTTGGGGATTAAATAGACGGTAATCCAACGGAAGCTAGCATCATATACTAAGGCTTAATAAGGAGGCCGGGGGATTAGAAAAAGTTAGTTGGGCGGGACTGAAAAATAACCTCTACCTAAAGGTATAGTAAATACCTTACCGAAGCGGAAGCCCTCATCAGGGACGGAGATCGCACCTAGGGAAAAATTAAAATAGGAATCCCGGTCACGTATTAAACACTTCGTTGGAGGGTACGTAGGGGGGGGAGGGTATAGTAAGAGGTATAGTAGTTGATTAGATTACTTAATTTTAGTATAAAAAGCTGTAGGAATGAGGTGGGGAAGAGATCAACAGTTCCCTTAAGAAAAGTTCAAAATAAGTCTTCTAATTAGGATTTAAAGCCTGCAAGGGGATCCAGGGGCAGGGGCCGGTTACTACCTTAAGGTAATGTCCGGAAATTATCTTAGAAACGAAAGACTAACTCGGGATATATAGCGAAATCTGCGAACTAGTGGAAGAAACTAGGTCCCCTACTTTATATAATTACGTCTTCCTCAAGGCTTCTACTATTGTGAAAGAATAAGCCTATCCAATCAGACTTTTTATAACCTATCTAGTATATCGATAATACTTGCGAAAAAAGGGTACGGTAGGGGGGAATCTCGATGGGGGATGTATAGAGCGAGTACGAGAGCATCTATACTAGACTCCACATTTTAATATGAATCTAAAGTCTAGTAGTTATAGGTAGAAGATAGGGGATTTCATTGGTCCGTAAGGCCGCCAATGAACTTTACATAATCTAGTCTGAGAAATGAGGCATTAGCGCTATACAGTAAAAGTAGAAGTAGAGAGTAACGGTAGGAAATTAATATCGCGAAGATAGAATGCAGCATTGTCGGGGGATATACGCCGAGGGAGGAATGAATGTGTAAATTATCGTTCGTCCACGTCATAAGAACTAAAAATAATAAAAGGACTATATTTTAGTATAGACCGGTAGCCAGAATCGCGGAAGTCGTACATAATAAGGCGAATTCCTCAGATAAAGTGGAGCTTAATAAGGCACGCATAGTTTCGGGGCTGAAGGGGCAGGTATTCATGCGCCTACTAGGATCTATAACTCGCCTCAACACCGGAGGCGGATTTAGACTAGTAAGTAGGGCGATAATACACTACTCCCCCTTATCAAGGGGTAAGGCGAGGTAGGAGAGAGGAAAGAGGTCTATAGTAGGTAGGAGACTCAGATCATGCTAGCTCTAAAACAGGGAGTAGAGCCTTTTGGTAGGGGGTTTTGACTGTTCGCGGCTATACTTTGCAATAGAATATTATTCACGCTACGGGGCCTTATATATATTGGAGCCGGTTTTAGAGCGATATAGATATAAGGAGACACTATTAGACGCTATCTTGACTCTGTGAGGAAGTTTTGCTATATATAGTGGAACGTTATAAACTAGAAAGGCGGAACTTCAGGATAATACTAAAAGGATGACATCCTTCGCAGTTCTAGAGAAAAGGTAAACTATCTAGGATATAGTACTAGTTTAGTTAATGTGGTTAATAGTGCTACTGAGGATTAAAGATAGAAGATAGGCCTTTTATAAAGACTATAAGCATTATATGAGTAGTACGGATCTCACTTAAAGAGGGAAAGTGGAGAAATCCCACTTTAAAACTTAGCTCTAGAATAATAAGTTATAACGTCAGGGCCAATAATTACTAGAGGGTTAGCGCGCGGAAAATTTATGTATAATTACGGAGGTCGCCGTCTAGGATACTACTAAGGGTAAACATAGTGGCCAATATAGTTAATGTAGGCGCCCTAGGATATGAAGAACCGGATTATTTACCGAATTAGGTATGAACTAGTACTTAAAAAGGGGAGAAGGAATTATAGAGGCGGAATAAGCGTCCTCTTTTTGGAAAATATAAATTAAACTATTAGGGGGGTAAGTCTATGGAACGACGGCTAAGGGGACATTCTACAGCAAGGGGCGGAGAGTAGGTACAAGGTAACTTCTAGGTGGAGGGGACCGTATCAGGATAATGGGTCTGAGGGTTATCGATTCGCGTGCAGTTACTCAATGAGCGGGGGAAGGTCCTAATATACTGAGTATGTAGTACTAGGTAGAACTAGGGCAAGGACAAAGGCCCTATAACAAGTGTCAGCAATCATTATGAAAGAGGGATATCAGGCGCTAGGATACTATTAGCGGGATGGAGGGTTACTACTGGGGGAAATAACTTATTAGCGAATAAGCAGAGAGAGAGAGGAGTGAAAAGTGGGGATTAGAGGGTGTGCTTACGTCAGAAGTAGGGAAAGTCGTAAAGTAGTAGCTATAATTATATCTTGGAGAATAAGAAGAGAGAGGGTCTAAACTCCCTAGGAGATAACTATCAAGAAAAGCGTTAGGTAGGGGGGGATCTCTCAAAAGGAGGTAAGGGGAGGTAATAGTAATTACTAAAAAAGAGTTATGCCGATAGTTAGCTTCTAACCTAGGACAACTCTACTAGCTAATCGCTGTATAGTTAGAGAGACTCCGAATAGTGGAGGACTCGAGGTAAAGACTATTTGACATAAATGCGGTGAATATAAGCTAAGATATGATTGGAATCAACTCGCTGGACTCAACTATTGAAGATTAAGGGTAATGATTGCGAGAGGGGATACTCATAATGCAAATATAGTAGTACCGGTACGGAGCCTTATTTATTGTAGGCCTAAAGGAGCCGGGAGGGATTAGGAGTATATAAGACCGTACACGGAGCGAACTGGTACTAATAAGTCATTTAAACCGGAAGAAGCCCGAAATGAATAAGAGGAATTCTGGTCCCAGTAAATTGGGCTAGGAAACAATGGAGTTCTATAGAAGGGGTAGCCTAGAGAAACTGTAAGACCGGTTAATGGGGGGACGACACCTTTCGATATATAAGTGGGAGTAGGTCAGTTTCCTGAAGACCCTAAGAAGAGAGGTAAATAAGAGGTTGCTAATGTGCATAATGAACTAATGGGATAATCCTAGGGCACATAACCAACTTTCGAGGATACTTAGACAAAACGGTAGACCGAACGCTAATAAAGTGAAGGGATAGCGAGCCCGCATATATAAGCTCCTCCCAGAAAAGGTAAGCCTTCAACGGGGGGGAGGAAGGGTCAGCTTCTAGGTGAGAGGCTAAAAGAACGGGTATAAGCCGTAGAATATAGATAACTGGTACTTTCATCAAAAAGAATATGGTATAGGGTAGTTTATAGGGAGAGTACGGAAAATGATATGTAACCTATAGCCTAATAGTAGACAGCGGAAGAATGAGTTATTTTATTTATAACTAGATTGGGCCCCCAGCACTTCCTGATAGGTCTAAAGGAAGTAAAGCGCGCTAAGATGGCCAAGGAGAAGTATAAGCAGGCGAATGAGGTGGCTAAATAAAGAAGGGGGAAAGGATATTCGGCATTAAGGCGTAATAAGTAAGGGAAAAGGAGCATACTAAAAAAACTATCTCGGACTAAGCACTGCGCCGTCTAAAGTCCATCTCATCTAGAAATCCCTAAGTAGTGGGGGGGGGAGGGCATAGTAGAGGCTATACTCTACAAGTCTCTAATACCATATAGCCCCTAAATAGAGCCGAAAAAGTAAAACGCGGTTTAAGATACTTAAGACGATATTTCCCGCCGATAGATAAGGACGACAAACACGGAGGGGGAGAGGGAATCCTAGAATGTATACGGAGAAACAGCCTTAAGCGAACGTATTCAGGGGGGGGCGCTGGGTCTAGTAGGGTAAGAATAAGCAAGGGAGCCGGACTCTAGTATGTAGGAGCTAAAAGTCGTACGCGCGAGAACTACTTATAGTTGAGTTGTATATATTTTATAAAACGTGGGGCCGAGGGAAGGGCTATTACATTAGATTCCAGGGGGGTTAGACCGCGAAGCCTTAGAGTGTCAAGTATATATTGAGAGGAAGGGGGCCTCCCTACCTACGATACTGCTATTTATTATATTTACTAAGTATGTGCTCTTATGGAACGGTTAGGAGTAGAGACCAGTTAGGTCTGGAGGATGCCTGGGGAACGAGGTCCTAGGAAGGAGTACTTGCTACCAACCTCGGACTAATATAGCGTATAGTACTAATTGATGTAGGGTATATAGCGAGTACGCTCCTAGTCTGTAGGACCTGGGTAAACGCTAAAGGGAGTTATGAGCTTAGAAATAATAGAAGCGCACTAGAAATAGTCGGATAAGAGAGTTAGGTAGTGAAGCCTTCTACTGGTGTAATAAGTACAGAGCCCTAGGGCTAGATAGAGGTAGTACGAGGTTATCGGGGAAACGTAGGTGGGTAGTAGTATGCTGCTAGGTAAGGGAAAACTGAAGGATGGGTTACAACCATGTGATATTTGTGGTCAAAGATCTTATAGATTATGCAAGACCTGAGTTGGATCCTTAATTATAAGGGGTGGTCATAGGAACTGGGACAGTTACTGAAAATTAAGGCGTATCTCAGCTTAGGGGGGGTATCTTAGAGAGTACCTCAGTAATAGAGGAATGGTACTAGCGAAGTGAGGAGGAATAGGGGGGGTATTATAGGTGAAGCCGAATGTCTGAACTAGTGAAGGTTAGGCTTAAAGAGAGTAGGGTAGCTCGACAAGGCGAGTGTACGGGGGTTGAATAGTAACTAGTATTAGACTATGGCCGACTACAAGGCCTATAAAAACAAATTGAGAATAAAGGATTAAGGACCTATGCTAAATGTTAAAGCCTTTAATCTAGGAGCTAGATAAGAGGGTATTACTTTGACCTAGGTTAAATCTTAAATGTCTAGGCTAGGAAGCGCGAGATACTATGAAGGCATAGCAAGCGTTTGTATAAGCTTACTTAAAGGCATATATAAGGGGGGGCCTTAGGGTTACTATCGAGGCTAAAAAATTGTATAACTGAAGTATAATTTCAAAGGGGAAGGTACTACTATAGGTAAGTAAAAGGTAAGGAAGAGGAATGGGGAGCTCTCAAACGGGGAGGAAAGAGAGAATTCTAATAATCGGTAAGGTTAAGGAATAGAGAGCCGTGAACACTCGTATGTACCCGATTGGGTTAAGTTACTAGCCGAGACGTAGTAGGTCTAGCTGGATATAGCTGGACGTAGAGGAAAGTATACGCCGCAAGCATATCATACGGAAGGTGTCTAGTCTAAGGCGGCCAGTACGTAACGAAGAGAGGGTAGATTAGGGTAAGCTAGAAAGTAACCGCGTTCAGAGCGGATGACGTGAAGCAGGCCAATTAGTTTATATGCCTTGAGCACAGATCTACTATATATGGGGCAATAGGCGCAACTACAACTGCAGGACTAGAGTATCCTCTAATATAGGCCGATCCCGAGTAAAAGACAGGAGCCTAGGAGCCTATAATAGGATGCCTTTATTATAGAGGTCCGTATAACTTAAGGAAAAAAGGGACGGTAAAAAAAGTTAGGAAACCCCCATAGGGAGGTAATTGTGGATGGTCTAAAACCTGTAAAAGCTGACTGGGATACTGGAATAGAAGGACTCTAAGGAAAAAAAAGGTCTAATAAATAGTAATGATGAAGGTAACCTATAGTTTTACGGAAACTTTCATCCATACCGGAACTATAAATACTACGGATCGCGACGGGGGCATAAACCGATGTAACTATGAGACCGAGAGAATCCCTGATTATGGGAAGTTATACGGATCTCTGTCTAAGGTTCAAGTGTAGAGTAGAACTCTCAGGGGAATTAACTATTGAGGCTATTGCGCGATCGGTAAGATTTCAGAATCTTGCAGAACTGATAGAAATATAAATTCCGGTGAAGAGAGGAAGCACTATGACGACGACTACACCTTTAAGGGTTAGTCTACCGTATGATCGGAGAGGGGTTTTGGGGAATTGTGTAAACTAGGGAATCCCTACTTAAGAAGCGCCTTACGTTCTAGTCTAGAAATGGAATCAGCCCCAGGCTCGAATAAAGCGACTACTGTACCTAACGGCCCGGGGGATGGTCTAAGTAATACATATAAGGTGAATATCTATCTTTAATATAAAGGCTATCGGGTGAATACTAAATAAAATCTTTAGGTAAAATACTATGTACGATGATGCACTGCGTTTTCGAGACAGTTGCATCTGAGAAAACGTACCCACCCCCCCCCACACCCCTAACGGAACTAAGGGGGAAAATGGTAGAAATAAGGATAATCAGACCTAGCACGGTCCCCTTCGGCGAGGAAAAAGCTAGCCTTATGGGGGTAAAAATAGTAAAGAGGCAGCTAGGGAGAGCAGGGATTCGCCTACTAGATTACGAAATAGGGACGCATGGAGGAGGATGAGATGCTAGTGGAGAGGATAGGGGAATTTAGGAGGATTTCTACTACTGTTGACCTAAGGGTGATTATAGGGTCTCATATAGACTGTAACCGTGCATAAATGTACTGTACGCCGATCAAACACCTAGTTGGCAGGTTTTAGGGACTGGTTGATCTAATATTTGGGGAGTATGCAGGACTGAAAGTGTATTGGTAAAGATACCTAGCTGGCATATTATGACGCGACATTATAGGACGGCTTTATAGATTCACGTGGGGATTTATTATACTCCCGAAGCCGTCGGCTGGATCGTGTTTAGGAGGTGGAGACAGAGATTATAGCTTATGTAGACCTTAGAGTTTAAAAGGCTGGATGAGGGGAGGGCTACTAACTATGCTAGTTTCTAAGATTACCCCGAGGCAGTGTCCTATAGTAGAGTGGACGTAAATGTGGAGGGATAAGTGGTAGAGTAAGACGGAATACCTTAAGGAATTAGCCCTATTTAGAAATAGAAAGGGGTTGGCTGTTAGGGTATAGGATCTTATACTGTGCTGAATAGAAGGAGGAAGATAAAGGCGTCAAACTTACCTTATACTATAATTTAAAAGTAAGACTTAGGAGGAGCTACTCGAAGGTATAGCGATTAAAGTTAGGGTTTAGGGGGAGGTTTGGTCATAGGTAAGGAATGAAAGGGGTAGTATAGTAAGCGGGCGCGGAATGGTAAGGGAATATTGTATATAATTCAACATAGACAGAGGGGAGGGGAGTCTTATTTTCGATGCTATTAGGGAACTTAATATGAATAACAGGGAGGTTGTACTGACTATAAATAAATAACTAGGAACTGGGTAATTCTAAAACAGACGTTTATCTTAGGCAGCTACTAAAAGCATCTACTATAGGAAGGTAATAGGTAAGAGCTACTAGGAAGTACTAGTTTAGGATAGGACCGTAGGCCTACGCTTGTCAGAGTAGAGATTTCGGAAAAGAGCTAAGTGGTAGGCCGCTATAAACTAGACAACTGGTAGTAGCAGAGGGGCCGCCTAAAGGACGAACCTACAATAGGCTAAGGACTATACAGCTCTTGGGAAGTTAGGTCGAGGGGCGAGTGGACTTTAATCTTAAATTACGGCGGTCGGCGTCAAGAGTTTAAGGCTAGTATAATACATAATATTATAAGTAAGAGATATGCGTACATGCGGGGCATAACCTAAAGCTTAATACTATATTGGGACTTATTTATAATAGTAGCTAGTAAGCTCACAGAAACCAGAGAAAGGGTCACTCTACAACTAAAGTCAGGTAATAGCATATGTAATGATTAAGGTAAAAAAGGGGGGGGAAAGTGGATAACCCTTTTTTGTTGGTTTTGGGGGTGGTGGGGGGGGGGGGGTTTAATTTGTGTGTTGTGGGGTGGGGTTGGGGTTGGGGGGTTGGGTGGTGGGTTGGTGGGGGGTGTTGTTTTTTTTGGTATTGGGGTGTGGTAGGGGTTGGGTTTTTTGGGGGGAAATGTTTGGAGGTGTTTGTTGTGTGGTGGTGTTGGGTGGTTTTTGTGGTTGGGGGTTTTTTGGTTTTTGGGTTGGGGGGGGGGGGTGGGGTGGGGTTTCTTAGTAAGGGGTAAGGCTATATAGTAGAAAGCAAAAGGGGGGGGCTACCTGTTAAAGATGTGAGAGTAAAGCTAACTGGAGGCTAATACGTACGGGCTAAAGGGGAGAGGTAACATTACTTAAAGAGTTAGGGTAAACTCTACGGTACAGAAGCTGGGTAGATTGTCAGCTCCTAGAAGAAAGGTAAAGGCGGGATAGAGTTCAATAGCTCTGAATTGTAGGTTTAATTGTATACTCTATCCTAAGGGAGGACCCACAACTTACGTAGCAAGTCGAGAGAACTACTAGCTCAGGTACCCCGTGACAGAGGACGTTCACCCTGAAAACGAGGTGACTATATTTTGAACTCGCTAGTAGACTCTTGAATATAATAGCCTTGCACGACCCAAAGAGATGGTTTAGTATCCATGACTCGTCGATAATTAAGAAGAGGGGAGACCTATTAATCGAAGACCCTTAATAGAAAGGAATACGAGGTAAATAATATGGGCTATTTTAAACAAAAAAAGATTAATAAGCAAATGACGGATCGAGTAAAGGTAATTAACTATACCTTACGCTAAAGATAGGAAAGGAGACGAATAATACCAGAACTATAATACAGAGCGCTATAATATTCTATACTCTTAAGCTCTAATTTTACTGTTTTGCTGATCCTAGAAAATTCGGGGGGTAACTTCATTGATATAACGAGCTATGATGCTATTGACAGAACTATTATTTAATAGGGCAATAGGATATAATGTATTGGTATAATATACTACGTAAGAACTAGGCCGAGTTGGAGGTAGACTGATTAAGGACCTATGGGTCTATTATAGGTCCACCTACGAAGAAGACAGACGACCGATAGACTCTGGGGTCTATAGACATAGGGACGTCAGCATAAGAAAGACTGCGCCTAGACGCCTTTAATTGGGGGGGATATCAACGGAGATATGCTAAGCTCCCAGGTAGGCTAGCGGCGTTACATCTTGGGAAATAACTGATGGTACTGAGGTAAACAGAACCCGACTCCTCATAAATAGCCCTATGGTTTAAATAGAAACGGGAGAGAACGGGTAGGGCATTATTAGAACTACTATAAAAAAACCGAAGGCTTAGGTCCGACTAAGGAAG
>Ga0179591_1297095_pt1 | contig 11936 bp, 16 predicted proteins | sample CZOMad2_1_08_16f_FD_182891 | JGI IMG/M metagenome (GOLD analysis project Ga0179591, IMG submission 182891) | Vadose zone soil fungal communities from Angelo Coast Range Reserve, California, USA - CZOMad2_1_08_16fungal (PacBio error correction) | ecosystem: Environmental > Terrestrial > Soil >...
TGAGCGGAGGAACGAGCGTTATTATCTGGAGACGGGGGTGATAAAGAAAAGGCGTGTAGGGCTCGGGCAGTGCAAGTATGATAGGGGGGGCTTCTTTCCTGTTCCAGCCAGAAAACAACTAAACTGTAAGAAGTAAGATAATCGCAAAAGTCGCGGATCTAGCTGTGAAGAAAAAAGTAGATGCTTAATGGGCTCGTAAAGATTAGTCCAACGAAAACAGTATCACATTGGGCCAACCTACCAATGATGGGGAAGGATTTGAAAAGCACTCACGCCGTCTTCTTCAGCTCTATGAATAAGGGGGCCATGATAAGAAACACTGATAAATGTTTGGGAATGAAAGAAAGAGATAGGGAAAGTCCACTCTCCGATTGCCTCCTCTTTTTCAGTAGACTTCTTACTGGGAAAGGGTTAATTGTAGTGGTCTGCAATCCTCCAACAACTCAGTTATACCCCGACGGCCAAAAGAGGGTAAAGGCATATCGCTTCTGGGCAGTGGAAGGGGGGGGGACCCATATCAGGATTGCTTCGTCTGGGTCCTTCTGCCCGGTGGAAAAACTATTTTCGGGCGGGGGGAATCACATATTTCCGGTGCGAGAAAGCGACCGGGGAAGGATCTATCCTCGGCAAGGAGTCTTTATAGGTTAGACAGAGGGCTGACGAAAAGCACCCGGCAAGAGGAATGCACAAAGCATTGTGGCCAGATGCAAAATTTTTGTTAAGGTATACGCCTTGGAAAGAGAAAAAAGGTCGAAGCCATCGGTACAATCAGAAAGGCACTTCTCCCGGGGAAGTCCTATCTTTAAAGTGACTCGAGCAAAAACAATTCTTAAGGATAGACACAAGCTGCCTACTAAGCAGATGCAGACTCTGGGAGGGGAGGTATAGTTTTCTTCTCTCAAAAAGGGAAAAAAGCCCTGCCGCAAGGGTCCGAGGGGGGGCATGGGGGGGAATGAGGGTGAATATGAACTCAACGGAGGTCCTACGGTGTCGGTGTTCTGCTGGCCAGATGGAGTTAATAGGGAAGAAAACAGTAGAAGGGATATCGAGGATCGTCTCAAGAAAAGAAAAATTCCTTTGGGGAGGGAGGGATTCGTCGCCGAAGAGCGAGCTCGAACATCCCGCAGAACGAGTGTCTCAAATTTGGTAGACCTCGCGCAGAAAAAAGAGGACAACTCAGAGGGGAAAAGGGGACCGAGCTTGCGACTCAAAAATCCCGCGTACCCACCGTAAGAAAGCCGTATAGGGGATAGGAGAAGGAAGAAGGGAAGGAGACTAGCCCGGCAGCAGGGGAGACCATTGAGGGGGTTCTTTCATAAGTATCGCGTTTCAGGTGCCCGTCGAAAGGGGATGAAGAGGGAGAGGTCGGGGAAATGAAAGAGGCAACTGAAGAGAAAGTTCGCTTCCATGGATCAATCGCAGGCCGTCGGTTGGTACAGCGGTAGCCGACCAGGAAAAGTGAAAAAAAGCGCTGGGGGGGAAGTGTAAGATACGCGAACAACGGGGGACAATTTTGACGGAGCAGAAAGCATTTCGCCGTCACCTCGGGCACCGATTTCGGAAGGGGGGGGGGCCCCGTTTGCATGAAAGAAAGAATCCGTAAAACACGCACGACTGGGGGAGGAGACCACCAAGGAAGAGAAATACTTCTTCTTCCGAAAAATCTGTGCTTATAAGGAGGATCGTGGACGATGAGGAAAGTAGACTCTCCACGCGCCCAACTGGCTAGCCTAAAAAAGGAGAGGGGACCATCAACGCCTGGGAGAGAATCTACAACGATCCCAGTCACCTCAGTAGAGAAAAGGTTTTGTCTCTTGAAAGTAGGATGCAGGGGGGGCTGATTGGCTTGGAGGATTGATGATTGGGGGGAAAAGTCCATCAGCAGAAAGAAGAACAATCAGCGATTTTCAAATATTCCTAACTTTAAAGGGTCCCCATCGGCACTAAGGGGAGGAAAGGAGGTTCTGGCGGGGGGTTGTGAAAATCTCTCTCACAAGGAGTAGGAAGGAAAAGGGAAAAGGGGAAACGAAAAAGTCTCCGTCGAAAACCACCCTCACCTAAAGGAAGCCGGTGCCGATGTGGGAAGGGGGGGAAAAAAAAACGCAAGGTTCGTGAGTTGGGGTATTGAAGGGGGAAAGGGGAAGGGTGGATGGGAACCCAGAAGACAATCAGCATCCCCAATAAATCTCATTCCCAAAAGAATAATGTCTGTTTAGAACGAGAAAAACAAAATGAGGACTGGATCTTGGCAGAGAGAAGGAAAGGAGTGGTGGGTTCACTAGGGGGATGTCTCAAAGGGTGCGGCGCCTGGAGAAAAGAGCTTTCCGGGTCGTAAAAAGGCTAACAGAACAAGTATCTTGCCTACAAGAGGTAAGGGGGGTCTGACGGGGGAGGCCTGCAAGTCGCAGCGGCAGTGCTAGCTGCATCGACGCAGTAATCTTCTTCACTTGAGGAAGCATCGTGCAACCTATGTGGGATGGAGCGGAGAAGCAAATTTTGCCGGGAGGGAAAAGAAAGATCCGTTGGGGGGGTGCCTTCTACCTGCACCAACTACTCCATTGCTTATGTCCAAAGGATTGCTTTGTAAAAAACCTGCTTAGTAAAATGCAAAGGGCGGGAAGATGTCTCGGGATTGCCAAAGAAGATCCACTCACGTCGCTAATTGTCAACACTCCTTAAGGAACCCTACTTTAAAGAAAGGGAAGATACGGCCTAAGGAAAAAAACGGTTGAAATTGCAAAAGTCTCCGTCAAAGGAAGGGGGAAGAGTTTTTCTCCTTCGCCGATACTAAAACGGCTGTTAGAAAGGGGGGGAAGCTGGGGAACTCAGATCTTCCTCTGATCTCATGGAAGGGGGAAAAGAATGGCATTGAATAGTGCGCGAGGAGTAACAAAACTGACCCAAATTGGGTCCAGTTTTGGCACGGAATTGTCGGGGGGGGTAGTCAGGAGCGGTCGGGAGCGAAGGACCAGTTGTAACGCCGAAATTAATTCGGGGTGATCATTGATCCGATCGACATTGGAAGACAGAAGGGGTGAGAAAAAAGGTGAAGGAGATTTCAGTTCCCGATGGGCGCAAAAAGGGGCTTACAAAGCCGTTGAGTTCATCTAAAAGCTCATGAAAGGAAGTCGGTGACCTCATCGAATCCGACAAAGGAGGAAACAGGCGATGTAAAGGGAAGGGCTAAGAGGTGTTCCTCAGATAATCCATAACGAGGGGGAGGAAGATGCCTATCAAATGAGAATCATTTAAAACTTGGGGGCGGGACAAGAGTAGACCGAGCTGCAGAAGGGGGAGGGGCTCTATGAGGGTAGCCGCTGTCATGGGGATTGGTTCAGGTCCGAGAGCACGATCTATTACCACAATCGAAGAGGGGGGGTCCCAAAAGGAAGTTCGTTTCATTTCAGGGGTGCCGTGGGGGTCCTGGCATGCAAAGGAATCTACAGCATCAGACAAAGAAAAAGATGGATACGGGAGGGGGGGTGCGGAGGCAGGGTATCTCAAAACTGAAAAAGCTCGGGAGGGAGTCAAAAAAAAGGAACAAGACGCGGAATGAACCAGCCGCCCAAATGAAGCAGGGTTCTATACGACAAACAAAATCCTAATGTTCGTCAGCTTCATTAAAGGGGGGGGGGGGGAGCTGCGGAGGGGGGACGTGTGAAACCAACTTAATTAGTTTCCCGTTCGGGGGGGAAGGAATCAATAAAGTAGCATGCAAAAGGGGTAAAAAGCGTAGGGGAGACGCAGGGAGATTTAAGGGAGAAATATCTTTGAATCAAATCAAAAGCTCCTTTGGAAGAACAAAAGATCAAAGGAAGAAAAAAGCTTGACGTACGGGACTGAGGGACTGGGGAGGGAATGGTGAAATAAAGGGAAGGTTGGCCGATGTTGCTACTGGAAAAGTTGTCTAATCTGGGGAAAAGGACATCCGGGAATTAGTCAAGAGATTAACAAGCTACGAGGGTTCCCTTAAGGGGGGAGGGACTCCTTTCGTGGGTGGGGTGGCCGGAGGGGGAGTGGCAAAAGGAGCGGCGATCAAACTTTTTGAAGAAGGAGCTAGTATGGTCCCTACGAGGAAGGAACGGTCCGTTATCCGCGAACGATATCATCCGCTCGATAAAGGGGCTTAATCTCCAAAAAAGGAGGGGTTAAAGCAGGTCTCTAGCGGTGATGATAGGAATAGACTGACCGGCGGAAGGGACAGTACTCTGCGGGCGTCGGCAAGGGGTGAGTGATCGCGGCTGAGTGGACCAGCCAGAGGGGGGAAAAGGATTGAAGAAAAAGGTCTGGGGATCATGTCGCATGGGAATGGTTTCATAATCTTTGAGCACATTCGGAGGGGAGTAAGGTACCACTTAGAAACGCTGCCAGGAAGAACACTGGAGGTCCAACCACGGTATTTCAAGAGAAATACGTCCTTCTGGGGGAAGTAAGAAGCTAGAAAGACTATGGGGGGATTGCGCCTTTCGGGGAGAAGGGCACACGGAGGGAAGGGGGATTATCACAAGAGGAGTCAACTCTCCTAGTTCCTTAGCATGGGGGGGGGGGGAGATCAATCGGAGGTGGAAGGCACACTTATTTTGGCGCCTAATTGGTATGTCATAAGACAGGACTAAGTAAGCGGGGAAAAAGGCCGCCGCAGAAGCGGAAAAAACAATTCGGGAATATCTCTGCGGGGGGGGGCCTGACGTGAAGATAAGGGCTATGGGGTAGTAGGAAGAGATTGGGAGGACGGCGGAGGACGCCGATGACTGCGAGCATTTTCCGAGAAATCCCCTTACTACGCAACGGGAAAAGCAGCGTATGGAAGGGGGGGAAGGATAGTAATGGAGGGCCGGACCAACGCACACTGAGTCTTGAAATGGATAAATGTAAAGCGGGTGAAGGCGTTAATCTGGGAAGGGAGACCGCGAGCCAATTCCCAGAAAATTCCCGAGGGAAAAGCGCAACTTTCCTCAGGAGTGACGGGAGACGCCAATTCTACAGGGAATGATCTGGGCCGAAAAGATAAAGATCGAAAGGCTGCGTTAAGGCGTTGCGAAAAAGGAAAAACAAGCCCGTCCATCAGGCGCTCCTCCGCCAATTGGGGGAACTGTTCGAAAAGGTTTATTAGTCGTAGATGAAAAGGATTGTGCAAAAGGACTTTATGTGTTCAAAGCCCACTTGAAAGGAAGGGGATCGGAAGAGTCGAGTGGAAAAAAAATGGAAAGTATCGAGGAAGGGAAGAAAAAAACTAAAGAATTGGGGGTCGGCGTCAAACTGACGGTCGCGCAGCAGAGAGCTGTCTCGAACAGAGAAGCCACAAAGGGGGGACGTTTGTTCAAGGATCGCAAGGGGGAGAATGTGCCTCTTGCACAACTCATCGGGAAAAGGAGGCTTGAGGAGCTTAAAAAAGCCACAGGAAGACTCACCCGTTATCGGAGGGCGAAGGAAAAAAAAGGGACGACGACGTTGAAGCTGCTGGCAGCAGGAAAGGTCGAAGCCATTGAGGGGAGGTCATCGGGAAACTGTGCAACCCGTGCACGTCAGGGGGAGGATGCCGGGGGAGGGGGGGGGGAAAGAGGTTGTCGGCGGGACTGCCGGCTCGCAACTTATCGTAGAATCAGGGCGCCATGAGAGCAAGGTAGAAGGCGGCGGGAAAGGGTTGGGGAGCCGATTCAAACCGAGGGGAGGCCATCCCGCTGGGAGGAAGGAAATGCTGTCACTACGAACACGGGAGTTTTCCACCAGGTCATTTGGCGGAGCAGGGAAAGAAGGGAGACGACCACTAGGTAAACTGAGGGAAAAGGAAGGGAACGATGTAAAGATCAAACGCGGTGGAGAAACTGCGTTTTCATCCGACCAGAAGGAGAAAGAGTCGCCACGATCCCGCTTGAGAGCCTCGACAGTCGAATCGGGGGACGATTTCCCACTTACGCCTCGCCGCCTCCAGGAAAAAACCCCAACGGCGAGCAACCTAACTCCATGTCCAGAAAAAAACAACGAGAAAAAAAGGAAAAAAAGCGTCTATAAATGTGTGGTCGCGTGAAAAAAACGATGAGGATAAACTGGGGCATGAGATTGAGGGGAGGGCTGATGGAAGGGGGAAAGATACCCTTCCATCAAGCATAAAAATAAAAGAAAGTCACAGTAGTCAAAGGGGAGGAAAAGAAACTCGGCACTCCGTGGCCGTCGGAAGGGCGATTTTTTCGGGCAAAAGTTTCTTGGGAAAAAGGAGAAAAACCACGGAGGGAGGAGTAAAAGAAGGAAAAACTAAAAGTCTCCGAGAAACCGACCTATGTCCGCCGGGTGATGGTGGAATTTTTCCGCAAGAGGAAAATACTGTGAAATCGCTGGGGGGGGGGTTGGGGCTGGAGGGTGGATACTTGGAAAAAGAAAAGAAAAAATCCCCCAGACAGAAAGAGCGGCCCCGCATCCTCATCAAGGTCTGTTTCACACTAGACACTTTATCGACGAGGAAGGGAAGGATCAGTTAAATAGTGATTTTCATCGAGGGGAGGAGCCGTTGGGTGGGCGCTGGAGAGAGGCGCTTTCATGGGGGCAGTCCCAACGGAGAAAAGGAAAAAATCATCCCAGGAAAGACGAGCTTCGAGAAAGTTCTTTTCTTGGTTGGCTGGGGAGTCGGCCGTGACGAAAAGAGGGGCGCCGATTACCACGGAGGTCCTGCAAGCGATGACTACGCCAAGATGAAAGGAAGGGGCGAAACGGAGGGGGGAAATACTCAATTGGCTGGCGTAAAAACTCCGTTTTCACAGAGGGCTACCTGCAGAAGAAGAAAGGATGGGCAAGAAAGGGTTCTAAGATTTAAACCAAGGAAAAAGAGGAGGGGAGATCCATGGGAAAACCTCCTCTCAGTTGGAAAAAGCGGAGTCCACTACCGCACATAGTTGTCAACAAAGACAGATTTTAAAAAAAAACGGGAACAGCCGATACTAAGGAGAAAAAAAAAAAAGTCAATGGCGAGGAAAGGGAGACTCTGCCATGCATGACCGCAACGAACTTCGGGACGCGGTTTAGGGTATCCGGGGAAAAAAAAAGAACGGTTGAAACACAAGAAGAATATAAAAAAAAGGGCGTGATCTTTACTTTGGGAAGGGGTATTAGATGGGGACAAGAGGGGGCCGGGAATTATGTGCCAAGAGGAAAAAGCGAGGTCCGTGAAAAGAAAAAGGCACCCGACATTCAAAGTCTTGGCTGAATTTAGTTCGCTCATAGAGAGTACAAGAAATACGACAAAGAAGGGGGGGAGGGCGCCGAGGATCGATACTTTAAATGTGAAAAGGGGGGAAACAAGGGGGGAATTCGAATCAGATTAAAATGGGGCAAGGGCGAATCAAGACCGTCGGAAAAAGCCGTGGAGGTGAGAGAGAAAACAAACAGTCCGCCGTCGAACCGGACCTACAAAGGGGAGACAGGCGATGGGAAGGGGGCTTTTTGCGAAAGAGGGGGGTCGCCAACTATCTCAACGACGTCTGCCTCTGAGGGAAGCGTGGAGGATGAGAAGGCTAATAAGGGCGGAACGCTCACTAAGGAGGCGGCATAAGGAGAAGAGAGGAGTGGTACCGCGGGGGGTTATTTGTAATGGGGGGGATACGGAGGGAATGATACAAATCTAGTGTACCACAATGAAAGAAAAATTTATGGGGGCGTGCAGGATTTTCCGTGTGCGGTAATGCATTCCTTACGGCATCACCAAAAGAAAAGAAATCCGACTCGCCATTGTCGTACAGAGACGGGGGAGGGGGGAAAACGAAAGAGACCTTCATCGGCTAAAGAGCCGCCTTCTAAGAGTCCGGTGCCTACTAGAGAAAAAGCAGTCGATAGACCCAGGCCCCGCCGAGGCGTCAGCGTCGATCCTTACAGCCTGGGCGGCGTCCTGTGTACTCAAGTGGGTTGGCCGGGTAGAGAAGAAATAAAAAAAGGAAAGGGGGTGACCCCTAAGGATTGATCAAGCCAGACAAACGGCACGCGGAGGGGGGAATCTACTAATAGGTTGATCATTCACAACCTCGACCGTGTTCCTGTCAAGGAAGGAGGGATCAAAGGAATAGGGCGCTGCTGACCTGCAGAAAAAGGAGGGGAGACTTGGGCAATAGAGGGTTAGGTGGGTCCCGGGAATACTGTGGGAGGGGGGGATAATCTGGGAATTAAAGGAAAAAAACTCCACCGGAGGAACAGCTATTACCCTTAAGCGCTCTCGATGGATCGTTCCCGACCTGTGTAAGGGGGGGTTGCAGCCCCTCGGATGGACCTGGGGGGGGCAAAGCTAGAAAGGGGGGGGAAATCAACCTTGACCGGGGAGGCCCACGCGAGATGGCAAAATGCTCCTCCTTGATGAATCCCTCTCAGATAAAAACGAAGTAAGAACGCTAAAAACGACTACAAGAGGGGAGAGAAACCCACCACCGGGGAGGAGAGAAAGATAGTTGCAGCGTTCGTACAGTGAATTATCTCGGGGGTATAACGGACAACGGGTCGGGAAAGGCGATTGGGGGGTGGAGGGGTCTCGTTGCGGCCGTGCATAAGGCCCAAACGAACGGGAAAAAAGGTCTTAAGGGAACGAGAAGGATGATGATCTTCAGGGAAGGGAGGGTGGAATCCCAGTGTAAAGAGGAAACAGCTAAAACTCCCTTCCAGTAACAAAAAGGGGGGAAAAAAAAAGAAACCGTATGAGGGGGAAGGGAACTCATACTCCGTCTGAAACCCGCATCTCTAGAAGGAGTTTATTGGAGAAGTGAGAGGGGTGAGTTCACGCGATAGTAAAAAGGAAAGGGCCTTCCGACGGTTGAGGGGGAATAGCGGCGGACGGCACACTTAGTGAAAAAACTAAGTTTCTGGAAGAAAGAAGAAATTGCAAATCCGATTAACCGGGGGCCGCAGCAGAGAAGGAAGTGGACTGCCAGAATCGCTTCGGCAGGGGACCGTATCTACCGAATCTTTCAGTGGGGGGGGAAATTATCACGCTCAGGTTGTACGAACTATAAGGGGAGGATGGGGAAGGGTTTCTATCCCCCGGAAAAGAATGGCCTATAGAGCTGCCGTCGGGAGGGGGAATATAAAAACGGCCACCGTCACAAAGAAAAATGAGACGCCATACATGGGGGGAGAGTGGGTGAGAAGCGAGCGTTTAATCTGAATAGGAAAAATTCCCTCCAAAAAAGGAACCTCTCGATCCGGCTTCCCTTGGGCCGCCTATCTGTGGGCACTCTCTCGCCAGGGGAAGGGGGGAGAGAAGACCACAGCGGAGGAAACCGCGCGTTCTGATCTCGGTTGGGAGAAGGGACGTCCCATCGAAGGCGCTCCGCAAGGTTCTACGGTTCCGGACGACGAAGGGGGTTTTGAATTAGCTGATCAACGCTTGGGTGAAAGCCAGGGTGAAGCCCAGTGATTGAATATGGAGGGAAATAGGGAGTTCCAGCAAGGGTGGAAAGTATCGAGGGAATCGGAGACTGAATCACTATCGTCTGGGGGGAGATCCACTGGAAAAAGCGCTAAGAATAGAGAAAAAAATCCCTCAAGGAAGAAAAAAAGACTTGCTCCACTGAGTCCTTTGGGGGTTCACTAGAAGGAGCAAGCCTCTTTTCACAAGCAAAAGGAAAGAGCGACACTTGCGACTCTTCAGAACTCTTAACCACCTTAAGGAAAAGGAAGGGCGGGGACGGTAAAAGGAACGACTACGGGGGCCTTTCATCGTTGAAGATTAGGATCCATGATTCTAGGGAGGGTCATCTGCAGTTCTGGCCGGTTGGGGAAGGGGAAAAGGGGAGTTGGAGGGAAAATTTTCAATAGGCGCGTCTGTACTGAAGAAGAAAAATGTCCGCGGAAAGGGGGAAAGGGTCGCCGTCGTCTGTGGAGACAGCGGTAGCCTACCATTAAGAGACTTGTACTCTCTCTGGAGGGGAGGGGGAGGGAGAGCAAAAGAATGGGCACGGACGCAAAGGCAATTTTTCGGAAAAAAGAAAAAAGAGTCCTTCAAAGAGGGGGGATGCGTCGTCCAGAAGCCCCGTTCAGGCGAGTTAGTCGCTTCCGTAGAGGGAAAGGGGGAAATTCTGGGGCTATGGCAGGACTAATAACTTTCGAAAGGGAAAAAAAGAATCTGGTCTGAGCGCGACAGTCTATCGGGGAAGGTCCCACTGCAAGCGCCTAGGACGAACACTCTCCCCCCAAAAGAAAAACTAAAAAACGAATGCCAAGCAAAGTGCATCTCGAAAAGATGAAAAGCCCTTCCACCTAGGAGGGAAAGGTTTGGTCTCGGAAAGCGATTATGGATGCGGGGCAGTGGATTATTTGTTTATTTCAGAGGGTGGGGTGAATGAAGCGAAAAATCAATCCCCAAATAAAGAGAAGGAAAAAACGACTTGGGGGGGGGGGGGGGGGGTAACACTTCCCCATCGGACTCCGGCGCCCATGTCTTTTCGGGTGGGCCTACGGATACTTGAGGGGCCAATCTCTCTCCAAAACAAGATGTTGCCAGAAAAAGTCTACGGCTAAAAAGGAAACAGACCTGGAAAAGGGTAAATGGGGAAGTGTTCCGCTCCTGTTAAAATCTAGGGGGTGGGGATTGGATGTATGGATTGGGGACCCCCAATCATCAATCCCAAAAGAAAAGGGGAAGGCCCCGCAGGAAAAGCGAAGTAGGTTTCCCCTAGACCCACCCACCCAAGGTCTCTACGAGGGGCCTGAACTTTATCTTTGTCATAGGTTCTGTCTCTGATTTCAGGGGAGGGGGGGATTGGGGGGGAAATGAATTGAGGGAAAGAGTCTCTTGCAGGGAACGAAGAATTTCGCGCTCACCAGCGGGATCGTGAGTCTTCGGACGTTCAGGGCTTGCAAGACGCAGGCCGTTACGGCGGCAGCGAAGGAAAGGATAAGCGGAACGGGGCTATGACGACGCAATAGCAGATGTTGAATGCTAAAGGGAGAGCAGGGAGGCGGCAAACCTCAGGGGGGAGAACGTGCAGATAAGCCACGGATGGGCCCACGCGATGCCTGGGTCGGCTAAAGGTAAACCCACACGAACGCCTAGAGCGGGAGAGAAAGGGGAAGGTCTACCAGTCAGTTCCACGAACACTGGCAACAGAAGGGAGCATCTGGGCAAAGACGCACGTTAACCTCCTGAACTCCGAGGAGAAAAGGGAACTGCGAAAAAAATTTCCGGCAAGGCTCCTTCAACTTCTTCGGAGGGGAAGAAAACAAAAAAATGCCACGACCTAAAACAGGCGTTATCTTTAGAGGGTACGGACTTTATGAAGGGAAGGGGGGAGAGGCTCAGGGTTCAAGAAGGGCATTTTATCTGCGCGAGGGGGAGGGAAAAACTGACAAGAAGGGGGGGAAGTCTTTGGAGGAATTGCGTGATGGAAAAGCCCCCCAGAAGTCGAGACGACAAGGTTAACGACAAAAGAAGGGGGGGCTAAGAAGGAGGCCTCGAAGGTCGAACGTGTTATTGTGGGGATTCGATCTCAGGTAAAAATGGCCACCGTAGGGGACAGAAGTTTAGTTTTCTCTACCGCGCAGGAAAAACCCGCAGCAGGAAGGGAGGGAGGACAAAAACATTGGAGGGAGCGCAGTTGCGATGTGGAGGGGCTTGTTTCTAAGGGGGTAGAAAGAGATAACAGAAATGGGGGGCTCGGAGGAAGGAAGCTTTTGACTTGAGATAAAGAATTGGCGAAAAAGGGAGAAAGCAGACCGCTCGCGGTCAAGGTAGCCGGAGGGATTTTCCTCTTTGGGGGGGGGAAGGTGTTAGAAAGTCCGAGAAGATACACGCTCAGGGAGTACCACACTCGGATGGGCCACCATTTATTGGCTGAGAATGGTCCGGGACCTCTCCGGTGAAGGATAGGCCACCAGAAAAAAAGAAGGCCTATGGATCTCGAAAAAGGGGGGCGTAGTTCATTTTATAGAGAAAGCTGCAAGAAAAGGAGGGAAACGCGAACGGC
>Ga0179591_1243938_pt1 | contig 11935 bp, 13 predicted proteins | sample CZOMad2_1_08_16f_FD_182891 | JGI IMG/M metagenome (GOLD analysis project Ga0179591, IMG submission 182891) | Vadose zone soil fungal communities from Angelo Coast Range Reserve, California, USA - CZOMad2_1_08_16fungal (PacBio error correction) | ecosystem: Environmental > Terrestrial > Soil >...
CTTGGGAGGAGCTAGAAGAGGCTTTCGCAATCTCGGGCCGAATGCTAGAAAAGGTTTAGAAAAGACGAAGAAGATTCGCCCCGTGTCGTAGAAAACCGGTCTAAAAGTAGACCGGGGGAAACCTCACGTAACTATTCATTGGTGAAAGGCGAGCGAAATATTATTCTAATGAAAGAGTCTACTTCGATGTCGGGCGAGAAAAGAGGCTAAAGGGAGAACGTCCGAACGGCAGGACCTTGTTTGCTCGAAATGAGGTGGCGGGAAAAGGGAAAGCGAAGTACACCTTTGATCGGGGTCACATCGTCAAGGAGCGGGAAAAGACGGCGACGAAGGAAGGGAGGCTAACCCTGCCTAGAGACAAATTTCTGGGAAAGTCCGGTACGAGGAGGGGAAAAAGTGAAAGAGAAGTCTTCGCTTAGCTAAGATTCATTTGTGGAGCGGACAACAAGGGAGGAAGAACTTTACAGGAACGCGAACTTAGACGCCGAGCTTGAACCGGCTGTCGCAAAGAAAACTCCGCATCGAGACGTAACATGCCATTCAGATGCAAGGAGGGGCTGAAAGGGAAGAAGGAAGAACTTCGACTTAAAGAAGGGGGAATGCGGAGGCTACTTCGGAAAATAGAGGGGTGCATGCCTTCCTACGGGCGACGCGTCGGCAGACGTATAAGCAGGAATCTCGTCAAAGAAAGACGATGCCGGTTGGGCATCAAAAGAGGATAGATAATCAAAGGAAAAGGAATGCAGGGAGAGGGGCCCGTTTCAGCGGAGATAAGGAGAAAGGCAAAGATATCAGTGAGGGAATGCGGAGGGTGGTGGCCTTATCACTTGATAGGGGGGAAAAAAAAAAAAAACCGGCCCTCGGGAGATAGGTCGGCGCGGAAGGTTTGGAAACTGGGGGGAACTGGAGAAAGAGGGGGTGAAGTTAAGTCTTGACTCGGTAAAGGAAAAAACGGAAAGGGAAACCTGCCTCAAGAAAACCCACGAAAAGACTAGCGTCGCAAGGCGAAAATGCCTGCAGGGGAGGGGCGTAGATGTGGGACGAAACTATGTCCTTTAGCTTAAGGTAGACTGGAATCAGGTCTTCCTTCTTACGGGAAAGGAAGGGGACGGCCGTGTCAGAAAAAGAAATGCTGAAGCGAAGCCGTTCGCACCTGTCGACGGTCGGTCAATTCAAGGGGGAGGGGGAATCAAATAAAAGAATATGCAAAGCCGCTCGGCACATACTCGGCAAATCAGCTTCGTACTAATAGTGACAGAGGAATAAAGGACTCTGGGCGCCAGGGACAGATAAGAGATACCGATCTAGACGACGCCCTTCGCTAATTTCCCGCCGATGTCCATAAAGAAGCTGGCGGAAAAAAAAGAAGCACGTGATGCGACTATCAACGCGGCATAAAAAGCAAAAAGGAGCAACTACTCTCTATGCTTTCAGGACCGGAAAAAAGACAAGGCTTGGAAGGAAAGGGGAGAGTGGCGGACCGTGGCGACGCCTGTACACGGGTCGTGAGCTATCTTCCATGAGGGGTCTTGGGAAAGTGCGCTGCCAGAGATGGGGGTCCATAGCGGGAAAAGGCACGACGGAATTTCCCCTGAAATTCCGCCTTGGTCTGCGAATTTACGACTCCTACAAAGAGGGTTGGACCGGAAGGAGGAGGAAAGAGATGGCATGGAGAAAAAAGATAGAGAGAGAAACAACGGGAAGGAGGAGAAGAGGAGTAATTGACAGGCTCCCTATTCGCAGGCGGCAAACGACTGGCATCCGGCTTCGTCCATTCTACAAGACAAGGAAGAGCGAAAGTTCGCCGTGAGGTTATCCCTGCTCGGCGTCCTAGATGGCAAAAGGACAAAGAAGAAAAGAGTCTATCTAAAGAAGCAGAAAGAAGGGTTACACGGACTTCAGCAAAGTCCTCCAGCCAGCAATTGGCCAATCTCAAGCGCGGGGATTCGTTCGAAAGTTGCGAGGAAAGAACTCTCGAGATATTCTGCTCGCGTGCCTAGATCGCTTCCTCCTCACTTAGGAGAAGGAAGAATGAATACACGGAGGAGGAATCTGGCGGGAAAATGAAGCGGCAATCGGCGTCGAGATCCGGGCAACCAGGACAGATAAAAAGTGAGCCCTTAGCGATCTTTCCCTCTTCTCCCTCAAGAGATGTTGGGCAAGGGAGGAAATGGCCGATCAGGGGGGAGGAGTCAGGGGTCATCATCCTCGAGGGAGGGATTGGGCCCGAGATGGAGAAAACGCGACCGTCGACAAGTTTCGCTAAAACCGACACTTCAGCGAATTCCTTCAAGACAGGGAGGAAACTTATACGGAAAAGGGATGGAAGAAAAAAGTATACCAAGGAGAAAAAGACCGCGACCGGAAGGCAGAGAGGTACACGAGAAGACCTCAGACGCCACAGCAATGCGTTTTCGACTAGTCATGCCGGCTCGGTGCCGGCTAAAGCGATGAGGAGGGGGGGAAAGAACGGTTGGTAGATTAAGCAGAGAAACGGCATCAAAGCAATAAACGGATTGGACGACAATACAAGGCAAACTCCGACGCGCCGAACTATCTCAGGCTCGACAGCGGTTAAGATATGGGGAAAAGGGGGAAGACTTGGGAGAAAAGGAAAAATCCGAAGGACGGCAAGGAGAGGTTTGCGTCTAAAGGAGCGAAACTCGAAAGGGCACCCGATCCCGAATTAGTTACGCGGATCCTCTCCAAGACGGAAGAAAAACTTGGGAAAATACCGTAGGAAGGAGATACATAAAAAAAGAGAAAGGAGAAGGGAAACTGGCAAAGGAAACGGCCCCCTCACCTCTCCTGGCGTCTTAAGACGTCGGAAGGGGGCCTAATCAAATTCGGGAATCGCCGGGTGCTGCAATGATCGGAGACCAACTACTGCGGTAAGATTGCGGAGGGAAAGAGGAAAAGAAGGAGCCTTCAAAGAAGAAGGGATAAAGTGTTCTACCCCCATCAAGGAGCATCTTTTTTGTTCGCCAGGTAAAAAGTAAATGAAAAACTACACTGCATCTCGCCGACGCGCAACCGCTCTATTTCAACGAAGGCAAAAAAAAAGAATGAGAAGGGTATTTACCGAAAAATCGGGGCGAGAGCGAAGGTTCTCTGGGGTAAAAAAATCCAAGTCGGTCCCGACATACGCTCGAACTGGGGCGCCCGACGGGGCACGAGAGAATTCACTCGACAAAAAGGGCAATAGTAAGGAAATCGAAAAAGAAACAACCAGGAACTGACTTTTTGGAGTGCAGGAGCACCTTGATAAGCCGACAAGATCGAAGCGACTCGAGGGCGGCAGTCGCCCCAGAGAGAGGAGGTCTCCAGGGGGACGGGAAAGAAAAATACTCAGCATCAGGGTCCAAAGGGTAGTCTGCAATTCCTGCATCAGAGAAAACAGGAGCGAGAAGAAAAGCCTGCGGGTAACAGGATCCAAAATTTGCGAACCAGTCAAAGGGGAGTAAAATCGGGAAATGCGACCTCACAGGACATCCAGCGGTGGTGGGCAGACCAAACAAAAGAGAAAAATCGGAAAAAGTGGGGACGATTTCAACGTTGGCGGCGGTTGGGGGGCAAGCGCGTGGTTAGGTGAGGGACGCCGATATACGAGAGTCGAAAGGAGGGAAAGACCTAAACGTCAAGGGCAGAGAACAAAAGAACAAAGCTGACTTGTATGGCAGGCGTGTATGAAGATTTCAACAGGACCGAATGGTCAAAATTTTCCGATGACTTAAAAGGTAGAGGAGGAACGCATCGGGGGGGAAAAGGGGGGGCGGGAGAAATGAACAGTCACCCCCCTTGAAGGACTTTTAACCAGAGTGTCTGTGAGATGATTTAGTATACTTTCTTCCCGTTGAATGTCAAACTGCTCATCGCTGGTGGTTCCAGTTCCAAGGGGAAGGAAGAGGTCCCAGGGAGGGGTAGGGGGGGGAAAAATAGTGATAAACCTAGCTTTCGGCATATTCGGGAGGTTATAAGAGGAGAACTTGCAGATCGTCGAGAGAATGTCTGACCGTTCACCAAAGGCAAGCATGTTGGCACAGGAAAGCCTGGAAAAAACCATTCTTTCCTTCGAATCATCATGTGGGAAGAAAAAGGCGAAAGGGGTAGAGTGGTGAAAGATCTCTCGGAAGCACAAAGACTGGAGGTCATAACTGTGCGGGGAGGGGGTGCGTTGGCTCTTCCAACATCAAGAGTGACCCCTCCTCGAACAAAAAAAAAAAAGACTTGGGAGCGGATATTAGATTCAGAAGACCTCCCGGACCTAACGTGGAATCTCCATATTCTAAAAATTCCACCTACCGGCTTAAGGGAAGGGGAGGGAAATCTGGCTGCTGTTTTCTCAGTCGGATCGGGCCGCAAAAAAAAGAGACTAAGCAAGGGGCGGATGAGGGTGCCGACAAGGTAAAACGTCCTAACACAGACTCGAAGGAAGAAGAAGACAACGAAACTGAAAGGACTGAGGGGTGGCAACTAAGAATCCAACCAAGAAGGGCCTGGAATACAAGAACAGGAACTAGTTCTAAACTACAGAGTACTTGGGGGAATATATCTTTGGGGGGGAGGCGGACCACATCCGGAACTTTCAGAAAAATAATGGCAAAAGAAGGAAGACGCCATCAACAAAAGACCAAACGAAAAGGTCGAAGCCCGACATCACGAAGGCAGTGGAGTGTTGAAAAAGATTGTTTCGATAGAATGCCTGGGCCGCGTATCCACATAGTGGGCCAAAGCTAGGAAAAAGGAGGAAGGAAAATCTTCGGTCAATCGAGTGACGGTAGAACGGGAAGTAAATACCACTTAAAAAAAATATTTTTTCATGAGACCAAGAACTAAAGAGAGGGGGGGGAATTCAAGAGGGTAAGGGCGGGGGCCACATCCTTCTGCGTTCCTAAACAAAACCTGACACGGGGGGCTTGTGTCAACGAGGACTTCAGCGGATAAATGTCTCTAAAAGGGCCATCAGCCATCGCGGAAGAAAGAGAGAAGATGAAAAAAAAGGCAGCTGGATGCCCAGAAACAAGCGGTACACGAAACAAGCGAACGAGCACTTATCGTCTTGGGTTGACGCTGGAAATCCATTTGGGGACGGCATTGAATCAAGGTAGGTTCCTAAAAGAGAAAAACGGGTTCCATCATTGTTCACGACAGGACTTAATCTCAGTACCAAAGCGAAGGGCGCGTGGTTCAAGGAGGGACACCCTCTGGAAGAGGAAGAGCGTCAGGGTTCGTTATCGGTACGAAGCGACTAATTCATTCGAGGGAGATCCCCTCCAATCGTCAGAGTGACCTCATTTTTGGGAGGGCAAAACCGACGAAAGAATTTAAAAAATCAACGCATCATAATTTAAAATGAAAAAGGAAATGAAAAAGCCAGTGGCTGCCAAAGAGGGGGATCAGGATCAAGGCGGAACATAAGGCTTGCGCAATCAAGAGTGCTGGGCAATTGACTGAAAAGGAAAGGGGTGCCAAGAAGGGACATCGCAAATGAGTTATAGGGGGGATAGCGTTAGCAGGGGAAGGCCTCGATAAGAAGAGAGGTGGGAAGAAAAAGGAAAAAAACAATTGGGTGGGAGGCGTCAAACGGTCTTGGAAAAAAAGGATATGAAGCGGAGGAAGATTCTAATGACTGGAAAACAAAAAAAAAACAGAAAGAAGCCGATCGTCCAGAGTGGGAACTGGGGCACCACAAAGATTTGGTGGCAGTACGTATTGGAAGAAAAAGAATGGGGTTAGGAAGAAGGGGGGAAAGCGGCTGGAGGCCAAGGGGAAAAAGAGACAATGTTTAGGGGATTTCAGCCAGTCGCAAGGCCACTTTTTGATGGAAGAGGGTCAGAGAGCCAGTCAGAAATCGACTGGGCCGGGAGGTATGGAGCCGTCAGACGGGAAAAAAAACACAAAGAAGGCAAGAATGCATAGGCGGGTGAACGCAAACCCTGGGTGCAGGCTGTCCGGCAGCACGGACTATTATATCGAGGGCAAAATTACGAAGTTGAGATGCATGCGAAGCGACGTCACCCAACAGTTTTTGGAAGGCCAAGCGCGCAAAATAACGTCGGGGGAAAGAACGCTCTACAGAGAGGAAGGGTTCGGAGGGGGCTAGAGGCCTTGGTAAAGCGGGAGGCCATCGGAAACTTGTCCGACGGGGACTGCCCGGAATAAAGGTCAATAAAAAACGGGCCGGACTACGGGTACAAAAAAGAAACCCGAGAAGGGCCGGAGGTCAATGTACGGGACGCAAAAGAGGGCGGTCATAGGAGTAAATACAAAAGAGGGGAGGAAAAAGACTTAGGGTAAAAGACTAATGGGGCGAGGACGGTGCTGAAAGAATCAGAACGGCGCGGGGGACACGGAGGCCTTGGAGAACTAGGAGTCTTGGGGGAGATTCCGTAACAGACATGTGGAAATGCTGAACGGACCATGAACACTCCATGGTGGAAGAAAAAAAGCAGTGAAAAACAAGGGCCAGTAGGGGAAAAAATCCGAGGCAGAGGGGGGTCTAGGTCGTGGGGGGGGGGGGGGTCAGGGAACAGGTTCCTTATCACGGGGGAAAGGCAATCCTACGACAAACGCAAACCCGAAAGAAGAAAAAACTCACTATCATGCAAATGAACTCGCCACTCCGGGGGGAAGTGGGGCGTGCCGGCCCGACGCCGGGCCAAGTTCAATACGTACCGTGGAAGGTCTCCACAAGAGGGAGACGGGGAGAGGCAGAATACAAGGGGGGGTGAATCATGATGTGTAAAAAAGTTCTCAAAAAAGGATGACGTGGGGGACAAGGGGCTGGAGCCACAAAGTAAAGTAGCTGAATCGCCCGCTGGTGAAACGAGAAAGATTTGACTGGAGATAAGCCCTCAAAGTCTGGAAGAAACGCAAGAGAAGAGGACTTGGTCCTCCGTAAGAAAGATTCCTTGCCTAAAAACCCAGTAAGGGCGCCGTTTTGTAGGAGTAAGCTCACGGGAACAGAGACTCAAACAACAAAAAAAGAGAGAATAAGACCTCGACCTGGGAAGAAAGCCAACAAGCGGAGGCGCAAGACCTTTTAAACGGTTACCGGAAGGCGTCGAGCCTTCTGCCAAGAAAGGCGCGCAGACCAAGAAACAGAAGAGAGAATAACACGAAACAGGCTCGGAGACAGCAAAGTCGATAACGCGAAAAAGGACCAAGGGTTTCGGGGAAAGAAGGGGGGAAGCCCGTAGGGTCGCAACCAGGGTTGCAACAAGTGACACAGCCCGCCCGTCGCGATTTTACCGTCGCGCTACCCCGGTGGCACAGCAACGCTAAGAAGGGGAGAAGTCGTTAAGGGAACGAATACGTCGCCCTAGAAAGGAAGTGGCGGCCCGTGTCAGCGGACGGCGAGCTGGAGTTGGCTGCTTGCTTTTCCTTCTCGCAGGGGGGCCGTCCGCCAAAGCGAATAAGGTCAGAAGGTAGTCAGACGAGGTTCATCGGGCCGATCCACTAAACGCGGAGAATGACATGGACTGTCCAGGTTCAGCAAAAGGTTAAAAAAAGAACCAAGAGGAAATCAAAAGGGGACGGGTGAAAAAGAGCCAGCGCCGTTTGATGATGCATACCGGACCATAAGTCACAGCAATGGACTAGACAGGCTGTTTGACCGACCCTGAGGAGGGTCTAATCATTAAAAGGAAAATAAGAGGGGAGGACCCTAAATGACAAGAGGAACGCGAAAAACCGTAAAGAAGCCGCGCTTGAATGGGAAAGGAGACTGAGGCCAAGGCAGCCCAACCCAATGTCTTCAGGGGATCCGTGCAGGGTCCTTAAGGAAAGAATCCTACCTGCGCATCTCGAGAACGCGCAAGGAAGTTATTTTCGATAGGGAAAAAGTACCCCTGTGGTGGGATGTTTCTCATTCAAAAAAAAGAAGAAAGGTTGGGGGTAAAAAAAGAAGCCGCGGAAGTTGGCCCGGCGCGATCAAGAGTCCCTCTGAGCCGTACAGAAGGCAAAAAAAAGGGGTTTAAAGGGAAAGAATGCTTCTGTAATAAGGGAACTTGGACGATAGCCTCGGCACAGGCCGATGGCTCAAGGGGATACTATGGCTTGCCTCGATCTCAAAGTGGATCAACAAGAAGGGGGAGGGAAATGACTCACAAAGGGATGTTCCTTCAGAAGAAGAGGGGGAATATCGAAGCTTCTCAGGGGGTGGGGTGGGGGGGGGGGGGGGGGGGTGGGTGGTGGGGGGGTGTGGGGTGGGGGGGGGGGGTTGGGGGGGGAGGAGACGTACTCAAATCGTGCCGCTGAAAAGGGCCGATCCTTTCATGGAGGGGATGAAAAAAGGTTTCAGGATATTCGGACGAGGAGCAAGAAGAAAAAAAAACTCAGGAAAAAAACAAGATTGACTCGAACACAATGGGGACCGACTCCCACTATATAGGAAACTATATCCTCCGAGAATACTTCTATAACAAACGGAATCGCAGGCATCATGGCACAAGGGAATGTGGGAACAATCGATGCGACCAGCAGAGGAAAGGAACCGTAGTTTCAAACGGAAAGGGTCTAAGAGTTCATAAAAAAGTTGAATTAGAAACTAAAAGAGGGCTGTAAGAAGCGGACGGCGCACAGGGTGGACGACCCCCACTCTCTGCACAGGAACGGGACGATATGTAATGGGGAGGGCTCTATCCTACCTGAAGGAAAAGCATACAAACGACGGACGCTACGTCCCGCGGGGGGGGCGATATGCACAAGCGGACATCCGACGTGAGAAAAGCCGAAAAAGGGAGACATTAAAAAAAAAGAGTTGAACTGAAGCCAGAAAACTGAGTACGCGAACCGCCACATCAACGGTCGAGAAGGTGGTGTTGGGGAGCTTGTTGCTTCGACCCAGAAAAAAAAGGGGTGACGAGATAGAGGTAAAAAAGGGCAGACTCTTGTCCGGGGAGGAAAAAAAGCTGAAGTTTAAAAGAAAAGACAGCAGCTGGAGAAGAATGCCGGGGGCACCAGAAAACGGAGTGTGCAACCTGACAGTTTCAAGAAAGGTTTTCAGGGGGGGGGGGACTAACATGCACTCCTAGTGTCGGGGAGAAAGAAAAAACTGACACGAGCAGCATCGATTGTGCCGCAGCTCTTGCAGAATTGTCAAGAGTTGGAAAAATATTTTGGCACGTTAGCTTCGATCGCCCAATGTTGGGGGATGAACAAGCAATTGTCTTCGTCCTAGGGGGGGGATGGACACTTTTTGGGCGGGGAGGTTTTGTGCCAAAAATGGCGACGAGTAATCCGTTCGTCACCATTCTATCAAGAATCAAAGGGTTGACGAAAAACAAAAGATAGAAGGAAAGAGGAATGGTTCCTTCAGTAGAGCAAAAATCGGGGGAAAGGGGGGTCTAGGCGTCAAAGAAAGGGTTTTTGATTCTTAACGTGCCACCCACGACAGCATGGGAGGGGCTCATTGAGACATTATCGAGGGAGGGGTTCGGCGGGGGCCATTGTGTGAAATACGACGCGCTTACCTAGACTGGGTTTGGGTTCTTCTCAGTGGTCCGACGAGAACAGCACGCAGGAAAAAAAACAGTACATAAAAAAAAAAGTTCTGGAGAAGGGACGCAGGCTAAGAAGTGCGGTCCCGGAGAGGTCTGGGGGGGGATCATAGGAAAAAAAATCATTTCAAGAGTGTGGGCCGTGATAGGGATTGTTAAACTGGGTGGGACAAAAAAACCGAGGAAACGTTACGAACCAAAGTACGATATCCATAGGGGGATAGGGAACTATGAATAATTATAAAAAAGGGAAAACTCTTATGCCGAAAGGGAATGGCGGGGGAAAGCGGAAGAAATGGCGAGGGGGTGACGCAAAAGAATTAAGTATCTCTACAAGGGAGGGTCAGTTGCGCGCGATGAAAAAACCTTGAACGCAGCTCGTTTACGACTACAGACCTTGAAAAGCGAAGAAAAGGGGAACGTACGAATCGCTAACAAGCGCAACAGGAAGCGAAAGAAGAACGGAAATAGGAAGGCCAGAGAGGTTAAAAGGGAATAAAAATTTTGGTGAAGAAAAAAATACGCACTGTTACGATCTAAAGGCAGAAAGCGTCACATGAGGGGGGAGACATGGGGCCTCCTGAATCATTCCTGTTAATCAAAAAGATAAAAAGTTCGGGTAGGGGGAGGTATTTCTCGTCGGGACAATTGTTGTCGAGGGGGGACAGGAAAAAAAAGACGCTAAGAAAACGACGGGGATATCAAGCCACAATTTGCCAAAGAACTTAAAGTGGTTGCTCAACGGTTGAAGAAGAAAGGTTGCCGGCTCTTGTCAAGGGGGGGTTTTCATGAAAAAATGATCGAGCGCAACGCTTGCTCAATCGACTGCCGAAAGAGCGGCCAAGATTGGGACGAGAAGACTTATCAGCGTGTCGGTCGACCGGATAAGGGTCGACTTCCCATTTGGAAAGAGGAAAGGGGAGAGTTTTCAAAAGAACGGAACGGAAGAAAACGGAGGTGCGATACTCGCATCCGGAAGCACGACCGCAACGGTGTGGACCTGTGCGAATTATAGCGGGACGTTGCGACGAGAGGCTATCGTCACGGAAAGGAGACGACAAGGTCAAAACCGGTTCGCGGACGAAAAGACGATCTTCAAAAACAGCCGCAGAAAAGGGGGACGGTAAGGAGAAGGGAAAAAGATTTTCCTGAGGGGAAAGGACGAGGCGGGCATAAGTGCAGTTGTGACGCCGTCCCGGACTGTACGAAAAATCTTGAAAGTAGTGGTGGAGAAGAAAAAGGGAGAAAAGAGGCTGCAACGTCGCATGAGGTCGAGGAGGAAGGGGGTTGCCCCTCCAATCGAACCAAAACCAAAACCCCAGAAAAAAAAAAAAAAAAAAAAAAAAAAAAAAGAAAAAACCCCCGAAAAAAAAAAAAACACCAGGAACAGTCATGCCGCGTAGCCAGTCATCAGCACCAGGCAAGTAAAACCGCAGTGTTTCCTGGAGGGGGGACGATCTTACTGCAGAGTAGGAGGGGAAGGGAAGAAAATGGGGGACGAGCAAACGCGACTAGAGCGGCGTCTCGTCCGAGGAAAGAATGAGGGTTGGTCTCGCGTCGGAAGGGGAGAAAGCAAACCAGATTCGGTATCGGGGGGGACGTTTTCTCGTCAGAAAGAGCAAGATGTCCAAATGGCTGTACTTCGGGTTGGGTCAACGGTAGCAAAATCGCTCAGAAAAAAGTACCTTAGGGTCGACAAAGATCGTGAGAGAGAATTAAAGGTAAAAGTCGGCAGCGTGGTGAGTGCCGTCTTTCAAAGCGAACCCGGCCGGGCCCAGTAAAGAAGCATCAGCCACTATAACCAGGCCCTTATCTCGAAAAAGAAAGGGGCGTCGGCTGGAACGTGGGACGATCTCGCTTAAGGTCGCGACGGTAGACAGGGATCGTTCTTCCGGCGAATCGGTAAAGTTGCCGTCCATGTCACCGGCGCCGGGCAACTGACGTCTGAATGAGAAAGGACCTTTAAGGGAAAATTGGCACGTGTCGGGTGAATAAAGGGAGAAAAAAGAAGACAGAAAAAAGCAGCAGCACAAGCGCCGGCACATGCCAAACCCACTCGGCGGCCGAAGAGGCCCAAAGGCTCGGTCGCCGGTCATAAGGTAGAAGATCGAGATAAAGCCCTTTCCCTCTTCAGAGAGGGAATGCCGGTTTCCATAAGCCTAGCGTTAGGGAGAAAGAAAGAAGGCGGAAAAGCGAGGGGAAATCGTAACGGCGCGTTCGGGCGCCGGGCAATAATCAAAGAGGAGAGGGCCCGTGCATGCTGGAAATGGCACGCCGGTCCCGGCTTTGAATTCGAAGGGGAGGTAGAGAGCTCGGCGTATTTGCTCAAGAGAGAAGATCCTTAAAGAAAGAGAAATGGGAAAAAAAGGCCGTCCTTGAGTGAGCGGACCCGACGGCCATCGTTTTGCCGTCCTGACTAGAAGATGAAGTCGCAT
>Ga0179591_1276498_pt1 | contig 11935 bp, 13 predicted proteins | sample CZOMad2_1_08_16f_FD_182891 | JGI IMG/M metagenome (GOLD analysis project Ga0179591, IMG submission 182891) | Vadose zone soil fungal communities from Angelo Coast Range Reserve, California, USA - CZOMad2_1_08_16fungal (PacBio error correction) | ecosystem: Environmental > Terrestrial > Soil >...
CGAAAAAAGGGGGAGGAAAAGGCAAGGTTGGGAAAGGGGAGGAGAGGATCATCTGAAATTACGATACTCTTCCGATATCAATGGCTGCAGCCAGAGAATTGAGGCGACAAAAAAAATGCATGATGGGGGCTGGGGGTTGCCTCGCGGGATCAAGTTCGAAGTCCGTGCGGAGATGTGAAAGGAAAGTCACGAAAGGGCCAGGTTAGTGGGACTGGGGAGGGGCGATAATTTACGGACGCTCCAGAAATGCGGGCGAGAACAGTTTGGCCGAAAAGGGTTCAAATCCAAATAAGTTTCATTCAAAGGTGATGAGGGAAAGGCGAAAGCGACGGCGTGAAAGAAGGAGAGCAATAGGCAGCTTCAAACTAACTCGCGAACACAAACCCACCCCCCGGCACCTGACCCACGTAGTGGTTTGGGGTGAATTGGCCCCCAACAGCCTAAAAGATATCATACTGACTAGACTTCAAAATTTCAAGTCATTGAAGACCTTGAATATGTGAAGATGGATTACTTTTCCTGACAAGATCTCCAGGGCATCACGTCCTTGAGCGATCAGTCCCCCATTAGCCGAAGTCTTAAAGCGATAAGGACGTGCAAGTGTCAGTTCTTCCTAGAGGGGGAGAGACAGATCGTTCATTGGACGAAGAAACATGGGAGCGATATACATAATCTTAGAGGGGGGAGAAACTCCTCAAAACGCCTCAAGAACAGAGGGGAAGAGCCGTCTAGCAAGACTCGGACTTCGCCAGTGCGCTAAAAAAGGGGTCAGCAGTGGTGGACTGGACTTTGTACCTTAATAGTCGAAAAGTTTTTACGTTCTCATGCAAGTCATTATGTAAAAATCTCAAATCCACGTTCCCTCCCCCTTTATTCTTCGACTCGAAGGGGGACTGCACCAAATTCGATGGGTTGTCGAGCAAACCACCAGGAGGGGGTGAGGGCAGGATTGGTCGGGTCAACAGGGAAAGCTCTATTCGGTGAGGCGCTTGGGGGCTTCTAGGAAACTCGCACGTTCTCCTGGAACGCGAGGCCTGCGCCCCGAGATTTCACGCAATCGGGAACGCCAACCGGAGAAAAAAAGAAGGTCTTGTAGCAATTAAAAAAAGAATCGGGGCAATCAAAAGTCGTGTTTAACCATGTTTTGTTAAATTAAGGTAGGGTATACCCCGTCTCCAAACAACGCGCGTTCGGGATCTACGTGGGAAGGGTATAGCAAGTCGAACTTATCTGATCTCGGCGGCTGTCTCTCAGTTAACTTTGGTTTTCGGTCAAACAGCGTATGGAATCGCCGGACGAGCCACACCAGCAATGGCGGAGCGCAGAGCGGGTGGCAACGCGGCTGGGGGGGCAAAGGTGGGCAAAGAGAAAAGGCGCTGCTGCCCGAGGGGGAGTCTAAGAGGAATTGTGGGTCGGGAACAGCGGGGCGATAAAAAACCAGATCGTGGGTTGAAAAAAATAAAATATACATTCCATGTGCTAGGGATGCTTGGCCGAGAGAAGTAGTCTCGAAATGCCACAAAAGGCTCCATTAGGCCTAGACCAAAATAAAGGATCAAGGGGATATATGAAAGAACCTTTTTGACGCTTGGGCCGCGTACGAAAACTAAAAGCTTAAAAAAAAAACGACTAACCTTCGGGGAGCATTGCAAATGAGGCTAGGAGACCGCTCGAGAGGGCGAGCACGAAAAGGGGGTTGCAAATAATGGAATACGCTCTGAACACCGCGGAGAGAGGTCATCCTTCGTAATAAAACCCTTTTGCCATGGGATTCGAGAAGGATAGGGGATGGAAGAATGGGGCCGACCCAGCGAACGGGAGATGCAGGTCGAGGCTAGAGGGGAGGGCATCAGTGGCGCTGCTTAAGGATAAAGGATAAGCTAGCTTCTCGAACGAAACCGGCACGGCGTGAGGGAGGCAAGAATCTCGGCGGAATGTCTCGAAGACGACGTCATACATCTTAACCATCACCTGGGCTGTGACGAGCGTCGGTGGCGCTGAAGCTGGGCAGGTAGTCACCGAGGAGGGAACCTGGGGAGAAGCGCCGGAGGACGACGATTTCATCCGGGCGTGAAGACGAGGAGGTTTCCCTCGTGTAGGATGCTAATCATCTAGAGGGATGTTTCGTTTTTCCGTTCACTCAAGGGTTCTTTTCTTCTTCGGTTAAAGGAGAACCACTCTGAAAGAGTGAGCCGTGCGCCTCGTCTCGACCAGAGAAGTGAGCGACGTCTTCTAGAGAACCAGGGTTATGCCAATGAAAAAACCGGGCGGGGTGGGTAGAGGGAAGAGGGGAGGACTATCCAAAACGGGTGGAGGGGGAAAGAGCGGGAGAAAAAAAGGGCACCACCTGCATTTGGCCCGCAAGCGACGTTCGAAAGGAATCGATCAAACGAGGGGGAACTTAATCTGAGGCAATATTGACTATATTGCGGCTGAGGAGAAAGGGCTTCCCTTTTCTCGTTGAAAAAAAACTCCGTCCAACAGGGTATGTGCAGAGGACCGTCCATGACGAGTAGAATCATGTACAACTCCACTCTTGGGATCATCGCGTTTCTAAAAACTGACCGCGGTTGGGGGAGAAAGCAAGGTAACACGCTTGTAGGCCTTTACACGGAAGGCAGAGTTGTGAATTGGTTTCTTACAACAGGAGAACGGAAGAAGGAACCTATCACGAAAGTGCGCGAGAACTGTGCCGAAGTCCCTTTAGATAGCAACGTGCGTGGGGAGAAAGGAAGCGTCTACCGGAATCAATTCAAAAGCTGCCGGACAAGCCTGTAGCTACCTGGGAAACACGATGGAGAGAAGAAGTCGTGCCTTCTTACCCCAGGATTGAGACGAGGGAAGAGGGGAGGAGTGCTAAAAGAAGATTGGTGTGAGACCCCAGCGACTTCTCTTCTCGAAGACTCGGAAAAGTGGGTTAATTCTAAACTAGCTATATCACGAATTGTAGGATGAAGGATGTCAAGTACTTCAAATGAGAACGCGCGCGCGGGGTCAAAAAGACTCCTCATACAATCATGAAGAAAAGCATGGGCCCGCGCGTATCAGAAGCAGGGCTGGGGAAGCTGTTGGATCAGGCGCGCGTAATCGATGGTTTAAGTCAAACTGGAGAAACCAAGGAGGATAGAGGAAAGACAGACTTAAACCATGGACGCTTATAGGAGACATGAGAAAAGCGCCAGCAAGAAGGTCAACCGCGCGCACTTCCATTAAGTCGGGGGGGAAGGGGGAAGTTGGGGCGTCGGAAAAAAACACTTGGGCGTAGTGTACATGAATAGTCCTCTCACGCCGTCTGAAAAAGAGAGGAGGAGCTGATAGGTAAGGTCTCCTACCACCGACGAGTCTCCAAGAGCCATGGGGAGCGAAAAATCTCATTTGTCGCAACAAACATCTTGTATTGGGGCTGGCAAGAAAAGCGCGGTAGAGAAGAAGGCGGAAAGAAACAAAAGCCCCGGGGTCTCATCGGGTCAGAAAATGAGCCACCGCGTCCGCTCGGCGACGCTCTAGAAAATGCAATGCGCTGAAGGGGAGAGATGTCTACATCTACAGTGGTTTTTGAAAGGAGCCAACCCTAAGTCGCAACTCCTCGGTGACCAGTAGAATTATATACGGGTCAGACCAATGTCGTGCGGAAAGGCCTTTCTCTAAGCCGCAGTCGAAACTGTTTACGTCAACGCTGGGCGGGAAAAACGAAACACGAAGAATTGAAGAGAGTGGGGTTTTCAAGGAGTCGGGGGGAATGTCTTTATTCCCGGGCACTCCGGGGCTCCGTTGAAACAAACGCCTCATACGTCAAACAGACATCGATTTATCTTACGGCAATTTGAAGGCCCACCAACCCCCCCCCAAAAACCCTCATAGGTGGGTGGGGGGGATGCCGGCTTGCCTGTCCGGAACGCAGTTGGCGTCCACTGCCGGTGGCTTGGGGAAGCAAAAAGAAGACTACTTTAGACCCCTGTTGCAAAGAAGTCTATGATCCCGAAAAAGGGGGAACAACCAGGAAATCCGGAAACTGGGAGGCTGAGAGCTGGTTCGAGATCGACATGCAAGGGGGGGGGGGTGTCCATCCCCAAGAGCCCAACAAGACTAATTTGTGAAGGGAAAAAGCCACTTCGAGTCTCTCAGGATGAGAGAGGAAAAGACCTGATTGCATCGCCCTTTCAAAAAGAGGGCTGAAGGCGGCCCCCTCGCTATCCAACGCATGACACCCTCCTAAGTACGATATACCTGAAAGAAGCGAAAAAGCTCCCAACTGATGGACGTCTACGAGAGGGGGGGGCAAGTTAGGGCTGGAAGGCTCCCTTCGAAAGAGAAAAAGAAGGATTGCCTGCTCCAAACAGTCTACGCCGATTGTGAGTTTCGGGCCGAGGAGGAAGATCGTAATTCTCATCTCCCTCCTTAGTGCTAAGGATAGAGAAACCAGGACGGTCCGTGCGCGGCCGGAAGTTGGAAAAAAACGCGCAGATGAGGGATAGCAGAGCCCATTTCCAAAAAAACGTAAGCAAGAGCAAGATCTAGCAGCATGATAGAAGGACCTCCACTCAAAAATGTCAGGCAACCCTCGGATTTGATTCCGCAGGAACAAGATAGTAAAAGAGTCCGGGGGTCAGGAAACCGATTGCGGAGGAGACATCACTGGAGTTCTGGTCGATTGGGTTTCTTGGTGAAAAGAAACAATCTCAAAAGGGCGGGTAGAAGAAAAGGAAGGAGCGGATGTGGGCGCCTATGTGGATGCCAGTATGACTGTCGGCTAGTTTATCGATAATCTCGAAAGTCACCTAAGGAATAAAGTTAGGCGGCACCCATTTAACTGTCGTGATGTGGCAAATTAAAACCTCATCTCTGCCTGATGGGGCTGTGATCTACCCTGATCCGAGAGCCTCTACCCCCTTTACTCTGGGTGCAGCTGGGGAGGTGTGTAGCACAAAGGGTCTGCCAGGTGGTACTACGGGATCGTCATCTGTGACAAACCCAGTTCCTTTTGGGAGGGGCATTGGTGGTACATACAGATTTAAAAAGAACGTTAACAATTAACGTCCTAGATTACTGAGGGGGCCATCGTACTTAAAAAGCTTCTAAATACCATCGGTCATTTTTTTTGAAAGGGGTTCATGGCAGCGCGGTTCCCTCCTGAGTGGGAGGGGAACCCACTCTTCTATGATTGCGGAATAGACAATCCGAACGATAAAAATGGGTACGATGAACGGTCTGGGATCACGTAGGAAAAATCTGTCTTGTCTAGTCCCAGAAAGTGTGTAACGAAGGAAGGAAGTGGGTTCCCATGCAGGTACACAGACAAAAAAGAAGAGCCTCTCGTTGGTTCCTTTGGGGCGGATGGGGGGGTTGCAGAGTCCTTTGGGGGACGTCCTTCACAAGCAAAATGGGTAAATCGAACTGGGTGTCTGTCGGGCGAAAACGTAATCAACAGCAGGGGACTTTACTGGGTCCGTTCTAGCACTGGGCCTTAGAAATCAAATTACAATAGGGGGGCGCAACCCGACCGATGGTCAATCTCTAGACACCTCAAGTATAAGGTGAAAACGTCGCAAGACCAGAAGGGTTTAGACTTTGGGTGGGCGCCTAGGCTCGGGTTAGGCTTCAGTTTGAACTGGCTGGGGCAATGATCTCATAGGGGGGGAGGAACTCTGATTTTTTATTAGAAGAACGTCTGGTCGCGAAAACAGACCCATCATGGGCAGGGGACCACCCAGGACCAAGTGTTGGGAAAAATGGGTCTTGCAAAGATGGAACTGGGGTGCCGGTGGGAGGACGCCCATCAAGAAAGACTGGACCGCCCTTTTGGTACGAAGCAGGGCCAGATAGGCATCATGTCTAGGTATGCCTTTAGGCTGGAAATAACTTCCTTCTCCCTATCTTATTAGTATTTGGGACCTTTTTTCTTCGTTGCTTCCCTTCTTGGACTTTTGGATCGGGGAAGTAATGCCTGGAACCGCGCTCAAGTTCAAGAATGAGAAGACCCCTATCTCCGGTCTCTTTTGGTTTGACGAAGAAAAGATTCCAACCGTACAGCATGGTTGCGGGAGGACATAGAGGACTCACGACCAAATCGCAGGAAACCAGCTACGAACGCCCGGGTTAAAAGACTGTCATCAGAGCATACAAGAAGGATCGAACCTTGGCTCAGCCGGGATAAAAAGCCCCCTGGACTCATGCATCGGTGCGCTGTAGGGCCACGCAAGTTCGAAGAAGGAAAAGGCGAATCTCAAAAATTTCTCTCCTAGATGTTGCGAGTCTGGGAACAAAAGTCCAAGGTCAGCGTAAACTGCAGTCAACAAAACAACGAAAGATGAAGGGGGAGCACTCGCTGAAGGACTGGCGCCAGTGAGGTAGAGAGGAAAGAAGATGAGGGAAGGGATCCTCTAGAACTTGGAATTCCCACGAGCCTTTCTCGTTGGGCGGAGCAGGGTCAGTCATTATTGCCCATGGGGGCTGTTAGCATCAGGAGGCCAAGGTCAAAAAGCCGGATCGGAAGATCCATTCGAAACCCGACGGGCTGAAGGTGGTAATTCTTGTAAGGTCGGAAGGGAGCCTTCCTTCAACGAAACACAGCTTGCGAGGTGAGCGGGGAGGCGTCCGTCAGCAGCCGCAGGGCGAAATGATCGCTTAGAATCAGCATCGGTCGAGAATATCGGCCAGAACGCAAACCGCGGAAAAACCATCATGCAGAAAGCTCTTGATCACGGGGTTAGAGGGAAATATTCGTCTCCGGGGGGGATGTGGGGGTTCGGGAGGGATGGGCAACACTGTCTGGAGTGGGTCGAGTCCATAAAAATCATTTCGCTCGAGCCGAGAAAGCACAATTAAAAAAGGGTGGGGAAGCGATTGGGTGTTTGAAGGCAATAATTTTCGTTCCGACTCCATAAGTAGCGAAAAAGTTGGGAAGAAGCTTTTGGACTTCCCTGCCGTCCAGTACCTCTTAGGTAATAAGCCGGGAAGGCCAACCAAGCGTGTCGGTTCTAAATGTAAGCTCCTTGGTGGGCGAGAGGTACAATGTTGGGGTGCCGATCAAAAAAGACAGGGTGGGTACCTTTGCAATGCAATTCTTATCCAGGGCTAATGGGGTTTTATTTTATGCGAGTCTAATTTCAGAATAACATGGACGAGGTCGTGTTGAAATGCGATCGAAACCATATCGGGAAGGCGCAGGATTGAGCCCTATAAAACTTGAACCTCAGCCGAGGGGTGATCAGGGGGGGCTCCTTAGGGAAATAATGGGACTCGTACTGAACTATGGAAAAGTCATGGGGACCTCTAAAAAAAACTACGTTTCGACGGCGCAATCCCAGACTAGGGTAAAACTATAATCGGTGTAGGCCTACTCGCATGTGATTTTTACCTTGAGTCATTGGAAAATAGGGAACAGCGGCCCGCAACTCTGGCTTTCCCCCTAAGAGGTGGTATTACTTTTGGAGTGATAAACGGTAGAACTATGCGCGTTCGCTGAATAGGTACTGGGAGTCAACGCAGTCGGAATCCGCCTCAAAAAAAGGCATGTAGGGGCACTACGAGCCGAGGGGACGCATTTTGTGGGGGGGACAGATCCAAGGGTCAGGATTAAACCGGTGTTCTTTAATGTAAAAGGGGAAAAAGAAACAGCTTGTCGGAGGGCCGAGCTAAGGGCGGAACGTCGGGCTCAAGAAAGTGAAAAAAAAAAGAAGTTGGGTAATATAGACTGCAAGCCTGAAGCAACGTTGCCGGCCTTTGAACAGCCACAAAATCAAGTCGAACTGAGACCGAAAGACCTTGTGGGGGGGGGGGTGCGGAGCGAAAACAATCAGGGCCGGGTAAGCTTAAACGCCAAGTAATGAGCAGGAAGTCGAGGGGGCGAGACCGTCGACTCGGATGCGAAAAGTTGACTCGTGGGGCGGTCGGTCACACTGTCGAGAAGAGACGGAGGAATTCCCATCTGTTTGCGAATTTAAAAAAGGGATCCGCGGCGGGGGAGGAATTGCCCCAGGTCGGAGCATTTCTCTAGTGCTGACAAAAGTCACATCAGGCTTGCTCTGAGGCGGAATTCAGCATAGGAAGGAAAGGAAAGCACAGAACGGCAACGTGCGGGAAGGCAGACGGAGTCTTCAGCTGCGGAGGAGTCTTGAGCGCTTCACAACATTGTCACCGGAAGGCGACGAGAAGTCGGGGGCCGCGGTGAGGGCAGCTTTTTATAGTATACGAGATGGGGACATTCCCTAGGAAAAAGAGCGGGCCCTCTGTGCCTCGTTCAGCAAAAGGATGGGAGGAGTCGAAAAATGATCTTGTCGGGGGGGAAGCGATCGATAGAAGTACTCGGGGGGGGGAGGGTCCTTTTCACAAATCGAGGGGGCGTGCTTCTGGGGGGATTGACACAAATCTGCCGCGTCGCCGAAGGCCGATCTCTGGAAGGAGATGGCGCAGAACATATTTATGTCATTTAGGGCGGTGGGGGGAGTCAGGGGGGTCATCTCGGAATTTCAAAAGGCCAATCTACAGGGGGGAATATTTTGGACAAACGGATTAAAAATTCTACTCGGCCGGTCACTAACTTTTAAGGAAGAAGGAAGAGTCATAGATCAATCTTGAAAGAATGGAGGCGTGACCCTTGGTGGCAGAACCTCTATCAACGGAGTGGAAATGACTATCGAAATGGTTGACCCCCCAAGTAAGGGGATCACCTACGCGTGGATAAAAAAAGGCAGGGCGCAGGCAAGGGCCGGGAAAGCTGGCAAGTAAATCATTGAGGGAAGTAAGTGAAAGATTTTAAAAAGTGATGACACCTAGCATGCAGACGAGGTAACCGAGGGGGAGGTCAAAAGCTTCTGGTTGAGCGTTCGGGGAGTCGCTATGAAAACCTGTCCATCTCTACCGCAGGGTCGCTTCGCGAAGATGCGCGCTGCTAAAAGGGAAAAAAACGAGCTGAGAAAATTAGGAGCAGGAACAAACCAACACGCGTAACCAGTCTTTATCTCGGGCGAGGCTGGTTTAAGAAATAAATTTTTGGCGAAGACCACCGAGAGGTTCGGGAGAAAGGGTTGGGGAGCCGAAGGGGGCGAGGGAGGGTTGTGAAGGGGGTTAACTCTGCATCATCTCACCATAGGATCGGAATTGCTAGGCAAGTGTCATCCGGACGTCAAATCTTCGGCGGCGGGGTACAATACTTCCAACGCCCAGCAAAACTTAACGATCCCTGCGAAAGCGGATCACAGATGATGGACGACTGGTGCACAGGTGTCTCGGGAGAAAGCGGTAAGCGCTAATTGGAAGAAGGGGTAGCTCTAAAAAACGGGCGTCTTGGGGGGAGAAAAGGGAGAGAATATAAACACGAGTCCGCGGCTCTGTCCGAAAAAAATACTCCATCAGGCTTCCGGGGTAACGAAGCGGGCAGCGCCCGGATGCTAAAATAGAATGGGGAGGGGAATGAGGGGGAGGAGAGACCGTCTGGCGCCTTGGGCTGGACGTTTACAATGGAGGGGCTTAAACTTCTGAGAAAAATCCAGATAAAGAGGGCTCCCGTTGAAGGAAAAAAACCCTCCGCGGGAGAACGGCAACTGCAGAACCTATCGGTTCCAAGAGGGTAGTTGTCTTAAAGCGCAAGCCAGCGAGAGGATGAGAAGCCGTCACTAGATGCCAAAAAAGAGGGCGGGGGGGGGTTTATAAAACATCTCTTCTCAGGTCAGATCAGAGAAGGGGGGGCCGTGCATCGTAGCCGGGAAAGCTGCAAGGGGGGGAGGCGGAGCGTTGCGACATCATACCGTGGAACAAAGGACTGGCGCAACACGGGACAGCTAGAATGCGCGGCAAAGGTCCACTGGAAAGGTGGGCGCAATCAAGGGTTCGAGATCAGCAATGGAAAGAATTTTTCAGGAAGGGGAAAGGGCAAAGGGGGGGGGAGACTCTCGTTGATAACAGGAGTTTGTGGGGGTCCAGAAAATTATTTCGGATCGTAAATTAAAACTCCTGGCGGGAAAAAAGGGACTCAGAAAGCGATGGGGTCAAAAAGCAGAAAAGAGTGACGACAGGGTAAGTTGACATCGTCAATATCGGGGAGAGGGGCCGAGGGACTGAAAGTGGTTTCTCCCGGCCGTGGGGAAGGTAGAAAAGATCCTCTCTAGGCGGCGTGAGCCCTTTTGGTCGGCGAAAGGCGCAACCGTCCCGGGTGGACGACTTGAGGGGCATTAACAGCTTCAAAAAGATACTGTCGGAGGAAAGATTCGGGAATCACCTTATTTGGGTCATAAAAAGGAAAAGCCAATACGAGGTGTCAAAATCGAAAAAAGAATTCTTGAACTGTCGTGGGAAAAAATATAGCTCTGAGAAACACGATGTAGCCCATTCCGACCTCCTGGGAAGCGTCGCCGGGAAGAAATCTCCACCAAGACGCATCCCTAAAAACGAACCTTCCGAGACGGAGGAAAACCCGCGCCACTGGGGGGCCTTCACTGAGGTGAGGTTCCGAAGCTTAAGAGAGAGCCCATAATAACATATTAACGCATAGGGGGGAAGCTCGAAATTCCCAGGGGAAGGACGGGAACGAAGGAGATCTTATTCCGTGCGAGGGACGCCCGCGCCGAACCTCCTTCAAACACGGGGGGACGACACGTGGGTGAAATATGCTCGGCGCGGTCGAATTCGCCACAAGTCGAATCCATGGGAAACGCAAAGGGGAGACTTAAGGAGGAGCACGAAAAAGGTGCTTCCGTCGCTAAAAAACCCAAAAAGAGTTTGACCCTCTTAAAAAGAAGTCGTCAAGTCCGAATAGGGCGAATGAAACACCCACGGGGAAAAGCACGTTTCAACGCACAGGGAAGAGGAGAAGAAGGTTTACTAGTTAGTTTCCATAGGGGGCGTCACGAGAGAAAGGGGGGACCAGGTTTTTCTGGATCTCACTGATGGTAGAGTTGGGGTAAAGGGTGGGGGGGGGGGGGGTTGGCTACTCCGTTTTACCCGGTGGGAAAAGGTAGTGAGAATTATAATAAGCATCATCTTCCGGGAAGGAGAACTATTCTTTGACTGGGATTTTGGGGGGAGGGAAGCTCTGGCCAGGAACAGAGTTGGCGAACTACTTCAAAGAAGACTCCCAGAACGAATCGGCGGGCCTCGTTCATCGGCGTTGTGCTGGGGGTCGGAGTAAAAAAAAGATAGACATCCTCTGGAGCATCGTGCAGGAAAGCCCCTGCAAGTAAGGTAAAGATTGTAAAACGGCATCTTGAAGTACGAATATCTCATCGACCCAAACCCGAGGAGATATCCTAGCATCGACCTCGGCACTTCAGACTTACTAAAAGATGTCAAGGGTTTTTTACGCTGAGTCTGCACACGCATTGCACGACGTCAATTACAAATCAATGGGCCACTCGGGCTCCTTCTTACTTTTTTAACGACTGTAGGGGGGGACATTTCTTCTTCAGGAAAAATTGGGAGGATCTTAGTGCAGTACCCTAGGGAGTTACTGTGGTAAGAAGAGGAGGAATAAAGAATCAAAGTTTCGTCCGTATCGCCACAGAAGATCATCCCGCGTGTCAGGCAAACGTGAAAGGGGAGCTGCATGATCTGTTGGGGCAGAAAACGTCCCTCACAGAAAAAACACGCCGATAAAAAATCCCTTTTGGGAGGTAAGGGGACGGCGATCAGTGAAATCAAACGCTAAAAAGAAAACTGTGGGTGGGAGACGTAGAAAAGGTATAGCGCAGGAACCAATTGAACGTTACTTGGAGAAGCGCGCATAAGTGAGCTGGTGGGACTCGGCGAACGATTCGCTGGAAGCGGAGGGTTGAACGCGTAAGTAGTTCAATAGTCGCCGAAGTCGCCCCATTGTTTTCTTAGGGCGGAACGGATCTGGAACGCACACAAACCAGAAACTCCTTCAACCGAAATTACAGGTTTCTCTGTTCAAGACCGGGACTGGGGAAAATCTATCCCGAGCCCAGATTGCCGACGTGGG
>Ga0179591_1317293_pt1 | contig 11935 bp, 13 predicted proteins | sample CZOMad2_1_08_16f_FD_182891 | JGI IMG/M metagenome (GOLD analysis project Ga0179591, IMG submission 182891) | Vadose zone soil fungal communities from Angelo Coast Range Reserve, California, USA - CZOMad2_1_08_16fungal (PacBio error correction) | ecosystem: Environmental > Terrestrial > Soil >...
TACGACGAAAAATTCCTGGGAAAGGGTGGACGTGAAAACACTTTGAAGGGGGGGAGAGGGGTAGCAGGACAATCATAGAAAGGGAGTTGGAACATGGTCTGAAATGCGGGACTAAAGGGGGCACCGATCCAAGGGCTGGAAAAGAAAGAGAAGGCGCAAACGGCACTAGATGGGGAAAAAAACAGGGGGAGGATCGTTTCTTAGCCGATAATCGTCACTTGCCCAGAGTGTATGAGAGAACTAAGAAAGTTCTAATCGGAAAAGACGCAGAAAAAATGATAGATTGGGAAGGGTAAAGGGGTTGGGGGCTTCCGCTTTCCTTTCAAGAGGGTGAGAAACAGAAACGGCAAGAAAGGTCAGGGGAGTGGGGTTGCAAAAGATGGTTAAGCAGTAAGACGGACGAGAACAAAAGGGGACTCGGCATGGGAGGGCAGCGGGGTGAAACCAAAACTAAACCAATGCAGAAGTGCTATTATATTGCGGTTAGGATGTGAGAAATTGTTGACCAGTTCGGGAGAAAAAGACGGTCCAGTCTTATTACGACAGGGACGGACTTTGAAAAAGAAGAGTGCCAAATGTTTGTTGAAAAGGACAACCAAGAAAAAAAAAATCTGCAGCGTAGCCGAAGAGGGTAAAAACTTTTTAGAGCTGTAAGTAGATAATTGCCTTCAGTCCTTACAGGAACCGGAAAGAATAATATAGTAGTATAACAAACTGGAATCGTCGTTCTTCGCGAAGGAGTGGGTTTGACCAGGAAAATTTACGAAAGACGTGAAAAGCCGCAACATTGAAATACCGGAAAATCGGGGAGGGGAAAGGTGGAAGCGGTGCCGTTGCGATTAACACAAAGTTACAGGTTACACTCAACGAATTACACGAGACAATACGTCGAAAGGAAAATAAACCTTTGGAAAAGGGGGTCTAGCCTCCTGAGGTTGTTATGGGTAAGTGACAGGAATGAAAAAACGCTGAGAAAATAACATGGGGGGGTAAACTCAAATAGAGGACATCGTTAACGGAATAGAAAGGCGAATCTTTTTAATTAATACAGAGCGGAATTGGGACGAGCACCAAAAGGGCAGCTCAATTGGGACTTCGAGGGTGGCGTCACGACGGAAGGAGAAAATCGGAATAAAGGAGAGGATCAAAGAATGGAAAATGACAAGGATCTTACCAATTCGAAGAAGAAATGCCTAAGCGGACCGGGAAATTTCAAGGGACGAAGCAAGCACAACGCGCTAATTTGAAAAAATGGGGGGTCGAAGCCGTTATACAGAACCTGGGGTCTCATTAAGGATCCCAAAACGTTCAAAAAAGGAAAAGAGAAGGGTGGAAAGGAGGGTGGAAAACCTGAAACACTTCAATCGCACGGGAAAAATTACAACCAACAGTTGCAATGGGGGAAAAATTTCGATGGAAAATGTCAAATGGGATGAGATTGGCGTATTAAGGAGGACACCAAGCATGACAAGGAATGGATTTGGGTAGAGAGCAAAAAACACAGGAGGAAAAAAGAGAGCATCTACCCCCAGAAAAATGGAAGGGTACTCTGGGAATATCAAAAAGAAGTTACGAAGTTGAAAAAGATTTTTATAAAAGTGGCAACATGACACCGGGGTCGGGACCAGGTCAGGTTCAGAAGGAGGAGGGACTTACGTCGAGGAGGGTACCGGGGAATTGACAATCCCGGCAAATCAGCGGCGTAAGGGTGGGGAAAAAAGGAAAGGGCGGCCAGCGTGGCGTCGCTGCGCGCATTTTTGGGCAGCAAACAGAGCGAGGGGGGAGGGCGATGAGCCAGCAAATTGGAAAAATTGGTCACAGAGAGCAGGGGGACGAAAAGGGTCTTTGGTCCTGAGGGGGGGAAAGGGAAAAAAAAACTGATAAATGGGCGTGAGGGAGAGGAGAAAACCTTCGGGAAGCAAACATTCCGAGGCAAATGAGCGGCCTCCCGGGGGGGGGGGAAGGGCCACAAGAGAAACGGATTCAGTATAAAAAGCTTGAGAGAATAAAAACCCGTTAACGATATGGGGCGGGAGGGGAAAAGAAGGAGCCCGGGTTGCTGGGACCCGAAAAAGGGAAAGGTCATGATCAATAACAAAAAAAACCTCTGCGGTTCGTAGAAGTAAAAAAGGGATCTGGGAACCCGAATTTGGGTATTAGTGAAAATTAAGGAGTGGAAAGGAAAAATAGTTTTTGGAAGCTCCACAAAAAAAAAAAGGCAACGTCAAAAATTGAACTAAAAGAGGCAAGGGAGGTTACACGCATGTGAAGACTGATAAAGGAATGTTCAAAAAGCGTTAGAAGAAAGATGGGTCTAAAAGCAGGTCGCAGGTTGTGAGAACTAGCTAGATTTATTTTACGGGGGGGGATGGGAAAAAAAAGGCAAATAGGAGGAATTAGAAAAAAATAACACAGCCGCCTACCCTGAGGATAGCTTGGAAAGGGGGGTGGGATTAAACAGGATTTCTAAGAAGTTTATGGGCAAGAGCTACTCCACGTAACTAATAAAAAATGTAACGAGGTGACCGACAGAAAAACTGTGCGGAAAATCGCCAAGAAATAATCAACGGGAAAAAGGGGCGCAGTGTGTGGGAGTTTTGGGTGAACACGCTGGCACTCGAAGAAGATATAAGAGTGACCCGAGGGCTCGACAAAATTTTCAAATCATTGCTCAAAAAATGAAAACAGGAAGGAGTGATGTGGGGCTCTAAAGATGGGAGCTTTGGTACTCCCACACTCCAAAGTGAAACTCTATTTTCCGGGACGTCTTCTTTAAAAGCCAAATGGAGAAAATACAGATTGGGGGACAATTAAGAAGAGATAGTAGTAGAAAATCTAAATCGGGGGGAAAAAAATTTTTTCAGAAAATCTCGTCAGGGAAAAATAGGCGTAAAACATAAGATCTGGGAAGTCAAAGGGGGGCCTGAATTGGAAAGGGAGAAAAACGCTTTCAAAAAGGGTCCTGATCCGATTTGGATAAACATCAAAGGTAACTTGGGAAGCAGGGATGTTCCAAAAGGAAAGGTGAAAGGTGGAAAGAATAGACAACAACAAAACACTGGAGAGGTAAAAGAGGAGATTCGACACAAATGGGGGGCAAAGTTTAACTGGGGGGGGGGAACACAGCCCTATAGGGGAAACTTGGGCTCTTGTATCAAGTATGATCCAGGAAACCTAATTCATAGAAGTTCAGACTTAATAAGGAGTCCCTAAAAGGGGCAGCATGGAAGACAAAAGAACTGCAACACGAGTTGCGACAGCAATCTTCAAAACGAATTCTCATTGGTGAGTACTTCATCAGCGCTCAACTGGAAACACTAGGGGAGGAGATATTGGCGGAATCCGGCAAGAAGGAAAAAGAAAAAAGGAGGGAATGGGAGTGGTGACTTCAAAAGATGTCAAACTGGGCAAGAAATAATAAAAACACGGGGTAAAAGAGTGGGAAAAACAAGTTAGTTTTTGTGATACTAGGGAAAAAAATGGGGGGCGCATCGGACTAGGAAAAAAGATCCTCTTAAGTGAGAGGCCTATACCACTACACCAATCGCAAAAGAACGTCGATTGGGTGCTTTCGATTCGCAGTCCCTGGCCGGTCATAGAGGTGAAAGGGGAGGAGGGGGGAGCTGTAGTGTAGCGCTTTGAAACGCAAAATCGAATCTCAAGCTGTGGGGGGAAGACCCCAAATCTTCAGCTAAAAAAAGGTCTTAGGAGGTTGGGGAAAAAAAAAGGACTTGGGAAGAAATCGTAGAGAGGTTTGAGTCAGGACAATGTTACAGGAACCGAAATAAAGTGCTATTCTCGCTTTTTCGAAAAATGAAAGGGGGATTGTTGAAGGATTTCTTCTAACCGGCACGGGGGGGGCCACCAGTATTTCTAGAGATTCAAAAAAAGAAAACCAAAAAAGGGCCAGACTCTTGAGGTTCAAGGGAATGTGGGAAGGGGAAGGGGGGAAAAAGAAAAAAAGAGTTTCCGGGTACATAAAATAATACAACAAAAAAAATGGGGACGCTAAACCGGGCTAAAAGGCGAAACGCCTAGGTCCTTTTTGGTATGGGGACCACGGAAAAGCTGGGAGGGGGGGAAAGAAAAGTAGCATAGTATGCTAGAGCATATCGTTGAAGAGTAGAACGCAAAGCTTTCGTGAAAGGAGGATCTAGGGGTTGGACTTCCACCAAGAGGAAGAGACAAATGAACTTAACGATGGGGTCCGGGTCACACTAAAGGAAAGGGGGATCGCTAATAAACGAAAAAAAGACGAGGAGAAAAAGGAAAAGAAAGGTACAAAGATAAAACTGGACTGAAGGGCATGGGAAAAACACGGTTAAATGGATGAAGAGCGATATCACGACAAAAGGAGGGGAAAGTCGAGGGAAAGAGAAGCCACTCATTTCCCAAGGACCGGGCTACAACAAAAAAAAAAAAAGGGGAAACTCATCGGAGAAAAGATGAAAAAGTTACTTTCCAAATCTTAAAAACTAAAAAATGGATCAGGGGACCGGGTCCAGAAAAAGGTTAAAAGTTGGGAAACACTTGAGGAGGGAAATGTCATTTCAGGGAAGGAGGGAGTATGATCAGAAGGTCCAACCCGGAAGAAGTACGTTGGGTTTATGGTCCTGAGAGAAAAAACAAAAGAGAGGGGAAAAGAGAGATAGGAACCAAAGAAATAATTTCATCATCCTGGGGGGGGGGGAAGAGAAACAGGTAAAATTGGAGTTTAAGGAGCGAAAAGTGTCAACTGAAAACGGTTGACTGGTCCCGAAAAGGGATGGAGATGCGTATTTCAGGTAGACTGGGAGGGGAAAAAAATTACCTTTCAATCCCTTCTCAGAGGAAGTTTTTGAAATTTGGGAAAACGGTATGGGGCGGTCAGGCGTTGAAGAGCTCCTAGAAAGGGGGGGATACAGACGCGTTGGCTTGCTCTCGCTCAGAGAGTGAAAAGGGGGAAATCAGTGAGACAGTTCAGGAGTAGAGGGGAAGCTTGGTGACAGGGGGATAAAATCGGAGGATTGAGGTTTTCGGGAGCAATAGAAAAAATGAAGTGTCACTAAAAAAAAAATCACGGAGGGAAAGGCATGCCAAAAAGAACGGTGGCCTGCCAAGAGGGGAGGAGTAACTTTCAGAGGATCCTTACCCTTTAAAAGAGGGATTGTCGCGCATCTAATGATTGAATGGTGATGTGCCCAGCCCTTCTGGAAAGGGAAGAAAAGGGAGAATAAGCCGGTCTGGGGAACAGTCAAAAATTTATCTGGAAATCATTGGGGGTCTTAGTTAAGGAGGAAAAGGGGTTTGGAGGCAAGAAGGAAAGATTGACTAAAAGAGGAACGGGATTGACCTGTAGGGTAAGGTTAAAGGACTGGCAAAAACAGGGAGGGGTTAGAATAATATGTCAGAAAGCGGGGAAAGTTGGTGTGAGAAACGGGATCATCGGAAGGGGTAGGGGAAGTCGGGACGGTAAGGCAAAAATAGTATCCTACCAGGGGAAAAAAAAAAAAAACAAAAAAAAAAAACAAAAAAAAAAAAAAAAAAAAAAAAAAAAAAAAACCCAAAAAAAAAAAAAGAAAAAAGAAAAAAAAAAAAATAAAAAAAAAACCCCCCCTCAAAACCCCCCAAAAAAAAAACCCCCCAAGAGAGAAGAAGAAGCAAAAAAAAAAAAAAAATAAAAACCACCCAAACCACACCACACAACCCAAAACCCAAAAAAAAAAAACCAAAAGACCCCTCATGTGAAAAAAACAGACGACGCCCTGAGGCTAGCTGAAGATTGGGGGTGAATTGTCAAAAAAAAAAAGAGGGTCGAAGTGGCGGAAAATCGCTAAGAAAGACCACGCAGGGAAACTAAGACGGGCAGAGGATGACACCGCCAGGAAAAAAAGGGGAAAAGAAGCTATAAGCAAAAATCTGGGGAAGGGGGGGTGGGTGAAGCTGCCCTCTCAATAAGCACGGTTTGCTCCCGGAGTCGCGAACAATGGGGTCCAAGAGGCTCACTTACAAACCTGACAATTCGGGCCTTTTGGCAGGGTGGAGAGAGAGGAAACCATGGCAAGGACAAGGGGGGGGGTAAAAAAACAAAGAACAAACATAGGAATTGTCTTATATAAGTCAGGAGTTTTGAAAGTATTCACTCTAAGACTAAGGGGGGGGGGGAAGGAGCGCGGATAGTAAAAAGAATCAAAGAGGCTGGTTGGTCAGCATCGAGGGAGCAGGGGGGAAAGAAGGCCGTCTGCGTACAAGAAAGGGAAACGAGAATGTTCAGGAAACGGCAGGATTAGTAATTAACACTCTTTGATAGGTGTCCGCCCTCTTGATACCCGCGACCAGTGAACTGGGAAAGCATCAGGGATAAGGGACCACAGAATTTGTCACAAGAGGAGAAAAAAAAAGAGAGAAAGACCAAATCCTGTCAAAGGGACTGGGAACTCCCTGAAAAACGTGGCATGGGGGATCAAGAAAAGTATCATTAAACTATGCATAGAAATAGGGTGTGGTCAGATCCTGCGGCCCTAAAGGGGGGGAGAGGACCATGGCTGGGAAAAAACGAGCACGGACTTAAACAGCAAAGTAAACCGGTTCTCAAAACGTTGTCTCTCCGAATCATCGGACAACCAGTCAGAGAAACAGTGTGTGACTTGGGCTATAGAAAAAGAAAAATTGCGAAGCGGAAAGTCAACTCTCTACAGACCCCGTGATAATTTTGGGGGGTGTGGCGCGGAGGGTCTTTAATCGTCAGATGGGGGGGAGGTCGTATGATACAGCAGCGAAGCAGGAAACACCGCCACGAATTGTCAGACGTGTTGTGTGGTAAAAACTAGTGGGACGGGGGTATGGAAAATTTGTACAATGGGACCCAGAATGTACTCGAAATCCGTTCTCTAACTTGAGAGTCGCGTACGCCTCTCCGAAGTACCGGCGGTCCGAAACGCTGCTGACCGACAACCCAAATTTTCGGCGCGAAGGAGGCACGGCGAGTCGAATAACTGCGAACCGCGCGCCCGGCGGGACGCGGAAGATAGAAAATCCCTGGCGGTCGTCACCTCTCCTGAGAAAGCGCTCAGGCCGCTCCCTGCCGGCCTAAGTAACGTCCTGGAAAGGATGGCAATCCTTTCCTGCAGGGGGTCAGCTACTCGGTATACATCTGGTCGTCTGTGCCTTCGCAATGAGGCTGTGAGACGCAAGCTTTCAGTGTACCTCAAGCCTGTGCGATGCAGTCAGGCACAGGACTTTCAAGGTATGGATTTTGCCTGTCACTGGTGTTACAGACGTCAAAGCTTCCCGAGATATTAGAGAACACGACTCAACAAGAAAAACGAAAAAAGGCTACAAAAAGACCATCCGTTCCAAGAGAAAAAGCCCTATTTTGCACATCATTCGCAAAGGAAAAAACACACTCACCCCCCTTCACAAATAGCAATTCTGGCCGCTTACCTGCCGCGATTGTGCGCACTAAGAGGGAACGGGAAGTTAAGGAAGGGATGACGATACGACTGAACGGGGAGGAAACTCCTTAGAGCATGGCGACAGCGCGAGAGGGGAGGATGCTGTGGGGCCTGAACAAGGAAAAAAAAACCCGGCTACATCATATACCACTGCGCAATAGGAAACGGAAGTCCTCTCGATCCTCCTGGCGAATCCGTCCCTAATTCCTCCGTTCGCATGTGACATCACAGATCAAGGGAGAACTGTCCAGTCGCGGCTCCCAAAAAATTCGCTACCGAAAAGTCGGCCGGGGGCAGGGCTCAAGTTTTGCTGTATGTGGGGCGTCACACCTGGAGGAGCGTTGAGAAAAAGAGCGGGGGGTGGTCAGCGACCTCTGATGTGAAGCGTGTAAGTCGAAGTGCAGCTGCTGTAGTCTTCGAAAGGTAAGGGATGAGGAGAGCGGGGCTCGCGGCGTGGGGGGAGAATGGAGCAGGGGGGGGCGACGTGTGAAAGGCTTTGTCGGCGCAATTACCGGGGGAAAAACAAAGCGGGGCGCTGAGGGGCTGAAGAGTAAAATCTGTCGCCGAGGAAAGCACGCTCGGAATCATTGCCCGGAGGGAAGGAAAAGGAGGGGGTGGTTGTACTTTTGGAAAGAAGTCCGTCGAAAGGTGTGCGGGGAGGAGCCGAGGAGAGGGACGGTTTGGGGGGTGTGTACTCGTGCAGAAACCATCGAGGAGGAAGAGAGGGAGTACTGAAGTGGATTTTCAGTGCCGTGGGAAGGGGCTACTGGGTAAAGGTCAAGGTTCATCAAAGTGGACAGGGGAGGGTGGCGGAGGGACCCGCACGGGGAGAAAAGCGTGAGGGAGACGCTATGGGACCTTACCTGTTCAATATCGGACTGCGAAAGCTCCGTTTGAAGGGGGAGAGTAATGGCGGAATAGGGAGGCAAATGCTGACCTTTTTGATAGAGTCTTTGCTCTCGCATCGAACGGTCAGTGTCCTTCATCAAATCTAGGCGTGCGTCTTTTCAGGGAAAAAAGGTGCTGTACGAACAGCCTTCAAGTAAAGCCACCATCAGAAAGGTAAAAGTGAAGCCAGGTTTGAATTCCCAGAGAAAAGATCGCGAAATAGGGCAAAAGAGAAGAACCGTTACGATATTTTCGCGAAGAAAGTGGAGACCCTGGCTTTAGAATCCCGCGGGCTGTCGTATCCAAGGCAAAATTCCTGAGAATTCGCCATGAAAAAAGGGACTGGAGACACATTGGTTATTAGTTAAGGACTATGAAAGAAAAGTTGGAATGCGCACGTCAAGGGGGAGGAAAGAAAACCGGGCATGACTGGGGCGAGGAAAGCGAGGCGGAAATGACTGGGCAAAAGTTCCGGGTAGAAGAAAGATGGTAACCAAGAGGAGGGAAGTGGGGGGTGAGAACGGAGATAGATTTATTTTTCCGTTTCGGTGAACAGTGAGGAAAGAAAAAAAGGATCAGAGGGAAGGCCATCAGGAAACAAAAAAAGGAAGATAAGATTTGGGGTTGACCGGGAAAAAAGAAGTCAAGGGGTGGCGGAAAATCGAACCAGACGTACCTAAGACTTACCGATTAGATCCAGGAAATAAAAAAAGAATCGCCCGTAATCTAAAACGTTTAGGCGGGGTGTATTTGTTAACAAAGGAAAAGGAGCAAATCACGGGGGGTCTAAAGTAGGGGCGTCCAAATCAGCGGCTAAAAACTTACAAAACCCTTGAATGTTTTCGGGGAAGGGGAGGGGTTGGAAGCGAACAATTGGCAAGGCCGAGGTTAAAACAAAGAAAGGTAATATCTTGTCTTTACGTCGCTGGGGGAGGAGGAAGAAAAACTATAAACGATTGGCAGTAAATGAAAACGGAGTAAGAAACGAGAATCCGTTGTGGGAATGGTTTCAGCAATCTCGGTAGAGGGGGAGAGGCCGTCGTGAACATGGATCGCGCAACCCGTTTCAAAGCCAGGATGAAGGCATAAAAACTCTTGGAGAGAGGGGGAAAGAAAGAAATTGATACCCAAAAAAAGGAAAAGTCGTAGTGTAAAAACCAAAACCCAAACATTGCAACCAGGGGGGTCAGCACAACACAAACGGAGGACGGGAGAAAGAGATTGGACCAAAATTCCTGGCAATTGACTGGGTGGGTTGGAGAATAAATGAGAGGTGGTCAACGTTCACTGTGCGTCGGGGAGAAAAAAAGAAGAGTTTGGGGTCATGATCATGCGGAAAACATGAAATGGGCCGCGGATCAACAGTGGGCTTGGAAGAAAGAATGACGAAAGCAAAAAACGAAGATGCTGAAAGCATCTTAAACCGATTCTCAGCACGATCAGCTGCTCACGTGCAAAAAGAGGAGAGATTTGCAAGGAAACACCGACTAAAACTAAACCAATGAAGATGTGTTGAGGGTTATCAAACCGGTCAACAGAGGGGAGGAATGAAAACAAGCAACGATTGTCAGGTGGGGAATGGGGGTAGAAAGGAGGGGAAAATGGTCTCGTCATACTTTAGACTCAAAAGGGTAAAAAAGCCTGAGAGGAAAGTGGGGGAAACAGACACACCCCAAAAAAATGGTGAGGAAGAGTCTGGTCGGGTCTCACGGGGAAAAGTTCTGTAAATTCGGAAGGGGAAGCTGGATTTTAGCGAGGGAAGGAAGGAAAAAATCTCTGTGTTGTTGAAAAACAAATCTTACGTCCAAGGAGGGGAACTTCCGGGTTTTCAGCTGGCCGTCAAATGAGGATAATTTGATACCAATTTAAAAACAGACCTGGACAAGGAGAGAGAATAAAAAACTGCCATCCGCTTTGTTTAAATTGTCGGCTAACCGGCACTTTTGGGCCCAAGAATGGGACTCATTCAAAGGAAACCTAAACAGGTCAATAAACGACTCGGTTAGTTCCATTGAAAGAAAAAAAAAAAAGAAGGGGGACGTTGAAAAGGGGGAAAAAAAGGGTCGTACAGAAGAAGGTCACTATACCAAGCGGTCTAAAGTCTAACCTTTATTGACAGCAAAGGCATGTTTGGTTCGTGGATCCATTGAAAAAAAGGAAAAAGCAAGGAGGTCAAAGCACCATTGTAAAAAGCAAAGAGACTACGGTACGGGACGTAGATGAAAAGCAAGGATGGATAAGGAATCCGACCTCGCTTTTACGAAACCCAAAACGGCGCCTCAATTGTGACTGACTGGGGGGGGGGGCGTCACGACCGAAGAGCTGTTTATCGCTAAGAAAAAAAAGGGGAGATTGCAAAAAAAAAGTAAAAAACACAATCGAAGCCGCCCTGTCACGTAAAAAAATTCATGGACAAACTTGAAATGGCTGGAAACAGCCAACAGAGAGAGGGGAAAAAGGGAAGAAAAAAGCGACGCCACCCGAAGGAACAAAAGTAACAGGGATGGGCCCAAAGGGCAAAAAACGTAGCACTGAGGGGAACATTTTGGAAAAGACTTCCGCAAAACTACGCAAAGGATGGAGGTAAGCCTGCAGGGACAGAAAGACCGGTTTGAAGGGGGAAAAGTTCCGAGAAAGGAGGTGGGGGGGAGTATCAAGGCAACAAAAACGGTGAATGAAAGGTGGTGTTGGGATGTTTTTAGATCTCTCAAAAAGGAGGTATTACAATTAAGTAAGGAGAACAAATACGTAAGTTCAAAGGGACCGAGGGGATACGCAAGGGACTGGAAGGGCAATAAACCATCGAAAGTGTAACTGGAAACGTTGTTTCTGGGTCCCTGTACGGCTTCATATATTAGGAAATCAGGTGGCTACGGGGGATTGGAAACCTTTCAAGAACTGGGAAAGAAAAAAAGTTTTTTGAAAAGTGGGAACTGTAGTGCGGCAATGGAGGGGGGCGTAAGGCCTGCACGACCGTGGGGGGAGAAATAGAGATTGGAAAGCTCTTCGCTCATCCATGGAAGGGTAAGAAGAGGATGCAGCAGGCTGAGTCGAGGAAAGAGTTTAAAGGGGAATCGTAGATAAATGGTTTTAATTAGCGATAAAGCAGCCTTAGGGTGGCGTGACGCCAAAATCCGGAAATGGAAAAATTTATCTGGCACCAACGGTGGCCGGGGGGGGGGACAGAGAGATAGGAAATTACAGGAAAAAAAAGGAATCGACGGAAAAAGGTAAAAGATGGGAAAAGAGTAAACTGTTGCCATTTTCCCTCAAGATGTTCAGTCCTGTAAAACACTGTCTCCAATAAAAAAATGCAGGGCAGGCGCCATTCACAAAGGGGATAGGTTCGGGATAAGGAGGGGGTGTATTGTGACATTAGTAAAGGAAAAGAAGGTTTGGATAAAAAGGGGGAAAAAGTAACATCATTGAACTAAAAGTACCTTAGGAACTTTTGCGGGTAACTTTGAATCGAGGGTCAAGAAAGGGAAGTACACAGTGCCTTGGGGATAAAGCTGGAGAAAAAAAGAATAGTGGGTAGAACGGAGCAATAAAAGGGAGGGTTAAAGTGATGAAGGCAAAGTAGGTAGAGGGGGCCCGACTTTAAAAAAAGACTC
>Ga0179591_1307515_pt1 | contig 11934 bp, 15 predicted proteins | sample CZOMad2_1_08_16f_FD_182891 | JGI IMG/M metagenome (GOLD analysis project Ga0179591, IMG submission 182891) | Vadose zone soil fungal communities from Angelo Coast Range Reserve, California, USA - CZOMad2_1_08_16fungal (PacBio error correction) | ecosystem: Environmental > Terrestrial > Soil >...
CAATCCCGAAGGACCACAGCACGCGTCCGGGCCCGAAAACCGAGAAGATCGGCAGGTCGGACCGATCGTGTAGCGGCGTAGGCAGAGACAACCAGAGCCCGAGATCTCGCAGTTAACTGATCAACAAGATCATAGGGGGAATACGAGTTCGCCGCGCGGCGCAGCCGTCACCGCGGAAGCTCCCGTCCCGCCGCGACAGAAGGGGCTGGGTCGAACCCGAAAACGCAAATCCTCTGCCCGTCCTGCGTCCGAAGATTGAGAGGAAGGGGAACGCGACACGTGCAAGCAGCACCGAACCGGCCGACGGCAGGGGAGAGAGCCAGACGCAGCAAGAAAAAAGCATCATGGAACAGAGGATGCGGTGAGCTGACGCTCAAAGAAAAGTTCGCGGCCTTCCTGGGAATCCATTGGAGCTTCGGACCCGACAAAGCTAAAGAAAAGGAGGGATTTCAGTAGGGCGGTCAGAAAGAACACGAGGGAAATTGCGAAAGGATAGGAAATGGAAAAGCAGCCCTCGCAGTAGCGTTCAGTGTCTGTCGAGACCAGGCTCAACACAAAAAGCAGCGAAAGAGCAAGCAGAATGAACGGAAGGCGCGGAAGCGCTTGAGTGCTACAAAAAAAACCCCTTCCGGGGGCCAGCGGAACTTCGGCAAAGAGGCTTTGAAACGGCCCATCCCTTCTAAATGCACGTTCCGAAATGCCAGTTTGCCGGGAATCTGCCGTATCTCCAGGATAGCCCGCAGGTCATATGCACAGCGGGTATTGGCGGAATGGATCATGGACCAATCGCGACTCGCAACACCGACGCATAGGAACTTCTAAAGGGGATCGGCCGCCAGCGCACGACCGGCCGGCGGAGGTGATGCTCACAAAACCCCCAAACAACCCAGCAGACCCAGAACGTTAGTTCGACAGCAGAATAGGATTTTCACAAATCGAACGGGGCGGCCGAAGGGGGGGAAGAACCAAGGACAAAATCGCCGAGCTGGATTCCAACGAGAGGGGCAGCGCTTGCAGGACCTTCAACGCCATCCAGGTCCGCAAGGCTTTCCGTGCAACGAACACGCGGCCCCAGCAAACAGAAGACGAAGAGCCAAGCAGTCCACGCACAAACAGGGAACGGTAGGTCGCTAGGCACCCTGCCATTGCCACAGGCTGGAGGGGAAGCGGTGCGACAAAGGCAAGCCGTCTTTGAAGTGGCGGCGCTGAATCGCGCGGGGAGGAAGAACAATCCATTCGGCTCCCATCTCAGGGGGGGGGGGGGGGGGGGGGGGGGGGGGGGGGGGGGTGGGGGTTCACGAACGGCCGACGTCAGCCGACGGGAAGAAAAAAAAACTTAGGGGGAAAGGCATCGGAAGACAACTAGAGGGGGACCCGCCGCACAAGGAACTTCCCGAATACAAGTATAGGGGGAAAAGATTCCTACAGATGTCACAACCTAGGTCTTGACATGGTCGGGAGATGGTCAAAGGGACTTTTGGACATTCGGAAAAAGGGGGTGCGTAAGCGATACCTGGAATCAACACCAACAAATGATTAGGGAAGTGGTGTCATAACACAGCTAGGGACAAACAAGTACTATTGCACGACTCGATGCCATGGTTCCAGGGATTCAACTCAGGGAAGGAACGTCTATCAAGGAACAGGCTCTTTCATTCGCGGCGTCAAGAGTACTCCGGCTGGACGGAGGAAATACCCAGTCGTCGGGCACAGTGCGACGTTTGAAGAAACCGTCGACGGGGCTTGCCAGCACGACGGAGGGGAAACGGCGGCTGCTCGGACAGGCAGTGCAGCGCCAATGGTTCGCAAATACGGACGCTGCCGTTGGCAAAGACCCGCCCGGGTTTTGGCTCCATTGCAAACGGACGCCCTAAGAACTTAGGTACTGGCATACGGCAGTGCTGGTAGTATGAGGCGCAGGTGCCAGACGACGGGCTTTACGCAAGAGATTCACGTTAATGAGCAGTCCAGCATAACTGCGTCGGATGAAAACCGCGACGCGGTTCTCGGGATCGTCAAGCGTCCGTCTGGGCGGCGGCCGCCTACGGCCGGGTCAATTTCGAAGGTACCTAGTCGAGCCTGGATGTTCCAGATTGCCACGGATCGGAATGTGCTTTCGAAAATACGATCAAAACCGTATCTGTGAACAGGACCGAGGGCCCGGGTGCGGGCGCGAGAGACGATGCTGGCGAAGCGATACATTATTTCGGACCAAATAATACTGCGTCACGCGCGAAGACAGCCTTGCGGCGACGGCAAATGGGGAAGATGGGGCTACGGTTAGATACGCAAAGAACCGAGGCCGTTCCCACAGCGCACTTCGGTACCGAATTCCCGCAGCGGCGGCAAGTTGTGTCGGCGATTCTGGAGAAAAAGGGGCGCAGCCAGCAGCCGCCGCAGCCAATGTTCATGGGGAAGACGGCCGCGGGAAAAGGGTGGAGCGCCTGGGCGCGGCGGAACTAAACGTAGATCCTGTCGGGGCGCGGCGATCGCGGAACAGGCAAGGGCTTTTCGGGCAATACCTGGGATCGGAACGACCTGACATGCAGACCAAATCACGGAGCTGGGAAAACACGTCACGTGACAGGAAGGGGACCTTTTGGTTGGAGGGGCTGACCGGTCCGGTCCTCAAAAGCCTCAAAATATGACTGGTGACGTCGGAAAAAACATGCTCGGGACTGGTGTGAAATACTTGCGGCTCCTGGTCATTCTGAAACGGGAAATGGGTCTTGGGCAGGATCAACGAAGTACGTTGAAAAAGGACGGTGTGGGAGGGCGGTAGAATTACTCCGTTTTGCGATAAACGGCGGAGCGATAGGCCGGTTTGATCCGGCGGCAAGGTCTGATGGCGGGCATTGCGGCCACTATCTGAGATTTTGCCAAGCGAGGGGGGTTGAGGGCCTCTCGGGGGGGGGAATCACCGAAATAGAACACCACCAAAAAGGGTGACACGAAATATCTGTTCTAAGGCTTGGCGAGACCTAACAGGAACCAGAATGTCGGTGGTGTGGAATGATTCCTGTAGGCAGAAGAACAACGGATGAGAAAAGAGAGGTAGGACATACCCGCCTCAAACACTGGGGGCATCGATCGGTCGTGGGACCGGCCACTCCTCTAACATAATCGGTAGACGTTTAGGGAAGGAAAACGGACTTTCCCCGGCGCCAGAATCAACCCCGCGCAGTTCGGCGGGGGATCAACGTAGAAAAAGGGATCGGCCATGCGGCCCGGCCGCTAAAGCAACAACGGAAATCGAGACGCCCTCCTTTAAGGACGGCGACAGGTCGAGGCGGGGTACTGAACGGGCAACACACCGGGGGGTTAAAAACCCTCTAGCCCCATAACGGGGAGAACCTAGAGAAGTTGCCGTTCAGACCCAGAAGGGAACGGCCGATTCACCGCAGTCAGCTAAGGCCCGCAACAGCATAACCAGTGAACCGTATGGCGTTGATGACCGGGACGCGGCTCCAAGCACAAACCAATGCTGAAACTGGGAGGCAGCATGCTGCGGACGCGAGCAACCTTAACAGGGGCCTGTCGTAGGACGCATCACCAGCTTGACCAGAATTTCGCAACCGCCGCGCGCCCGCGACAGGTAAGAAGGAATCGACATCTCCCCAAGGAGGGAACAGCAGCGGACGCCCCGCATGCAGCACAAAAGGCGGGAGCCGTCGACCTCAGCACACGCGCGTGCCGCGCATCGAGACCAAACGCGCCGCCACCGAACACGCCGATCGTGGGCGAACGGCAGACAGTCCTGGGCGCGAACAGCGGGGATAACCACAGATCAAGTCCGGAGGCAGGAATCTCCGTAGCGTAATCCAAAGTAGTAAGAAGAAAAAAGGGGAGGACATTCGTCCAAGCACTCGCCCGCAACCAGGCGAATAGGACTGAGGACGCATAAAACCGGCCCGGTGTACCCTTCCTTCTTCGAAATGGGAGCACCATAGGGACATGCGATACTGGAGAATTGCGAAAGCGAGGGGTCTTCGCCAACTTCGAGGCGCGCCCACCAGACCTCCATCTCTTCCCTCTGGATATCTTCCACTACAAAGGCTAACACTCGCATCCGCCGAAAGTTCAACGCGGCGAATAAAGGACAACGACACCTAAGCAGGCAGTTGACCACGAAAAACAGACTCGACAGCGCGACATCCATCACTAACCGCAAACAATGGTGTATTTCGCGGGCCCCGGCATTGATGCAACAACAGGATGGTCTGCGACGTAGGAACGTGCAGCCGCAGACGAAACGCGCGGCGATGCAGCACTCGTCCGCAGACAAAAACCTGAATCCGCCGCGGACGGGCACAGCCCCCGCTCGGCGGCATCGAAAATTAACGGCAGCTTCGACACTGAATTCCTGCCGCAGCCGGGCGATCAGAAGACGAAGCAACGAAGAACTCACCAGGAAACTTCTCGACCCCGGATCGGACCAGGGGAACGACCAAGTGCGAGCAGACTCCATGCGCGAAGCAAGTAATTGTGTGAATCAGGCGGGGGTGCTACCGCGCCTGAACCAACGACCTCTCTCTCAAAAAAAAGAGAGAATGAGGTGGTGCGCTGATCCCCCTCCACCTCTGGCCAACAGATCGTCCATAGAGGGACATGGGATCGCAGCTGGCCGCACTCCTGGTCGAAATGGCTGGAAAAGGCAGTCGGGATCGAATACCTGAGTGCGGGAAGGATTCGATCTGATTCAGTGAAAAGAGGGAGGCAAGGAATTCCACATAAAAGTTAGAGAAGACTTTGGGTCGGATCGAGCGGGGGCTGGGGCCCGCCGCATGGCACGTGGGGGCGGCAGAGGCCCGAGGGCTTCAGCGGCTCCACTGGGTCATAACGGCAGCCGTTGGAACGCGCCGACAACCTGGTCTGATAATAGGTGCAAGCGATCTGACAACTCCATTGTGGGCGCTGGAGCTTGCAGTGTGACGGGGTCGCGAGTCCCGAGCGCGGGCAGGTGTGAGAGTCAAGAAGGCCTGCTCAAGTGTCGGTGGTGGCGCGAAAGGAACCCAAGCCAGGAGGACTGCCGCTTCTGCGGGTCGTGGAAGATATCATCGGAGGCGACTGTCGGCGGGAAACGGAGGGCGCCTCGCCGTCATGTTCTGAAGGAAATGACAGAGGCCTGGCTTAACTAAGAAGGCCACGTCTCGCATGAGATGTGCTGGAGTCTCCCGCAACGCGACGGTACCCGCCGCTGGTGCGCTGGCTAAGGCCTATGCTGAAAGGGTGCGGGGGAGCGCAGGAGGGACGAATGTCCGATCCAGTAAACGGTGTGTCATCAGCAAAAAAAGAGCAGCGCGGCGCAAAAATCTGTGGGGACGCCGCCTGAGAAGTCAGGAGGCTGGGGCATCGGAAAAAACTCCGCCCGGGTCCCGGAAAGGCAGCGTGGTGTCGTCTCGTGAAGGATTGCACGCGACTCTGATTGCATCAGCGCGGATCCAGCACTGGGGTGACTGCAGGCTGGCGCACTTCGAAGGCTGGGCGCGGGGAGGGGAACCTCTCGGAACGCTTCCTCGAGGGGAGGATCGGGGCGTGAGATAATTTCGTCATACGCTTGTATGCGGGAACGAAACAAGCAAAAAGAGGTACAATGCTACGCAGGGGCAGGAAGCGAACGTGAGGCCACCATTGGAGATGAGATCTGGTGGTGGAGTCTGTAGCCGGTCCTCATACCGAATCCTGATGCTGGGCGGGCGGGAGGGACATCTTCGGCGAGCTGAAACGGCCGGAGGCGGGTAACGGTCGAAATGCCAACGTGCGCCAAATTCGACCTTATAGATGCCAGGATCGCGACCTACGGGGCAGCCGGGGTGTGGGAGGGTTCGAATACAGAAGAGACTGTCCGCGGACTACGAGCGGAAAGAGACGAAGCGGGGGGGGGAGTGCGCCTGCATCCCAGCTGGAGATCTTTCTCAAGCGGGGGGTTTGAAGGCGTTGATACGCCTTGCACGGAGCGGAGCAACCGAGAAGGTCCGAAACACGAGAAAGTCGTTGGCGGAACGCGGAAAAAAGTGGGTCTTGCTGGGTCAGTCCTAATAGCTCTCAAAACAAAAACGGAGGAATAAGTTGAGGACAGGACCACCGAACAACCGAAAACGTAAAACGGTCGGGAATCGCCCCGCCGAACAGGTCGTGTCTTAGAGAATAGGGTGCGACGCGCAGGGCAAAGGACAGGGGTGTAAACCGGCCCGGTCAACCATCCTTTCTCGCTGTTAACATCTGAAAGGGGGCGTCGACGCCGCGAAACTTGAATCAGGATCAGGAGGAGATCCCAACGTTGCGCCAAGAGAAAAAAACCGGTAGGAGAGTGACGCACCGGGGGCGTCCCCGTCCGCCTGAACATGAAGCCCGAGTGAACCTTCACCGATTTCATCAGCAAGCCGAACAAAAAACAGGAGCAGGGTAATAGGCAAGATTACCAACAAAAATAACAAACGCGGATGGGCTGGAGTAACCGGACCGGGGCCGCCTCCACCCCCAGGTCAGAAAGAACGTCCTTGTACGGGGAACTAATTGAGTCTGACCGGCCTATCCTCCAAACTGGGGGCGGATGTCGGTCCGCATCAAAAACAGTGACGAAAACCATTCCGGGAAAGAGCAAGATGCGCCGCGCCCCTCCGGAACGACGCGCCTCATTCGCACAAAGCGAGCCCGTTGCAGCACCTAAAGCTGGAGGAAGGGGCGCGGGCGCAGCGCCAAAAAAGAGAGCGTTCAACAAGTAACGAGCCTAAAAAAAACGCGCCCATAGCGGAAACGACCCAAAGCTCGTGTGGTCGACGGCAGACCGCACTGCGCGCACGGCGGCCATAGTGCACGGGGAGAAGCAGGCTGGCCGACGCGAAGGGGAACCACCAGGTCAAGAGCCGGGAATGGGCCTAATATGGAATCACAGGAAAAAACGTAAGCAGCATCAGGGGGCACTCCCCGCACCCGGTCCAAGGCGACAGATCCGCCGAAGCGGCCCGAGCCCGTCGGGGTCGAGGTGCATAAAATACTGCCTCTACTTGCCATGTCGGAGCCAGCCGGAAACTGTTATGGCCGGAAGGGGAATCGAACTGCGAGGCGAAAACGACTCCGAAAAGCAGAATCCAGAGCCATGATATCCCCGACGAAAAGCGCAGCTGCAAGCCGCTGGCGACAGAGGGAACTGCGCCGCCATCAGGGCAAGAAAACCGTGGGTTCTTGCACCCTCGTCACTCCGCACTGGAACTCAAACGGAAACGCCAGACCGTCCAGCCTATCACAAAATTGTTGTAGGGTCGCGGTCAGTCCCAGCATGGAAAGGAACTGTCCACGTCGGAGACAACGATCCGTTGGCGGGGGAAAAGGGTTAATTTTGGAAGCATGGTCGCGGCGCACTGGGAGTGTCGGGCGGCGCATAAGCGGCCGACGACCCAGGCGGCGGCAACCCCATCGACGTTCATAAAAAAAGCGAACGGGCGCACCTGAAGGGAACCTCAGCCGCTCATCTGATCGAGCCGGAATGCCCTCCTCAAGAACCGAACACGATCGAGACACAATCTTCAAGATGGCGGCCAGCCGAGCCTCGGAAGACACTGGGGACGGTTGGCACGTTCCGGGGTTCCGTCCTGTCAATGAAAGAATCTCGACAACAAAAACGGAATTTAAAAGGTGAGAGGGGACGGTGGGGTGGTAATCCCGGAAATAAAAAAAAAACGGGCCGACTTTCCACGTACTTGGCACACGATAGGCCTGGAGGGGCCTAGTCCTTTGACGGGGATCGTTAAAAGGGAGAAGGGTCCGGAGTGCGGGCATCGCTGCGGGGCTAGAATTACTGCCGAATCTTCAGTAATCATGGGGGGGGGGGGGGGGGGGGAGGGGGGGGGGGTGTGGGGAGGGGGGGGGGGGGGGGGGGTGGGTCGATCTTCCGTGTAATGACGATGAACTCTCGATCGATGCTGGCCACTGGCGGCGAGGCCGGCGGTGCGGCCGCGAAGAGGCAGGGCGGCAGAACACTGGGGCAAATACTGCAGGACGGTCGGCCGTTGGAGCAGCCGACTAAGGGGGGGTTACATCAGCAGGCGGAGAACTACAATTCCATGGTTGCGGTAAGCTTGCTTGAGGCGGTCCGCTGTAAGCAAAGCGGGAAAACATTGTTGTCGCAAGTCAACACGAAAACGGCGCACGGTTGGGACCTGGATGGACGCAGTTCGACGTGCCAAAAGGAGTGAGCGTAGTCGGCGGGGGAGTCAGAAAATAAGGCTTCCGCTTAGTCTTCTTGGCTCCCACCCTTTCTACTGTGAGGTGCCTTCCCTGGGAGGAAAATAGTCTCGATTCTGTGTTCTGGGCATCATGAGGAATTGGACGCACCGTTATACGGTGCAAATATGGTGGCGGTATTCGGAAAAGCGGTCATCCGATCCTTGTTCCCCTTCAGTCTTCTTCGCGCTCTTCTGGGCTCCGTCGTCTTCTGGGTCATAGCGGAAGGGGGGGGGATTGATCAATTATCCTCTTCCTGGCCAGAGACTTATCGAAAGAAGAAATGTGGGCAACGCGACCAGGAGGCGAGGAAAAAGCTATGCCCATAGCGCGGCACGGATGGGTACTCGCTTAATGCGCGAGGTTATGGGGGCCGTGAGAACCGTCGGTTAAATTCCGCGTCGTAGTTGGGTTAAAAGCGCCTGCACTCGCGAAGGGGGCGCAGCGGCCGGCATCAAGAATGTTCATTTTGATGCGGGCTTGCCTCTCCTGTTGGAAGGAGGGCGACAGGCACCAGGAAGCACGGCTTTGGCGAGGTAGGCTTCTAGCGTCTCACTTCGCGGAGTTTGATACGCGGGGGGGGGGACCTTACATTCAAAAGCACAGCTGAGGATCTGAGCAGGACGGTGGAAAAGGATCCCGAACACCCGACTTGCCGGCGACCCTGTGGTGGCTCAGGTGAGACACGGTACGTCAACTCAAACGCCGTTTTAAAGTTATGTAACTGGTGCTGTCTTCTGGTTCGGGCCATCAAAACCGTACTAGGGACTGATGGTTAGTCTCTGTCTGCATCGGTGTCAGCCTTTTGCGACCTTGAGGCGGAGAGGCTAGGCAGCAGAGTGTTAGGCGGGTTCGAATAGTCCTCGACCTTCGAGTAGGAAAACATCGAAAGGAAGTTCTGACGGCTGCGGGTAACAGAGGCGGCGCCGCTGCGCACTTCCAAAGCGAAGATGCTTGAAGCCGGCCCTGCGTCGGGTTTCCTTTACACAAGGCAGGACCACAACCGATCTTCACGACAAGCGGATCTTTGGGCACACGACAAGCAGGAATGCGGGGTGTCGGAGCTGGGCCTGTCCTAATCTCGAATAAAAAAGGGAGGGGTTGGTTGAGACCATCCCTGACAAACCTGCATCGGCTTCCTGGGGTTGGTTCAACAAGCTCGAACAATATCGGTCAGTTTTAAAAAGGGGCGCGAGGGTCGGTGTCCGACCGTCGATCGAGTCGTTCGCCGGTCAAGCAGAAAATAGCGTGTCTCTCGTAGGCACCTCTTCCTCCAAATGCAAAAAGGGATCAATAACCTCTGAAGATGTAACCATCCAGAGGCATTCTGAGGGCGTGACCTCCCCACACCTTTCCTGAGGGACTTCCTGCCCGCCGCTGGAATCAAAGTATCTCTAAACATGGGAAAACCTGATTGTAACCCTACAGCGCCTGCAGTATTCTCAGGGAAAAAATAATATTCAATCAGCAGCACCGAGGTAACATCGATGGTCTGTTGATTTAACTTCCCACGCGGAAACAGAGACACGTCCTTTTTTCCAGGGGGAACGACCGTCTCGCAGCTATGGGACGGATTGCTCGGCAGTCTGGTACCTCATCAAAAGCTTAATTGACGAAAAATTGTCATCCAAAAATATAGACGCAAACCGCGAGTCGGAAATCGGGAGTTCCGACCACCGCCCCATCTAGCCAGCAAGCTGCAGTAAACTGCAAGAACAAGTTAAGAGTCGCCGGACGGCGAGCCATCAGGTCGAGACGACAAACAACCACGCGCTCAAGGGACGTCGACAAAGCCGCTTGGGGTAACCAGTCCGGCATCTTCAAGCCGAAAACAGATACATTTGCACGAACAGGCCTTCGCAGCGCGCGGATCTAACAGCTATTATAGAAAGATTATGCCACACAGCGTGTGACCGAATACTGGTGCGGAAAAGGCCGCCAGGCGGGCGAAATGACGCCCCCCCGACGCATAGGAATGCCGGATGAAACAGGGACGCTCAGCGATTATCACCAAGCGAATTAGGGCGTGGAATTCGGAAAAAATGCTCGAAGGGATTTCACAGTCGAACGGGGGGCGAGGCCACCCTCAGCGGCCGCAAGCTCCGGCATCGCTGGATGATTAACGAAACCGACTGCATGACCAAGTACCTGCTGAACGGCGCGCAGGCAGAAGGCAATTGCTCAGTCAGGTTCGTTACAGCAAAGGGGAAAGTCTGCAGAGGGGTAACAAACGAACGCATCGCAAGGTCAAACCTAACACCCAGGAACTTTTTTCGCGTCCTGCCACCTGCATTGAATGAGAAAAAAAAGGGCGTCTGCGTTGTGAGAAAAAGGTCAGCCGTTGAGCCGGACGCACCTGGCGAAGCGGAAACCTGCAGCAGGGGCCCCTTCGGTGTTGTCCTTTCATATCCCGCATCTTTGGTCAAAATCAGAACGTACTTTGAGAGAAAACTTCTCGAAGCTCGACAGGGGGCTGCAAAGTCTTACAGCTGAAAATTCTAAAGAAAACCGCCCCTCCAGGGGAATAAAGATCCCTACCGGGGGATAGGGGATGCCAAGGGCCGACCATGCGGCCAGCCACCCATGTCATCGAGGTCAAACGGAACATATAGATTTTTGTGGAACGCGGCGCCTTAAACACCGCCCTCTCAGAAAAAAACAAAAATGAGGATAGAACGAGAGAGATGGTGGGTCATGAGCCGGACTCTGCCTTACTTAAAAAGCGTGCACATGGCTCTGCTGTCCAAATCTGTAAGGACTCTGCCGCGATAAGGTTCTGTACCGGGCGGGCCTGGAAGGAGGGGGCTATTCAGCTGACCGAACGACGTCATATCCAGGTCGAGATGCAAAGTAGAGGGGAAATGTTTTTTCGGTGAACGTCTAAGCGTTTCTGGCCCCTCATTTCAGAGGTGGCTAAAGTTCGTGCTGCCGACCGGGGTGCACGCGAATTTTTGAGAACGAAGGACGGCGCGGGTGTTCGGGCACAATCAGACTTTGGGTTCTGGCATCATTGTCGCCGGACGCGACAACGACCACGTTGTGTCGCGGCGGCTTGCTGATGTCGTCGAATCGACGGCGCTAAGACCTGCGCACGGTGTGACGGGACTCTGGATGGCCATGCCAGCATTCAAGGAAAGCCGGAGGGCCGCAGGTACGAGAATCACGAAGCGCGGTCCTGGACTCCCTCTCGCCTCGTTTTTGCGGCGAAAGAGTTGGCCGGGACTGTTCCGAATCCATCGGAGTAAATGTGCCTCAAAAGGAAGCCTGGAAGAACTTCGAATGCCTATGCGTCCAGGGGGGCGTACGAGTAAAATTCGCTAAAGCAATCCCGTATGCGCACACGCTTTGTCATCGCACTGCTTGAATGAGCTCTCTACAAGCCCTGGCTGCTGCAAATTGGTAGGGTGGCGTACCGGCTTGCCGATAGCCAGAACTTACTGTTCGACCACACGCAGCCCGGCGGGCCCGTCGGCATGTCGATGCAGGCAAAAAGCTGCTGGCTGGCAACGCCGGGCGCTTCAGGGGGGCCTTGCAGGCCGAGGCCGAATGAAAAATGTGCTGGCTAACGGACCGGGTCGCGGTTGCGCTTCGGGAGACGCCCGGGAAATCAGCTTGTCGTCACAAGCTGGTGAGCGGAAAGAGGGAATCCATACCGCCCGGAGGCTTGCTAGACCGTGTCAGATCGGGGTCAAACGGAGTAAAACTAACACT
>Ga0179591_1260707_pt1 | contig 11933 bp, 9 predicted proteins | sample CZOMad2_1_08_16f_FD_182891 | JGI IMG/M metagenome (GOLD analysis project Ga0179591, IMG submission 182891) | Vadose zone soil fungal communities from Angelo Coast Range Reserve, California, USA - CZOMad2_1_08_16fungal (PacBio error correction) | ecosystem: Environmental > Terrestrial > Soil >...
GGGGTTCTTCCGAAAAGGGGAAGACTGGGAAAGATCAACCTTACTCATCCACCAGAACGCGTCGGGTCAGAAACGGGAGGGGAAAGCTCTTCCGCCAAAAGAATTAAAGAAATCCTATGAACCCAGCCAGGAAAAACTTGGGCCAAAAAAAGAGACCTTCCCCAAATCGAAACATGAAATAGAAGGTCAGAAAGCGGCGATGCTAGGGAATGCTAGCCAGACAGGGAAAGTTGAAGGAGTCGAAGACAAAAAAAAACTTTCTTCTGAGTAAAAAGGAATTAACAGGGGGGGGATCTTTCTTTCCATATCAAAGGGAAGGGGCAAAGTCGAAGATGGGTGGCTGGGTGGGAGGGAGATGCGGCTCTATCAGAGAGGATTCGACCAGTCGCTTTATCCTGGAAGGAACGTTAGAGGAGAAACGGGAGGAGAGGGCTCTGTATACCCTCGGAAATCCTGAGGGAAGGGGGGGTTCTTCCTGGGGAGGGGGAATCTTAGGGGAAAGATCCTATTAATCCCCATCAGAGGGGTCAACTTCAGGTCTATCATCACTTTCTGGGAGGACCGAGGCGGGGATAGACAGTAACAGATGGGGTTCTTTTGAAGTGTGAAAAAAGTATTCCTAGGGGAGTGGAATAGGAGGGTCCTGCATAAAGAGAGTGAAAAGGTTCTCAGAGAAATCTCTTTGGGGGAGTAGAAGGTTTTAGTTAACATGGCCGGGGAAAGGGGGAAAGGGATTTCTGAAGAAAGACACTAATTGAAGGAAAAAAAAAGGTCTTAAAGCTAGCCTCTGCAAAGGCAGGGGGGAATGAGGCAAAAACTCTTTCCTAAAGGGAAGTCCCGGGGTTACTACCCCCCTTCTAAGGCCAAAAAAAAATTCCCCAGCACCATTGAAAAAGGGGCACCTGGGAGGGGGTGTGCGCCGAAAGGGGGACGTGTCCTCAGAGGGGAAACCTCCGGATAACAGCTTCCAAAGCGAACATAACGCCGGAAGAGGGTGGAATAAGAATTGAGGGAGGGAGGGACGTTCTATCTGAAGAAAGCGGGCAAAGTCTTCTAACGATGTTTAAAAAAAAAGGAAGGTGGAGACCTCATTCAGAGAGTTTCAGATTGACTTCCATTTTGAGCTTCTTTCCAACAGGGAGAAATAGAAAACAGTATTCCTTTAAATCTGAGTTCCTCGGGTAAAAATTCTGGTTTTAGGGGGGATTCTTCTGGAGGTGAAATATCTTCCCGAAGGAGGAGCTCCCTGAAGGGAAAAGAAAGATTTCTCCAGATTTGGCAGGGCTTCGTGCGCGGGGGCTTTCTTCGGATCCGGGACACTTTCCTGGGAATCATGCTGAAGACCGCACGGTCCATTTCTAGAGGTGAGGAGGAGCGATTCTTTCCTGTCAAAGGGTCAGGGGTACTGGAAAGAAGTAGGGTGGGCTAGTCTAAGGGATAAATCCTTAAGAAAAGACTCTTTTAAAACTCCAGACGGAGTCTTACAGGCAGTAGCAAGGGAACCGGGAAAAAAAGCTTAAAGGGCGCAATCCCCTACTCCGGAGAGGAAAAAAAAAAAGGCCCCTGCCTCGGGGAAGGGACTGCAAAAAGGGACGGGAGGGGCTACAACCTAGAAGGGGAAAGGGTTGGGGGGTCTTCCCAGTTCTCGGGCAAAAGGGTTTCCTGGGGGGGGCGGCGAAGGAATTCCGGGGTCCTGAAGAGTAGAAGACTCTAAAGGGCGGCCATTTTTAAAGGAGGGCCCTAGATGCGGCGTTCCCCTCGAAACTGGTTGGTCCGGAAGCAGTGGGCTCTCGGAACCTCAGGTCGTCGCGAAAACAGCCCAGAGGGGTCTCTTCAAAGAAGATCTCAGGAAGCTCTTTCTGCTGGAGCAAGGGTTGGTCCTCGGTTACCTGGGGGGGGACTTGGAAGAGGGGGAAAAGTCTCCTTTATCTTCCAAAAGGGAATACCCGATGGGAAACTTCTGAGTGAGTTTTCCAGGAAGCCTGAAGTACGCTCCGCCCTGGGAACTATTGGGGCAGAAAGGAACTATACCATTCTTTCAGGGGGAAAAAAGGTAGGGTTTCCTGGGGGACTATTTTGGGAACTCGAAGGTTATCCTCTGGGGGGACACGGGAGGGGACTGGATTGACTGAGGACAACAAGGGAGGTCCTTCAAGGGACCAGGGAAGGAACTTCCATTAAGTAGTAGATACGGGGAGAAGGAACTCTTTCTGAAGGACCCTGGAGGATAAATTCCGAAGGGAGTACGGTCCGAGAAAATCACAGGAGACCTTTGCTCTGGTCCAGGACAAGGGGTTTAGGATACATCTGAAGGAGTGGGTCTAGAATCGTCTTAGGAAGAATGTTGGGGCGCCTGTGCCTCCGGGGAAAAGAGCCTAAAACCCCAGGCTCTGAGAACTGGAGGAGGAGGCTCTTTGGGAAAGAGCCATGCAGAAAAAGGGGGGGTTCTTCTGGAGCAAAAGGTGAGGGGGGAAATTCTTCGGTCTACGTCCTGCAGGAGGGAACCCTATCCATTTTAACCGGGGGGCTTCGGGGGTTAGAAGAGAGACGTTAGAGATCGTCGCGAATATTCCTAGGGAAAACCCAAAAAGTTATCAAGGGGAAGGGAACGCCTTAAGATGGGAAAAAAAACGCGAAGTCAGAGGGAAAGACTTCGCCCTTCACTAGGAAACTACCAGGGGCTTTCTAAAGGGAATGTTGGGTTGAAGGGGCCCCCACGGGGGGAAAGAAAGTTTTCCCTCGGGGGGAGAAAATTTTAACAGAAGCATTAAAGCAAGAGAAGGGAGGAAGGCCATTTTAAGGGGAAGAATCCTCCTCCATACAAGGGGGGATATCAACCTGTCAGGCTCGCTCACAAAAAGAAAGAGTACTTGAGAAGGAAAGGGACCTCTTTTCCTTCAGGTCGTCATCAACTCCAGGGAAAGCACGCCAAGTGAGAAGAGAGAGTCTCGCGGGGAAAGAAGGGGAAAAAAAATACCGTTCTTCTGAGAGTTTCCCGCGGAGAGGGTCTTCCGAAAACGCGTCTGAAGGGACCAGGGGGCCTCCGCCGCACGCGGCAAAAACGTCTCCGAGTGAAAGTCTTGCCGCCCTAAGGTTTCTGCCTCAAAAAAAATCCAGGCGTAGAAAATGGAAAAAAGGACGTCCCCCGCTAGCCAAAAGAAGAATACCCTCTACAAAAACCCCATTGGAAAAAAAAGGCTATTCTTTGGCAATCCGTGGAGCAATCAAAGGAGTAGATCTAAAAAGGGAAGGAGAAGGAAAATAGAGAGATCGATTAACCGGGGGGTGAGTGCATCCCGTGAAAAAAACGATTGCAAAATAGCAGAATGTTCTGCAAATTTTTGCGGGGGGGGAGCGCTATCAGGGTGGGAAGGGGGTCCGGTATCCGGAAGGGATGTGTGGTTAATCGGTCTAGGAGACATTTCGGCAGAAAAGTAGGAACATCTTCGACTTAAGGCGGAGGAACTTTGACGTTTCACGTAGGGGGGGAAAAGGGGCCCTTCTATTAATCCCCATCAAGGGCATTTCTAGGAAAAAAAAAGGAGGAGTTCCGCTATCATCTCGGAGGAAAGCTTGCAGGAGGGGTTGGTCCGTGCCGCAGGTCCGGTTCTTCAGGGAGCACTTTAGAGGGGAAAGGAGGAGCACTTCTCTGGGGGGAAGGACATTTGAAAGCAAATGAGGGTTTGCAAAGAACTGAAAAAAGACGTTCCGTTCGAAAATGCACAGGGCCGATTCACCTATCACAAAGCAAAAACAGAAAAGGAGACCCTGGGGGGGGGGAGGAAAAAAAGGGGATCCCCAAAAAAACCTTTCAGCAAGGGAAAAAGGGGGTGCGCCTTCCATTACTTGCGAGGGGGAAGTAAGCCCGGAAATCAGTGAAAAAAGAAAAGGCCTTAAAAAATAAACCCGGCTCGCAGCAATCGTCTTAAGGTAGAATAGGTCTACGAGGGGAGAGGGGCGCGGGCGCCTCCCCTGAGGAAAGGTCTTTTCAGAAAAAGAGACGTATACCTCATTCCAGGTCAATTTAAAGTTTGACGCGGGGGGCTCCCTAAGAAAAATGCATGTGGAAGGGAGACTAGAAGGTTACTAGATTTAGGGTTCTTCTGGGAAAAAAAGGCTACGGGGGGGAAAAGAGGCCATCAATCCTCTCTCCAAAAGAACCCGATTAGAAAAGGGAATTTGAGAGGGGAAGTCTTCTTTCTCCTGGGGGGAAGTCTTGGGTTGGCAGGACCTTACTACAGCTGAGGTCCAGGTACATCCTTCCATGAGGGAAAAAGTCGAGAGGGAGGGATCGTTTTCAGAAGGGCTTAGAAGAAGGGGCCTAGTAGAAGGGGGACAGTTCTATCCAACTGTCGCCTCCATCATGCGGAAATAAGTTCCCGAAAGGGAGACTGTCTCCCTCTGATTTTCTCATGAGGGGGAAAAAATGGGGAGAAAGGAAAAACTTTACAGAAATCTCGAGAAGGTCACGGGAGAAAAATCTAAAGCGTAGAGAGAACTGAAAAGCCTTCAGAAGACGGGGGAAGGGAATCGAATTTCATTCCGGGAAGAAAAACGACTCTCGGGGGTCCGGGTCTGAACGTCTCTTGTCATAAGGTCCTGAGTTCAGAGTCTCTCAACAACCACAACTTATTGGAAGCTCTTGCAGGTACTCCCTTATTTGAAGGGGGACACTAGGACGAAAGGGGCTAAGGGGGGGGCGCTCCTTCACTTAGGGACTTCAGGAGAAGGGCTTATCTACAACCAGGGGTGGCCAGGCGGTTAAAAAAAGGGAAGACCCTTTCCGACTTCTGTGGTACCCTGGGAAAAAGGAAAATTTCTGAAGTTATTGAAGGGGGGAAAAGTACTCTATTAGGTGCCATTAGGTACGGGACTTGAGAGCCGAGGGAAGTCTTTACAAGGGGTGAGAAGGGATCTTCTACTCTTAGAGAAAAGATGCAACCCGGGGAGAAGGCCATTCCATAAGCTGTCAAAGGAGAACGGCTTTCGTCTTTAAAAGAGCTGCAAAGAAAGATCCGACGGGCCTCTCACTCCTAAAGGGGGAACCTACAGCAAAAAGAGACAATCTGGAATGCGGGGGGATGCTGAGGGGCTTTTCCGTCTAACGAAGGGGCTACCTACAGAGAACCGCTTCTCGAAAAAGGTCTTCCAGAAGATACCTGGCTAGGGAACATCCATAGCGGGTTGACGAAAAAAGGATCAACCGAGTCAACAGGGGAATGTTTTCATCTTTCCAGGGAAAGTCCTCAAAGGAAAGGTTTCTTACACGGAGGTAAAGGGTCTAAAAGCGGGGAGATATCGGAGGAAAAGAGGCTCTTATCTTACAACGTATGTAGAAGGGAGAGGAGGAGCGTTCTGAAAAAAACTAAAAGGGGACTGAAAACTTTCAGGAGCAAAAGACCATTTTCTTTCTTAAAGGACTGGGGGGGGGGGGTTTTTGGGAATTTGAAAAATCAGGGGGCACGATTTTTTTGCTACGTGAAAAAAGAAAAACACCAATCGAAAATCCCTTCCTGGGGAGGGGTAAGGGCCGGGGGAGCCCGAAACGGTCTGCTTGAGAAGAATCTTTCCGGGAGTCCGTCTCGCTCACCCTGCGGCGGGCCCAGGAAATTAAGACCTCGGGGGGGAGACATCTTCATAGGGGCACTCACCCGCAAAGGAGGGGGGCTACCTCCTCTCTCTGACCGCCAAAGTGATGACCTTTTGCAAAGGAAGGCTGGCTGAGGGAAACCACGTGCCCAAAACGAAGGATCAACCTTACCATAAAAAACGACAAAGAAGTATAGACTCGCAATTCTGCCACTGAAAAGAAAGACTCCGACCTCTTCCCCAAAGGAAGCAGCCCGAAAAAAAAACGTAAAAAAGAGGAGCCTCCGCCCAGGACTGAAGCACCATTTTGGAAGGAGAGAAATAGGGAACGGATGCAATCAAACCCGTAAAGAGCTCTCTCACCAACAACACCGGGAGATATAATTAACAGGGGGGGGGTGAGTTTCAATCCTTGAGGTTGCAAATAGAGAAGAAGGGGAAAAAGAGGTGGGGAAGCTTTCTATTCTTGCGGGAGCATTCTCTGGCCATGAGGAGGGCCGTCCTTTCTTTGGGGGGAGAAACGGGGGGGAGATAAATTGCGAGGGATGTAGGAGACTTTCATTGCAAGAGAATGCGTTCTGAATTTTCCGAAGTATTGAAGAAAGCCCTCGCAAGCGGAAAAAAAGGAAAAGGGAACACTTTCTTGTCTCTGGAAGGGAAAGGGATGTCAGGGGGAGGAAAAGGCCGGGCTTTTTTTTACAGTGAGGCCCTAGAGAAACTAGGTCGGCAGGGGAAAGCGGGCAGCTTTGTGCGTCCGAGGGTTAGGGGGTTTTGGGGGAACCAGTAAAAAAAGAGGGAAAAGGGCCCTTCTGGCGCGGGAGGGAGGGGGAAGAACCTTGCCGACGTAAAAAAAGCGCCAGGAGAGGTCCGAGTCACAAAAGCGTTGCACATGAGGGGCTGCCCGGGGGGGGGGAGAAACCCTGATCAAAAAAGAAGAACCCTTTACAAAAAGGTCGTTTGTTCGCCTAAGGAAAAGGCAAAGGGAAGATCCGGGCCAGCGGCCGAAGGCCCGGAAGGAAATCTTCTTCCTTTTGGGAGACTAGTGGGGGGAACGAGAAAACTATCTTCTCGTGGCGAAAAAAAGGGGAGGTCGAACCTTGGTTCAGAAGAACCCTTCCTTTATAAAGGGGGCATCAAAATAAAGGCCACAAAAAGATTTACGAACGGGGAAGAAAGAAGGTCCTTTAGAGGCCCATGCTCACAGTGCAAGCAAAGCCCTTCGGGGGGGAGGGTAGTCCGTCAAAGGTACAGCTCGAAGGGAACATCGGAGCCGCCGAAAGAAAGGAATGTGGGGGGGAGGTTCTGGAGGCTCTTTTACGAGGGGGAGTAGAGGCCTCGTGGTCTTGAACTTCAAAGATTTCAAAAGTCATGCAAACGAACTTGCTCAAGAGAATCTTCAGGGGCCTTCTAATTGGGGGAAAGCTTCCCTTGGATGAATCAGTAGCAGAGAGCCTATCATTTCGTTGTGGTGAGGGGAAATCCGAAGAGAACTTTCGGAAAGTTTCCAAAAACCCCCAGCCGGGGAGGGGACTCGTACTTTTCAACGACGTGCAAGAACCCAAAAGGGACCGCACAGCGAAGGGGGAGAGTCCTTTTCTTGCAGAGGGGAACGGAACACGGAGGGCCTTTTTGGCCCAAAAATAGGACTGAGAGGGGTGCATTTCGGGAGAGACTACCGACGTCAAGGGACCGCTCTTTAGAGCCACCTGAAAAGGCTCAGGGGAGTATTAGGGGAAGAGAGGGGAGGGCCTATCTCTTTAGCGGCCAGGGGGGAAAGATTGCTGTTCCGAGGGAAGGAAACTGTCTCTTCCCTGACCTTAAAAGAAGAATAGATGGGAAGGGGGAAAAAACCATTTAGCAAGGGGGGAACCGCCTGTACTCGAGACCCGGGGCAAAGAAACGTTCTATTTGGGACTATAAATGAGGGGGGAGACGAAAGGACGAGGTCGAACCGGGGGGGACCTTGGGGGGGGGGAATTACGAAAGGGGACGGGGGCGAGAGGGAAGTACAAAGAAAAAAAAAAAAAGTCTCCATGAGAGGGTCTCCTAAGGAAAAGAGCTTCAAGGAGGGGAAATTTCTCGCCAGTGAGCTCTTACTCGAGAATCCCTTTCCTGAAAGGTCCTCATCTGGGAGCATTCACTGGGGGGAAGGAAGAAGGGGCTCGCAAGGTTACAAGGGTAGGGGGGGAAGGGCCTCAATGGAAAGGCTTGGGCAAGGAGCTTTGCAGCTTTGGGAACATGGGGGGGACAAGACACCTACAAAGGGGGAAGGGAGAAACCAAAAGCCGAGAAGGAGGTTTACATATCATCAAGGTACTTCGGAAGAATTTTCCGGGGGGGGAGAGTGAAGGTGCCTTCTTTCCTCAATCGGAAAGGGGAGGACCCTATCAAGACCGCCGGGAGGCGGAGAGATTCGATATGGTAGAAACGAAGATTAAGGCCATTGAAGGCTAGTAGAATGGGGCTGAAAAAAAAACCTGAAGGTTTCCTAGGGCACAGTCTATTCTCGAAACTCCTTCGCACAGGGAAGGGCATTCTCACACCTAAAGTGGGTCCGGGTGGGGGGGGGGGAGGAAAACCCTTTTGCCAGAAAGAAGGGGGGGGAACCCGCTTTTTGGAAAAAAAAAGAAGATAACCGCTCATGGCGGGTCGAGGGGAAAGAAAATCTGTTACGTCAAAAAGAAAAAATGGCCGAACCCCTCCTCCAAGATTGGGAAAACCCTGCTCGCTAAAAAAGAGGAGCCCATCTGCCCTTGTAAGGGAGGCCGACCGATGACCTTCGGCATCTTCAGATGACAAAAAAGGGCCAGAGGGTCCTCGCGAGGAGGAGGAGGCCCTCCGGAAAAGGTGCGAAGAAAAGAAATTTCCCCTCGTGGTAAATGGGAAAGCTTCAGGATCTGGAAGGAACCGAAAAACGGGCCGACGTGCCTCTTCCTGGTAGGGGTCGAAACCGTCTCACTTTCTTTCCAAGCAAATGAATCAATTCCAAAAGGACGGCTACCTCTACTTGGGAAAAAGAAAAGGAACTTCCAACAAGGACGCCTGCATCCTATCCCAAAAAATCAAAGGGAAAAAGGCGGCGAGAAGGGGGGAATCCTTTGCTTCTAAAGAAAGGATTTAAAAGACAAAAAAGGAAGGATTCTATCTCAGAAGATTAGAAAAGAGAAGAAAGTTTGAGTGCAAGAAGGGGGGCCATAGCAGCACGTATTAAAAAAGAAAACCTGGACGAAATGTTGGAGTGGATCATATTCTGAGTTTACTTTTGAGAAAGAAGGGGAGGAGAAAATAGCGTATGCCTTCCTTTTGGGGGGAGGGAGGGAGGCTAACTTGCAGGGAAGGGGAGAAATTTCTCTATACAAGCTAACTGGGAAGAGGATGCCTGGTGGATGGTAGTAAAACGTTTCAAGTGAGGGGGGGGAAGGAAAGTCCTATTAAAATCCCCATCAGAAAGTCCAGGAGAAGCAGAAAAAGCTTTATGGAGGAATCAGCTCTCGCATTTCGGGTCTAACAGGTCTGTGAGTGTAAGGGGGTCCATGCCTCAGTTCACATATTCATAACTGGGAGGGTACTCCTATTCACTTTAAGAGTTGGAGAGAAGGGAGACGGAGAAAAAAAAAATTCAGGACAGGCGGGGGTCTTATTGAAAGGAAAGGCAGACATTAACCGGGTCCTATTCCCTGCGCGGGGGGAGGACTATCACCACCAAAAAAGGATTCTTGCTGAAAAGGGTGGTAACTGAAACCAGGGAACCAACCAACAAAAAGAAAATCAAGCAACTGGTCGTGGGCTCCTTCCTTTACTTGAGGGGCTCATGGAGCTCATCTCTTTTAATTCGAAAAAAAAAATTCCTCTCACCCGATACCGAAGAGGGTTCGGGGAAAAAGAGAATCCTATTTTTGCGGAAGAAATCAGCGGGGGGTCGGATTTTAGGAGAAAATGTATTTTCAAGAACATTACAGGGAAGGACCATCAACTATCGCTTGCCAACCCGGAAAGGGTTGACTAGAGAACGAACGAGCTAGGCATGGAAAGTCGCGAGGAACGGGAGGGGGGGGTATTTGTAGGGGGAGGAGCCCTGCGACTTAACATCGAAGGGGACTCCAAAAAAACCTACAGGGACATGTAGCAGGGGGCCTCGGGAAAAACTTTCGGAGCTGCAAAGGTTTCTTCTGGAGGGAGTGCAAATTGGAAGGGAACCTTCTTGATAACGAAAGAAAGTTCCTCTCTTCTGCGTAATGCAGTAAATTAGGATCATAGGGGCCCGCTTCGCCGATCAGGAAAAGCCGACGGGTGCAGGAAAAAACCGCTTATAAAAGGGTCACACAGGGGGAGCCACAGGAACCTGGGAAAAAACGGAGGGGCGCATCAATCCCTAAACTGGACTAAAAATGCTATTCACTGGTGAGGAAAGACCGTCTGCTTCGTAACACGGAAGGGGGGGTTAAATGTACCTTCTCTCAAAAGTCATGAAAAATCCGGGGCAGGGGGGGCGACTCGCTAGTAAAAGGGAAAACGTCTCTGGAACTCAATAAGGGAAAGCTATCTGCAGCGATCTCTCTCAAAAGAACCACGTTATTATTCTTCAAAGAGAGGGACTATCTCGGGGGGGGGGAGTGTACTATTTTAAACACGAAGGTAGTTAGGGAGGAAACTTACCTGCAAGGAGGAAAGTACCCAGAAGAAAGGATCTACACCAAGGGGGGACGCGTTGTTCCTCATAAGGAGACCAAAAAAACGAAAAGCTTTCCCGGGAAATAAAAAGTCGGGAGGAAGCAAATTCGAGCTACTTTTTCCAGGTGGGTGGCAGGGAAAGGAACAGGGCTTGACCAAGGAGGGTCGGAGCGCCCTTACGCTTAGGACCGGGGAAAGGGTCCGGGGGAAATCTAGAAGCACGAAAAGACTTTCCCATCCCTGAAAAGGAGAACGCAGATGGGCAGGAAGGGACTTCACTGAGGGGGGGAGAGCTAATCAAGAAAGACCGGTTACAGCGCAGGGACCGAAATTTTTCTAAGAAGTGTAAAGTTGAGTTGGGGAGGGGAGGAGAGGGAAGCGCCTTGCCTCCTACTAAAACCTACTTGCTCGAAAGGAAAATGACTTGCTCTTGAGAGGCGGGGGCAACGTTTAGGGGGGGAGAGGGAGAACATGCCTGAGGAATTCTTACTAGCGGAAAGGTGTCGGGGTTCAAGGACCTGCTGTACAAGCCTGCCTTTAATGCAGGGAAGCAGACACGGTCGGGGAGAAGATGAGAGGCGTTCTCCAAAACAATAGGCGGGATGAACCGGCCTCACTCCAGGGGGTCCTATTGTATCAGGGGGGAGGAACTGTCTTTCTTGTACGGATAGAAACTAGGGAAAAAAGGGGGGGAAGGTTCAAGGGGAACTGGCATTCTCCACAAAGAAAGGTTGAACAAGAAGGTTTCCTTTTTTTTTTTGGGGTACAAAAATGAAAAAGAAGGGCTCCCGAGGGGGGGTCGGTGACTCAGCTGCTGGCGAGAGTCAGCCCTTACTTCGGGGAAAGGGGAAGAAAAAAAAAAGAACAAAGGGTCCTCAAAAGGGGGAAGATCCGGCTCCTCACAAAGGCCTCACCAGCGGAAAGGGGGACGGAACATTCCTAACCTGAGGGGAGAAGCATGTAACCAAGGGGTCGCCGACATCCGCTCGCTGATAAAAAACAGCCAGGGGAGGAAACTCTTCCTTTTCCAAGAGAAAGGGGGGCTGGGGGGAAAAAAAGGACCTGTCCAGCGTGCAATAAGGAATGAGACACCGGACCATCCACCAACCTCGGACTGGCAGGAGAAAGAGGTCTCCTCTCACTTTCTAGAACGAAAGGAGTCCACACCAAGCAGAGGGGGGGGGGCAACTGCGACTGTGAAAATTCTCGCAAGAGGCAGCGGGGGGAGCAAAGACACCCCTCCCCATTTGAAAAAAATAATGCGGCGATGAGATAAACTGGAAAAAGGTTGAAAAACGGTTAGTCGATCTCTCTCAAAAAAAAATAGAGAGATAAGGAGGTTTGCATCCGTTCTGAAAATTGACTAAAATAAAATTGGGGGGCAGGGGGGTGGCGGGCTAGGCTGCAAGACGGTGGCAAAGAAACAGTCGCGTAGCCTTCAGGGTGGGGAAAACTGGAAGAAAGTGCTGGGGAAAAAAGTCTCGGAGAAAAGCGCTCTGCATTCGGAGTGTCTGATGATGTGAGGGGTCACTGGGACTCTTGGGAAGGGAATCCAATCGAAAGGGCGTGTCAATTTCTATCATAGAGGGGTGCCTTGTGGGGAAGGAGGGACATCTCTCTTCTGGAAAGAGCTTTGTGCGGGCTTTTTTACCTTCTTGGAGGAAGGGGGGACC
>Ga0179591_1311281_pt1 | contig 11933 bp, 14 predicted proteins | sample CZOMad2_1_08_16f_FD_182891 | JGI IMG/M metagenome (GOLD analysis project Ga0179591, IMG submission 182891) | Vadose zone soil fungal communities from Angelo Coast Range Reserve, California, USA - CZOMad2_1_08_16fungal (PacBio error correction) | ecosystem: Environmental > Terrestrial > Soil >...
GAAAAACTGTTGTGGAAACTTTCCAGAGATGGATACATGAACGGGAGAACGGTTTTAAAGCGAAACAGGGACAGGCAAAAGGGCTTGATCAAAACGAGGAATACAGAAACCACTGAGGCTTTTATCGGGAGAAGAAGCAGAAGAAGAATGGGAAGATACATCCGCTCCTGAAGTCGGGAGGGAAGCAGGCCCCTGGAACTGGGAAAATTGTTAACTAATATGAAGAGTGAACCTAGAAAGGAGAAGAGAGGGTATGAGCGCCATGTACGCTGGAAGTTTAATAACCCGGGCGAGGAAGAAGTCGCGGTTTCCGGAGGAGGGGATGGCCCAAAAAGTAGACTTTCGGAAATTGATGATGTCGGGCCTAATAAAGAGAGAGAAAGATGCGGGGGGTAAATGTTACAAGAAAGTAAGGGGAGCCCTTTTACAAGTCTTGGGGTGAGGGGGGGGCTGCATGAATCTGACTTTGTTGTTATCCAGCTGGGGAAAAAAATGATAAAAACAATTTATGAGGGGGAGGTATTTAGAGTACGCTCTGCCAGCTTCAAAAGTGACCGAAAACCAAAGGTGTTAAAAGGTTCAAAAGTTCACCCAAGAAAAACCGTACGGCAATTTGAGGCGTGTTCTGAGGGTTCTTTATCTCCAAAAGTATTAGGGGGAGGAAAAAGAGATACCGTTAAGCCTTACGGCCCGAAACAAAAGGGAGGGGGGGTTCTGTTTACGACTTTGATGAAAAAAAGGGTTTCCTGGACTTCTGTGGAATCTTCCTAAGAGGGAGTGAGGAGAATAAAATTCTTATATTTTTGTGCCAAAGCGGTAAACACATTCGAAGAGTTTTTCTATAATAATTCCAACCACATCCACCTCGGCTCCTTGGTCGACGCAAATGGGGAAGATAAGATGTCTTTGGAAACATTCATAAAAAGGGACCTAATGGATGCTTGCTGCCAAAGGAACAAAGCAGGGATCGTCCACGCTCTCCACGTCAAGGGGGGTTGCCAAAAAGCAACAGATCATTCGGTGCATGATAAAGAGAGAAGAAATGGAAAGCAACGATCGCTTGTAAGGTGCAAAGGAGGGGCATAGATTCGTAAACAATAGAGGCCATTACAGAAAAAAAAAAAAAAAAACGCATTATCGTCTGAAAGGGGCAAAGTTCGGAGAGGGGGGAGATCCCACCCGTTTTTGCGAGGGGGAACATATTTGGGGGAGAAGTCCGTCAGCGTCCAATGGTCTGTTCCATTTCGGCCGGGGATGAACAGAAGTCGGAGGGAAAGGGAACCAAGTCGGGGGGTCATCAGTCTGACCCGACGGTCTTCGGAAGAGAGAGTTAATGTAAAGGGTCCAAGGAAGAATGCTTGATGATATGAGAATCCGGGGAAGGAAAGAAATCTTGCTGCCAACATCACAGAACGTCGGACCCATCCCGTTTAACATTGGAAACGGAAGAGGGAAGTGATAAAGGACGCCATAGGAAAGAGGCTGTATAAAATGGCACGTAGGTAGTCAGACGGGCCACGGGGATTGTAGGGAGATCAGCGTTGCCCCACAGGTTGCTCCACCGTCAGCGGGAGCAAACTCAAATTTCAGACAGGGACTTATCATCCCAATTGGGGCCGGGACCGGGAGGGAAAAAAGGACAACCAACCTTTTGTGGGGTAAAAAAGCAAGTGAGGTCGGAGGGTGAACCATGATGTGAAGGGGGCTATTCGTCCTCTGGGGGGAGTACTTTGCGAGTTCGGCAAGGAAACCGATAGAAGCTTCCTCACCCAGAACAGTCCATAATTTTCTGAGGAATGGGGCGATGGGGCCAAGAAGTCCTTTCTGCCATAGGGGTCTCCTGGGATCGAGGATGTGAAGTGCAGAGAGAAGGAGAAACTGGTCACAGGAGGAACGGAAGTACAAGATCTGTCATTTTTGTTTGGAGAGAGAAGGGGGCGTAGCGAGTGGACGAGAGACTTTCTCCCGGGGTTGAGAGGAAGTCAATAGATGAGCGGGAGTTAGACAAGACTACTAAATACCAATTAAAAATAAGGGGTTTGGGGGAAAAAAATTCGCGGGTCAATCGAGAAGAAAAAGAGGGGGATGATCTCCGAATACACCGTGGCGCCATGCAGGGAGCACCAGATTGGGACGGGTGTAAGAGAAAACACCGTGATCTTCAATTCCATTCTTACGAGATCTTTGAAAGGGTTGAGCTTGGAAATGTGATTTAACGCGAAGGGGACTAGCTTGCGTCACCAGGGGAAGGAACCAGCCATTCCTCACAACAGAGAGGAGGAAAGGGAAAGGGGAGAGCAGGACGATGATGGATTGCTCTTCCTTCACTCAATAAAAATCACAAAGGGTCACACGCTTTAGTACCAAAAAGCGTACCCGAGCGTACGATACGGGCTCTCGGAGGAAAGGTTTTGTCGGAATATCCATCGACGATGTGGCCGACCTCGATTTAAGCATTGGACTAAGGGTACTCTTATATGAAAAATAAAGAGAAGGAAGAGAGTTGGAACCATCATTTGGGGATTGGTAGTGAGGGAAGGTTTGTAAGGAAGAAACTCAGCTGGAGACAACATCTAAAGCGGAGACGCCCGATTTTAAGTATAAAAAGACTCTCATTTAGAAAAGGACATATCTTGAAGGAAGTTATTAGGAAAGCTTAACGGGGGGGAATTCGCGAGCTCACACACTGCGCAAGGTCCAGGGAATGGGACGAGAGCCATGCCAGATACCTTGCCTAAAGTGAGAGAGGGGGGAAAATCGGGGGCTCGCAACCTTTGGAACCTGCTACGCGGAGGGCGGGTGAAACGAACTAGAATAAGGGTAGCGTTTTACGGTTGGCGGGCCATGGGAGAAGAACGGGGGGAACACAAGTCTTAGTGTGACCAGAAAGGGATGATTTTTTTCGAAAAAGAGGCCAGACGCCTTGGGGTTAGCTTTTAAGCCAGTAGGGGCGCCAAACGGAAAAAGGAAGTATGATGAAATAGTTGCTGTCTAGGGGGTTGGATCCGCTCCACGGTTGGGAAAAGGGTGGGAGTTTAAGAGGGTACGCACTCGGGATTTACCATGGGGGGGGACCCGGGAAGCTGTTGTTTGTCACCGAGTGGGTGAAACATGCTGCAGTTACGGGGAGACGTTGCCTTAAAGGAGCATCAAAATCTGCTGGAAGAGGGGGGGACCATGTTTACAATGTCAGGGCTTACGTTTAGTGGGGGGAAGTTTACGTGGTGGATGAGAAGGGCGAGGAAAAGCCGGAAGGAGGTCAGGAAAAAGTTCGGAAGGATTCAATCTCTCTGACGAGAGAGGCGAAACGTTGGGGTAGGCTTCCATGGGAAGGGGAAAGGCCAGCCGAAAAGAAGTAGGGTTCTTATCCACGGGTTGCCCCTTTCGGCGAAAGAGAAGGGAGCAAAGAAAATGACTGGGGACAGACAAAACCCTGGCCGAGAAACCGAGGGAAGGGAATAGACTGGTATCGGCATTAATCGGGAAGCTATTATGATCGGTGAGGTCACACCTGGAACTTCGAAACAAGAGAAGGTAACCCTTCAAGGCCAGTGAATATCGTTATGGAGGAGGGGGGCCATCTTGATTACTTACAAGACCGCTGGAGCGAGCGGTAAGAGGAGGGGATGGAAACAACTGGCGGAAGGGGTCTTACTTTTACAGAGTTGTCTTTAGAGGAAACTCAATAAAGACGAGATCATAGGGGTAGAAGGGGGAATCCGTAATGCCATGGGCGCGAACAACCGGGCTGTATGGGGGGGTGGTTTGGAGGGGGTCAGAACTGCTTGGGACGGAAGGGGGGGGGCTCTTTTGCCTATTCATTTCAAAATTTTGTGAGGAGGACCTTTTACCTCGTCGTCTACTTGCCGAAAAGAAATGACATTTTATTAATAGGGCACAATTAAACTAAAGGACAAGTTGCTTAAAGCGGAGGGCTGATCGAATCTCACAAAGGGGGAGGAAGGAGAGCCTTGAAAGACCCAGACCCCTCTTCAGCACATTATTTTTGAAGAGGGGAAGAAAGTTAGGTCTTTCGAAAGGGGGGGGGACTCTGAAAGCCAGCTCTCCTACATAACTTCTTCAAGGACTGTGGGAGGGATCTTATGGGAAGAAAATTTTGAGATCCCTTAATTAGATAAGCCCCACAAAGCACAATCCGGGGGTGCAGAATGCTTAAAATCCTGGCTGGAAATTCAAACACCATATTCAAGGGGGAGTTAGGTCGGGTTACATCAGCCATAATCGTCCTCTCACTTTCGAGGGGGGGGGTTCCCGCCGTGAGATTCAGGACCGTTCAAAGTAAAGAGAGAAAAAGAAAGACCCAAGAAATCATTATTCCGGGGTGGTCACGGGGCGTTCATACAGTCGTCAAAAAGCGCAGTTTAAGGAAAATTATGAACGGTGGGTTTGTGTTGGTTGGGGTGGGGATCCGGGGTCTTCATGAGTAAAAAGTTATGAAGGAGGGGGAGTTGGGAGACCTCTCTGGGGGTGAGTTTCTGGGAAACCGCATTTGAGCCAGTGAAGGGGAACCTTTCTCGAGGAAGGGACAGCTATGGAAACGTCATATGATAGCAAGAAGGAGGGGGGGAGGTCCAAACGTATCAGTGGGATTCTTACAGCAAAAAAAAAAGAAGGGAGCCGAAGGGGAGAAAAGGGGGAATTTGACTTGGAGACATTCTTGAAGAAGGTGCGTGCGCTTTAGGAAACCCCGAGGCAAAGAACTAAACTTACCACATCAAACTGGGGACAAGGGGGGAAGAGGGGGGGCCATCATATAGGGGATAGAAAGTCACGGCCGGTTCTGAATTACTGGTACAGTCAGGCATAAAGGGGGGGAACCACGCAGCTTCGTACAAAGAGGAAAAAATAGGAGTCGGGATTCCTGGTGCACAAGTTGCGGGAGGACAAACTCGTTTGATCGACTCGCAAAAAGGTAGAAAATCCATCACAAGGCAGTGGTTCCGGTGGTCGCCATGGACCTTTCTTTAACAAAGGGAGACAAGTCTGACAACCCAGTCAGTGGAAAAGAAGATGGGGGAGGACCCAGATAGGCTTAAAAGCTACGGGAAGGACGGGTCTATTTCCGTGGGCAAATATGTAAAAATAGATGCCCGAGGTGAAAACCTGTCCAAATTTTGCGGGAAATGAGGGGACAGCAAAAGGGCGGACATAGGTCATCAACTCTCAGGGGGAAATCTCTCGGTGAAGTGTCGTTGCAGCGGGCTAAGGACGCTCACCCACATTGATTTAAGAGGGGGGGGACTTCACGACTAAGTTATTCTGAGAGAGGAATCGGGAAGAATAAGAGCGGGTAGGTCCCCTTTGGAGAGGCGAAGAGACGCTCAGGGATTTTAGAAATAAAAAAAAGAGGAATACCAAATAAGGGGGGGGTTTCCAACTTCTTTAAAATCGGCTGGCAGAATGAAAGAAGTCGCCAAGAGTAGTCAGGCGAAGGTAAGAGAAACAAGCAAGGTGAAGTTTAATCTAAAGAGAGATGCATGGTCGTAAAAGGGGGAACAGGGGGGGATCTCCGTGGAAAGAAGATTGGAACAGGGGGAAATACTCTCAGCGATTGACTGAATTACAGTCCAGGGCAGCACACCCCAAAAAAGAAAAAAAAACAACCAAAACGGGGTCAAAACCCCCGCGGAAAGAGAGAGAGATCAACAAAAAAACTTATGTGAGGGGGGGGACAGAGTATTAATCAAGGTCTTTCTGACGGGGGGGACCTTTTCGAACGGGGCGAGGGAAAAAATTTCCGGGGTTTATACCAATCATGGAGGATTACTACTGGACATCAAAAAAGCGTCTGTTTGTGAGGACTGACAAAAAGGAATAGAAAGAGGCGTGTGGAGCTTCTGTGAAGAATGGAAAGGGGAGCATTAAAGAGATCATCGCGGAAGGAAGAATAAGTAAAAAACATTAGTAGGAGGTTAGTAGTTGGTAAGGGGGGGGGACTAAAAAGAAGGGGCGCAAGATGTTGGAAAAAACCAGAAACGCAGGAGACGACCCCTCTTCTTGATGACCTCTAGAGATCCCGCGAGTACTATTAGGAAAAAAAAATTACCTTATCTTGAGGAACTTAAAACCTGATTCACAGACCCAAGGAAACGTGGGAACGAGGAGGGAATATCGCTGCGCCTCAGGCAGGGAAAAGAAGGGCAGAAAGCGGACAGAACGACTTGGAGGCTCTAAATGGCGGCGCAAACTTATGAATTCTTCATGGATCGGCCGAGGAGGGACTTTTGGAAAAAAAAGCCGGGGACACTTGTCTTCGTTGAGGGGACAAATAGGAGAGACTTGGTACTAATCTGGGTTTCCCCCTCAGAATAAGTGAGGTGGGGACGTAAAACCAACCAGGCACAGAAAAGTTGGGGGGGGAGCGGTGGGACGGGGTTCCGCAAAACATGGTGCTTGGGAAGGTGTAGCAGTTCGAGTTGAACGTGATCAAATTTGGAATTAATCGACCACCTGATAACTTGGGGACCGGACCAGGGCGGATTAGTTCCTTTTATGAAGGGCACGTCAAGGGGGAGAATACGCCAGTGTACCACTAGCAGAGGAGGGAGAGGGGAAAAGAAAGTGTGGTACGGGGGGAGGCTTTGGCCGAGGGGTCTAAAGAAGTCAATGAATCGCAACACCATATCATTAAAAGCAGTGCAGTTCATAGGAGGGAAGTCGCGACGGAAGGGTCTACCGTATTTTTGAGAGACAGCATGCAAGGAGCGGTTTGGAAGAAGAATAGGGAGGTTAAGTAATTGCAACACAGGGGGGGGGGTTGTCCAGAGCGGTCTCAGAATGGTTCGTAAGCCTTAATTATGAAGGAGTCGGCAGCAAAACTGGGAAAAAGACGGCCGGGGCCGAAGAAAATGTGCTCTTCTCTCGCTCAGGGTCAACCTATCGGATGAAGCAGAAGCTGGAACTGCGAATTGTGATGACCACCAAAGATCGTGTAGGCGAAGGGAAATGTAGCGCCGGAGCTGGGGGGACCCGGGGAGAATTACGCGATTGGGAAGTGCGTCTGGGGGGGGGAACCCGAAGGTAACTCGCGAGAAGGGAGGGCGGTACTTTCTCATAAACCAAAAACGGGAGAGTCGGGTTAAGTTACATAAGTAGTTTACGAGGAGGGACTCACTTGGGGGGCCTAGGGGGGGGGGGCGGTGGGGGGGGGGGGGGATGCGATGAAGACTACTTTAAGCAAAATTGTGAAGCATGATTGTTGAATGGGGGGGGGGGGGACTTAAAGAGGAAAGGTGGGGGAAACGACGAGGACTCAAGGATTTCCAGCTTAATAAGGAGTTTGACTTGTCAAAGTAGACTAAAACCAATTGTCAGGAAAGGGGGGTTCTTAAGGGGAGGATTAACTTATCAGAAAAACCTTTAGAGGAAAAGAGAGGGGAGAGAAGGGGCAGACGCTATCAACCTCTTACAGCATCCGGAGGTGGGTTTGCTAGGGCATCACATGGATTTTTTCTGTCAAGTAAGCTGTTGACCGATGGGGGGAGAAAGCAAAGAGTCAAAATTTGTGACATCATCTGGAAACGCATTCTAACAAAGTGTTCTATCCAAGTAAGGGATCATAATCCCCAAAATGCCAAAGGCAAGTGGGGGTGACGAAGGTCGAGGACCAAGATGATGGTAAACGTCTCCGCTCTGGATGTCAAGTTCCTTGAAGGTCTAGAAAGTGCAGGGAACCATCCAGAAGAGCAACGCGAAAAAAGGAAGGCCTGTTTTTCGGAAGATTAGCGCAATCCGTTAGAAAAGTAGACAGGCAGAAATACACGAATAAGACGCGAGACCTGTCTTAAGGGGGGGGGGAAACTTCGTGAAGAGGAGGGACACAATATCGTACAGTCCAAGAGGGAGTGGACCTGGAGAGGAGATATGCGTCCAAGTCTTCCGGAGGGGGACTAGAACAAAGCTCTTTTTTTGTCTCCGGAGGTTTAAGAATGGAGGCGGATGAGGAGAAAAGAGAGGGACACGCTTCGTCGTGTAAGAAGAAACCTCTGAAGTCTTTAAAGGTCAAGGGATTCTAGAAGGGAAAGCTGAGAAAAAACCTAAGGTTCAACGCAAGAAGTTGAACTTTGGGGGAGGGGAATGATCTGATCCTGCGGTGTGCAGCGGACAATTTCGGAAAAAAAGGGCAAAACAACGTCATGAAAAACCAGCACCTTGCCCATGGGGAAGCTCAAGGCAGATACGGATGACTCGGTCACGGCATTCTTCTCGCTTTCACAGCAATAATTGATGTGGAAACAAAGAAATGCACTTTTGCGGGGGGAATTAGAGGGTGAAGTCGTAGTCAGAGGGAAACCGGGAGAAACCTCTGGGATAGATGGCACTCTACTTCCAGCAACATTGGTGAAAGGAAAAGGTGGCGTGAACCTGGCGCAATTGGGTTTTTTGTGCTCAGAAAAAAAGTAAGCAAACTTCTTGAGGATAACATCCATGCCATCTTGGGGGCGTTTTGAAAAAAGAAAGTCATGGAGAACGTAGACGGACGGTCGTGGAAGTACTAGTCCCGCAGGGAAAGAAAATTGCAGGAGAAATTCTATTTGCAAAGGAGCCTCCAGTTTCTATAGGCATCGCGAAAAAGCTGGGAGATCCTCTTGTCCAACGCTCAACTTAAACTAGTAACCCAAGTGGAAAGGGAATAAGGTTGAATCCAGTATAGGTCATTTGTTAATGAAGAAGGGGGAGTATATTGCATAACTAATCTATCAAGGGTAGAGAAGCGGTTCGAGGGGACGGGATACAGCGTCTCTTCTCAAAAATAACATGAAAAAAATAAGGGGGTGTGAAAAAGGAGACCTTCGCATGGAAACTCTTAGCACCGGGAAACATCGTATTGCAAGATGTCGAGGCCACATGAGGAAAGAGGGATATTCAGGGTAAGCGAACCCAAGGGGAAGCCGGCATGCAGTTCTGTACTCTCAGGGGAGGCATCCGTGGGATAAAAGGGGTGACGACGAAGAGGAAGTGAGGAAAAAGGACAGAGCACGATCAGGATCAAGCTCTAGGAGTCTCTCAAACAAAAGGATGGGGTAGAGGAAGATGAATACAGTTAACGGGCTGACTTGAAGTGCGCGTGACCTTGGGGAGTGCCGCGCCGAAAGAACCATGTCACGGAGCTGGACCCAAAGAGCAGGCAAATAGTAGTGGGGTAGGGGGTCTAAACTTCCATTTGGGGTCTATTTGGAGAAAAACGGAGAGGTAATAAGAAAGTGGAAGGAGAGGGCTTTATCATGAGAAAAATAATCCAAGAAATTCAGTAGGGGGGGTGGTAGGTTGGGTAAGGGGTTCTAACCCTAAATTGATCTTACAACTCAATATAACGCCGGACTACCGCTAAGTATTAGGTGTCTACCTCATCGACTGAAAAAACGTTCAAACAACATGATTCACATTCAGAAACTTTTTTTAAAAGGTCCTCCACCGAACAAAGGGGAACAGCGCGCGAATCCACTTACATTGGGGACTCGAAAAGCTGACTAAAGAGGAGGGTAGTGCTGTCTGGGGGCGAGCAGAGGAGAGGGACGGAGGAGATGATGTGGCCATCTTTGACACTCCGTACTTAGGGGGAAGGAGGTTCTCAAGAGAGGGGGAGCTAAGATGGGGAAAGCAATCTGATGTCTCCTAAACGTGCTTATTTTGGTCGGTAAAACGAGTAAACGGGTTAGCAGGGGGTTTCAAGCAGTGGGTACCTAACAAAAATCCGGGGGGGAGGTATGATAAGGGGAGGGAGAAGAACGGCTGAACGGAGGGGGAAATCAAAATCTCACGGTTCAAGTTTGGGGGGGAACTCTACCCGCATTGGTACCAGGGCAGACAGACGTGGTGCGACACACCGAAATTTATGCTACGGGAAAGGAAACATAAATGGGCCTTTACCGAATCAAGTTAGAGGGGCTGGCTCGATTTGACAGTGGTAGTTATGTTCGTTGCATAGGTTGGGCATTCCAATCGGAAAAGGAACTTTCATGAAAATTCACATCCATTGAAGTTCAGAAAGGGTAATCCTCTGAGAACTTCGTAGATGGTCGAGGAGGGTGGGGAAAATTTAAAGAATGAAGAGGTGGCGTTTCAATGCAATACACCGTTGGGAAAGGCGGGGGCTGGCTGCCTCATTGAAGGGAGGACGAATATCAAGGTTTTAAATCATACCGAGTAGGGGGTTATGCACGTTGTCCCGAGAAAGGTGACGGAATGATAGACTGAGACTACTTCGACGAAAAAACTGCGCATTTTGAAGAGGATTAAGGAGGGGCCGGAGGACGTGTCTTGCGCTGGATTACAGGCCTGGATACAGTTTGAATTCTTCGAGCTAGGGGGACATCCGGGAACAACAACCTCCCGGGGAGGGGCTGTGGCGGTTAGAGTGAGAAATGGATGGGCTTTACTCCAGCCAGAGAAAGGATGATAGAAAGAGGTTTAAAGAATTGTGTCCCAGCCATTTGGGGAATTTCTAGTTTGGGTCCCGAGGATGGGGGGGTGGGGGGGAGGCAATGACCTTCTGGATCTAAAGGATCTTGGGATATGACAGGAAATGTTATGTGATTACTGAGTCTAGAGGATGGGGGGCCAGAGAAGTGACCAGAAATAAAGATTTATTAGTAGGAAAAAAAGGGACCCTAACCAACTACCTGGCAGGTGGAAGATGCTTGGGGGGATTCGGAAAGGGGCGGGTCAAAAAAAAAAGGATGGAGAGGAAAAAAAGATATTCAACTACCTCAACCCTCGCTATCAAAAGGTTAAGGAAAATGGTTTAGTTGGGGGGAAGCTAGGGAACAATTTGAGGGTCTTTTGGTACGGGCCAGAGTAAGAGAGGGGACATCAAAATCGCACTGGTGAACTGATTTTAAAGATCCTCTACACTTAAAGGCAGCCAGTACCAAAAAAATCCGCTCTTCAGGGGGAGCGAATGGGACTCTTCCACTTGACTGGGGGGCTTAAACAGTAGAGACAACGCTTGATCATGGAGGATGGTCATAGGTGGCATAAAGACCATTTTCAAGAGAGCAACTTGAGCCGGTTGGTTTCCAGCCGCCGTTACGAAGGCGGCGCCGGGGGGCTTCAAATATCACGGGAGAGATTCCAGAAATAACGAGTAGGGGGTTCAGCGAGTAGTAAAAAGGAGATTTCCAGTTTTTTAAACCACTACATCGCTGGCTACCAGGAGGAACCATTTCTGCGAGAGGTTCTTCAAAAAGTTCTTGCGGGGAAAAACATGAGTTGTATATGTCAGGTGACCAAAAGTAGTTAGCACAGCGGAAACACCGGAGTTTATGAAAAAGAACAGCCGTTCATGTTGGAAGTCAACGACTTCGAAAGCAGTTCATTCTGCCAGGGCCCATTCGGGGAGAGGGTGAAGGGAACTTTATGCAATGTGTGGGGAGAAAGGGGGCTTTCCTGGGGGGGAAATCACTCTTCGAAAACCCGACTCAAAAGGAATCATACCAGACCCAGAACAACGTGGAACATTTTCTCCACGAGTTCGCATGTGGCCAGCGGAGGGGGCACAAAATTGATTTTCGTCGCACCAGCTAATGAGGTCTCGTTAACCGAGGTTGGATATTATCAGGTGGGCGGAGGGACTTCAACGGGAAAAACAGTTTCTCAACAAGTCTCTTTATCACCCTCTTACTTTAGACATCTTCTTGGTCAGGGGGGAGACAGGAACCTGGGGGGGAGTAAACACCGTCAAACACCCAAGGGTACGCGGGTTTCAGGGAAAACATAATCAAACGTAGGAGTCTGGAAGGGGGGATTTACCATCTGAGCTCATCTCAACCGGAAGCGATAAGGTCCAGAGTTCGGGCAAAGATGAAATCCCTACAAAGAGGCCATCATGGGGGGGTCTCCATTGCGTTGAACAGCGAAGAAAATTCATATTGTCAGGAGAGCCAAATTAATTACATACTTGAGTTCGGGTC
>Ga0179591_1371065_pt1 | contig 11933 bp, 6 predicted proteins | sample CZOMad2_1_08_16f_FD_182891 | JGI IMG/M metagenome (GOLD analysis project Ga0179591, IMG submission 182891) | Vadose zone soil fungal communities from Angelo Coast Range Reserve, California, USA - CZOMad2_1_08_16fungal (PacBio error correction) | ecosystem: Environmental > Terrestrial > Soil >...
ATATATAACTTCGGGCTGGGATTAGAACGGACGTGTGCCGCTTCCTGACAATCTGTGAAGGGGGGTTGTTCGGAGTGATGGGAAAAAGCAAAGGCCAGCTCTGCGAGGTCCTCACCTTGGGAAGCGAGGAGAGCGCCTGCAGTGAAGCTATATAGGGGAGTCTGATGAACATAAAAGAACAGTGACGACGGTCTTCCTCTCGGGAAGAAGAGAACGACGTTGCCCGACCGGATCTGCCTTGCTCGATAAGCCCGTAAGCAAGCAGGCGGGGAGGTGGAGCGTCAGACGTCGCTCTAAGGAGCCAGGAATGGAGTCCGATAGCGGCATCATCAGAAGATGATCTCTGAACAAAGAACTTAAAGCAAAAGCGAAACTAGAAGAAACGGGATGCCGGACACGTGGAGGCTGCAACAGGACAAAAGGGCACGTAATCGAACTAAAAAAAATTTGTGTAAAAAAATTAGGAACGTTTTAGAACGAAAAATCGACTGCACCAGACCGAGGATGGGGTCGACGCCGTCACAGAAAGGAGCGCAAAAGAACTGGGAAACGGGGGATGTGATTGTGGAGGCGCACAAGAAAGGATACCTTGTAGTTGGTACCCTCTGCCTCAACGTTTGAGAGATACCCTGGGAAACTACTGCGTTTTCGACTCCACGAAGAGCTGAGGCCAAGTAGAGGTCAAAGGCTCTGAAGAAAGCAAACGTCGTGCGCAGCCAGCGTCGTCTGAAGGAGGAGTGACCGAGATTCCAAGTTGATGCTCTGGGGGGAGCTCAAAAGTCTGATGCGTCTCTTACGATCAAGGCATCGGCATTATCGATGGGCGAAAGAAAAAACAAAGGCGGGAATTGCGAAGTTACGAAAGCGACCACTCATAGAAAGAACGTCTGTCGCGTAAAAAAAGAGCGAGCGGGACTTGATCAAGGGGCAGGGCCCATGGAGTCCAGGAATGCGCGTTCCGAGCCGCTAGGGCAGTTTCAAAGAATTCGCCCAAATAGACTATGTGATTCCCATAGCGAAGAGAGGGATCAGCGATTAATGGGAAAAAGATGACACTGAGGGAAAGAGAGAGAGGATCGAGTCGACAGTAGTGCCTTCGATCAGCTCGAGGAATGTCGAAGACCGAGAAACCCAAAAGCATACCGGAGGTGCCGGGATGTACCCTTGAGGGGGAGAATTCCGCCTACGATGAGGATCAAAGACAAAGTAGCCGTCGGGAAAGAAAAAGATCAAGAAGGAGAACTTGACTTGTCCGTACCGGGCGAGGAAAAAGGGGGACCTGGATCATGGCGACCTCCTGGGACCCATCGTCGATAAGAAACGCCCAATTCAAGGGAAAAGAAAGGGGAACAGCAAAGTTTAGTCTGTGAAGGATCGAGGGTTTCACTCTCAAGGAAACGCGAGGAAAGTGTCTTCCACATCGGCGAGTTGCTCACACTTAACGTCGGGGGGTGGCAAGCGCGGGGCAATCGTCGGCTTCGAACGGAAAAGAGAAAATAACCGAAAGAGGCATCCTCGAGCGTGTCGCGCACGTGCAGCAGCGAGCGTGTCACAGGAACGGATGCCTTGAGTCGACGCAGAGTCTGAGCCGCCCCGCGCGAGCCGTGGCAGTTTGGACAATGGAGGATGCGGCGGATCCAGACCAGTATTAGGTGCGTGGGGAGAACGCAGGTCAACATATTCCCCAAAAAGTAGGTGAGAGGGGTACTCGGCAGTTAGCGCGGGGAAAAAGGCTAGTCAGAGCCGGGGCCGCCGCCTTCTCCGTGCGGGGGACGGATACCGAGAGGAAAAAAGGGTCGATCGGGAGAAAGTCAATAGCCCTCCGTCTATCTGCAAGGACAGGCTTGAAGGGCGGGAACGAAGATCTTGGAAAGACGGCGCGGACAGGATCATCTAGGCAGGGGGGCTCTTCCTTAGGCAAGAAAAAATCATCTGTTGGAAAATCGCGATCTCTTAAAAAAAAAAGAGGAGTCGTAAAGAGATGGGGAAGTTCGACGAAAGCTGACGGAAAGAGTCCCGCAAGAGCAGGCGGGCAGGGAAAAGCTGAAGATAGAGCCCAGTGCCTGCTCGAGCCTTCAAAAAAAAAAGCAAGAATCAACAGAGGGGGAGGAATATTTGAGGATAGACCTTCCTCTGCAGGGGAACGCCGGAGAAGAGCTGGGGGAGGACCAGTGGGGGCCTGGAAGCGCTGGGAATTAGAGGAAGACGGCGCAAAGCTCACCTACTGACCTCTTCTAACAACAAAGAAAAGGGAAAGTCCGGGGACATCTTCAAAAACTAACACCCTTCACGGAAAGAGGACAATCCTCCAGAATTGCCGCCAAAGCGAGAAGTAGAAGGCGCGGGCAAAAGATCGCTGCAGGCGGTCAAGTACCACTACGAAAGGTCCAGCTCTCTCGGAAGCGCCGATGCACGTCATGACCTCCCGGAAAGAAGGGGTGATCTAGTTTGCACCCGGTAGAGAAGCAAGGGAAGGTGGGGGGGCAAGAAAAAAAGCCCGATTGGACCCGCGAATTTTTTCAAACACGACAGAAGAGAAAGACCTCATCGCCGGCATGGGGAGCAATCGAATGAAGGAAGTCAACGGGATTCAGACGTGGGGACGTCACTCAGGGGTGGAACAGCTACCAAGAGACGGGGGAATACGGCAGGGTCGTCATTCCATTTAGGCCGCAGGAAACGGGTGGGGAAGGCTTGAATCAAACCAGCCGAGAAAGGGGGGCTCTCTAACGTCTACGAGGGAGGAAAAGAGCGTAGAGAAGAAGACAAGAAGGAGTACAAAATTCAAGCGCATCCCAGTAGGAGGGAGGAGATCGCGGGGGCTCGCGGGCGCGGAGAAAAACAGACGAGCAGACGGCTCGTCAAAAACGATGTGAGACTCTGCTCTGGGAGGCTGGTCAAAGGTCGCTAATCAAGCTTCAAAGAACCTGAAAGAAAGAAGCTCGGAGCGTCAGGGGATCAGACTATGGGGGGGGGAACCTTAAACGCGCGGATGAAGCGTATAGCAAGGGGAAATCAAGGGTCAACGAAAGTTGAAGGCGATCTGTCCCTCGAGGGGGGATGTTCGTATACGCTACGGGGGTTCAGATTTGGTCAAAGAGTGAGGGCACAATCTAACTTTAGATTAAGACCTCAATCAGAAGGAAGTAATAGCTGGTCCTAGGGAGAGCATTAATTATAATCATTGAGATGAGGAACCCCACGCATAGCCAACGTCGGCACGAACCGTCACGAACAAGGGCAAACACGCTGGGGGGGGAAACGCGGCGATCAAGAATGTTCCGAGCAGGGGAAGAGACGACCGCAAGAGAGGGAGATGATCGCGCGCAGGATCAAAGAAGCAAAAGCGTCGCAACGAGTAAGGACGAACCGGTAAGGGAAAAGACGGAGCAAGGAGACTGCCATGCCGACTACCCGAAAAACGAAGGGGAGCCGTCCCAGTGTAAGGGCGATCCTGGGGCCTCATACAACGGACGCGAGAACACATCTGCTCTCAAAGTGCATTCGTGCCGTCGATGCTGGAGGGAACAAGACTAAGGGGAGACTACCCTAGCGAAAAAAGCTTCTAGTCGGGAGCCCCACTCCCGGTCAAGAATCGGGGGGAGAGGAGGTCTCGGGGGGGGGAGAGCGAGTTGGAAAACTAAGCGAGGAAATTGATGCGGTCGGGGGAAAGAATGAAAGGGGAACTTAGCCACTTATCTGCATCTACAAGACCTAAGGATGCGTCGATGACGTCGGACGATCAACAGATTCGTGAAACGTATGCGAAGGAATATCGAGTCGGGACCTAGTGGTCGTAAGGAGACACTGGATTGAGAAATACCCTGAAAGGGGCGTCTATATTTCTGCAGAAGACTCTACTATGCGCAGGACAGTGCGACATCAGGCGCATCAAAAGAAGGAGGGGGCAGGTGCTAAGGAGGGGAACCCGTACCATCACTCCGCACACGAAAGGGCATAGTTTACTGAAGATCAGAATGAAGAGGGGGGGGACCTCCCAAGTAAACACTACCTCAAAAATCGAGAGCAAAAAAAACAACAACTTATGATTAAAGGGATATGTAGAAAAATGGGAAATTCGGTTGTTACGAGGGCGGCCGAACTCGTCCGGAGAGAAGATACTCTCGTGGGGGGGTTTAGGATGGAACGGGGGATTCGGAGCTCACGACAGAGGAGAGGGATTGTCCTCACGTATTCCGCTTATCAGGCGCAGGGGGGCCGCCTGACGCGGCAGGGGTATTGACGATATATATTCTAATGCTCCAAATTATCAGTGGTACCTACGGGAAGGGCAGACTTTGGTACACAGGCGTTGCCTTCTCGCGAGGGAGCAGCGGGGAAGGGGGGGCTTGACGGTATAGGGGAGCATGAAAGGTGTCGACAGAAGCTCAGGATTCTAACGCATTCAGGAGAAGTGGGCTTCAGGGGAACCCAAGCCCCCCTCCACATAAAGCGAGACACCTGTCACCCGGGAGAAGAGGGGAAGTACGAAAGGAGGACAATCACGACGCGAAGAGAGAACAGACAGATTGGAGGAAAGAAAACATGTTGACAATTTTATCGACTAAAACACGGCACCAGACCAAGATGTTCAGGGGACTGAATAGGGGGGGGGGGAAGTCAAAACTGTGACACCGTGAAAACAACACCAAAAAAGGAATGGGTGGCAAATCGGGAACGTAATGCTCCCGATCCTGCTTGATGTTGTAGGCTGTCAAAAGGTCGCGCCGCGGTTCTCGGGAAAAATTGATGTTGATCGTATACCGGCCCTTCTCATCTTTGAAGGTGGGGTCCGATCTAACAAGCTTTATGTCGGAGGTCCCTGCTCGGAAAGCAAAAATGCACGAAAGTAAGGAGGACGGCAAGGGGGGACAGAAGTCTTGCAGTACTGGAGGGCAGGGGGGGGCGAGAAAAGATCTCATGCTTCTGACGTGAGGGAGGGGGGGCCATCTCCAAGGAATGCAAACTTCCGACAGAGGTGCTATTGGGGGCAGTTTAACCAAAAAAAAAAAAATCAGAAGAAACCCTGAACGCAAAAGGAGGATTATCTAACAGAAAGGAGGACGGTACTATAGGTCACCTGTGGGGGCCTAGGGGACTCACGGACCGCTGCCTGCGAGTTATTTAACTAAGGTACTGCAAAAATATTGTTGGGTCACAGCGGGCATCAATAGAGAAAAGTCGGCTTACGCGCATCGCTTCTTGAAAGCCAAGGAAAAGCACCTTGAAGTCTACGAGTCGAAAATCGGGGGGGGCCGCGAGTCAGGGTCGAAGACCGAAAAAACGGATGAAAGAGGGGGAAGCAGCGAGGCCAATTTGACGGGATGACCCGGAGGGAAATCTTTCCGAAATCTCGAACTCGTACCTCGGGACGAGCTCCATCAGACTCGGCGTTGGAAGGAGGTATACGGGAGGAACGAGGGAGGACGACTGCCCGGATAGTCACTAAACCGCATGGCCCAATCGACTAGCTTATTCAGAAGGAGGAAACAAGTTTCGTCGTCAGGACTCTTAACGATGCGTTCGAGAATGGAGGGAAGACCGCAGGGGAGGAGGATGGTACCCACGGAGTAGGTTTCTCACAGTCGGTTCCTCAGAGGACACAGGCGCAGATCCATCCTAGCTGGAAGGTCGGCATTGCACTCGCAGCAACCGACGAGAATCCGCGCCGTGGGTCGGAGAAGGGGCAGTCCCTAGAGTTTCGCCGAGGACGTGAAGTGAGGGGAGTAGGCAAAAGCGCCGGAGAACTCTCAATCAAGTGTTTGGGGAAGTGCATAGGGGGGGGGAAGGAGCTGATCGAGCTCCTTCTGGCCGGTTTTCAGTGAAGACGCGGGACCCGGAAGTCGGACCCGAGTATATAAGAGCGGGGTGCAACGGCGGATCGGACATTAAAACTTGGGGAACACGCGGAGACAAGTCGAAAAGGTGCCCTCCTCGAAAGAGCGGGTCTCCGTGCGGGGCGAGCTGCACGGCGTAAGTATCGGGACAATAACGACGACCAGTCGGCTGGCACGCCCTTGGAAAGAGACGAGCAGCACGGCAGAGTGGTCGCGAGAAAAACGGCGCAAGGGATCGGCGTCAATAGAGGGGAGAAAGGGGACTGCTAAGTCCGTTTAACCGGAAGCTCGGCTCGGCGAGATCTCTAACGGAGGAAAAAAAAAGAAAGAGAAAAGGGGAGGGACGACGACGAGCGATGCGTACCTCACGGACAAGTGACCCGAGATGATCAAACGCATACGTGCGGCAGGGACTCCGGGGCTCGGCTCATCGCTTTCAAAAGGAGCCGGGAGGTCGTAAGAAATTAAAGGGCCGAGCCCGCGCTTCCTTAAAGAGCAAGAAAGCGTGCACGGGAAGATCCAAAAAACGAGCTGTCGCGCCGGACCGCTCTGCCCGTTCGGGCAGGGAAATGAGGGGAAGGAGACCGTAACGTCCAAGATCACCTACGGAAGACTTCTACTCGGGGGAAAGGCGGAAGGGACAGGGACCAGGGGAAGACGGAGCCTGATCAGCAAAACCAACACGCAACAACCACCCTCTATGAGAAGGGGCAATCTGTCGCGGGATATCGCGGGCGTCTGCCCAATCACGAAAAGACGAGTCGCGAACGAGGGGCAGAGACCAAGGACGATCAAGGTGGAGCAAAAACGACGGGGGTCCCAGATAAGGGTCTAATGGGAAGACAGGAACAACTTTTTTGCCCAGCAAAAGAGAGGGGGACCCGAGAGTCCGAGCAAAAAGGAAACTGTAAGACAAGGCTCCTGCATGGGGTAGAATGCAGACCAGAGATAATCTTCTACCGCTCAAATGATTTCATCTCGAAAACGTGCAGTACCTCAGGCGCTCGGGCGGGACTCTAGGAAGAAAGGCAAGCTGAAGACAGTGACTCTTCAGAAGAACTCTTCAGAAAAGTCCGACTACGTCGAAGCTACGATTCGGGGGAACAAATATCGTCTTCTACCGAAGGAATAAATCCCTTCAATATACGGGTCATCCATTATAGGAATCAAGGGTGCTACGAGGGGTATCAAGTCGTTCGCCTCTCGAATAGGGGGTGAAAACGATGGAGAGAGAATAGATCTTAATCTGGGGAGAATGGCTCAAGGCTTAATCGCGGTAAAGAAAGACCTAATCTCCTTGGGAACTGTTTGGCAAGAGTGAATGCTAGGGAGTTGGGAGAAACTGGAGTGACTCGCGTAGAGACTCTCGATCAGGTATCAAGTGGTGCAACTCACTTTATGTCTATCTCAGGACGGACAAGAAGGTTCAGGCTCAACTAAACAGGCGAGACGACAGGTTCAGCTGAATTCGAATGCAATTATGAGAAAGGTTATTTGAAAAAGTGGGTACTCAAGTAGACCTGGCCGGGAGGCCTCGACCAGTAGTAATAGTAGAAGTTGACAAGCAAAGGGGTGAATTCTCACAACCTCATCCAAAGGAGAACTATCGGACTGCAATCAAAGCTAAAACGACTCCGAGAAAAAAAAAGGAATGTGATTTCAAAACAATGGGAACCACGGAACCTTCATCCATTTAGATTAGAAGAGGACAACTCACCCTAAGAACTCCCAGAGAAAGAGTCGTCAAGAGTAGTTAAATATACACTATCTCAGGAAAAAGATACTCAATGGTAATTCCCTTGGCCCAACTACATAAGAAAGAGAAAGGGCGACCGCAATTTGACGATCCGTGGGGATCTAAGTCACAGGGTAAGGGTGCATCCGAGCGAAAACACATCCGAGGAAAGGAGTAGGAAGGTGCTGGGTGACGTCGAGCAGGCCGCGACGAAAAAGTTGACTCAGAGCATCGTCGAAATTGCGGGAGCTAAGTAGAAGGAAAACCTGGCGACTACAGAAACGTGGGAAAAAGACAATTCCTCGGCGCTGCTCTTGATGGCGGAAAGCGAGTGCAACAAAAGAAAAGAGGATGAGGGATTCGACAGCCTGCCAGCGGAGCAGGGAAATAGGACAATCAATCCTGATGCCAGGGGGGATCGAACGTCCTTAACGTCAGAACCACCGTCGTGGACATGAGAGGCAAGAGAGAGAGGGGGAAAACTATAGAGGGAATCCAAGATTAAGGGGAGAAGACAATGAAGGGGGGGAACTCTATAAGGTACAGAACGGACCGAGATCCTATTAGGGGCAGTACGACAACTCAGGACACTGCCCTTCATCAAGGTGAGGAAAATAGAGCGCGTGCGGGCTAAAAAGGTTCACATCAGCCAAACTTGAAAGTCCGAAGGGGGAAGGAACTAAAGAACGTCAGGGGCGTCCGCCACAATAAAAGACTTCGAAAAAAAGAAAAACCCCGGGCTATCTCTAGGGAGTCTGGAAAAGAGAAAAAAGCGGGAGGGAATTTGGGTAAAACGGCGTTTGGGACCACTTTTAGAGAGACGGACCCTCTGCAGGGAAAAAAAGGTGTGTGCGCTTGGAGGACCGTTCGAGGAAACTGCCCGCGAGCAGAGCGTGACCACGGACGAGCGGCAGTTCGTGTCGCCGGCTGCAGCAAGGTCAAGCGGGATTCTGGAAAAAAGCTCTGGGGAGAAAAGACGACGGTCGGACTCAAACCTTGGATACCGGAAGAGAGAACGATAGTGCCTTGGATGGAAGTAAAAGGGAAGGGAAGGGGTGACAGACGGTTATAGGGGAAAGACTAAGAAAGAACGGTATTGGGAAAAGAGGAGCTCCGGGCTCCAGGGTTGAAGTGTCGACAAAGCATCATCTCTAGATGCGGGACCAAATCAAGCGTCGCCCATAAACGCCAGCATCTATAACCAAGACCGGGGTGGTAATTCAATCAGGTAATTCCTTACTAGGAGAAAAGCTCAGACACGGACATGTAGAAAACGAAAAAATCATTATCATCTCTGAGAGACGTCAGGAGGGTAGACAAGGGAATAGAGGACGGCGGGGATCAGATGTAACTCTTCGAGAAGCGGGGGGCCGTCTGATAAAAAAGAAAAAAAAGGACTCACTCATCTTTTCGCGTGATATCTTGGGTGTGTGAAAAGCGTTAATCAAATTAATAGTATTATCGAATGGGCTCTAATAGCGTGCGAACGTGCTGGGGCGAACGCGCTTCACCTAGGGGGGGTCTGAGAATATCGCTCTTCCGTTGGCCCGGATCGTAACCGGGAGGGGAATCGGGACAGCGGCACTGACATGGTGCCGAGGTGAACGATTTGCAGGAGTGAAAGATGAAAGAAACGCTTGTCCTGGAGTGGCCATGAAGGCTCCTTTGCTCGTACGTCGAGAACAGATACGGCCTGATCGGGGGACGAGTCCTCATAACGTTCGAAGATCGGAAACGGAACGTCACAAGGAGCGCGAACGCACAGTCTTCGAGTAGAACCCTCTCCCGAGCAGGGATTGATCACCTGGGAGTTGGGGCCGGCTCGAAACATTGGGACATCAGTCGCAAATAGTCACGAGGTGCCTCCGACCGCCAAAAAGGTCCAGTGAAGAGTCGGCTGCAAGGGTCGATTAATCGCTTCGGTTTGAAAGCAGGATGCGACTTGAAAGAGTCTCTACATGAAGAACTATAAGAACGTGCGGGGAAGTCTACGAAGGAGAGACACAGGAGGGAAAACTGGGTCCATTCCTCCTGGGAGAAAAACCGGCCTTCCTTTATTTAACCTTCGGGGCTGTCCGCGACTATCGTGTCAAATTAAAGAAACATCAAGAAGTTTGAGGAACTTGAAAGTGAAGGGCGTGCCACCGCTTTCTAGGGAAAAAAAAAGGGGAGGACGGGAACCCAGGTATCTCGGGACAGCTTGCCAGCGTCGAAAGGAAAGGCCAGATTGAATTGCCCAAGGAAGTCAGTACGAACTCACTCTGAAAAGTCGACGATGATCTCTCAGCGCAAGGGAAAATTAATTTAGCTTTCTCTGGAGTAGTTCTCAAGAAAAAAAAAAAAAAAAAAAAAAAAACGAACGTAAAGGAATAAGTCCAGGCTCTTGAGCCCAGACGAGCGTGGTGTCCTTGAGTCCTTCGACGTTGAGCTTAAAGACTGCCGATATCACCGTCCGGAGGTGAATTGATGCGTCGAAGGGAGAGGGAGGAGTTCGCCCAGTAGCCGGGGGCTAGAAAGGAAAGGTCGAAGCCGATCTCCGACGAGCTCCTCGCGGGGGTAGTTAGAGGGGGTATGTATCTGCAGCCTACCTTTGGAGGACGAGCTGGACCACTTAAATTATGGATGTAAGGGCCTACTTAAGGGGAAAGAGGACAACTTTACCACTCTGAGATTCTGCCAAGAACCGCCGCACGCAGAGGGTCTAAGGGGATAGAGTCGAGAGGGGGATAGGGCAAGAAGCGACGAAACCGAGAGGGAATGCTGCTGGAAAGAGAAAAGGGGGGGAGTTTAAAATCTTATCTATCAGAAGGAGATATGGGTCTCGAGTCCCAAGAAATTCTCTCAGGGAGAGATCGGGGTAGTCACGGAATGAAAACGCTTAGTTACTCCGTCAACTAGAGACGTCTCTCGAAAAAAAAAGATGTAGAAAGGGGGGGGGAAGAGGGCCTAGGGAGTACGATGATGAGAGGAACTCAAAGGAAAGATCAGTCAAGGGGGAGAAAGATGAAAAGAGACAGTGCTGGCCGGGGACGCTCAAAAATAGAGAGGGAAACGTTCTAATCAAGAAAAGGGCGTGCAGAAGGAAGGGAGGCAGCAGGGAGGGGGGGAGTTGAACTGTCTCCGAATCCAGGATCGACTTCCTCCCGCTGAGAGGGAAAATAAGAGAACGAGCAGTTCTCGCGACTTGTACTAGCAGTTGAGCGCGATGGAAGCTTCATCCGTGGAGGGAGAGAGTCCCCAGAAGAGCGTCTAATCCAGGGCACGATAAGGAATTACGAGTCGGGAACAAGACAACCTAAATACTGAGCATCATCCGGAACGAAAGCACGCCAACCACCTCTAAGGGGGGAGATTATTATCTCCTCGGGCTATAGGCGGAGAATCAGGAAAAAACTAACTACCACTCTCTGCAGAAAAAAAAGGGACAGGAGCCGAAGATATCTATTCTATGAAATAAAAAGGATCCGGTGAGATCGGTTGGCGTCGAAGAAGTCGATGAAAAGCGGGGGGGCTCCAGAACTGACGAAGGAGGACCAACTCATTTGTCGAAAAAGGGGGGGGGACGACGAGAAATTCTCGAAAGAATGCACCTATCAGTGACCGAAGAGTGAAGAGGGGCGACGCAAAAAAGGGGCGGCATTTCTCCGAAACGACAGAGGGGGAAAGGCGGGAATAATATGCCATGGCAGTTCCAATAAGTGGAAGAGCCATTACGGAAATCGAGGAAGACCGAGCCGATAAGAGTAAGAGACGGGAGGGGAGTATCGTCGGGAAGAGCAAGACCTAATTGTAAAATAACGGAACTTCGAGCGATGGAAGAAGGGGGGTCTCGGGGAGAAACTGGGAGAGGGGTAGATACGCGATCGTATCGACGGCTCTAACGATGTCTCGATCGAGATGTCGGGGAGGTCGCGGGACATGGCTGTCAGAAAAGAAGCGGAAAGAAGGGGGGGCCTAACTAAATGGGGTGAGTGAGGGGCCGAGTGAAAAAAAGAATAACCGGAAGGACTATTGGGACTTGATGGGTAACCTGAAACGCGCGGACGAGGTCTAGGCCACCACGAAGAGAGTAGGAAAAGCGAGAGGCGATGTGCTTACAAACGACAGGAGTGCTTTCGATGACGCTGTCCGCGCTTATTAACAATTCGGGGGGAACGGGTATCAATCGAAAGGGCAAGCGACGCTTAATAGACGGATATACAGGGGCAAGCAGTAATTGGTCACCAACCGCAAAGGAGGGAACTAGAAACATTGCCATAGAAAGAAGAGGGAACAGAGGGGCGATCAGTGTTCCCTATAAGGTGGACAAAGGAAGTCCCTCAATATCCGTATTAGAGACAAACAGGGAGAAGGCGACGCGT
>Ga0179591_1425402_pt1 | contig 11932 bp, 16 predicted proteins | sample CZOMad2_1_08_16f_FD_182891 | JGI IMG/M metagenome (GOLD analysis project Ga0179591, IMG submission 182891) | Vadose zone soil fungal communities from Angelo Coast Range Reserve, California, USA - CZOMad2_1_08_16fungal (PacBio error correction) | ecosystem: Environmental > Terrestrial > Soil >...
CACACACACCAAATAGACCATCGGAAAAGGACATCCCCGGATAGTCCAAGGCCCGACGCTTTCGGGCGCGCGATTCCTCTACCGCAGTCCATGGGCTGCGCGATAAGTCCGGCTCCCAATGGCAGGTTTATGTAAAATGCCCACCTCCATCCTTGATAGTACTTGACAGGCCTCCTAGGAAACTGGCCGATCGGGCGGTCCATAACCCTATCACGGTGCCCCAGAGTCCCTAGACGACGGGCCCTTTCGTGGAGAGTTCGAAACCGTGCGCGACGACTGCCAATGGACGAAAGTCACTGATTTCGTCTCGACAGCTTGCAATGCGCGCCAGGGCCCGTTCAGCGTGCCGGGTTGGGTTCCTCTCGCAAAGAAAGGAGCGACTAATGAAGATGCGACATGCCTCATCACCAGCAGATGTGCGCCGACGTCCAAGACGTTCGTCCATTCTCCTGCCGGCAAATCGGCCAGCGTCGGAGCGGAGAAGGGGATGTACGCTCTGACGACCCCTTCAACGTCGGTGAAAGAGCTCCGCCCACGCGCGTTTCACGGCGCGATTGAAGCAGCGAAGACCGCCACAATGTTTGTGTCCGATCAGATGAGGATCGTTGCGCGCCCGCACACAGAGACCATGCCAGCTCTTCCGGCCAAGACATGAACTGCCGAATGCTTGTGACTTGCTTGCTGTTCGCGGCAGTCTGCGGTTGCTTGCGATGTCGCGGCCGCTGCCGAAGCTGCTTTTTCCATTGGAACCACGCTGCGAACCTTCTGTTCTATCTTCGATAGTCATAAGCATATCACGCGATGGTCCCGCAGTCAACAAATTTGGCGCTTCTGGCGCCCTTTTGCGGGTTGATCGCGTCAACAATCGGCTCGACTGCAGATGGTCCGGCTTTGGCATCGGGATGTGACGCTCGAAAGGAGAGACCTTGTCCTTCGCAGCCGGTGATTTTCAGGGCAATCGCCGAGCTATGTGCCGCGGCTCGACTGAACCCCTTCAACCATAACGAGGTCCGCGCCGACTCTCGGACCTTCAAGCCGCGGTCAGGAAGTGAGCAAACGATCCGGCACAGGCTCCCCTCAGTAGGCGGGATAATCGGTGTATCCAGCCCGCGGTTCGTCGTAAGCCATAGAAGTGCTAACATCGTAGGGTTCATGCTGCAGGCGGCTACTCTATCCGATTGGGGGCGGTCGGATCTCTCGATTACATTGCTACTCGAACATATCAAGCTGGGCTATCTATCGCCATTTACGACGCTTTCTTCGCGGCCGTATCGGGGTTTGAAATCCGCCTGGGCGATTACTGGTCCGCCTGAAATCTTGCTCAGGCTCCTGCGCGCGCACACCGTCCCTTGCCTTCGGCAATCGTTTCATATTCCAAGCACCGCCCTTCACTCGCGCTCTAGAGATGCATGATAGGCCGAGCCGAAACCGTCGAGCCGTTGTTCGACATGGCGGAACAGGCGCGCGGATTGCTGTCGGAACCTGCGTTTAACGGCCCGCTCGGGCAGCAAGCCGCACCACCATCCTGATCTGCACCCCCCCCCCCCGCGCCAGCGTCTCGACGATTTCGCTGAGAAGGCGCGTCTGTTTCTCGATCGAACCGCCGTATGGTCGTGCGCTTGTGCTCTTTGGTCCTGAAGAAATTGCATCGATCAAATGGCCGTTGGCGCCATGACCTCGAACCGTTCGAAGCCCTCTCGTTTGTCCTTGTTGGCGGCGGCATGGTGATTGCGCGAGAATGTCACCGATCTCCACCGTTTCATCGCGCGGTGCGGCGACGTCTGAAGAAAGCCGTCCTTCGTAATCGACGACGAGCTCGGATCGGCCCCAGTAGCTCTATCGACGGACCGTGGCCGCGGCGATCCCGTGATCGAGATGTGAGTGGTACGGGCCGGGCTGTGCAAGCTGCGTGGACGGAGTATTGCGCCTTTATCGTTAAACAGCATCCGTGATGCGGTTTTCCAACCCTCACTTGCTCGTGTGCGGCTTAGCCCTGGCTCATGATAATAACCGGCGCCGACGCTGCGATCGCCGTCCGCTTCCGTAAATTGATCAGGCCCTCCCCTCTATCCGCACGCTGGTATAATATTCGAGCTGCAGGTCGCTGTGACGCCGGTCCCCGGCTGGGGCCCGCAACCTGTCTCATCGGCGCATGACGACGCGATTGCTTCAACTTATTGGGCCCGGATCCGCACTGTGTGAAGAGGCTTCGTTTGACGTGTGGGTCCACGCTGCTCGTCATTGGCTGGTCTGGGCACGATGTGTCTCCGTCTCCACCCTGCTGTCGGAGTCGGTCGGCCCGGCCACAAGCCCTCGGGGCAGGGCCGTCGGATCTTTCTTTTGTGGTCTCGCGGCCGCGGCTGCGGCGCGCTCTGTGGGTTCGTGTTGGCATGGTACCGTCTGTTACGCGACCCTCACTCTGCTCGCTGCGATCGCCGTCTTGCCGTTGATCGCACTACGCGCTGCGCCCGGAAAGTTGCCGTCGGCCAGGCTTGTTGGACCTTAGTCGCACTGGGAACATGGCTTGAAACTGACGATCTGTTAGGACCGGAGTTGGAGCAGAACCTCGGCGCGGCTACGCCCAGAAGCGTTGCCCATTACCAGGTCCTCACTCCAGGACCGGCATACTATCCAGCAGGCCGCCGACTACCGGCACGCCCCGACGCGCTCAGTCTGGCGGTCGGTGGTGCCTCGTACCCCTCACCGCGTCCGGCCCGCCTCCTCTATTCCCGCCCGCTTTTCGCGCCGTCAAATGACCTTTCGGCCATGATCCCCATGCGATGTCAAGGGTTGGTTCAACGGCTAGGCGGCTGCGGTGAGTATGTAGTGGCGAGGCCTCGCTTGGGTTGCGCCAGCCAGGGTGTTTGGCGGGGGTCGGCCGTTGAGTTTCGTGGCGAGCGTCCGGGCGGCCTGGTCGATGTTCGAAGTCGAACTGCCTTGGGGAATTACTACGGCGAGCAGGCCTTGTGCTTTTGCTTTGCTGCCACTGCCCTCTTGCCAGGGTGAATGCGGGTCGAAGAAGTAGACCGGGCGCCGGTGTCGACGGTGAATGTGACTTGTTGGGCCACTCGCTGCCCTGGGTCCCCAGGTCAGCGACCGCAGCAGTGGGTCGTTCATTCGCTGGGCCAGGCTCTGAAGCTTGTCGATGGTGTGGGTGCTGGTTCCGTTAGCCGTCGGGTAGGCGTCGCCGTAATGACGTAGCGATGCGCTCGTTCGACGACCAGGTTCACTATCGCCTAGGCTTTGCGGGCCCGATGAGAGTCACCCCTCCCCATGCCGGACGGCCCGGTGTTGGCTTCCGTCGTCCGCCTGTCGTGTCCGATATGTGCAGTCCACCGTCCACGGTTTTGTGCGGCTGTCCCGTTGCGCCGCGGGGCCTGCGACTGCGGCTTGCGGGCGGCCCGGCCGGAGCGCAGCGCGCCTGTTGTACTTTTCAACTCGCCGCGTGAGCGCGAGGATTTGCCCCCTCTCGCCGCACATACAGCTCCTGTTAGATCGTTTCGTGTGGAACAACCCGCAGCCCGTCCCTTTTCGTGAACATCGTGGGGCCATCCACCGTCGCGTGTCTGGCCGGTGGACCCAGCCGTCGCGAAGCTTCTCCAGCACCAGCGCCCGCAAGCCGGCTGGGTCCCACCCTTTTTTGCCCGGGCCCCGCCGATGCCGTTGCGGCGCCGCCCCTCTGCCCGCTCTCTGCGCCCGATCGGCCCGATACCCCCACAGGTAGGGCCGCCGACCCGCCCTCCTCAAGATCCACAGGAGCGGGTGTTTCTTGAACGGATGCCGGCCGATTGTTGTACAAAGTACCCAGCTCCCGCGACAAACCGTCGACAGCCGAGACCCCAGCCACGCCGGCCGATCTCCGAGATCGTCCTCCTCCCCTCCCTCCAGTTGACCCTCCAACACCGCTGGTTCCCGAACGTCAACAACACACCCTGCTTAGCCACCCACACCTCCGAATCCATTGCAACCAAAAAAAATTTCAGTTGCCCTGAACCCAGACACCGCCCAGGGGCGGCGACGGCGAGGCCGTGATCACTGTCGATGGGACACGCACCGGGCGTGTCTGTCCTTTAGCTTCGAACATTGTACGTCTATTGGTGTAGGAGTCGTTGGTTCTCCACAAGGGCAAGGGTCAACGTTTGTACCCTCCCGCTTCGGCGCTGTTCTCTCGAATCTGTCGTACCCGGGGCCTAGCGTGGGGATGACGCGTGACAGTGACGAAAGCCGGTGACAAAGCAGACGGGGTGTCTGGTGTGGGGCTGAACACACGCGGCGACGCGCGGACACAAAATCCATCGCGCAGTCAGCTGCACCAGGTTGTCACGACAATACCAATCCTACAACAACGGGGGGGACTCACACTGCCTCGAGGTCTGTCGTGCGTTGGTGGAGAGAAAGGGGAGTGGGGCACAGAACGGTCGCACGCGTGGGTCAGGGGAGCCGGCGGGCGGCGGACGACAACGCGCCGCCGGGCACGGGGGCGGACACACAAATTTTGTCGAGGGTAGTGTTGGGGTGCCACAGCTTCAGCAAAGGGGGTCGGGGAGGGGAACACTTTACGTCTCACTAAGAGGGTGTGCACGCGCCGCCTCGCGCAGATCGACAAGCAGTCGGCAAGGGGCTCGGTGATGCCCGCCTCGCGAACGACCGCGCGAGCTCTCCTGATTCCGACGGCTCCATCGCGCTGGACGTGCCCTCGCATCGGCGTCTCCGCCCGGGCGGGTCGTCAGAGATCTTCTCGGTCCCGAGTCCAGCGGCACGACTACGGTCGCGACTTTCACGCGAATCGCCACGCCCTCAGCGCCTCGTGGCATCGCCGCGTTTCATCGCGCTAGCACGCGCTCGACCCCGGCTACGCCCCGGGCGCTCGGTCGACACCGATTTCGCTGCTGGTGTCGCAAGCCCGACACCGGTGAGCAGCGTTTAGTCGCCGACATGCTTGGTCCGCCGCTCCGGCGCTCTCGACGTCATCGTGATCGACTCGTGTGGCGGCGCCGTGCCGCGGTGCCGAGAATCGAGGGCGAGATGGGCGAACAGCCACGTTGGGTCTGCATCCCGCTCAGGAGCAGGCCTGCGAAGTCACCGGCGTGCGCTGACCCACTCGAACACACCGCGATCTTCCATCAACTGCTCTCCGCGATAAGATTGGCGTGTGTTCGTTCGCCCCGATACCACTACCGGCGGCCGCGCGCTGAGTTCTATGCGTCGATCCGCCTCGATGTTCCTTCGGATCGAGACGCTGAATGATTCTACCGAAGCATTGTGCACCGCCCCGGGTCAAGGTCGTGAAGAACAAGGTTTCGGCCCCTTCAGAATGCCCGAAGTTTTTCGAACATCATGTCTGTGCAAGGGCATCTCGCGCGAGGCCTCGCTGATCGCCGTGGGCGTCGAGCAGAGCAATCATCCGCAAGTCCGGCGCCTGTAACACCCTACGAGGGAGGACCAGCTTGGCCAGGCAGGAGAACTCGCCGCAACTTCCTGCAGACCCCATCCGGAGGTCGCCCTCCCGAACCGAGAAAGCGGAATCCTGGAAGCTGCTTCCGTTCGGTCAGGTCCACGTTCTGTCCAGCCATCTGGTCCGGACCTTCCGCCCGTCGACGTTCCTGATCGGTCGTCCGGTGCCTGGACGCAGCCGCGGACGCACGGGGCGAGGGCTGGGACGCCCCTCCCCGCCGCATCTCAAGCTCCGGATCACCGCCTACGACACGGGGGACCCGACCACCACCGTCGCTATCCGTTTCCGGCCGACCCTCCGCGATCGAACGTCCGACCGATCGCCGAACGAGCGGGCCCCGCGAAATCTGCCTTCGGCCATCTCGCGGTCCGCCTCCGAACTCTGGCCGAGCTTGCGGGTGCCTCAGCAGCGGGTGCATCTGACGACGAGGCCTGCCACCCAGGCCCGGGCGCACGCCTGGTCGTCGATGTGCCGACCTCGCTTGTCTCGGTCAGCACTGCGGCGCGGCCTCGTCTCGATAGTGCCCCGCTGCTTGGGCCACCCGCAAGCTCGGCCGCGAGTGTCTGGTGCGACCGCGAGCTGGTCGCATGCGATTTCTCTGTCCCTCTCTGGTCGGATCGGTCGGCTCGCTCTGCGGAGTCGCTGGGGAACCCGGCCCTCGCGCGGTGGTGGTCGGGTCCCCCGTGTCCTTTGGCTGATCGGAGCGGCGCTTGCGGCGGGGCTCGGCTCCCATCCTCGCCCGTGCGTCCTCGCTGCGTCCAGGCACCGGACGACCGATCAGAAGTCGACGGCGCAGGTCCGGACCGCTGGCAGCATCGCTGGACTGACCGACACCGAGCTTCTCGAGGATCTGCTTCTCGATCTCGGCGGCGACATCCGATTGGTCTGTCAGGAGTTGCGCGAGTTCTCCTTGCCCTGGCCCACTGTCTCCTCGTAGGTGTACCATGCGCCGGACTTTCGGATGATGCTCTTCTCGACTCCACGCGTCCACGAGTCACCCTGCGCGAGATGCCCCTTGCCATACCTGTTGTCGACGCGGCCTGCTTTACCGGGGGCCGAAAAACCTTGTTCTTTCACGACCTTGACCCGGGTGCGGGGTTGCCCAATGCGTCTGTCGAATCCTTCAGCGTCTCGATCCGCCGGAGCATCGATGCGGATCGACGCATAAACTTGCACCGCGGGCCGCAGTTCGTGGTCTCGGTCGAACCGACTCACGCCAATCTTCTCGCGGAGCTGGTTATGAATAAGAAAAGATCTGGCGGTTGTGTTCGAGTTGTTCAGCGCGCCGTGATCTTCCGCTAGCGCCTTGCTCATGAGCCGCCTGCAGACCAACGTGGCTGTCGCCCATCTCGCCCTCGATCTCGGCCTGCGGCACGAGCGCCGCACCTGAGTCTGATCCGATGGCGTCGAGCGCGCCTGAGCGGACCAGCATGTCGGCTGATCTCCAACGCCTGCCTCACCGTTGGGGTCGGGCTGCGACACCAGCATCGAATGGTGTCGACCCCGAGCGCCCGGGCGTAGTCGGGGTCGAGCGCGTGCTCACTGTCGATGACGCGGCGATGCCACCGAGGCGCTGAGCGTTGGCGATCGCGTGAAGCGCGACCTTCTCTTGCCGCTGGACTCTGACCGAAGATCTCGACGACCCGCCCGCGCGGAAGACCCGCCTGATGGCCGAGTGCCACGTCCAGCGCTATTGTTCCCGTCGGTAACACGAGAGCTGCTGCGTCGGTCGTTCGCCGAGCTCATCACCTATTCCCTTGCGGCGAACTGCTTGTCGATCTGCGCGGGGGCAAGCCCCAGCGCCTTCCGCGGTGCGGGCGATGCTGGCCATCTGTGCCCACCCCTTGGTTCGCGGTCCCTTTCGTCGGCTGCGCTGCTGTGCGGAGGTCGTCTGGCCTGCTTTGTTCCCTCGTCGCACTTCACGCTATCACACGCTAGGCCCCCGGTCCGACATGATTCGAGCGAACAGCGCCGAGCGCTGTGGACAAACCTTTGACCCTGCCTGGGAAACCACGCTCCGTTCCACATAGCCGTACAGCTGTTTCGACGCAAGGACAGACACGGCTCGGCGTTCCCATCGACAGTTGATCACGGCCTCGCGTCGCCGCCCCTTGGCTGTTTTAGGGTTCATGCAACTTACTTGGTGGCACTGATTCTGGAGTCGTGGGTGGCTAATCCGTATTGTTGACGTTCGGGCACCGGCATGTTTTTAGGTCAACTGGCGGGCGGGGAGGACTATTTCGGAGTCGCCGGCGTGCTGGGGGTCTCGGTGTCGACGGTGTCGCGGGAGCTGGGTCGGTCAACTCGGCCCGGCATCCCTTTCAAGACCAGCTCCTGTTTATCTTTGCGGGGGCGGTCTCGCGGCCCTACCTGTGGGGTTATCGGTCCGATCGGGTCGCAAGAAGCGGGCTGAGGCGGCGCAACGGCATCGGCGGTTGAACCGGGAACTGGTGTGGGACACATCCGCTGCGGGCGCGGTGGCTGGCGAAGCTTCGCCGACGCTGGTCCCCCCGGCAGATCGCGCGTGTGTCCACATGTTCCCGAACCTGCCGGGCTGCGGGTGTCCCACGAAACGATCTACCAGGCGCGGTATGTGCAGGCTGCTGGGCAACCTGCGCGCGGGATTTACCGCCCGTCCGCGCTGCGCTCCGGTCGGGGCGCCCGCAATCCGCAGTCCGCGGGCCACCCGGCGACCCGGGCCAGCCGCAAACGTTGCTCGTTGACTGCACATCTCGACCCTCCCGGCGGAAGCCAACGCCGGGCCGTCCCCGGGACTGGGAGGGTGATTCCTCATCGGCGCCCGCAACCCTGGCGATCGTGACCTGGTCGAACGCGCGCCTCTGCCTACGTCAATGCTCGGCGCGCTTACCCGAGGCTACGACAGCGCCACACCATCGACAGCGCTCGTCCGCGATGGCCCAGCGCATGCCCGCCCACCTTCTGCGGTTCTCTGACTGGGACCAGGGCAGCGTGGGGGAGGGGAGTTTGGGGGGGGTCGATGAGATGGCCCCAACACGTCACCTTCACCTCGCCCCGGCTGTCCCGTCCTACTTTTGCTACCCGCATTTCACCTGGCAGCGGGGCAGCAAGAGAACACCAACGCCTGCTTTCGCCATTAATTCCACCAATGGTCAGTTCGAATTCCGCACCTATCGACCAGAAGCCGCCCTGGACGACATACGCCCCCGAACTCACGCCTCCCGCCAACCCTTGGCTGCGCACCCATCGATGCCCTGCCGACTACCTCTCACGCTCGCCGCCGAGCCGTTCACTCACCCCTTGACACGCCTGGGATCATGCCTAAATGTCATGATCGTCGGAAAGTGTGCTGCCTACGGGTCATGCGTGGACGGGACGCGGTCGGGGTACGCGGCCACCACGCGCCCGCCAGGACGCTGCTGCGCGTCGGTGGCCGGTCGTCAGCGCCTGCGGATGGTCTGGCCGTCCAGTCTGAGTGAGGACCTGGTCAGGGGCCTACGCTCTGGGCGTAGCCGGCGCGAAGGGTCTGCTCCACCGGTTCCCACAATCGTCAGTTTTCAACGCTCTGTCTCCCCAGCTGTGACTCAGTCCCCAACCGGGCCTCCCCGCCGGGGCGCAGCGCTGTGCGATCAACGGCACGACGGCGATCGCAGCGAGCAGCGTTAGGGGTCTCTTACGACGACCATGCACCACGAACCCCCCGAGCGCGCCCGCAGACGCGGCCGAAGTAAAGAGGGGGCCCCTCTCCGCTCCTTTTCTCCCGCCACCTTCCCGTCGCTTCTTTCCACACTCCACTGTCTCTTACCCCTCCTTCTGCTTCATTTTTTTCTTTCGATTTTTTATTAGGACAGTCTGAGAGACTCACTTCTACGCCACCCCTACCCTTTCCCCTCCCCTTTTTCCCCCCCGACCCCCACCTCCCTCTTCCTTGTTCTGTTCCCGTCCCCGTTTGTGTCCAAGAAATAGTTGGTGGTTTTTTTTTTTAACCATCGTATTATTAATTTTCTATGCCGAACCAAATTTAATAACATAAAAGCATCGAATACAAATAGCAATAAAACACTATTTAATAAATCTGAAAATTTTCTATTCCATACATTTTTTTTCTTTTCACACCCTCACTTCAACACGCATTTCACCCCCGTTTGTACTTTTGTTTTGTTACATGTTTTTCACACGTTTCTAACAACATTCCTTACTGTGTCCCTTCACTCCTTTTCCTTTTCACCCTTTTAGACTTGTCTAAAAATTTTTTTTAGCCCCCTCCCTATTCCTACAGTCGCCTTCCCCTAGGCTTTTTGGCCTGGCGACCGACTCCGCCACATGGTTTAGCCTTCTCCTCGTCCCTACCAGCCCATAGCCGACAGCGTGGACCCACACTTTCAAAGAAGCTCTTCGCACCCGTGCGGATCGCCAATTACGTTTGTTTGAAGTCATCGCGTCTTCATGCCCCGATTAGCAGGTTTCGGGCTCCAGCCCTGGGACGGCGTCCCCGAGCGACCTGCAGCTCGAATATTATACCCAGCGTGCGTCTAGAGGGGGCCTATAATTACGGAAGCGGACGGCGATCGCAGCGTCGGCCGCGTTATTATCATGTCCCCGGTCTCTACGCCGACTATCATGTGACGGGTTGTGAAACGCAATCACGGATGCGGTTCACGCTAATGGCGCATACTTCTTCACGCAGCTTGGCCGCGGCCGTACCCCTCACAGCTCGATCACGGATCGCGCCGGCCACGGCTTCCGTCTTCCGAGCTACTGGGCCGACCTAGCATCGGTCGTCGATACGAGACGGCTTTTCTTCAGACTCGCCCGCACCGCGCGCTGGAAACGTGGGATCGGTGACATCTCGCCGCAATACCATGCCGGCCGCCCACAATGCACAACGAGCGGCTTCGACGTTGTCGAGGTCATGCTGCCAACGGCCATTTGTCGATGCAATTTCTTCAGGACAATAGCAACAATCCGAGCGACCAAACGGCGGTTCGATCGAGCATCGACGCCCTCTCATCGAATTCGTCGAGACCTGGCGCGGGTCTGGGGCAGATCTGAATCGGGGTGCGGCTTGCGCCGAGCTGGATTTTTCACCTCATGGGCGACAGCAATCCGCGCGCTCCTGTTCCGCTATGTCGCCAACGGCTCGACGTTCGCCTGGCTATCGCATCTCATCGTGCCGCGAGTTAAGGGCGGTGAGACGATGCCGAGCGCGGGCCGGTTGCGGCGCAGGAGTTTAGCAAGATTTCCGGGACCAGTCATCGCCGCCTTCGGCTTCACCCCGATACGAGCCGAAGCAAGCGTGTAAATGGCGATGGCCAGCTTGATCGCTTTCGTCGCCACACCACTTCATCCGCGTCCTGACCTTCCCAACTGTCGCGCTCGTCCTGCCGCTGAACCCCTACGATCGTCGCACCTTCTATAGCTCTACGCACGCGGCTACACCGATTATCCCCGCCTACGAGGCTACATCCTGTTTCCGTATCCTTTGGCTCACTTCCGACCGCGGCTATGAAGGGTCGCGAGTCGGCAGTGACCTCGTATGTGTTGAATAGTGTTCCGTCGAGCCGCGCACATCGCTCGCTATTGCCCCTGAAATCACGTCCGGTACGAAGGCAAGTTCTTTCCCCTTCGAGCTGCCATCCCGATGCCAACCGCGACCATCTGCAGCTCGACGATGTTGACGCGATCACCCGCAAATGTCTGCCGAGCGCCAACTTTGATTTACTCGACGACATCGCGTGCTATGGGGGGTTGCTTTGACCTATCGATAGATGATACCGGAAGTTTTCGCATGTGGTTCGCATGGAAAAGGCACTTCGGCGCTGCCGCTACTCGAGCACCCGCAGACGCCGAGCAATGTCACAGCCTTCGGCAGTTTCAGTTTCTCTGGCCGCAGCTGCGCATGTTTGCTCTGTTGTGCGGGCGCACCGTTCCTCATCATGCTCGACACAAACATTTGCGGTCTCGCTGCCTTCAACAAACATCCGCGCGTTACTGCGTGTGATTCACCGACGTTGAATGGGTCCGTCAGCGCGTACATCCTTCTCCTTCGCCGCGCTGCTGATGCCGGCATGAGCAGTGGCCGACCGTCTTGTGACGTCGGCGCATGCTGTTGATCGGGCTGTCGATCTCATTTTCGCCTCTTCTCTTTGCGGCGCGCACCCAACCTCGTCACGCTGAACGGGGCGCGCGCATTTGCAAGCTGTCGGCGCCGCCTTCAGTTGACTTCGTCACTGGCTGTCGTCGCGCACGGTTTCGAATCCCACGCGGCCCGCGTCTCGATCTGGGCACGTGGATGGTATGGACCGCGCTCGGCCCGGTCCTCGCGGCCTCGTCACGTCCCTATCCATGGATGGCGGGGGGCATTTTAACATCAACCGGCCATTGGTCGCCGGACTGATCGCGCGCGCCATGACTTCGTCGCGGATCGCGCTACCCGGGAGCGTCGTCTTTGACTATCCTGCTCGTCCTTTTCGGCGCTGGTCTATTTGGTGTCGTGTG
>Ga0179591_1176414_pt1 | contig 11931 bp, 16 predicted proteins | sample CZOMad2_1_08_16f_FD_182891 | JGI IMG/M metagenome (GOLD analysis project Ga0179591, IMG submission 182891) | Vadose zone soil fungal communities from Angelo Coast Range Reserve, California, USA - CZOMad2_1_08_16fungal (PacBio error correction) | ecosystem: Environmental > Terrestrial > Soil >...
CACGCCGGAACCAGGCCATGAATCAAAGTGAGGAGCAGAAAAAAGTAACGAAATATCGGCTCCTGAGGAAAAAGAGGTAAGCATTAAAGGTGAAAGGATCCGGATCAAAAAGGGGAAGGAAACAAGTAGAAGGCCTGAGGTAAAGCGCCAAAAAAAACCACGGGTGAAAACCCCCTTGTTTCAAAAAGCCGGACAAAAGCGACCGGTTTCAAGGGTTGTAACCGAAGACTGTTTCGACACAATTCCAGGGCACTTGCGTGGTGGTCGAATGTAACCTAACAGTGTACAGTTGTCAATCAAAATAGAAGACAGGGCCTGCACAATGTTTGGGCAAAAAATTCACGGGGCAGAGGGCAAAAGAGCAGAATCGTAATAAAGGAAAAAAAGTGGCAGGGTACAAAAACCGTTCAGGGAAAATATGGGGGAATGAGGGAAAACTACATGTCTAAAAAGGGTAAAGGGGGGCCATTTATGGCAGACAAAAAGGGGAAAAAAAACAAAGGCAATAAAAGTATCTGGCAACATAATCGTAATTAAAACAGTGGGACCGCGCAGCTCGCAAGGGAAGGGAAAAAAACAAAAATTGGAAAAGGGTTTAAATTAGACAAGGAAGGGCACGGGGGTAAAACAAAAGTGAACAAAGTCAAAAAATGGGGACAAGCCTTCTACAACAAGAAAACTCAACACCAAGGGGGGGGGCGTTCTTTTCAGAAGACGAAAGGGGCTGGAGAATGCAACAGTGATCGGCCTCAGGAACAGGGAAGAATGAGAAGGCCCAAGAAGGGTGTCCTACCAATAGGAAGAGAAAACTCATCAAATGGAAGGATAGAAAGGAGATGAATAAAGGGGCGAGCCAGATCTGTTTGGCAAAGAAGAAAAAGAGAGGCCAAAGTGTAACGTGACTCAGTTTCCAAAAAAAAAAAAAAAACAAGAAATGTGTACGTCATTTGTAAAACACGGGCCACTCACGCCCGCCTCATAAAAAAAAAACGAAACGTGAAGCTACATGGGGGGTTTTGTTCTTTACCATTCAAAAAAAAGGTTGTCTCACATGAACAAGGGGGTCGCCACAGGTGGGGGGGGGCGGACACCCAGTAGCCCTCCCACAGGCATCTCAAGGAGACTCATCTCGGTCAGTATAGGGGGTCGGGAAAGTTTTCAAGGAAATAGGGTGTCACAAAAGGAAGGGGATACGATCGCTCCCAATACCCAGACTACCTGCGGCTAAAACGACAAAAGGGGAGGAAAGACGCGACCCCAATCCCCGAACGGCCAAAAAAAATCCATAAGGAGAACGGCGCGGAAAAGTGGCTCGTACCGAAGCCAATCAACTCATAAAAAAAAAAGCAAGGAAAAAGGCAGGTACCAACTCCTCGGCGGGGACAAGGTAACTTTAGAACACAACCAGTTTGGGGAACACAGGAAGAAAAGGGGGTGAGAGTCGTCCCCTGTGGGTTTCTATGGTTGGGGGGGGGGGGGGGGGGGGGGTGCCTGTTGTAGACAGTAGACCCAAGAGGCCCCTCGCACGTGAAAAGGAGCCAAATCAAAAAGGAAACGGGCAACCGAAACGTTTGACTCCGTCTTTGGGTCTTGGAACAGGCGAGGTGAAAAAAAGAAAAAAGCAAAGGGAGCGACTTACGAAAAAAAAAAGCTTGTTCCCCCTTCCGTGAAACAGGTCGAATAGCTACCTAAAGATGCGGGAAAAAAGTCAGGGGGGGGGGCAACTGGTAAGAAAGCAGACACAGCTCTTTAGAACGCCGGGTGACCCGAAGGGAAACCCAAAGACTATTGGCAAAACCAGTGACAAGTGCTGGGGTTTGTGCCGACCGCAAAACTGGGGGGGATACAAGGGCCTCGGCAAAAAAAAAAAAAAACCCGTTGTTTTCTTCCGCTGGACAGGGCAAACTTAATTGTTGGGGGCGCCCTCACCTGGGTATTCCGGGGTTGGAGCACCACTCAGAAAAATTCCCACAAGGCGTCTCAGCGGGTGTACGAAAAAAGACTCTAGCCTTTTTGACAGCGTCGAGGAAGGGCCTGGCTCCCCGGGGAGCGGTTTTGGAAAGAAAACAAGCCACCAAAACAGGTGAAGGGAGGCACAAGTGTGTGGAGAAAAAAGGAAATGAGGGGGGAGGGGCGGAATCAACGCTTCATCCAAAAAAAAGCGGCGAAAACGAACACGTTGCGACTGGGCAGGGTAAAGGAAAGGGACGTCTCCGTAAAAAAACTCAGGTGAACAATACCGTAAAAAAAAACGCCCGGAAGGCACCGTTCCAATCGGGCATCTGCCGGCGGAACTCAACAACAAAAGAAGAACCGAAGCGTGGGTCACGTCTAAGAAACTGAGAAAGAGCACACAAAAAAAAAAAAAAGTTAGAAAAGTAAAAAAACTATAACAATAGTTTGGGGACAAAAACAACAAATCATCGGTTGACGGTCTGTGGCAAAAATGTGGGAAATACAAGCCAAGTTGGAGAAAAACAAAGTAAAGGGGGGCAAGAAAGCGCAGAGGTGACAGGGAACAAACATAATGGGGGGGGGGGAAAGAAGAATGGATAGAGACAGTAAAAGAATAAAGGAGAACCCTAAAAAATAACAAAATGGTGTCGAAGGCCACCTCTAGAAGGACATGAAAAAACACATACACAGACTTGGTAAACGGAATACAAAAACATACGAAAAAAACTATCAAAGTGGGGGGAAGGGTTAGCAGAGAAAAAAGGGGAAATCTTTATCCATCGGTGAGAAAGAAGAAGAAGCATATGAAAAGGGACTCGAAGAGGTAGTGTCTAGTTGCGGGGGGAGCCCAGCGAAGGGACAAAAAAACCAAAAAAAGAAGGAGTCTTTGACGAGAAAGAGGGGTCGGAGGACTTGGCGAATAAAAAAAGGGGGGGGTGAACATAAGACAGGAAGAGGTTCATTACATAAAGAAGAAGACATGCTCCACAAAAACACAACAGAAAAACGGGGAGGAGTACCCCGCGAGTAATACTGGGGAAGAGGGGGGAGGTATGCAACAGCATTCGCAGCTTACTAATAAACACGCACTCGCAAGACCCACCACTATAAAAGCTCAAAGGAGGGAAAAACATTGAGCCTTCAAAAGGGGGGGGGTTCAAGCCGCAGGCTACCAACCCCAGCCCAACGACAGAGGCGACAGGCTCTCCCGAAAGGGAGCCTGCCTCTAAAAACTTAAAAAAAAATAGCTGACACAGGGGCGTGTCTCTGGGACTACACGCATGCTGGTTAGGGATGGGGTTGGGGGGGGGGGGAAACAGGGACCACTGTTTGTTTGGAGTGGTGAATGCAGCCTCGGGGAACGACGGGCAGGAAACCCAGTCCCATTGGCTTGGGGGAGGGTTATCCGGGGGTGAGTACGGGGGACATGGAAAAGTGACATTATCCCACCACCCAATCCCATGGGTTTATTTTGCATCAGGGGCTGGGTGTGGGGCCAAATGTGAAGGAAAAATGTGGGCATCAAAGGTCTGTATATGGCAACATCAAAGAACAGAGAAACACAGTGGATTGGTTTTGCTGCAAAACACCACAAGACCCGTTTGTCTTAAGTGGGGGGACCGTAATTTAGGGGGAAAGATAGCCTCATAATAGGGGCACGGAAAGCTTCGGGAAAAAGGGGGGGCCGTCCAAAGCAGATTCACACGAAGCGCCGGGGCAGATGATCGGGAGCGAAACGGATTGCTAAGAATAGAAGTGGCAGAGACAGGAACTTACGAGACAAACCCCATCACGAAACTTGCGGTCCTCCAGATGACAGCGTTAAGGGACGTGGGAAAAAGAACCAGCGCCCAACTTTTGCTAACAAAAAAAGACGAAAGAAACAAGACCGCGCACGGGGGCCAAGGGGCAGAAAACTAACAAATTCGAACAAACCGGGTGGGGGGGGGACGCGCCTCGGGGGGGACGCGGTGTGGGGCCGAAAAACATATACAGCAGGCAAAAAAGGTCAAAAAAGTCGAGGAAAGCCCAAAAGAAACGCGAACCGGGATGGCAAAAACGGAATCAGCTGTCCGGTAAAAAAACAGGGAGGCAATGCCATTGGTCCTTGAAAAATAGCCTGTGGTCCCCCAGGCCAAAAACAACGGTGGGAAAAATAACTCGTGCTTCTGGAAATTTACGGGGGCCTACGAGCAAACATCGATTTCGTCGGCAGAGAGAGCTGAGCGCGTGGAAAAGGGGAAAAGAAAAACAGGTTCGTAAAGTAACTCAGTCTAATGGTGAGCCCCGCAAAGTTGAAAAAGGAAAGAGGATAGGTGGAGAACGATGAGAAATCGGGTAAGGAAACGCGCGGACGCTCAAGGGGATAAGGCCACCTGCAACACAAAAAACACCACAAAAACCAAGCCAAGTAAAACTCGACAAACCATTAAGTTGTAAACATCGAGGGAAACGCTAAACGTACCTTGTAAAGAAGGAGGAGTTTTTAATGCAAGGGAAAGGACAAGGAAAAAAAAAAAAAAAGAGGAGGGCCCGAGAAGCGCAGACGAAAAGCAATGTGAAGTTTTTGGGCGTGGGTAGGGCGCTCGACGGGCAGAATCCCGTCCGTCAGGGGGGAGGAGACCGGTAGGGAAGGACGCCCAAGGTTAGAACAGGGTAAATTGGGATCAAACCAAAGTTCTGGAGTGAAAAAAGGTCGATCACTGGGGGGACGAAAGATGCGGAGGAAGGTTGAGAGTGAAAAACATGGAAAGGCCGCCACTGGAAAGCAACAGTCGTTTGGGGGCGAACCCGGGCTTGAGAAAGGAAAAAGGGGGTCACGAACAAAACAGGGGGGAAGGAGGCAATGAAAAAAAACGGGGTTGGGGGCAACTGAAACGGGGGGCCGGTCTTCACGCCGTGAAGAAAAATGAGTCCCTCAATTCGGGGGGCCAGGGAAGCGACCAAACGGAAAAGGGCATCTCGTTGTATTCTTTGCAAAAAATGGCGGGTCGGGCCTCCTAAAAGAACTCCTTCGAAAGGTTACAAAGGTTTCCTTTCACCTGAGACCCTTTAACGTTCAGGACTGTGGGTGATAAGGGTAGAAAAAACAAGAATGGCAACGGCGACTTCAACTTCAACATGTTGAACGGGTGGGCAAAAAAACCGCTAAGGGCAGGGGGGAAAAACACAAAAAAAAAGAAAAGATCTCACTGTGGAGATGGTCAGGCAAACGCCACGCAAGCGGGTTTGGGGGGGGGAAGTCAAAAATGGCTGTATGAAGGACAATGGGGTCAATACAGTTTGGTGATGCACAAGGGGAAAAACAAAGGAACAGGGTCCCTAAGGGGGCTAAGACGCAAAGAAAGGGAGGGGGAAGTGGAAAAAAGTCACTGTCTCCATAAAATGGGAAAAGCGGAACAGGAACTATGCCTGTTAAAAGAGATTTGGAATTCCTGTGGGGACGTGGGGGCGGGGACATGGGTAAAATGTAATGAGGTATCTGTAAAAGAGAAAAAATGAAAGGGTGGACTCAAAATCCAAACTAAAAAAAGAGGCACTCATGACTTGGGATGCGAACAATGGGCGTGGAATCTAACCAAGAAAGGGGGGGGGGACCAAAAACCATCAAGTGCCCCAGGAGGTTAAGATTGTGACAAAAAAAAAGGTAACAGGAGGTACTTAGAAACACCGCAGGGCAAGGGTCTACCACGGGGGGATTCGGGATCAAGAACGGGGAGGGGGTAGACCTTTGGGGGGTTAAACACAAGCAGGGGTTTCAAACCTAAAGCTGTGCAAAGGGAACCATTTTACTGACGTTCTAAAACTTCTCCTTGGTGAGTAAGAGCTGTATCCGAGCGCCCAGGAATAGGGGGGAGGGGGTGAACAGAGCTTCGTAGAATCGTTTGGAGAATCCAGGTGGGCATGGTTCGGGGGGAACATCTATCATTCAACCACGAGTGAAAAAAAGAGAGTAACACCCTGAAAGTAAATGAGAAATACAGAAAAAAAAATGAACTATCGCAGCTTTCAGGGGGAGGGGGATTAAAGAACCCTGAGGCGGAAACTGGCCCGAGGGAGAAAAGGGAGAAACGGGAGAATCCAAATGGTGCACAAGAAAAGACGAGAGGGGGGAAAAAGGACCCACGGGTACATATGTTGGAAAACAAAGCTACCCTCAGTGGCGGGAGAAAGAAGGTAAGGTAAACAATGGGATCCAAAAAAAAAGCTTGGGGTGCTGAAAAAGTAGCGGGAAAGGTTTAGCGGAAGGTCGAAACAAAATCGGCGAGAAGAAGACGTGCAAATGTTTGGTTGCACACAACCTGGGTTCGTCGGGGTCAAAGCACGGGTAAAGAAAGGTGTCGCCAGATCATCATTTTCGAAAAAGCGGGAGGGAGCAAAAAGGAGGGGGGTGGGAGTTACGACGATAATGAACTCATTGAATGGTGGGGGGGGAAAACATGTCCACAAAGGGAAAACAAACAGGAAAGAAAATGTCAAGGCTTGGGGACCAGCAGCGGGGGAAGGGGAACGCAAAAGACAGGAGTTGGCAAAGACGCTGGAGGTTTGTGGACGGATGATAAAAAAGTCAAGGGGAAAGGAGTCGTGGTTGGCAAAAGGTTACATTCACTTAGGGACATGCGACAAAGGAAAAAAAAACAGAATCAAAGACGACAAAACCGGACTTTGCGTTTCAAGGGAAGCGAAGCTAAGTCTCGGTAGGGACCAAAAAAGGGGGAAGCGGTTGAGAAGGGAAAAGAAGGGGAAGATTACGAAGGAAAAAGCAATGGTCCGACCCTACTTAAAAAAAAAAAAAAAATGCGACGCCAGCCAGACAGGGAGAACGACAAACTGGCAGAAGGGAAGGATGGAAGAGAAAAAAAAACGAAAGCAAGCGGTGGACAAAGCACTATCGCTTCCAAAACGTAAGGAGGAAAAAAAAAGGCGGGCAAAGAACGCCCGAGTTGAGAAAGTCAAGTTGAAACCGGCACAGCACACAGCAAAACCAAAAACATTGGGGGAAAGATCACATTTTTGTGGACTGAGAAGGGGGGGTATGCGAAAGAACCCCGGGACCCAACGTTGGGAAGGCGTAAAAGAGCGAAACAGACTCCAGGCCTGGACAAAATACGCGAATCTCCGGGGACAAGAGACGACTTTCCTGGACAATCAGGGTGGGGGGGCTCAAGGAATTTAAACGACTCGAAAGGACGCCAATAGCAAAAAAACAACTACCCCGGAGAGGAAAAAAAAACGACGACTATTGCGGAAAGAGACGCCCCTAACCCCGGAGGGGGCAAAAAAATCAAATCGCAGACACGCGGCGCCTGGGGATCGAACTCAAGATCTCGGAAAATAATTACCAGAACCAAAAGAACTGCCGCGGGCAAAAGTACGTGCGACTGAAAGGAAGGGGGGGGAAAACTACTTTGGGTGGGATGGGGCGAACTTGGGGGGGCTTAAGTGTTGGGGGGGGTGGTGTGGTTGTGGGTGAAGGGGGGATACTGGAACAAAAGGACCCCCAAAAGAAGAGGAAGGATGCTGAAGACCATCAAATCGGTCCGACCCGGGGTGTGATTCATCGGGTTTAAAACTTGGTTACAAAGGACGAGGCGCAGAAAAAAAAAAATCTACGGGGGGGAGACGAAATACGAACAAAGCCTGTAGGCAGGTTCCAGTCGCTTCAACAAAAAATCTAGGGCGACAAGAAACGCATGCGCGCTCAAAACGTGTCCCGTGAAAAGAGGGCAGAAAGTCCCCTCTCCTGGGTACCAGTCCCTGGGGAAACCAACGCCGGAAAAAACAGCGGGGCCTAGGTTCAGCACAAAGGAAAATGCTACGACTACTTGGTTGGGGGGGAGAACCGCAAAAGGACTGAAATTGGGTTGGTAAATCGGCGGAAAAAGGCGGTTTGGAGTGGGGAAAGTCCTACAGGGGGTTGCCAAAGGGGGAATCGGAACCGTGGAGCAAAAAAGGGGGGAAGATATCGTCCACAGGACGCCAAACCAGGACGGAAACTGTAAAAAAAAACTGGCAAATCCAGCAGGCGTGTCGAAAACGAAAAAGGACGCAAGTGGTTGAAAAAGGACGGGAAAAAAGGGCCGGTGAAAGCGGGTCAGCAGGGGGGGCAAACCGCCCTCATGGAGTTCGTGAAGAAAAAGGTTTGTGTTAGGAGGAAGCAAGACAATGCTGGAAGCAAATGGGACTCACGACAGATTATTAACGCACGGGCCGAGATCGCTTCTAAAGGACACGCAAGGTGGGGGGAATGGGCATGGACGGAAAAAGAACGGAAGCGCGTTAGGAAATCAGAATCTTAGAAAAACTTTCTGAGGACTGCTTTCGTAACGGGGACAAAAAAATCAGAGAACGGGCGCGCGGGGGGTCGCCCGAAGCTGCAATTAGATAGTACGAAGAAAAAGGGAAAAACGGATGGAAACGCCTGGAGGGACAGGAAGAAATAGAAAAGTGTGGGAGAACCCAAACAAAAAAGCAAAACATAAGTGGAGCTCAGTTGGAGAGGGGAAAGGGTGGGGGGGATACAAGAAAAAAGGATCCCACATTGCAAAGAAATGGGGGGGGGGAAAAAAAAAAAGGTCTTACACTATGCACAACACGGTGAATTGGGGGGGGAATACGCACGAGGACGAAATGAAAACAGTAAGAAGAAGAGAAAATTAACAGACAAAATAGCAAAAAGGAATGTTTCAAATGATCAAAACGCGAGGATTCAAAAATAAACCCACACAAAGAAAAAAACGACGGTGGTGGCCCTGGAATAAAAAACGAAAAAAAAAAACCAAAAAAAAAACAATTTTTGAAGGTTAGGCAAAAAATACAAGGAGGAAGCAGGGGTAGATAGGGGTGTGAAGGAAGAAAGGGGACTGGATGCCGAGGACGGACGAAGAGGGTAGAGGGGTATAGTCTGGTGCCTGGCAGGACGAAAAAAACAAAGATGGGGTAGAAAAAGGAGCTATAAGGGGACTCAATTGGAAGAAAAAAAGGAAGACGAAGGAAGCCTTACAGGCTGGGGGGGGGCATCAACGAAGGATAACCATCACCTCAACAAACAAAAAAAACAGAGGTGCGACCACCGGAAGTGGGTGGGAAAAAAAACTTAAGGTGATGAAAAGAGAGTCCTCTTCTTAGGTGGGGGGAAAAAAAACAACCGCCGAAACGCAAGAGGACCCAATAGGTCGCTCCCCAGGTACTCGGAGGGGGGGGGGTCGTCCGCAAAAGGGGAAACATCAATTAAGAGAAAAACCCAAGAGAGGAGGAACCGTCCCGATTTCAAACGGCCATTTCTTACTTAGTCATGAAAAGGAGAAGACAACGAGGTCTTGTCACACTTACCCAGACAAAAAAAAGGGAAGTTTCAGGAGTGTGGTAAGGAACAGGGACAACTGGGGGTGTGTGTATTTGTGCAAAATGCAAAAGGAAAACCTACTTCCTAACCAGATGACCCAGTGGGAGGTTTAGGGGTCTAGATTTATAGGACTGGAATTGGGAGGTGTAAAGACCAGAAGGGGTTCCCCCCAAAGGCAGGTATTGGGGGAGCAGTCTGGGGAGTGAAACCCCAAATTTGTCCTCCAATGGGGGGGGGTCCCCATCCACGTGGCAGTAGAGAAAAATAAGGCAACAAAAAACGACAGAAAATCACAACTAGGGGATGGTTGTTGTTCAGACAACGAAAAGACTGATAAGGGTATGGGAGCGGGGGGGGGGGGGGAGGGGGGGGGGGAAATTTTCGTCATACTCTAATGACGGGAAAACTCTAGGCCACGCGCGCGGTCAGACAGGGTGGGTGGGGGGACAGGTCAAGGAAAATACAGATACAGCGAAAAACGAAAAGCTAAAAATAAAAAAGGTGGGGAAAAAGGCAATCCTCGAGAAGTCACAGTAACGCACATCGACGTGCAGGTCTAGGATGATGAGGAGACGCTTTTGACAACGCAAAAGGGGGGCGCAAAGCACCGACAACAAAATTGAAAAAAAGAGAACTATCAAAGAGGCCGAACAGGGAAAAACGCCCCAGCCAGTGGGAAAAGGAACGCTTGTCAAGAAAGCTAAAAGATCGACTGAGGGCAGACAAGAGGGTAAGGGGGACGCGTGGGTGCGAATACGATATACATCGGGCAAAGAGCAGTCAAAAGAGGAGAAAAAAAATCCCCGAAAAAAGGCGGCAAGAGCCAACGGGGTCATAGACTGGCGAGAAAACAGTATTGCGTAGTCTGCCCCAGAAGAGGGGGACACGCCGCCCAATGTCTTGCCAAAAAAAAAAAAAATAAAGGGGGGGGGAGTGACCTTGTTTGAAAGAATGGGCACTAAAACGTACGCGGCCTCATAGTCGTGGGTGTTCTTTCTCATACTATTAAAAACGGAAATGGGACCAAGTGGCATAAAGATGGTGGGGCGAAAGTTCGACCTCAAGGATGGGGGGGGGGGAAAAAAAAAAAAGAAAATGAATGAAAAGAAAAAAGATGGGAAATGGGCTGAAAAGAAGAATTTATGGATCATATAGGAACTACGCGGTCCAATAGGGAAAAAACTAGTATCACATGAAAAAACCACACCACACAAAAAAAAAACAAGAATCACAAAAAGGGAAGGAAAAAAATTTGTTGTAAAAAAATGGGGAAACGGGTAGGGAAGAAAGCTTCAACCATAGAGGAGGGTGGGACCGGAAGGGGGCTAGCTGAGGGAGGAAGCAAGCGCCGCGGAGCGAAATTTAATTTTGGGTTGCAAAACGGTTATATGGCAGCATATAGAAAAAAAGAAAATCAAAAGTCCTGTCTAGTGGAAAAGCAGACGGGGGTATGGCGCGCGAAAAACAGTAGACAGGTCAGGGAGGAAAACCCAGAGGTCCCTGAAAAAAGACTTAAAGGAGAGGAGGGGTGAGGGGGAAAAATGAAAGGGGCTCCCTTGAAAAAGAAAGAGGTTCTTGAGAGAAAAACGGGGGGAAATAAGAAACAAAATGAAAAAGCACTCAATTTTGAGGGGTTGCGCCGCGTGCTGTGAGTAGTCCCTGAAAAGGAAAGGAGAAAAAAGGGGGGCCCGGAGATTCAGACCTGTACGGGGTTGGAAAAGGAGAGTCAGAGGTGTACAAAAGAGGGCCTTAAAAAAAACGAGTCAAAAGAAAGTAATCCAAATTTTCTGGACTCCGGGAAGAGAAGAGGACCACCGAGGTCGTTTAGAAGAAAAAAGGTAACACCCGGCCGGTCACTTTTTCAGGTCCGAAATCATTCCCCAGTTAAATTGATAAGAACCCGGTTGACTTCAAAAAAAGAAATTTCAATTACTGAGGCACGAAAACGACAATCTCGGGGGGTTGTAAAAAGAATGGGGGTAAAAAAGACATGGAAAGAAGGTGGGCAGTTTTGAAAAAACGAGAGAACGGGAGAAGGGTTGAGAGCAGCACCAACAGAACCAGCGATGGGAACTCTTACGCATCACAGCGGGGGAACACGGAAGAACGAGGATGGGGCAGCAGAGATTTTGATAATGTGGGAAATGGTCCACAGATCAATGGAAGAGGAGGTATTACCGAGGACCAGGTCCTTTTGCTCACCGAAAGAGAGAAAAAAGGGCATCAGGAATAGGGAGGGCTAAAATTAAGTGTCGTTAAACAAAAAACAATGCAAAAAAACATGCAAAGGCACGTCCATTGCATAAGGAAGGAATTTGTGCAAAACGGGGAGGAAGTTAAACATGAGCGTGAAAGCAAACGCACGTGTAAAGAAAGTAATGGGGGGTCACGAAAAGGGAAAAAAAGTTGGTTAGAAAGAACAAGGAGAAGGGGGTGAAAAAAGCAGACCAAGCACTTGTGCCAAAATGAGAGGGGGGAGGCTCCCATGGGACGACCAGTTCTCTCATGGAACTGGGGAAAGGGGGGCAAACTCGACGTAGCCGAGTGAAAAAGGAATCCTTGGTGTAAGACAGAAGGCGATGGAAAAAAGGAGGGAGGCGGAATAGGGACTATTGGGGCAGGGGCAGGAC
>Ga0179591_1239592_pt1 | contig 11931 bp, 13 predicted proteins | sample CZOMad2_1_08_16f_FD_182891 | JGI IMG/M metagenome (GOLD analysis project Ga0179591, IMG submission 182891) | Vadose zone soil fungal communities from Angelo Coast Range Reserve, California, USA - CZOMad2_1_08_16fungal (PacBio error correction) | ecosystem: Environmental > Terrestrial > Soil >...
AAAACTCTAACTGTCGGCGTGGGGGGTCTCTCTGAAAAGCTAAATAGACTCCTAAGAAAGGGGGGAGATTAGTATGGTGAAAGTCATCGAGTGCGCCTACAATTCAGGGTGCTTTGCGCAAGGATATCATTTTGTCAATTGCGGATTAATAGGGGGAAGAACAAGGGCGACGTTGTTTGTGGGGGTTGGGGGGGGTTTGGGGGGGGGGTTGGTTTCTGGGGGGTGGTGCATAAGGATGCCGTTGGAGGGGACTAGGGCAGGGGACAGAGAGGAAAAAAAGACTGCGGGAGGCACCGGGAAGGGAAAAAGCAAAACTTCTGAAAAAGGAATGACCGCAGGAAAAAAAGTCAACAACTATCTATTAGCACACAGAGGGGGCATGGTGCGAGAAGAAAGGGAATGAAAAATATCCGAGTGTGTGGGGGGCAAGGAGGGGAACACAAAGTTCCCAAAAACGAGGCAGGGAGGGGGGGGAGACGTGTACTGTTCAATAGAAGAAGGAGGAATCTGATCAGGTAGGGGGAGGAAGGAGTCTGGAAAAGAACAGCAGTGAATAAGGGATCAAAGTCGGTCGAGGAAAAAAAGAAAGAACCTCGGACAATAAGTGCGAAGATGTTGTGCCGCGTAAACCAAAATTAAAGCAGGGTTTGGTGCTATTACGAAGGGGTAAAGGGGGGACGCGAATAATTGAGGAGGGCTCAATGGGGGCAGGTCCCTTTTGGCTGCGTAATAGGCTGGAAGTGTTGGAGAAAAAATGGGTGGCTAAAAAAAAAATTTGAGGAAAGCTAGGCATCCAGGCAGCGGTGCAAGGGGGGCAAACTTGGAATCTCAAAGAAAAATAACGATGAGTATTAGGTAAAGTAGAGGAAGGAGCGTATACAAAATCAGACCGGGCGGGGGAAAAGGAGGATTCAACATTCCTGACATCGGGTCATCGACTAACAAAGAATATTGACCTGCATGAATTCTTAAAAAGGATCTCTGGGGGTATGTGTTTGTTGGGGTGGGGGCAAGAATGGAACTCCTAACACAAACTCGTCTAAAGGGCAGGGATCTCTTCCACACGGTCTCAAAGAGGCAGGATATGAAACAAGACGCCAATGAAAGCGGAACTATTGCGCTGAGGGGCTTTACTGAAGAAGGAAAAAGAAAATCAGGAAACACCAGGGCAGTGCAATCGAAGCTAGGGCAGAAAAAAAAGGACAACGTTGGGGATTGCAAACGCTATCCACTTCAGGGATGGTACAGGAGGGGGAAAATCGTCAGGGGGTCCGGAGCCTCAATTCAAGGAAGGAGAAGGTCAGGGGATAAGGAAAAAAAAACCAAATTGGTGAGGGGTCGGAAAGCACAAGGAGGAGCTGTATCATGTTAAAAAATGACCGCTGGCGTCCTTAACAAAAGCAAGCTAAAGGCCAGGGAAAGGCGAGGGATAATTGTAAAAACTGGGAAATTGGCGGAGAGGAGGGTCTTGTTGGACCGGGGGACCAAAAAATTCATATTCGTAGCTACTCACTGGAGGAGGGGGGGGGTTCATAGATAAGGAAACGGGCTCTGTTCTCAGGGGCTGGGGGACAGGCCTCGAGGAAAAAACACCGGTAAGAGGCTCAGGTTTGGACCCTAATATCTGCTGGTATTTCTGTGAGTTAAGGGGGAAGAGGATTCGGATCTACTGTGACGTGAAGCAGCATGCTCTGGTACTCAAAAATAGCGAAAAAATGAGGAGTTGGGAATAGTCAGGCGACAAAATAACGACAGATTCGTTCCATTCTTTGGGTGAGGGGGGAGGGGGGAGGGGGGGGGGGGGGGGGGGGGGGGGGGATTAAAAATCGTCGAGAGGATTCAGCAAAACGACGCCTATTGGAAGAAAAATCTCATCCAGGACGCTGACTGTACCAGAGTATCAAAGTAAAAAAAATCAATTAAGAGGGACCATGCCATTGACTACAAAAAGGCCGAGGGTACTGGCCAGGTGCGTGAAACCGCCTTCCACAGACATTTCTGAAGTAGAAACCCGGCTAATTAGAAAAGAAGTGGGGGAAAAAATAGTTCCGAGGATGGTGTAGGTGCGAAGCAAAACGTTCACTCTTAGTAGGCTGGAGGGGAAGATGCATCGCTTGGAGAAAAAATCAAAAAAGGAGACCGTAGTCAAAAAAGAAGGTTTTTCAGTATGTGGTGACAGAAGGGAGAAGGACGATCTATGATGGGACGATGCCGCATTAGCGGGAATGAGGGCCAGTGAAGTATTATATTTTTATCTACAAGTTGGAGGCTGAAACGAAGGGAGTTCAAGAAGGACGAAGAAGGAGCGCATAATTCAATGCCTGTTAAAAAACTGGGCAAGACCATGGCGGCTCAGTCGGGGGCTAGGAAGCAGACTTGGGGAATGTGGGCGCGTCAGGAAAAGAAAAAGTGGGGGGGGGGTTTCCGCGATGGGGCAGCCTCACCACCGGTTATCTGGTAAAGGAAAATTGGGGCTTTACAATTCTCAAAAAAAAACAAACGTGGGATCGAAAAGACCTAGAAGGCTCGAACCGGCTCAAGACGCCTGCGACTGAAAAAAGGATACAAGACAGAAAGCTGAAAAGAACTGAAGATGCGGAGGTTTTTCCCTGAACATTATTGGGGATATTCGTCACTCGGAAGAAAATCAAAAAAAACGGGCTCGTGACATAAGGATCGTCCTGTCAGGTAATTGCAAACAAAAGGAAAAGCACATGCTAATTGCGGGAAGGGACAGAAAAAACGAGTGTCATGATAGATCTCGATGTAGCGAGGGAATTTGGGCATGGCAACAAAGCAGCGAAACTAGAGCTTACGGAAGAAGGGGTAAAAAACCGTTGGTTTGAAAGAAAAACAAAAGGCCAAATACGGCTTAGGGAAGGAGGATCAGGGTCGAAAAAAAGAAAGAAAGTAAAGGAGTGAAACTGGGGGGAATGTCTAGGCACAGGAACGAGCTAACAAGGCCGCAAGCCATGTTTGCTATAAAGCGCGAAAACTGGGTCGTGTAAAAATAATATTAAATCAAAAACAAAAAGAAATCGAGTTCAGAACGGCAACAAGACGAGATTCAACGGATAAAAGTCTTGCAAGTTCCAGTGGGGTGGTCAAAAAGGTATGATGGGTGCGCCGCTTTCGGGAGGAGATGGGGCAAAGACTAAGGCATGTCAACTGGTGAAAATATTGGCGCGAAGAGTATGGTGGATTGAAAAAGTACCAGGCGGAAAGACATTCAAAAAAAAAGGCATGTAAAGGGGAAACAAGATCACGGGGGTCAGTGTAAGGGGGGGGTTTAAAAATGGGAACGGCGTAAACAGCGAGGGGTCGTGAGTTGTGCCAAGAGGAGGTATCAAATCTGGAGTAGAAGCCGCTGGCTGAAAGTCAATCAAGAAAAAAAAGTATAGAAGAAGGAAAAACGGGGGGGGGGGGGGTGGATGAAAAATAAAGGGGTCGCATCACATCTAGGAAGGGTACAATACCGGGTAAAGTGGCTAAAAAAACAGTAGAATTAAAACTCCTACTACAAAAACATGGGGGGGTAGTTGATAGGGTGAAAAAAGTCAACTCCCTCCTTGTAAAAAGGGTTCAATTAGTAAAAGGACGACATAACCGGGAGGGACAGGCTTAGTTGTGAGTCACGCTCTGTTTATATGGAGCTTGGACAAGAGGGAAAAAAGGGCGATGAAGGGGAGAGAAATGCCAACAAAAACTGGGACGGCCCTTTACGACAGGTTCAAAGGAAGTAGACTATCGAGGAGGCAGATGTTACTAAGTGCTGGTAAAAGAAATGACCGGGAAGAGAAGGAGGTGCTCCCGACGCAAACCTACAAAAGTTCGGAGAGATTAAGAGGGATCAAGAAAGTTGAAAAAGGGCGGTGTAGGAACTGTTATTCGTAAGCTTGCATGCTGTGGAGGCGGATATCAGGTCGATAGTTCAAATCGATCAGGGCGGGGGGTTAAGTAGAAAAAAAAATTGAAAAGCGCAATGAATCTAAGAGAAGGGAGAATGCAAACAAAAGGACCTCCTACGGGTTGGGGGGTAAACGACATGATCGGATCATATTGCGAGAGGCTGAACCCGGGCTGTTCGCGAGTAGTTCGATGAAATGTTGTGAAATTAGGGACCAGTCCTCTAACGGGAAGTCGAACGGGGATCTCGCGCTCGAAAAATCACTACGAACAAAAAGATTAGGAGTGAAGAATAGAGAAAGAAAAAATTTCTCAGGCCACCGCTGGACAGATGTTCTAGCTTCTAATCCGAAGAGCGCGCCAGAACAGGGACTGCACAGAAGTTCTAATCTTATTAGGAGTTTCAGAAGGTCACTTAAAAAAGTTTACAATCAAAGCACGAGGCAGGGGCGATGGAACTGAGAAATTCTCGGGACAGGTATGAGAAAAGAGAAGAAAACAACAAATAATTTGGGAGGGACGCTAACAAAAGCTAGAAGGTCCTATTAACTCACAAAAAGGTCACTTACTAAAAATAAATGCGTCGGGGGGGAAAGTGTCCGGGGGGGGGGGGCACAAAAGAATATGGCGGCATTGATATCGTCATTCAGAGCAGAGCCCAATATGTAAGGGCAAAGAAGGGAGAATAGAGGGGGATTCTGTGAAACGCTGACTCGCAGGGCATAAAAAAAAAGGTAGATCGTTGTGTTCGAGCGGACTGTAAATGCGCTAAAAACACTAAAAGTGGGGGGATGGGGCGCTTCAGGGAAGTTGTAAATGTGGATACCCGAAAAAAAAAGGAGGCGTGGTCTTCTGGGACACCAGAGTGCCCGCAAAAAAAAGTCTTTCACGGGGGAACAGAGTATAAGGCAAACCAAAAAAAAAAGAAAAAAAGGCGAAAGGTCGGTTGCAACGGCTATCATGAAGGGAGCGAGTTGAACAGAAACACAAGGAGAGGGGGGGACGTGAGGTGTTCACCGGAGAAATGGGTATCAAAGGGGTATGAGGGGACCTGCGGAGTGCAGGAGGGGGATTCTGGGGGATAACCGAATCATCAGATTCAAGAATAAGAAAAAGCGTGCTTGGTGTAGACGGTCAAAGGGTAAACAGAAAGAGACATCGTCGGTGGGGGGCTAAATGTCAACGTGAAAGGGGGAAACATAGTAGGCAGTAGCGGTACAAACATACCGCAGGAAAAGGTTGTAGGAAATATTTCCCGAAGGAACTGCGGAAGGGAATAAGATACGAAACAGATCACAAGTTTTCCCATTTGGGTGTCCGCCATTGGGAGAACGCCTCGGCGTAGGGGTAGGGCTGATGAAGGTGAATAAAACGCAACGTCCACGACACGATACACTGAAGGAGTAAATTTACGCGGAGTTCGTACGGCTAGAGGCAAGTAGGAGGGCGAAAGATCAATTAAAGTCCTGAGAGCTCATGGTATTGGTTGTGAGCTAAGCCAAAGAGAAAGGTAGTGCTAAAAAAAAAAAAAAAAAGAAAGAAAAAGAAAAAAAAAAAAAAAAGGGGCTGTCAGTAGTCTCAGAGAGAATGAGGTGCCGGGGGGTAGAACAGGATGAAAAACCGAAGAGAGGGAAATCTTCTTCTCAAAAACGGGGCGGAAGGAAGACAGTGGAGAGGGGAGAGAAGCGATAAGAGAACGCGGGCATCAAAAGGATGCAAGGACTATATCTATTAAAAGATAACGAAAAGAAGGAAAGGGATGAATAACCAGAAGTACCGTTCCAAATCAAAGGGGGCCTAAAGTGAGGGAGTAATTAAAAGGACGCAGACCGTTGCGAACTGGCCTTAGGGCAATGATCACGAGTTTTTATCTGCTCAAAACAAAACACAAAGAAGATACGGGAGGTACTTTAAATAAGAGATGAAACATTTTAGAACTAAGGAAGGAAGGCTTAAAGACAGAAAACACACGAGAAGGGGTATGAAAAGAAAGAAAGAAAAACGAGAAATGTGTCAGTGTGCACAAATTCAGACGTCGGTTTTCTCGTCCGGAGATGATTGGGACTTGAAAATAGACTAAGCGTCTCGTTCTCTCAACGCGATGTGCGCAATATGAGACTGCAGCAGGAACGCAGAAGGATTGTCTTGAAGATCTCAAAAGGCTAATGGTCGTCCGACAAACGGCGCGCGAAGTCTATAGAATAAGATTCGTCGCAGGTTCTGGAAAAGCCCCACGAAAAAAATGAAAAAAAATAAAACAGGGGTAACAAAAAAAAAGAAAAAAAAAAAAAACAAAAAAATAAAAAAAAAACAAAAAAAGAAAGAACAAGGAGAAAAACCAAAAAAAAAAAATATAAAATAAGATAATAAAAAAAAAAAAGGGAAGAAAAAAAAAAAATAAAAAAAAAGAAAAAAAAGAATAAAAAAAAAAAACAATATATACGTAACTGATGCGTGGCTCTCTGAAGGGTTCCGAATTGGGAAAAACGGAAAGTGTATTTCTTCCAAAGGTCTCAGGGGGGGAGGTTGGCCGTTACGGGCGCAAGATCACGCAAGTCTCCTGAAAAACGGGAAGAATAAAGGACAGGGGCCTCCAGTGCATGGGGAAAAAGAGTGACGAGAAGTTAAAGAAGTGCGTCAGCGGGGGGGTAAACTGGCGGCGTCAAAAAGGGAAGGCCAAGAGTGAAACAGCTTTCACTAAGGTTCAAGGGGGGGACAAGGGAATGGAAGTCCGAAATTGTGCAAGAGGGGGGACGTGGCTTACCGGAGGGGAATTGACGACGCAACATATCAAAGGTCACGGAAGATGTCAAAGAGGATGTCCGTGTGGGTGGATGAAAAGAAAACAAAAGGCTGTTTTGCGGGTCAGGGTGAAAAGAGAACTCCAAAGTAAACGAAAAGCACAAAAAAAAAAAAAAATCAACCGTGGCAAGGAAATTAGGAAACAAAAAATCAAAATAGACTGTACGCGGGGGTAGATAGAACGATACGTAGGAAAAACATAAAGTGGGGGGGGGGGGGGGGGGGGGGGGTGTATGACAACCTTTAAGACGGGGACGCGCCGCTAACAATACAAAAGATAAAAAAAAAATGGAGTTTCCCAGGAAAAAGCCACCATCTGTCAGGCGTGTCTCTAAAAGGATGGTTAAGAGGAATCAAACTCTTCAAAAGGCTCTTTTTGCTAGCCGGTGGGGACTGAATGGTGCCGTTAAAAATCTAGGGTCGCTTCCAGTCTCGCGGACGGGGGATGAAAACAACGCGGGTCGTAATTGAAACTCTTCTGCGCTTCGACATTAAGAAGGTGGGCTCGGAAAAACTTTGGATATCAAAGTTACTGAAAAAAGTCCTCGTGTGGGTGAAAAACTCAAGACTCTCATCGCAGAGTGTTCAGCTAGAGGTAGAGTAGTCAGAGGAAAAGCCGTGGTGGAGAAGATGAGACGGCACCAGGAGAGGGGAGTGGGTAAGAGCGCTAGAAGTAAAAAGGGAATTGAAGAGGGTAGAAAACTTGTGACGGGGAGATCATCAAAAGAAAAAGGGCACGGGGGAAAAAAATAGTTGCGGGGAAAGAGCTCCCTTGAGGCTCGGGAGCCGCAACGCAGTGGGTTAACTAAGGACGACCTACCAGAAAAGAATTCGAGAAGAGACATGGGAAAAGTCATTCAAACGGCCAGTGCAAAGGGGCGCCGATGAGAGGGGGTTGTGAAACGCATGATGTGGGAAGGTTAAAAAAAAGCGGAAGTGGAAAAGGCTTCTTTCACAGGCAAAAAAAAACAAAGGAAATTTATAAAGAATGAGAGTATAGACCGCGAAACGCGGTGTACTGACTCGGTGGGCTGGACCACTCTGGCAAAAGGGAAGTCCTCAGAAAAGCTCTGAGGCCGACATGGCGAAAAATCTAATTGAAGGAGGGATTTCCAGAAGAGGGGGCGTACTTAAAAAATGGGGCGGGGACTTCGAGGAAAAGGTTCAAACTGAATAACGCGGGAAGGGTGGCTCGCTATGGAGAGAAGGACCATTCAAAAAAGGTGATAAGTTTGAACAAGGAGTAAGGATTGCTTCACATAAAAGGAAGCACGTGTGGAGAAAGGAAAACCCGGGGGCTTCACGGAAGAAACGTTCTAAAGCAGGGGAGAAACAAAAAAGGAGGGTTGTTGGGATAAAAGGGTCCGAAAACAAGATGGGAAAGGGGGGGTAAGCAGTGGAGGAAGAAAGGACCAATCTGCGAGAATATTAAATAGATGAATAAAGCGGAAAGAAAGGGGGAAAGGCCTGAAATCTCAGATGCCTCGAAATCTTCTGAAAAAAATAGAAGGATGCGGCTATGCGCAAAAAAAATGTCAGTGTCGGAAAAGAATCCATGATGTCGATTCGATGTGGAACTGGGACGCGGCGGTCAAGTTCCGTAGGATGGGGGGGCAAGGTAATGGGAACAAAGAAAAAAAAGCCTTCTGGGGGCAGATAGATCTTGTGAGTGCCTTCAGGATTAAAAAAGCATGGTAGAAACTCGGTTGGGGGGCGTGTCACGTTCGGGACTTAGGTAGAAAAAGGAGGGGATGGGTACAGAGGTTACGGCGGTTCTGGGTGATGGGGGACTCCAGGGAGGCAAGTGCTCAGGGAAAACCAAAAGGCAATCAAGGCCTTCGCGACAAATCACGTAAAATCGGCGGGCATTATGAAAGCATGACAGGACTAGGGCGTAGGAAATACTAGCAAAACTTTCCGCATGCAGGCAGGGGACACCCGTACTACAGGGGGTCTTGAAAAGGAAATATAGATACGGGCCAATTCAACGGGCCAATGTGTGAAAAAGAAAGGTTGCTCAAAAACCGGGCGAAGGGAAAAGGGGGCAAGTTCGTAACCGAAGAAGAAACGAACATAAGTAGTATGCGGAAATGCCCGGGATTCCTATTGGTCGCGCGAACATGTGGCTTATTACGGGCCGCGGGTGAGGTCCGCTACCGGCGGGTAAAGGCGGCAGTAAGACCCTTGTTGTACAAAAGGGAACTGGGAAAGTGTAGTCTCGTGCCAGAGGATAAGTTTGAAAAAAGGTGTGGACGAGTGATGGCCAGGGAAAAGATCTGAGATGGGCGACAAAAATAAAGATCACAAGTGTTACTCAGGGGGGGGGAGGGGTGGTGGAGGGGGGGGGGGGGTGACGGAAGTTAGAAGGGTAGAGGTGGGAATAATGATTAGGAATTCGCGGGAAAAAAGATCATAAAGATGGGGAAAAGAGTCTTCTGACGTGGACGAAGTCGAGTATCTGAAAAGAAAATTCAACTCTCAGTTAGCAAGGGAAACCGGCAACCAAAAAAAACAGGTTCAAGAAAACGGAGTTAAGGGAAAGCCAAAAAAACGCCAGGGTTTCTTCATCTTCTGAGGTCTGTCCGTTCGTGGGAGGAATCAAAAAAAAGTTTGAGAAAAAGGGGGCGGGCGCGAGTTGTCGATGATGCTAGCAAGGGCGAAGAGCACAAAAGGAGGTAGGAGGGAAGTAAAAGTATGCCAAAGATCATGCCGAACGCGGCCGGCAAGGGCAAACTTCGGCATGGAATTGTATCTCGAGAAGGAAAAAGAATAAGGGGGGAAGAAAAAAGCTGGCCGACAAACCGGTCGTCGGTGGGTTCCCAGGGGGGGGTGGGAATTGAAATTTAGTTATATTGATTAACAAAGATAAGTCAAAACAAAAAAAAAAGGCAGCTGACACAATGCGACGAAGGTGGCAAATGACTGGTTCTTAAAAACAGATCCTTTAAAAAACTAAGGAGGAAGTTCCGGAATGCACAAAAGATGTTTGTTGAAGAGTCAATCAAAAGAAGGGAGGAAAAGTAGAGGGGTCATGCAGGTTGGAAAATCCGAAAAAAAAAAATGCGTATCTACGGGGTAGGGGGGAGTAAATATCAGGGGGGACAAATTGGGGGGGTGAAGACAGGTTGAGGAGGCGGAAAGGAAATAACTCGCAGCAGTGGAATCGGGAAAAAATCGCGCACACGAAGGAAGAAACATAAAAAAAAAAAAAGCAAAGGCTTCGACGTAATCGAAACAGGGACACTGGAGAAAAAAAGCAGGTGCTGTTCAAAACTAGCAGGGGGTGGTTGAAACTAATCTGGGGAAAATGGGAACGTGTGCCAACGACAAAACTCGGGGTGAGAAAAATGATGCCAAATCAAAGGGCAGGATAGGTTCTCCGATTGGCCGATCTTTCACCAAATGCAAGAAGTGGTGAAAGGCAAAAAAGGGGGACCTGGGGGTTGCTGGAATCTCAGCACCGCACGCCTATTCCTGAAATTAAAAAATGAATGTCTTTGGGGTTTAAAAAAGTGACAATAAAAAAGACAGGAGCTGTTCAGTCGTAGGGCCCAGGCACGACTCTTCATCTACTGAATGCCTCAGGCATAATCAACGGCAATCTATCACCGGGGGTATATGTCACAAAGTGACAGTAACGAAAAAAGTAAGAAAGAATTTCGATATTGCCAGGGGGGGAAAACAACAAACATCTAGGACCTGTGGACAAAGCAAACTATCTGTACCGGGAGGCAGCAAGAAAAGATAGAGATCTGAAACACGTCATAATCATCACAAATGTCAAGGGTATATGTGGACGGGGAAGGGAAGAACGACACGCAATACCAAGGGAAGGACGTTCAATTTCGCAGAATGAACGAATACCGCGCGGCCGGCTGAGGGGGTTACTGGGAAGCATTTTCGAGGGGGAATTGACAAAAACGGGGAGTGCAGCAGGCGCGAAAAAAAAAAGGCCGAAAAATAAGCTTGAGCTCAAGCTCTGCAGCAGCGGAAACTTACTATTTGGGATGGGCACGGTGCAGGAAAGGAGGAAAAAAAGCTCTGGCCTATAATGAACGAGGGTTGGGGAAGCGCAAAACTCTCATTTTCAAGATTCGCAAAACAGTTTCGGAGTCACAGAGGAAGGTAAGTAGAGAAAGAGAAAAAATTGAATCCGTGCGGAATGGACTTTAAGCCCTATCAAAGAGATATAGTGGGAGGAATGCGTCTGGTTCGAAAGAGTTAGAAGACAAACGGTGGGGAAATTGGCGCGGGGGGGGGAAGAAGGGCCTAGGGGCTCTAAAAGTCGCATTTGTTGGGGGGGCATGAGCGGAATTGAGTCCAAATTCGAAGGTGTGGAAAAAAGGGGACGTTGTCTGGGGGTCAATGGGCGCGGAATAGGGAGGAGAGGGGGGGGGGGGGGGGGGGGGGGGGGGGGGGGGGGGGGGGGGGGGGGGGGGGGGGGGGGGGGGGGGGGGGGGGGAAATTAATGGTTGTGGAAAATAGAATGGCGGCAGCATCCAGTGCACAGACGGGGGTTAAGACTTATGGAGAAGCAAAACAATGCAAGAAAACTAAGCAACGGGGGTTGAGGGAAAAGGATATAGGAATGCAAGGGAAGAAAAAAAGCCGGGCATGCCCGTTGGAGGGGGGCACGTCGGGGCATCTAAAAGTCACTTCAATGCGCAGGGGGATCGAGGCAAGGTGAACGAGAAAAAGTTGCAAACCTTAAGAATCGAGGATGAGCTTGGACCATGCAAACTGAAGACATGTAAAACACACATGGCGGGCGAAAAAAAGCAAATGGCTGAGGGGGGTGCGCGGACAAAAAAGCGGGGAGCAACAGGGTCTGAACGAGTTATGGAGATGCGATCTCAGAAAAACAACGACGCTGGAAAGATGGGGAACTATGAGGAGGGGGAGGGAAAAAGGAAGAAAAAGGAAGCTACTGAGAAGAGGGCACTACAACAAAAGTTCAAAAAAATCATCTGACTTTATCACGAGTAACAAGTGAGAAGGGAAAAAGGGGAGGTTGGAGGGGGTTGCAAAACGGGACAAAGCTCTTCTAAGCATCGGTAGAAGAGATATCAGCGTAAAAAGGCCGCGAAAATAGTAAGGGACTAACTCCGGAAATCAGGACAATACAGGGGGGTACTGGGAGGGGCATTGTTCCTCTCCGGGGGGGATCTCTCCAGCGTACGGGGGGGGGTCTAAAAAATATTCCTAAAAACTGAAAAAAAATGG
>Ga0179591_1258615_pt1 | contig 11931 bp, 10 predicted proteins | sample CZOMad2_1_08_16f_FD_182891 | JGI IMG/M metagenome (GOLD analysis project Ga0179591, IMG submission 182891) | Vadose zone soil fungal communities from Angelo Coast Range Reserve, California, USA - CZOMad2_1_08_16fungal (PacBio error correction) | ecosystem: Environmental > Terrestrial > Soil >...
TTCCTCGGGGGGTAGTAAAATACCATAGGAAGGAGGTTGGATAAGAGGAAGTCACCGGGGGCAATTACTATCTCGGGGAAAAGGGAAGGGGGGGGGCAGGGATAGTGCTGTCTTCAAGGAAAAAAATGGAAGGTTGTGGTGGGGGGTTTGAGGTTAAGACCGTAAGGGAAGGAAGATTGGCCGCAAGACATCACCTTTAGTCCAAAAAAAGGCGAGTTTTCGGAATAAAAAAAAGGGAAAAAGTGAGTTACGGTATCTACTGGAGAAAAAAGAGAACAGGAGGTTCACATTCGATCACAGTTGCCTGCCAGCTCGACAATCGATATATAAAGAGGGGAATCTTCGGAGACCAGGAGGAACGGAACGGTGGGAGTTTTAGGGGAGTTTTATCCCTACCCCGAGTATGGGAGCGCGGCACATGAGAAAACGTCATTAAACGAGCCAAAAAGGGGGAGACAATGCGTTTTCCGACTGAACAGGGAGGGGAAAAAGAGGGGGGTTTGAAGTGGAAAAAAGGGGCGGGGTCCGAGAAAGTAAAAAAAGGTACGACCAAAGAAACGGGAGCCCTACGAATATATTTCGGAAGGTCGCGGGGGACGGCACTGAGCAAGCGTTGCCAAAAAGAGAATGCCGATGGAGCGCTGGAGCTGAACGGTAAGGAGGAAGAGAAATCATCAGTGCAGATATCTCAATGTCGTAAAGGAAAAGGGAAGAGGGCCTTCCCATCGGAAGGTCGTCAGTTCGGGGAAACGCAGAGTTTCCTTTGCAGGAGAGACACAAAGAAGAGGGGGGCTCACGAATAAACGAAAACGAAGGGCGGATCAGAACCAGAAGGTAGAAGGGGAATAGAGGACTTGAGAATAGCTTGCTTGGTCCAAAGTCCTCGGGGGCGGGGAGAAAGACAGCTTTCGGAGTCTTAACTAAGAGTAACAGCTCTTGAAACCCCGTCGCAATGTTTTAGAAAGTATGCAGGAGGGTTTGTAACGGAAAAAAAGTCGGAACAGAAAAGATTTGGATAAGATGGGAGATGGGTTTGGGACTAGGACTTCTCTTTGGAGAGAAAATTCCTTGGAGCTCCGTGGAAAAAATCCCCCTCGAAAAGAGAATCGGTCAAAAAGTCTTGGAAAGACATCCTGCAAGGGGCTGCCATAGAGAGAAAACACACTTCAAGACGTTTAGAGGGCAAGCTAGTGTTTCTTAAAAAGTTATCGTAGAAGAGGGTGGAAGCTATAGCCTAGAAGATCTGCAGCTCCACCTGAGGGCCAAATGTAGGGGGGGTAAAAACCAGCGGGGAATCAATCAAAATGGGCTTAATTTACAAGAGGATTGGGGAGAGGCTTACCATCCAGATACATTTTATCAAAGCTCGGGGGGAAGACTGATCTCGCCGGGTAAACGGAATGGGGGGAAGAGAAAGGCATTTCGGAATGTGAAAGAGAGCGACCCTTACCTGAGATAGTTGAATGCCTGTTTTGATCCCTCGTGTTCCGGGTGGAAAGGCAAAAAAAATTCATTCTGGAAGGCAACAAAAAAAAAAGGTAGTGAAATATATAAACCATGAGGGATGGGGTGGACCTCTTAAACCAACAAAGGGTAAGGTCTACCTATTCTGCCTCAAAGATTAAAAAACACAAAAAGTCATGAAAATCAGCGAGCCATACGGGAGAGAGTGATCAGGGGGTTGTCCCGAAAAAGACCAAAGAAGAAGGAAGGAAAGCTGTAAGTACTCGATGACTAATAAGCGGTAGCGTTGAGTAGACCGATGGAAATTCAAGAAGAACATCCAACGCGTCGTTTCAGGGGGGGGAGGAAGGGGGCGGCTAAACGAATCCAAAAGAAGCGCATGTGTAAACTCCTGAAGAGTGGTCGGGACCACACGGAGATCGCCTCCAGCGAAATCGCGAATACCAGTCGACCGGTATCGTCGGGCACGAAAACCAAAAAGAGGATCGAAAAAAAAAAAAAAAAGGGGTCCCCCAAATTAAACCTCTCCCATCATAATAAAGAGAAAACTCAGAAACAAAAAAAACTGGGTTATTAGGGAAAGATCTCATAGATGGGAGGGTAGTTCATTTGTTATCAGATGAATAAGATACGAAAGGGGGGTTGCTCCCGTGGAAAGCTGGAGATACGAACAGTTGCTCTTCAAAAATGGGGGAGGCGCATCGGATTCAGTCCTTGTACGTACATCGGGAAGATTGTAAAACTATAATTGTGGCTGATGTAGGGCAAAAACGAAGAAACCAGGAGGGTGGGGGTTCTTTTCACGTAGAAGAAGAGAAGGATCAATCAGCTCAATCGAGGTGTAAAGATGTCTGCAGGAGGAGGTGGGGGAGGTTCGGCAAACCACGGAAATCAAAGTCTCGAGGAAGAAAAGCGGCGGCAAAAAAACGATAGAGACGTGCAGATGTGTGCCCCAAACGACGCGTTAACGGGGGAAAATAGAGTACCCGGACAACTGGTTGGCGGCCGAAGGACAAGAAGCCCGCCCGATAATTACCATTTGGGGGGGAAGGGGGTACTTAAGAAAAGGCAGAAATGAAAATGGAGAAACAAGGTACAAAAGTGGTAAGGGCTACCCAGGAAGGCAACTCTTCGCGCGCAAAAAGGGGAAACTTCTGTTACTGGAAGCATGCGAGGGGGGCAGACTCCTTTGCGAAAAAGGATAGGGTAGTCAGGCCAGAACCCCCGACGAGCATCGTGCGACAGTCGTTGGAAGGAGGCCGGTCATGAAGCGGAAACCGCGGCCAGAAGAAACAGTAATGGGGTAGGGGAGAGGAGTGGGGGAGAAAAGAGCCGATGTTCTGGAGGGGTAGATCAAGAGATGCGCCCTCACCTATGACTGTAGCTGAAAAAAAGTAATAACCTTTTATTCTGAAAAAGCGATCCCAAACAGCTTTGGCGGGGTGCTGGTGGCTTTAAGGAACTGACATGAGTGGGCTGATAGATCTAACTTTTTTAGAGAGAGAGTCACTCGGCGGGGGAACTAGGGGGAGAAACTCGACCAGCTAAGAACAGTAAAATAGTCAAAATCTCCGCTGGGATAATGCAGCAATCTCCATCGTGCCACTCAAGGGAGCTTTCCTGGGGGAACTGTTGCGCACAGAACAACTCCCTAATACCTCGGAAAAACAAACGCTGGGGCTGGGTAGAGGGAGGTAAAGACAATCCTCAAGCTGTCGCCCAGAAAAAAGATTAGGTTGTACGAGCCAGAGGGGGCGACTAAAGGGACGCACTTCGAGACAAGAGGGGATAATCAGTGGAGAGAGAAAAGGATCCAAGACGAGGATTAGGGTCTGGATGCATGGTTATTAACTCGCGTTAGACGGAAAAGAGGGAAGGTTCGCAACCTGCCCCCGGCAGCAGAAGGAAAATGTGAAAAAAGGTGAAAAAAACACAATCATCGGAAAAAAATTGTAGTCGAAACCGTACGGGAAGATAGTGCAAGATGATTAAAAAAGAAAGATCGCACTTTTCACAAGCGCAATACGCAAGGAGACTTTTTGGCAAAAGCCGGAAGAAAGCAGAAGCGAAAGGAAGGAATCGGTCAGAAAAGTGCTTTGAGAGGGAATGACTTCCTTTTGATAGCGGAGAACAGACGGTGAGGTACAAAAAGATCATCAACCAACCTGGAGGCCGAAGCGCGAAACAATGGAAAAGGAGTTCAAGGACACCGTACAGTCTTTTCTTACGTCAGATCATTCTATAGGGACATGCTTGTGGCAAGGACGACCTTCTCGAATCCAGAGAGAAGAACAAGACTTAGAAAAGGTTGGGACCACGCGGAGTACCGCCTCCCGTGTTTAAAAGAAAATTGGGGGGTGGGGGAATAAATAGTTTCTCGGTGGGTAACTGAAAAAGAGAGGGATTCATATCAACCATCCCAAAAAAGGGTCATAAAAAGGAAATATTATCAGGAAACCTAGCAGAAAAGGATCGTCCTGAAGGGAGCGATCCGGAAACGAAAACATCGGTCTTTTGCCACATAAACAATAGGCAAAGAAGAGCTCGCAAAAACAAAAGGAGGGAGAGGGGTAAGTGACCGACTTTGGGGGAGGGGAGAAAATACCTTGAGGAGGGGAGAGTAAAAAGCATCAAAATTCGCAAAGGGGAGAGGACCTAGGAGGAGAGTGCAGGTCGAGATAGGCTATGAATTGTTCTTGGGAGGTTTCGTTGGGGGGGGGTGGAAGAAAAACGAATCCTTAGATTAGGTAACACCGAAAATCAGTTATGAAAAAACAATTCTCTTTGTTAGGGAAAGGGGCAAGAGGGGGGGGGAGGAGGGTAGAGGGGAGAAACGCGTGAGGAAGAGTCAAGGGCAACCTTCTTTTGAGGGAGTCTTGACTGCCTCCATCAGGCCACGGGGGCCTGGTCAGCGAGGACAGCCTTTAACCGCTTACGAACTTCCTGGACGAGGTGAAGAAACCATCGAAAGGAGGTCCTCTCGGGTGGAAGGAAGGAGGGGTTTAGTACAATGGGGGGGGGTATACATGCTAAAAACAGGAACAGGAAACGCGGAGCCCTTTGACAGAAGAGAGAAGCAGACGGGCACCTATTGCATCACAGTTGCGGAACACACTGACTTTCGGCGTTGTCTCTATAACAAGCTCAGGATGAGGTCAAGGCGAAATCATCGTGAAAAAAACTTCATTGAAAGCCGAAAGAATTGACTCGAGTTGGACATGCCACATCGGCAAACGGTAAGTGACTTGTGTCTCGAGCGGGAGAGGGGCCTCGCGCGAAACTCGTGTCGAGAAAACTATAAGGTCCTCCGATGAAAAGGGAACACGAAGCCGTCAGGGAAAAAAAAAAGAGAAGACAAACTAAAATAAGGCCAGAGGAGGAGCACCGATAGGGAGGCCGCAATAAGCATAAGTGTTGGCTTGGAGAGGAGTTCGGGACCTCAGAAAAAAAAGAAGCGCTAACAAAGACGAAGGTTTGAAAATAAAACATATCGCGTGGTTTCTTTAAAAGAAAAATAGGGCCATCTCTCGAGCAGGGGAAGCTTGTTGTTTGGGACTGGAAAGCGTAACCGTGAATGGATCGGGGCAGAGAGGTCTCTAGACAAATATACATCCTCGACCTTAAAGCAGACTCCAAGGAGAGCTCTCCAATAAGAAACAAGGCTGACGCCACCGACCGAAAGGGGGCCGGGGGTCGGGTGATACTAGGGGCGGTCAGTGGGATCGATAGGCCGGAGGCGGATATCCGACATAGGCAGAAAAGACGAGTGCTGGACGCCCAACGTCGCGGGCCTCCTCTACACAATCACTACATAGGGTTCAGGCCTATTCCAGCCTGCGTTCGAACAGAATGTTCACTCAAGAGAAAAAGGAGAAGGAGTCAGACGAGAAGCCCTATCCGGGGGGTAAAGGTTCTGAGGGTTTTACCAAAAAAAAAGGAACAGACTTTTCAAGGCAGGGATGATACCTTCAAGGTGGGTATCCCTTACAGGGAAAGGGGCAGTTGCGCTTGAGACAAAAAAAGGATCCTGTCTCACATAATCAAAAGGTGGTCATGAAAAGACTGTCTTTCTTGTTGCCTTAGAACACCTGGTCAAGGGGAGAAAAATATGCTTCCTACAGGGAACCAAGCAAAAAAAAAAAAAAAAACAGCAAAGGCGAAAGGAGCCGGAGGACTGGCGAGAGTGATCTTGGGTTACCAAAAAAGAGCACGCGAAGAGGAAGGGAAAACCTAATTCACCGAGAAATGGGCGGGGCTGCGGGGATTTCTCACCGAGAGGTCACAAAAAAACGAAGGCAAGAAGGGCGGCGAATCAGCCAAAAAGGATCCAGGCGAGTGCTGTAAGAACTCCGCGGTGCGTTCCACAGGGGAAAGGAATCCTATAAAAAGCAAAGAAACGGTGACAACAGGTCTACCAAAAAGGGCGTAGAGGGGAAGCAACCCAGGAAGAGTCATTCGCAACTTTCATAGTGATCACCCAAAAGGAAAATGCCTAGATGGGATGACTCTAGCAGGGGGAAGGAGAACGAGAGAATCAAGACTGGGAAAGCGTCATTTGGGGATAAAAAGAACAGTGAATCGGCTCTATCAGGTGTCGCAAAAAAAAGGAGAGACTTTACCTGGGAGGCGCAACATGGCTAAATGGGGGGAGGGGAGCTGATCTGATGAAAAAGGAAGGGACAAACGCAAGTGGGGGGGCCCAAGTAGAATGTCTGAGACCGCCGCGACGCGGCAAAAGCGAGGTTTGATTTTCCATGGACCAGATGTAGGTACAGAGAGAAACGCTAATCGAGGTAATTGACCAAAACTGTGGAAACGAAAGAATCCGTCGGGCAAGGGGAGAAAACCACGATGCCATCAGTAGTCTACAAATCAATCGGCGCGAGTTTTTCATCTGACGTGGAGGATTCCGCGGGGAGAGGGGGTGAGGCAAAGCTATCACCGAGTGGGGGGTAAAAGTGAACGAAAAAAGTCCCGAATGAAACCTGAACGATGTGGACTTCTCCAAAGATTCTGGGGGCGCCCAGGAGACCACCACCCGATTTGGGAACCGGGCAAGAGGACAAAAGTCAAAAAAAGCGGGGATCGGGAACGTCTGGACCGGAACAGGACCGACAATACACGAAGGCAGGTGCCGCCCAGTAGGAGAGGGTCGTATTTCATCACGACTTCTGGTCAGAAGAGCGCGTGCATAAAAAGGGAGAGGGGGAAGAATTCGCGGAATAGGTAAAAAATAGGCTAAGGCCGGCCAGAAGAAAAAGGTTTAAATGTTTTAGTGCGGCGCTGGGGATATTGAAAATTGGGGAAGCGGCAGAACGTAGGGGCCCCCGAAGCTTATAGCTCGGCCAGAGGAGAGCTTAGGAAAAAATGAGAGCTTGTCAAAACGAAAGGAGTTGAACGGCTGGGGGTCGGGGGGAGCCGTCAATGATGTGAAATTGGAAAAATCTGGAGAGGAGAGAAAAGTTTTTCGAGAGATTTTCCACTGCGAGCTCTGGCATGGATGTGAAACCACGACACATTAGAAACAGTAACAGAAGACTGGGAGGGAAACAAAATGTACTCTGGGGGGGGGATAAGTCCACACCGAGCCATCGGAATTCCGACGGCTCTTGAGAGGCTAGCTTCTTTTTCCCGCCAACACTCCAGTACGCAGGAAATCAAAAAATGGCGACTTTGAATCAGGGAAGAGGATCGAAACCACTAAAGCTGGGAACCGAAGATTCTGAAGCATGGTTTAACGCCAGAAGTTACCCTCCATCTAGACGAACTTCGTTCCTAGGTCGTCCAAGCACTGCAAGAAACAGGCGCTGATAGGAAAAGAGACTAAAGTCCCATCGCTCCACGGGGTACGCGCCAACGACCCCACCCTCCTCTCCCTCTCGAGAAAGAACTTACCTGGAAGAGTAAGAAATCGCGGATTAGAGATTGGAGAACAAGGAAATTGCATGAATGAGTGAGCGACTAACTTGAAGCTCCCTCGCGCAACCGAAAAGAAGCCGCATCTCCTAAAAAGGCTTCAAGTATTCTGAAGGAGACCCTCCCGAGATAGGTGGGGGGCGCAAGCGACGGCGTTCTGAATTCCGTAACTGGGGGATCTCCATGTGAGTAAATATCATTGAAGGTCACGAAAGAGTGGAAATAGCGAACGGTGGGAGCGCGAAGGGAAAAACAAGCGTCTCGGCATCCTGTCGGGTACAGGGCCATCTGCTTCTTAGGGCGGAGCGAGAGATAGTTCATACCTTTCACGAAAGACTGGGTCAGTCAGGGAAAGAGAAAAAAATGCATCACGGGGCTCACCAAGGGAAAGAAAAATAGTCGCAGGAATTAACACTCTCATTTTGGGGGGGGTGGGAAATAAATGGATGGGGAGAGGTTTTTAACATATTAAGGAAAGAAAAAAAAACATTCATCAAAAAAACCAGAAAAAGAAAAAAGTAAAGTTATCGAGGAAGGACCTGCATTTAAGGACATAGATGCAGGAAGACGAGAAGAAGGCCCTGAGGGTAAAAGGAAAATGGGAACAAAAAAACAAGAGATCTCCGAAATCTCGCAAAAAACAACGTGTCACGATAATAATATTGTAAATTGTTTGGAGTACAAGACCTTTAGAAGGAGGTGGGACATCGGCTTCTAGCGATAGCCGAGAAAAGCGAGCATGAGCAGGAGAAAGTTGCTAGTCTTAGAATAGATGCCTTGTTTTGTGTTGCTGGGGGTTGATTATTACTGACGACAGGGGCCTCCCAAAGGGGAGAAAAATCATTTATTCAAAACACAAAAATGCAAAGGGGAGGAAACCGGGACCGGGAAGGTTAGAAATGAAGCAACACTTGATGCGGAGTTCGAAAGAGGGAGGGTCATGTTCTTCAGGAAGCATCTCGTGGACAAGTATAATAACCAAAAGCGGTGCGCTACAGGAGGAAGGAGAAAGTGCATGCACCTATAACAGATTAAGCGGTACGACTGTCTTTTACGGAAAGAGTGGTTTATTAATGGGACAAAAAAGGTCTGTTTGGGCGAGAAAGGGGAGTCACGAGACGATGGAGAAGGTTCGAAGATTAAAAGGGAGACTTACAGGTAATCTGTGAACGGCCAAAGAGAAAAAGTTCCGAGAGTCTATTTGGAAAAGGACGCAGATGAGGGGGAAAGACGAAATAATACGGCTTGCAGACTGTCAGGGGAGCAAAATGCCGGGGGGAATGTTGGGGAACGGGTCAGGGGCACGACTAGCAGAGGGAGAGGGGTCTTTTCTGCTAAAGAGGAAGAGAAACGAAGTGTGACTGTCAAGCGACAGGGAGCACTCTTGACGATACCATAGAACTCGACGCGCGAAGAGTGCGTCTGTATCTCAAACGAGGAAGGAGTCCCCCATTCCAGCGTGGAGGGGAAAGCAGAGCGGAGGTCGTACTAAAACGAAACCGCCGCGCTTACACAAGATTTGAGACGCAGGATTGTCGGAGGGAAAAAAATACCTCGAGGCCCTCTCAAGGAGCGGGGGGGCGAAAGCTGTAGGGGAACCATTCCGACTGTGGCCGATATGTGCAGCGATCTTGGATAGGGAGAATCAAATTCTCTCCTAGAAAAGGTAAATCTAAACAAGGGAGTAAGGTAAAAGACAGCAAGAAAAGAAACTAAAATGCGTCGAGAAAAACAGCACACATCAAGCCGTTTCGCGTTAAGAGATTTGGAGCCAATTGATAGGGGAAGCACAGGGAAGGGGAAAGGGGATATCTCATCAAAACCAGGGCGCCTTACCTTACTCCCTCTGAAAGCAAAGAACGCCCTCAATGCAAAAGATAATACTGTGGAGTCAAGGGCCAGGAGGGTGGGGCAAGTAAATCTATCTACAACGGAATGGTTGGAACGCGCTCTTCGTTACAAGTCTCCATGAACTAGAGCTATGTGGGAAAAAGTGCTAGTGAAGGAAGGGGGTCGGCTATCCAAAAATGCAGACCGGATTCGAATCGGCCGAAATAGTGCCTTCCTGGTGGAATCTGGTGTCAAATGGGGGATTGTGCTCTTGGTCTACTAGCATGAAAACGTCAAAGCAGACATTGGGGGCATTCTCGGGGTACTTCTTTTGGACTCTGCCCCGAAACTTTTCCTGGAGACCACTGACATCAAAGATGCAAGCGAAAGAAAACATGAAAAAAAACACCGATGAGAAAATCACGTCCCAGAAGGATGGAGACGAAGATCGTGGTTTTTGCAGGAAAAACCGGCCCCTAAGAAGGACGTTAACAATCGCAAAATCGGGGCGAGTATAGCGTCGGGTTAAAAAAGGGGAAAATACTCCCCGCTAATTTGCCCCCGACGGGAGCAAATCAACCACAACGGCCTCTGGGGCGTGCGGTGGGCGTGTGGTGGTATCCCTACATGGCTTTTCGGGGTGTGGCCGAGGCTACTGGAAGTGTGCGTCGAGCCATCGCCACGTGTGCAGGGACCAGGTCGACCGGTGACGCTCTGGTCGAAAAAGGCATAGAAGGTCGCCCACAAGCGTGTAGGTTAAGAACCGTTAAAAGCCGAAAGAGGAGCTCGCAACCCACAAAAGGGGGATAGTAGATCTATGGAGAGAATTGGCCGGGCGTACTTCATTGAAAACCAGAGTGTCCGTATGCATGAGCGGCGAAGCCGAAAATTCAATCAGACTTCCGACCTTCGGAAAAAATGCTAGATAGTGAAGTGGAGGGCGGCCGGGGAAAGTGGAGGGGGGGAAAACGTCGGAAGGTGGACTGAGTTCGCCAAAACCGGGCGTGAAAAACCATCGAGGGATGTTGATTGTAACTTTTTCCTCTAGGCGAAGAAAAAGGAAAGGATCCCTCGAGGGGAAAAGTACCCGCTGTCAAAGATCTGGGGGATGGGCCTGGTGTTAGGCAAACACGAGACCACAACTATCATCGTACGCGCTGATTGACGGGCTGATGGATCAAGGGGGAAAGAGGAAGCAGCCAAAACGGCCGGAAAATGTGTCACGGGTGGCGGCCCCAAGATCACTAGAATGACCACCTTTGGACTAAGGGAAGACTACTTCAGGGTTATCATGCTCACCCGAAGGAGTTGTAGAAAATCACATATTCAACACACGGAATGTCAGTAGGGTCCATCATGCCGACAATCCCGCAAAGGTCCCCATTCTTATAAATATAAAGCCAGAGTCTGAAGAAAGGAGGAGGGATACCATTAGTAATTTTTCTGGCCCTTTCAGCGGATCTGCAAGCGGACTTGGAGGGATTTCTTACGGCCTGGAATGATGCCAGAAAGGGAAAACGGAAAGCGAAAGTGGAGCGACCGAATGGCGGCAGGTCGAATCGTAGAACACTTCGGAGAAAAAAAGAGGACTTGCACGAGACCCGGCAGTGAAAAGGGGGTTATGGTCGTCGATTCGACTTCAAGATTTTGCGCGGGGGAGCGGAAAACGAACGTGGTTGAAAAGAGGGGAGCCCGCGCTGCGGGGGAACTTGGAAAGTCCAGAGGAACACGAGCTCCAATATTAATCGGAGTTCACAGCGACTCTTGATAAAGGAAAAACAGCGTCGGGGGAAAGAACACTGTCGTGCAGGGCAGGTTTTTTTTCCCCCCGAGAAGAGTCGTAAATGGCAAAAGGGGTGGAAGGCTACGGAATCGACTACACGCAAGCTAAGGGGGCGAACCAAATTAGGACTTGGGGAAAGCGATTTGGCTGGACGGGACAAGAAAAACGTACACTTGACGAGTTCGCAACTGGGAGAAGAAAGAGCCTCGAGGCTGCTTCGTTATTATAGGGAGACTCCTTCTCGGTCGCGTAAGGTGCGAAAAAGCGCAACCGGAAATCGCCCGCCAGACTAGGACCTTCGAGGGGAATGCCACCTCGCGGGGGAAAAAGGGCCAGGGGTCAGCGGGGGAAACACGGAGAGGAAACTCATACCCGGCAAATGGGAAAAAAACACAGCAACGAAGACTGATCTTATTCTTGTGATCACTCTTCCGGACAGAAGATTCGAAAAAGGGATGATTAGATCGGTCGTCACTCCGGCGGGCTTTTACTCCGAACGGGGGGAATCAGAACATACAGGTGGGAAAATCTAGCAGGGGAAGGCACCCCGCTCCTCAAAGATAAGCTTGAAGCAGCTGAAAAACCGCGTCCTCGCATCCCAACTGTTCGTTACTTCGAGTCCACGGAGAATTGGCATCTAGAGGGAAGGAATCCAAAGAAATGAGGGCAGGCATCCTCCTGCATGAAACTAATGGTACCCCTATAGGAAATAAAGGACTATTTACAAGAAAACCTAATGTTGGTGGGTTTGAATGGTAGAGTGGGTGACAGCGGGTCAGAAAGGCCCTTACCTTTCAGTCAGAAAAAGCCCTCAAAAATGATAAATATATACATCTCAAGAAGAAAGGATCAATGGAATGCATAAGAGAACTATTACGAAGAGGGCGAATCCATGCAAACCAAGAATTAGGCATTTTGAACCGCTCCAGCCAAAGGAA
>Ga0179591_1195609_pt1 | contig 11927 bp, 22 predicted proteins | sample CZOMad2_1_08_16f_FD_182891 | JGI IMG/M metagenome (GOLD analysis project Ga0179591, IMG submission 182891) | Vadose zone soil fungal communities from Angelo Coast Range Reserve, California, USA - CZOMad2_1_08_16fungal (PacBio error correction) | ecosystem: Environmental > Terrestrial > Soil >...
GCAAAACGAGTAAAAAATTAAGTTATTATGCGTCTATACTCAACAAAAACGCCTGCGGACAACTGGTTCGTTTTCAGACAAGCCGATAAATTCGGAAGAACTCAAAAGGGGACCAAAAAGATAAGATGTTACAATAAGAATTGAGGAGAAAAACTGAAGGTCACTTAAGGAGAAAAAAAGGAGAATCGCACGGGGGGGGAACAGGTGATAAGGGGGGGCCTCAAGGGCATGGGATTAGTAGACTCGAAGCTAAGTCTTGAACAGAAAGGGGGTCGAGGTTACTTCGAAGGGGAGAGGTGTGTGGGGGGGTTGAGGGTGGGGAAAAAAGAGACCATAGGCGCCGGGTAGCCTTGTTCGGGGCTCCTAGGGGTCTCCTTTGGTTCGACTTGTTGGGGAGAGGGGGTCAATAAAACGGCGTAATCAACATCAAAACGGTGGAGGGATTGGGTAAAAAGAAGCTGGCGGCAACTCGGCGACCTGGTCCGTCAGAATGAGGAGGGCTCTTCGTTCGTGGGAGTTGAAAAGAGACGCAAAAAAAAGGAGGTCTGCCACAGGCAAGGGGGTCTGATGGGATGCACTTTCAAGACCTCCGGTTCCGTCTCAAGAACCACTCGGGCAACCAATGGAGGATACTGCAGCGTCACTAACTGACTTTGGGGAAAGTGGGGATATATCAACAATGGGGTATAGGCTTAGCGACGGGCAGATGTACGGGAGGCACAGGATTGACGATGGGTTAAGGGCTACAAATGGAATGTGGCCTAATAAAGTGAGGGGTGGATACAGAAGGGGTTACAAAAGGGACTCGAAGAAAAGTAAATAACCGGAAAGCGGGGGAAGGAATATGAAAGTATGACCATGATCAAATGTTGCTAAGCGTAAAAAAAAAAAAAAATTCTCACGATTCCAGGACTTTCTAGGGGGGGGAACCCTCGGTCTGACGCAACTAGGGCATAGTCAAAAGAAAGGGTAAAAAGCAAAGCCGGGGGGCCATGCTTGTGGTCTGGACGTGGTTGGAACGGCTGGGCGATTTGGAAACCGGAAACTCCTTCCTAAGATTACCGGATATAGGGGTTTCCCCGAGGACTGCCAGGTTTAAACGCATGCGGGGGAAGAAAAACCAAGGGGGGGGGTTGGTGAAAGGACCAGCGGGAAGGGAGAGACAAACAAGGGGCAAACCGATTCGGAGAACAACTCCGGAGATAGAGGTGTGGGGGGGGGGGGGAGAGGGAAGTATGGGGGGGGGGGGGACGGGCTGGTCCAGGTTATCCATTTCGGGAAATGGCTTTTGAATTCCTTGAAAAGTGTCACCTTATTGGAAAGAAGGGGGTAACACCGGCGTAGAACAGAGGGGGTAAGTATCAAATAATAATCCAGGATATAAGTATAGAAGTTGATGACCTAAGTAACTTTGGGACCATGGAACTGTTGGACCAAAAAAGGGGGTAACCTCTATAGGGGGGGGAAAGAAATCGGTAGGGGGGTAAAAAATTCCCATAGAGGAAAGTTCAAGCGTATCCTACGATGGGTAATCTTTGCTCACTAGTTAGATCCCAAGTCAAGATGAAGCAAATGAAAGAGGCGTAACGGTACGTGGATAGTGCGGTAGAACACTCGAGATGGTGCAGTTCTCTATACTTCAAGGGGGGGGGGGGGGGGGGGGCAAGATGCAGGAAAAAGTTTGAAATCCTACCGCGTTAAAGTCAAAGAGGAGGGAAGAAATAATGCAAGGGGGGAGGAGAGTGGGACTACGTCACATTGATAAAAAAAAGAAAGAGACAAAAACTGCACGGTGCCTGGGGAAAAAAATGTTACTCAATGCCCGATGGAAGGGACCAGGTGAGGTTTTTTCAAGGGGGAGAACTTCTCAGCAAAATAGAAAAAAAAAAAATAGTAAAAGGGCCAGGGAAGGTTCTCATCGGGGGGAAAGAAGGGGGTGGGTCACCAGAAGGGGATTATTGATCGGGAACTGGAATTGCTGCATCGCTTGACGTTTGGGGGCGAGCTCGGGGGGAAGGATGCCGAATTGTTGCCGCCGTTTGGGTTGGCGAAAGAAAAGGGGGTAAGGAAGGAAATCAGAATAGGTCGGTGGGTGAAAAGGAAAGCGGCTCTGGCATTGGGTTTGGAAAAGAACATAGGCGGCGACGAAGAGGTGTCGCGCGGAGGGGGTGCCCCACAAAGAAACAATTACAAATAAAAGGAAGCTTGCAAAAGAAAGGGCGCGCTAATCATTTTGAAAGCGCAAAAAAGGATGGAGGGGGAGGACAAACTGCCTTAAGGAGGAGTATCTAATGCTGGCTTGCATACTTTGAACTTGGAAAAAAAAATGGTGTTGGGGGAAGAGACATGGCCGGGGAAAGAAAGGAAGGGGAGGGTGCGCGGGGGAGGGCGAGCTTTCGACCTGTTGGTCAGTAATCCCGACATGGGGCACAAGAAAGATTTCTGGATGGATTGTTTGGTCCTGGGGGGGATTGGATTGGGGGGGGGAAGTTTTGGAAAGATGACTGGGAAAGGAGGAGTGGGAAAGAAAGGGTGGGCTGTGGCTGCCGATGAATGCAGTTGGCAATAGGGACGTAAGGAAATATTATAACGTTCGAAAACCATGGGGGTCCTTCGGGATTAGTAGGCGGGGACTCGGAGGGGTTGGAAGGCGGCAATCGGCTGGGGGTGGGGATAGTCAATAAAGAATAGCACCGACAAAAAAAAAGGAGGACGCATTTTGGGGGGGAAGGACAAGGGGATTCTTTGCATAGGGTCTAGCGAGTAGTCCGATACCGGTATCAGACCGAACTTTGAAGGGGTGCCAGAAAGAGGTCCGGACCTCGCATGCCAAAGGGCACGAGCTAGGATCGGGGGCTTAAAACCCGTGGACAGTGCGAGAAAAAGGCTTAGGGGGGTTACTCGCTCTAGTGAATGAAAAAAGTTTAGAAGGAAGGGGTACGTTGGGTTAGGTCCTCCGATATCAGGGTCCCCCAAGCTTGTGGGGAAGCCTCTCAAATTAAGACAAGAGAGAAAGGTTAGAGAATCGAGGGTTTGTTTGCCGGGGTCCTCTAGGGGCCTGGGATGGGGGGAAGGTGCAGGTTTAAAACGAAAGAAGATTTGAAACAAGGGGAAGAATAGCCCAATTCCAGCTTGGTCACGTGGCAAGAAAGGCTGCCGAGTAGTAAGAAGAAAATGACAGACAAAGGACGCGCAACAACTTTCTGAAAACTAGGCGCTTGAGGTTCAGAAATTAAAGCGCCGCGAGAAAATGGAAAAAGAGTTAGCTAGACACGGCAAAACTGGATTGAAAGGCGAGAAAGCAGCTTGCCTCTCCGGAAACAAAAAAAGGGAGGGTGAGGGAGAGAGGGAAAGAGGAGGGCGCATACCTAAATAAGTGCAGGTAGACATTGGGGAAAACTCCGGACTGTAAAAAGTCAAACGTGGGAGTGAAAGGGGGGGAAGCGCCGCTCTAAAGGGGGAAAGGAAAAGTTTGGGTTGAAGAGAGGGAGGGATGTCTTCTTAAAATCGGCAGCAGCGGTCGGAAACAAAGGGGGGACTCAGGGGGGAAGGAGGGGAGATAAGGAAAAAGGCAGGACCGGAGATATTCGTAAGGTATTGTCGTGGGAAAAATTCGACAGTTCTAAAAAATTGGGGAATTCAGGCCCTTAAACAGAAAAACCATCGATCTCGACTAAAGGTCTCTCTGGTCATAAGACTTGGTAGGGTAAAGCAGGGCGTTGGAAACGAAAAGGAGAAAAGCGAAGGGCATAAAACGAAATGGAAATATGACAGGGGTAATAAATCGTTTCATCGCGGGACCAAAACGGAAAAGCAGTGGTATCCGCAACGGCACCCTGGTAAAAGCAATTGAAGGAAAGCATGGGTGGGGGGGGAAATCTATCAGGGAGGACGATTCTCTAAAAGGGGGAAATTGGGCGAGACGTATTCGATTTCCCTCTCCTAAAAGTGAAAAGGAAGGGAAGAGACAACCACTGTGAGGAAACATAAGTTTGGATCTTGCCAAATTTATAGAGTGGGGAAAGATGAAACCCAACCATGAACGAGGTGACTAAGAAACACAAAAAAAAAAGCATAAGGGGGGAGAAATCAGAGACACGAGGAACGGCACTAAGGGGAAGGCTTTATCAGAGGGTAAAGGAAAGCACGATGCAACATGCAGTAAAGAATAATAAAGAAACTACATTGGAAGATAAGGGGAGACCTTAGAAAGAAAAAATCCAGATCAGCAAGTCCAAGCAATGAAAGACACTCCAGCAACATCTTTTTTCAAATGCGGGATGGACTGATCAGAAACAAGGTTGTCTAAAAGGGAGTAGGAAGGGACAAAGGAAGAAAAGACACCAAAGACGCGTAACATGGCCGATTCATAAAAATCTCAACCCATGGCGAAGGGCAATAGGAACCTCAGAGAAATGCAGCTCGAACTGAGAAGTGACATAAAGGAGGCGGAGTGGTGGGGACGGAGGTCAAAGGTGCTTAGGAACTCCGATAAAGGAAAAGGGGGGGGGGGATTTGACCAAAACAAACCGGTGCAGCGTCAAGAATTATCCGACAGGTCGTGGTAAAGACGGAGGGATCAGACCATCGACCAAGTATGGCCCCAAGGGCTAGGGAATCAGGGTAACCGCGGATAGAACAATAAAAATAGGAAGAAAGAGGAAAAAACACACTACCCTACAGGGAATCACGGACCGGATGAAGAAGGAGGGTTAGGAGAGCAGAAACAACCGTCAGACACCTGCGGGGACGCTTAACCACTATCAGCGGGAACAAAAACAAAGGGGCCACATTCAGCCACTACTGGCAAATGACCGAAAGGGAAACCCGGGAAACGTACTAACTGACCCCGAAACAACGCGAAAAAAAAAGAATAAGGGGTAAAAAAAGGGCCCCCTTGGGGAGAGGGAAGTACGGGGGAAAAATAATGGTCCATCGCCGACGAAAACGCACTTGGGAATAAAGCCATAGAAATGGATCCCTGCCAACACGACTTGTTTCAGGCAGAAGGGGGCGGGGCTCGGGGAAGGGGAAGTCTTGGGGAAAAAAAAAGGACGTTCAAGGGGAGAAAAAGGCTCTGAAATCAAAGCGTTAGTATTTTGAAGGAAGTCTGTAGCGAATAGGATAAAATGGGAGGGAGAAAGGACGCGGGGGGCGAGAAACCCATCTCATTCTTGACAAAGAGACGGAAACGTAATAACCTCGAAAAGGAGGATAACTACCGAATTGGGGATCTGGACCCGGTGACAGAGGGAAAAAAGATCTAGGTGTTAACTAAGGGGAAATAGGTCTGGAGTATGTACTGAAATCGGGAAAAAGGGGCTTAAAAAAAGGAGTCAAAAAGAGAAGAAAGAATGGTAAGGCTTGGGGAAAAAATTGATACTGGGATCCTGAAGAACGTTATCTGGACAATTTGGATCTATGGCTGACTGAAGAGTCAATATCCAACCAGCAGACGCCCTGGGAGGCGAAAAAAAAGGGAAAAGACACGGAAAAATGAAAGAGGGCATGGAGAAACGAGTTTAACTCAAGCCAGCCATATAAAGGGGATCCGAAGGCAAAAAAAACAGCGATCAGACAGACTGCCTAATATTTAAAAGGAAGGGTGGGGGAGATCAAGCTGGGGACGAGGCAAAAGAGGTAAACTACGCGGTGAGAAACTCTGACAATCGTATTGCACAAAAGGGATAGGGGAAAACAGAGCTCGCCCCGTTAATCTTCTTAGGGGGGGATCAAAGCAAAAAAAAGAAACGGAAAAGACGAAGAAAAAGATACACCAAAAAGGTGGGGTAGTGGTATTAACCCCGGGGGAAGGGTTGTGTTGACAGAAAGTACCAGGCGCAGACCGCGGGAGTGTTACCAAGACTGAATCATCAAAGGGGAGGACGATTAGAAAAGGAAGCAAGATTAACAATGGTTAAGAAAGTATTTTGGCTGGAACGAATATCTACAGGGAATGTCAGTAGGGCGGGGACAAAGGGAAACAATTATTAAAGGGGCAGATTTTGATAAGGGGGACAAACATTCACTTGTAGAAAAGTCAACCGGAAATCAATAGTGGTTTCAGGTGGAAAAAAAAGGAGTATTAGTCATCCCAGCCTCAAAAACAGGGCATGGACACAAACGAACTATTGATCTCGAAAGAGGTCAAAATTCAAGTAAAAAGATAGCAGAAAAAGGGTGAAAGGGGGGGAGGACCGTAAAGCTCTTCGAAGTTAGAAGGGCCTCCACAGCAACCTTCAAAAAAAAAAAGGGGACAGAAATCGTGGGGGGGGGGTGGGAAGAAACGGAGCGAATACAGAAAAAGGTGGACCCGACATTCTTGACGACAAGGAAAGAAAAGACCGCAAAGAAGGGGAAATGAAAGGGGGGGAACAAAGAAAGAGACGAAAAACTGGAGCATGTGCGAAACTCAAACCAGTACACAAATGCGACATCTTCGGAAAGTAAAAAAGGAGCACGGAGGAAAGAAATGTGCGAAAAAATATGTAAAGAGGGAAAAAAGGAAACAATCAAGGGGGGGAAAATCGCAATCTGTCAAACGTAGAGGAATCATAAGCAGTAAATTCCTAAAAAAATACGGATCGGCATAGACAACACCAGAAAAAGGAAAAAAAGAGGGTGCCAATGAAAAAAAGGGAACTTAGGAGATACCAACGCGATCACGGACAAAAAAAAATCGGCATTTGCAGGAATTCATCAAGGGTGAGAAAGCAGGGGGGGGGTGGAGACCTGGGGGGGTTGGGATCCAGACAAGGTCCTAGAAAAAAGAGACAGTGGAAGAAAGCGTTTTTGGGAGAATGAACGGAGGGAGGAAGAAATCCGAAGGGAAGAGGTCTTGGGGGGGTTGGAAAATGGCTTGCTTTGAGAAAGGAGAAAAGAGAGAAAAAAAAGACCAGAAGGAAAAAGCCTGGAGCAAAACCGGTCGAAACAAAATGACTGGTTTTGGGGGGGGCGAAGACTAGGTCGCTTACGGGATCCCAGGGGGAAATGTTAAGGAAGGGGGGCAAACAAATGGAAGAGTCGCCGCCGATGGGAGCTTCGGAGAGTACGATTAGCTATCGCCAACAGGGGACCGTTGTTTGAAAAGGGGGAGGGTAGTGCAAAAAGGGAAGCGGTGGGGCAAGACTTTCGCAATACTATATTGCGTGTAAGATTCCCAGCGACTAAGGCGGGCTAGGGGGATGATGGGGAAGTTAAAATTACTAAGGTAAAAACCTAGGGAGGATGGGGGGAGGGGCAATCTCGGGCTTCTTAGGAGGATTGGGCGGGGGAAAAGCGTACAGGGAAAGGGGGTAGTCCACAAGGGCTGTTGACTGACGGGGAGAGCAAGACTAAAACGACTCAAGGTTGTTAGAACGTAATCAAGGAACTTTTGGGATTAAAAGACAGGGGGGGAAGGAAGGTGGAACAAACAGAAAGAACTCGCTAAAAAAAACAAACAAATTAAGGGAGGGGAAGGAAAGAGATAGAGCTCCGGTATTGTGGTAAAACCAAGCTGAACCCCGTGACTGAAGAAGAAAAGGGGATTAAGGCGAAAGGGCGTCGGGGGGGTTGAGAGACCACGCATAACATTTTTTGGAAATACAACATAAAAACGTGGGACGTCTCTGTTGCCCAGTAGCGCCCAAAAGAGAGGTCGGAGCCGAAAGCGCCACGGTGATCAGAGAGTCCAGCTCAGATAAAATTTATCCACTAGTGAGGTCCTATGTGAAAAGGGGATCAAATGGCAGAGAAGGAAATTCTTGTCCCAAGAGCGCTTGAACGAAACGGGGTCAAAAAAAGGCAAAACGTTGGTCGGACTAAGAGTCCCAGGGGTACAAGAAAGGAAGGAGAATAAGGAAAAGGGGGGGAATGTCAATTGTGGAACCGAACCAACGATTTATACCGTCAGCGGAAACGCAAACAAACAAAAAAAAGAAGTTGGGGGGGGCGAGAAAACCGGATGCGGCCAGGGTTGGGGGGCCTATTGGAAGAAGAAATTGAAAAGGAATGAAAGGAGGAAGAAGACATTTCAAAAATATAATCTTCTATGGAATATGGGAAAGGAGGAGGGTCAACGAGAAAAAACGCATGATACAACTGGGGGGGAGGTTGTGCATGAGAAGGCCTATGACCGGTGAGGGAACTCAAAAAAGCACGGGGTAGAAGAAAAACAACCGGTGAGACCAATTATTACTATGCAAAAAGAGGAAGGGTTTGGTGTATGGGATCAGTAGGGGGATGCCGGGAGTGAGGAATAAAGAGAAAGAGAACATCCCGGGGGGGGATGGGATGGGGGGGCCGACAAACTTTTGAGGAAGAGAATTACGTAAGCGAGTCCACGTGAAAACATACAAAGAGGGAAGGTTTAAAGAGACTTGAGTTGGGGTGAAATAATAGGGGGTAGGGGGGAAGAGCAACATCTTTGAAGTCGATTTTAGGGAAGTGTGCTGGCTCCGATGTGTCGCAGTGGGTGGGAGGGGGGGGTCGAACAGGGGCGTCAGAACCACGGTTGAAGACGTTTCTTGGTGGAAAAAACCGAACTCTACGGGATCGCGGTATTTCAGATGTTGGGATGTCAGAGGGGGGTGGGGGGGGGTGGGGGGGGGTGGTGTGGTGGTGTGGGGGGGGGGGGGGGGGGGTTTTGGGGGGGGGGTGTGGGGTGGGGGGGGGGGGGGTGGGGTGCTGGATGGAAAGGGGAAATGGGAGAAAAGGAGGTCTAGACAACAAAAAAACCGGTGAGGCCACTGACTTTCTTGGGGGGAATTCGACTTGGACCGTTAGTCAAGTCAGAATAACACGAGGGCCGTCTAAAACAACTAGGGCGCCCTGGAGAGGACTATTAGAGAAGAAGAATTGCAATTGGGGAGAGATCAATCTTTTCGTGGGGTAGAGTTGCAAGGGGGGAGATGGGTCTAACGAATGACGTTCAAATGGAGAAAATGGACGGGAGTTGGGGGAAGGGGAGACAGGAAGGTCCAGAGAAAAAAAATTTTTTCAAGGGGAGGCGACTTTGTACCACTCCATCTACTCAGGAAAGGACAGAGCGGAGTGTACAGGAAACTCGGTAGCAAAAGAGGTAAATTGATAAGGGCTAAGCTTAACACTTCTCCATAATTTAACTTCTAGATTGGTGAAAAAAGAGGGAGCAGAACAAGGGAGTCAAAACCCCAAACCAAAAAGGGGTCCCAAAATAAGAAGGGTGTTCAACCAAAAGGGGGGGGAACATAGCTTGGGGAGTAGTAGGTACGTTTTTGCTACTTCAAAATGTCGGGGGGAGTTGAAGCAACGGAAAGAAGGAAAATACGGAAGAGAGGGTGGAAAAAAAGCGCATGTTGTGAGAAGTCTTGGGTGCGGGTATACATAAACTAAAGTTGAGGGGGCATATTGGGGGGGAAAGCGGAATGGCTGACAAAGGAACAAAGAAAGAGAGAAAAACGGGAAAAAAAAAAAAAAACTCAAGAATTTTTGGGTCTCGGATCCCGCTCCATTCGGGAGAGGGTCCATACCTTGAGGATCAAAGAAGTGCTATGCCGGGGGGGGCGTCGGGGGCTGAAGAGGGGGGTGTACTGAATGAAGAAAATTAAAAGAATTCAGCACACCTAGAGCCCCTTTAAAGACCTGACTTACAGGAGGAAGAAACTTATCCTTTGGGGAAAAGGGGGGAACGGTGGGGGGGGGGTACTCTAGTTACTAAGAAAAGGGAAGGAGGGTTGAAGAATACCATAATCACGAGTAAGGGACAAAGAATAATTTGTTAAGAGGGGGGACAATCTTGTATATGGGAACAAGGAATTATTGTAGGAGCAGAAAACTTCCTGGATTATTACTATGTTGAGTTGGGGGAACCGCCAAGAGTAAGGTGGGGGAAAGTTCTACGATTACGAAAATTGACAAGGAGGGGCATCGACATTTGGTCCTATCGTTCGTAAAAGGCATAAGGGAAAAAAAAAACTCAAAGATGGGGTGGTCAATGGGGAGAACTGTCAAACAGGGGATCAATGGGCAAGGGGCATAAAGAAAGGAAAATAAAAACCTGGTGGATAAGAAACGGAGTGGTTGGAACTCAAGGACGGGGGGAGGGGGAAAAAACCTGGGGGATGGTTGGGTCACTGGACGGCGACGAAAAAGACATATGGTCCCCTTGGTAAGGACAATTTCAATTTAAATCTCAAGGGGGGGCTCGGTTAGATGCATATAAAGAGGCTTTCTTCTTGAAGAAGGGTAGCCAGGGGAAGGAGTGTGGCGGGGGGGGAGAGGTGGTTGGATGGGAGAAAGGATCGTTTGGTGCCTCTGGAAAAGGGTGGAAGGAAAGTTTTGTGGCGAAAAAAAGCGCCAGGGGTAACGTGGGTAACGGCCTATCGCCAGAGGAAGGGGGGGACGGTTTGTCAGTGAGAGCGGAACTCTGGGGGGAGGACAGCTGGCTGTCAACATAGGGAAGAAAGAGGGGGAGGAAGGGATGAAAAAAAAAAACTCTGCCTACCAAACTGAAAGGAAGAAAATAGTAGGGACAGAGTGAAAGTTTTAGAATAACTGGTAAAAGGGGAGACTGCTACGTAATCTAAGGGAAAGCTGAAATCTTCGGCAACGGGATAAGGAGAGGAGAAAGGAGGGGAGGAAGAACCATGGTCAAGTGAATCATGGGTGGTTGGGGAGGATCACTATGACTATGGGGAGAACATGGTTCTTTTTCTACGTTGTGCTTCATGGGGAGGCATACACTGGGAAAGAAGACCACCTGGGCGGATCGACAGCCAGCCTGGGGGAAGGTTAAGTGAGTTAGTGGTTGCTGGGGCCTTATTGATTTGATTGGGAGGTGTTAGACGGAAAGAGTTCAGGACTGGAGACGGGGGGCTTAAGGGGGGGACCGTTCCGGATGTGGGGGGAAGAGGCAAACATGCATCAATTACATCTTGGACCTTAAGAAAATCGGAGGGCGGAGGGGGGCGGAGGGGGGACTTGTGTCGCAGGAGGGTCTCGGGAGTCAGTATGAATTGGTTCTTGGATGGGTACCGTGAAGAGGACTATGGTGGGAGAGGGGGGTACGGAAGGAATCAAAAAGGGTAGAGTCAAAAAAAAAAAAAACCGGGATTGCGAGGTGGGGGGTGTCCTGCAGAGGGATTCTTGTGTTGAGGTCATGAGAGGGTGTAGGAAGAGGAAAGGACAGAGCCGGGGAAAATCAGTGGAAAGCGTTTGGAAAGGGAACGGCCTCACCGGGGGTGGGGGGGGGGGGGTGGGGGGGGGGGGGGGGGGGGGGGGGGGGGTGGGGGGGGGGGGGGGGGGGGGGGGGGGGGGTAGGGGGGGGGGGGGGGTGGGGGGGGGGTTTGGTTGTGGGGGGTGGTTTTTTGTTGGGGGAGCTCTCATTAAATAAAATGCCACGAGATACGGTGGGGGCATGGGGGGGGGCTTGACCCAATTTTGTTAAAAGGCATAATACAAGGGAAGGAAAGGGGTGGGGGTCGCAGGAAAAAGTCCGCTCGGAAGTCCCAAGTTTCAATTTGTTTAGGGGGGGGAGTTATGAAAGAAGCGGCTAGAGGGGTCAGCAAAGGCCTATTTTGTTGGGGTTGGAAAGAAGTCAAGAAGACAAAGAGAGAAAGGGTAGGCATAACTCTGGGAGTTTAACCGGGGGGATCAAGTAAAACAGGGGTTTAGCCTTTTGAGGAAGTGTGTGAGGAGAGGGGGTCCAAAAAAAAAAGAAGATTGTGGAAAGAAAAAGGAGGGAGGGCAGAAAGCGAAACTTAACGAGGGGGGAAGAGTTCAACCAAATCGCCAACGAGGGGAAGAGAGGAGGGAAGAGATGACAGACAGGGAAACTGAACATTGGAAGACAAAAACGGCGCGTCTCGGAGGGGAAGAAGACGCTCTAAAGAGGGGGGAAGGAAAAAGGTCGTCATAAACCGGGGGAGAAAAAGCAAGGGGGTTTTCTGGAGGCGACCCACTTGAAA
>Ga0179591_1264615_pt1 | contig 11927 bp, 6 predicted proteins | sample CZOMad2_1_08_16f_FD_182891 | JGI IMG/M metagenome (GOLD analysis project Ga0179591, IMG submission 182891) | Vadose zone soil fungal communities from Angelo Coast Range Reserve, California, USA - CZOMad2_1_08_16fungal (PacBio error correction) | ecosystem: Environmental > Terrestrial > Soil >...
AGACCTAGAAAAAGGGAAAACGCAAAAGCTTTGGGAAAGGGTGACGGGATCAACGTTCAGGGACCCCAGACATGAGCTGTGAAGAGAAACGAAGCGGGCAAAGGATGTAAGGCATTGCGTTGTCTTTTTCACGGAACGTTGGGGCTCCCGTCCTTGGGTTCGTGTAACCAAGGTTTCGCGGAGGAACTTGAGCGTGCATCCGTTGGAGTTTAGGGGGGATTGCCGCAGCAGGTTTTGGGAATGTCTGACCAGTTCGGAGACTTTCTTTGTCTGGAAGTTAGAAACAAAAATAAGGATACCCGTGAACCGCTATAGGAGTGCGTGAAGCAAGGGAAACTAAAAACCTGATGCACTTGGGGGAACTTCAGTCGGTGCATACCACGGGATGATCCCGGCCAGGGACGAAAAGATGAGGTCTCTTTTGTTCACGCGTGGGAGTACATTTTTCTGGGTAAACTTACGGGGAATGAAAAAATTTAGTCCTCGACCGGTGAGAACCTGTGATTTTTTTGGGGGGGGCTGGGTCATACGCAAGAAAGCTCCTAAAGGAGCCCTGAGGGAATAGGAAAAAAATCCGTTACATCGAAAAAGGCCGGGGTTTGTAGTAAAACATAGAAGGGGGAAGAAAACGACCCTGCCCGTCAAGACCCTGGATAAGAGGGGTCCTTCGAAGTAAGGGGGTAGTTCTGACCTTTTAAACCGGAAAGAGGGAGCAAAACTCTTTACCTGATTGGCTATTGGACGATAACGCTCGGTTCAAGCATCCGGCAGGGAACCCAGAAATTAAAGGTCAAAGGGAAGGATTGGAGAACCCGTCCTTGCGCTATCATGCCTTACTTAGGGTAAGAGGATTACCACGGGGAAAAAGTGCCCAAAATTTGCTCTTCGTGTGTGAGGCGGTTATTGGAAACGGGAGGGATCAATGGTAGTTTTACGGGGGGACTTTACAAAAACTTAACACACCCTCCAAAAGACAAAGGGAACAGGGAAGCTGTACGAAAGCCGGGAAGTTGGGTAATTCCACGGCGAATCTTGTAAAGGAGGGGGGGGCTCTCCGAATCGGGAAAACACCCTCTCTTCTTGATTACGTAATAACGCGAAATGATGCTCGTTTTACAATGCGCCGGGGGTGCGCTACGCGCACTGCGGCTGGGGGCGAGTGAGCGCGGCCCTGGGGAGTCAATCAAAGTCTACGCGAGAGGCTAAACACCGAAACCAAAAAGAGCGGTCGTTCGGATCAGACGCGTGCTTAAAAAGAACTGCCTCTTGCTATAGACCAAATGATACGTCCTTCAAGTCTCGGAATCCTTGCCAAAAACACGGCTGCTGCGCCCTAGAGACCCTCAAAGGGGAAGAACACCCCGCCCAAAAATTTAATTACCGGTTTTTCTGGGTTGTGTCTTCCCTATCTAGAAAAATAAAAAATGGAAAAGCAGAAAGAAAACATAAAAGGGAAACCATCCCGAGACCGAAAACGACGCTAAAGCTGCACCGCAAATGAGACAGCCCGGATGCCGGACCCTGAACAACCTAAGAGAAAGACCTGGTTTCAAAGGCGACAAGCAAAAAAAACGGGAAGCCGGGTCCAGAACTCCGAAAACTGAAAAAACCGGCATAAACTCTCAAATTCAATAGGGAGACATCCACAAAGGGGGGATTAAAAATATAAAATATGTCCACGGGGTCTCTTGGCCGAGGGGGGACCATTGATGTCGGACCGTTTTTTTCGGTGAAAAAACAGGTTTATCAGCCGGTAGAAGAATGGGGGGGAACTAAGTTCACGGGGGGTCTTCTCACTCTTCGACTCAGAAAATTAAGAGGAAGTCTCTGGGAAATTTCCTCAAGTCTACTCCACATTGAGCTTACAGTCATCGGGGGGGTGAGCTGGCTTTTCAATACTTATTTTTCTTTGACAAGCTTATGACAAAAAAAACTGGGAAGGAGGAAGGGGCCACGCGTTGCAACACGGTTCGGAGTGTGCTGCGACGTAATGGCAGTGCAAAAAGCGTTTAGAAAAGGCCACTGTCCGCCTTCTAGAAAAGAAAGAGACTTCCGCTGTGGCGTAAGGGGCAAAGAAAAAGAAAAACAGACCTGCGCCGGCCTCCGGGGGACAAAGCACTCGTTTTTGGGATCTCATCATCGGGCTCGGGGGAGGGGGTAGACGGGTGTATGCCGCCACGTCCAGGAAAAGAGGAGGCCGTCGCCACGGCGGTCCGTAGACGGGTAAAAAAAAAAAAAAAAAAAAAAAAAAAAAAAAAAAAAAAAAAAAAAAAAAAAAAAAAAAAAAAGAAAAAAAAAAAAAAAAAAAAAAAAAAAAGAAAAGAAAAAAAAGAAAAAAAAAAAAAAAAAAAAAAAAAAAAAAACCATCAAGCCGGTAAAAGGAAAGGTCATCATCCACGACATTCGCCGGGGAAAAGAAGGCCGCGCGTAGGTCGGTTGTCCTCCTAACCTGCTCAGCCGAAACGTCGGTGCCGCCTTCCCCGGGCGGTGCCTGCCGACCGTCAGAGGGGAAGGGTGGGTCTTGAGGTAAATCATACACATAAAAGGGGAGACATAGGGCCCTCACCCGGAAAACACGTCAACAACGCCCGATTAACAAGGCCCAGGACCTTGATTGGGGAATCCACCTAGCCCAGTAATTAAACTTAAAGAAAGTCCCGGTGAAGGCATGAGGCACGACGCCCCCCCGCGAACAAAAACAAGGGAAAAATGCCGGTGCCTTGCACACATAAAGCGTGAAAACAATCCTCATAAGGGAGATTCCAGAGAAAGGGAAGGGTCCCGGCGAAGAAAGGACCCAGGGGGGGAAAAAAGAGTCAGCCACTATCCCCCAGGAATGAAGGGAAATTCCGTGGCGTGCTAAAAAGCGGGGCGCAACACTCCCGGGGGTCACGGATTGCAGGCTCTCTTGGTCGTCCAGGGACGTAAACGGTACGGGACCAAGAAAAAGAAAAACTCCAAAAAACGAAAGGGGCGAAGCACCTGCGTGGCCTAAACACGTCGATAACTAGTTCAAAGTTACCGTTTAAAATCACGGGCTGGGTGACACAAAGCCAGAATCTGATCGGAAGCGACCCCAGGTCCAAGAAATCAGTGATCTCTCTGGGGAAAATCTGCCCGAGAAATTCGTCTTTTTCACAAGCCGCCCCGCATGCTCGAAGCTAACAAGTTGCAGAGCAAACCTTCCGAAAAAAAAGAACTCCGAGCATTCAATGAAAAGCCTTGACCGGTTATCTCCTCAGAAACGTGGAGGGAAAAAAAAAAGCCTCCAACACCGTGCCCTCCAGAAGGGGGGGGGCCCGAACCAACTTCCCGATCAAAAGATGAGATTAGCATCCAAAAAGGAATCAAAAAAAACAATAAGCGTGCTTGTCAGGAAGTCCCGAATCCTTCGCGGAAAAAAAAGGCTACGCTAGCCCCTGCAAAAAAAGACATTCAAGAGGAATGATACCATAAAAACGGAACAAAAAAAAAAAAAATCCATTCGCTAGAAGGGAAGTCAACCGGATTGGAAAAGCGACACAAGGAGGTCAAAGTGGGGTCCCATGCTCTGAAACTCATGGTCGAAAGGGGGAACTTTGCCTGAGTGGACACCTGGTGGATAGGGAGAAAAACCTGCTTGGAAAAAATAGGAAGACCAAGGCCAGCAAAAACTTGATCGGGTAAGGAATAGTCGGCCTGGGTGGTCTCGGAGAAAAATTTGGGGCGCCGGGGACTGCTTAAAGTTAACCTCGCTTCCACCAAACAAAAAACCTTTAATCTTCCGCAGACGAAGGAAAGGAACACAAAGATGCTTGTGGGGTTTGGTTAGGATCTAGCTTGGGCCGGTCGGAGTCTTGCCGTCTGCAGGGGTGTGCCGCAAATCCCTTTAAAAGTAAAAGGTGTCCCCCGCATCCATGAAAATGGCTAGACTTCGCCAGTGGGGGGGGTGGGTTCATACTTCTTCAAGCACAGGGGTAGATAAGCTGGCTTTGTTCAGAAAAGTAATAAAGAAAAACCTCTTCCAAGAGTACGAGGAGAAGGATAGTGAGCTCTGTCGCTTATAACCTGACTGAAAAAACAGGCAAAAAATTCTTGGCATTGTAAAAACCTGCTGGTCCTGGGGGCTGGTCGGGGGGGGGAGGGGAAAGGTGGGACCTCTTTCCTTTAAGAGGTAAATTATCGGTCTGTTAGGCCTCGGAAGTGCCTATAACGGAAAGTTCAGGGCCTCAAGGAGAGTCGTCCAACACAACACGTCGGGGGGGGGGAGAATTTCCGGGCTAAACGGGAAAATGCCATGCAGCGCTCTGAACATCCCAATCAAAAAACTCTTACATCTTCCTAGAGAAAGTCGTCACAGAGCAGTAGGGAGGGGAGGGGTACAGGCACATGCGTGGTCATCAAGCGGAAATTCCGAGCCCCATAAATCAAGCGTCAAGTCGACAAGCTCTTCCGAGTGGGTCACTCTTCTGATAAGTATTCATCACCCTCCAAGCATGATATATTGAATCGAAGGGGGAGTTATACGGAAAAGGGGGGCCCTTGGGGTTATCGCCTGGTCGGGGAGGAGTCCGTGAAAGAGTATCAAAAAAGCGACACCAGTGAGTCCAATCCGGAACCATTCCAACCGCCCGAGTCAACAGCGATCCGGCCCTCCACGAGAAAAGTCAGATGGACGGGGGGGTTCAAGGGAGGGAGGACGGATCGAATCCTCCAAGGAACCAACACCCGGGCTATCGGGTTTCCGTAAAGGTCAAAGAAGGCGGCTGCACCGACCAAATTCGCCGCGGGGCAACACCTCTGACAGGATAACCTTCAATAGTTTCTGAAAAGGGGTCGATAGTCAGAAAGTTTGAGACATCTATCCCGAGAAAAAAGGTAATCCAAGAATGTAGAACTCCAGGGGGTGGGGTTTTCCGCCTGCATTAACCAAGGGAGTCATCGGAAGTGGAAAAGAACTTGTCCCACATCACGGAAAAGGAAGGGACGAGCGGGGGTCGCCGGGTGGGTTAGTTGAGGGGAAGGGCGGTTTCGTTAAGAGGGGGCAGTATGCGCGGCAAGATCGAGCAGGTTTCTTGGGGTTAAGAGCTGCGTTGAAAGCAAAAAAGGGGTGCAGCTGTGCTGCGTGGGGTAACGGGAAGAGGGTGAGGCATCACGGGAAAGGCGGCTGAGGTGTTCGCCGGGGGGGGTTACGTTGTGGGGGGGGAGAAGGCTCTGCAGATATATCAACCGGGTGGAATTGGGGGAGGGAAGGGGGGAGGAGCTTCCTTGGGGTTCTTTTTTTTCAAAAGGGGGGCCCGTTTTTGTCAGCTCTTGCAATTTTAGAGGACCGATGGCGGGGTCGTGCACGGGGTCCACTAAGGTGGATTAGTCCGGCATCTGAAGACCTTGAGGATAGGGTGGACCTCGGGAAGTAGAGGGTGCTCCAAGGGGCGGAAAGGGCAAAAAAAGGGGGGGGTCACCGGGAGGGCCAACGATTGTCGTGTACCTAGGGGATCTATTACGGGGATTTAGCTCCTGCTGCGAGGAGGACGGGAGGGGGGCCTCTTCCAGGGTGATTTGGGGGCCTTCCAAAAGGTTTCTGACAGAAGCTTTCAATCCTAGAAGTAACCTTTATGGGAGGGGGGCCAAGCGGTTTTTGGTTGGGGAGAAAAAATAGACCAGGCCCGGTAAAGGGCCAGGTCAAAGGGAGAATCGCAATTGTGAGGGGAAGTTATTAGTAACGTGGATTTGGGGGATCCTGGAACAAACTTCTGGGGGAATATGAAAACTTAGATTGGCTTTTTAAAGGAGGAAAAAAAAAAAAACTCTGGGTTGCCCGTGGAGCAAACATTTTCCCGAAGGGTTGGGGGGGGAGGGGGGAAAGATTTGCCCGACTTACGGCCAAAGTCCTGGAACTATTCACAGGGCCCTTTTCTGGAATTGTTCAAGGGAAAAGGTCGTCCAATCCATGGGGGGGAAGGAGGAATGGGTACTTTGCGGGTCGGACGTTTTAGCAGTTGTGTCCAAGGTGAGGATATCAAGGGGCCTGCGGGAAATCGTAGGGACCAAAGCTAAAGAAAGAACGGGAGGTCGGAAACTATCCTCTTACATTAGACAGTTGCATTGTAAGGACAATCTAAAACCGGGTTACCTTTTTCTCTCATGGGAGGCTTATAAGGACTTACACGTTCGCTGGGGGAAGAGATGTGAGAACTCTCCGGGATATTTTGCAGGTTAACGGGAGGATGGAGAACTACTTCCACTTCGTCATGGGGACCCTTCTCGCGGGGTCCCTTAATTGGGAAGAATCAACTCCAAATCGCTGAGTAGGAGTTCAAGTACTAACTGAAAATCGGGGCTCTCTTCTTCCGGGACTTTCATCTCCCGTTGTCTTCCGAGAAGGAGCCAGTAAAATTATACCTGAATTAGGGGGGGTCCCCCCTGAGAAGAGTTGGCTTCCCATCCGTTCGAAAGAGGAGACCCTCCCCCTGAATCTAAACCAAAGAAACACGAATGAAACACTCCAGGAAAGCAAATTCATTGAAGAAAGGTTGGATTCATTTCTTTTCGGGTCTAACCTGGGAGGGGTTAAAAAAGGGAACCTGGACCAGGAGGCCAGATCCCTGACAAAAGGGCTCTTGTAAGCAAAGAAGAAGCCGCAACTCACGCATCCGAGAAAAGAAGAGGTCTAGGAGAGCTGCCTCCGCCAAGGCCTCTTGTCGAGGCACCAGGGGCCGTGTCGCCCGTCTTGCAAAAAGACCGAAAACAGCCGCGTGTCACATCCATAAAGACAGAAGGAAAAGCGAATCTGGTCAGCAGGAAGGACCTCTCTCAAAGGAGGAGGAGGTAAAAAGATATATAGGGTGAGAAGGCTTCTGGTTCTGTCTGCCTTCGGGAGGCGGCTGGAAGGAAGCTTAGGGAGTTTTGAAGGGGAGGCTTATCTTATGTTCTCTCAGAGGCCTTGGCTGCTTGCAGCTCACTAAATACCTTAACGGGGGAGAGGGTGGAGTGCCGTCTGCGAGGAATCGTCCTCCCCCTGCTGAGTTTCCACTGTCAGTGACTTGGGTCATGTCATTCCAAGGGCTTGGTTCGAAGGAAATAAAGGAAAGGGTGATAGAAACAGCGCCGGCGGGTGCGTTGAGGTATTCTAAGGGGAGTTTAAGGAAAAGTACTTTTGAAGAAGGCGCCTCTTCAAGACGGAGACGAACCGTCCGGGTGGATTAAAAAAAAATAAGTCTAAAAGGCCAGTAATGAGACACTCCTTTCAAATCCGCATCCGGTTGTTCTAGGGGAGGGGGAGTACATAGAGAATCTATTGATACGTTGAAGTGAAAAAATAAGGTCACTCGCAAGGAAGGAATCCTCCTTGGGAAGTTAGTTTGAGAAAACTATCAAACCGGTAAAAAAACCTCATCAACCAGAGAGTAGCTTCCATCAAACGACCTCAGGGGGAAAGGAACCGGGCTTCAGTAGAAGGAGAAATGACGCTACCATACAGAAGTGAAAGTGCGTAGAAACTGAAAAAGAAAAGAGGCAATAATCGTTTAACGGATCTTTTAAAGGGGGGGGGGGGTTTATCTATGGAAACGTACCAACTACATTTTCTCATCATCGAAACATCAAAGAGAACCACGTTCCTAAAGACATGGGCCCTCAGGCCTTAAAAAAGGGGGGCGATTACCTTCAACATGCGAAAAAGTCCTGACCTGATAGCGGGGGGGACGACTGGGGCCGGGGCAGAGGAAAGGCGCCTTGCCCGCGAACACCACCAAAAAGGGGGGATGCCGTGCAAACGTTCACCGGAACCAAAGAAAAGTCCGAAAGAAGGGAAAGGGGCATACATAATCCAGGAAATGTTACAGAAGAATTCCCACTTCACGGAAAGAATGGAAGACCCTGGGCTTATAAATGATGAAGGAAGTCTGTGACGACCCAACAGAAAAAGGGAGTAAATCAAAAAATTACAACTTATTGAAACAGAGGGCGTCTCTGTACGAAGGTGTTGTCCGTACCAAAAAACCCTGAGAAAAAAGACAAAAACGGGAACCGCAGCCGGAAAAAAAGGCGCAGAAAGACATAGGCCGAACATAAAGAGTTAAAAAGCGCAACCAAATCATCTTGAGGGAGCAGATCGGGAAGTGGGATCAGCAAATATCAAAACGAAAGAAAATAAAAGACAAGACTTCAAAAACCGGCTGGGACAATTGCTGTCGCCCCACAGCATAGAGCCCAGAAAAGTTTGAAAGGACTTCCGCTCAAGCAAAAAAAACCTTTCAGAAACATTACTCCGATCGCACACAAGATCCACTTCCACCACGAGGGACAGGGGAAATACACGACGGGCTTGAATCTAAGGAGAACAAAGTCAACCCCCGTCGGAGCAAAACAGGGTCCTTAAAAGAACTCTCATCTCATCGTGAGATGAGTCCTCACAGAAGCGTACCGCCCCTCCCCAGGGGAGGCCACCGACGCTTCTTTGTCTGAAGCACTCCAGAGGAGAAAAAAGGGATCCTCGCTTGCGCGAGAAGGAACTCCACGGAGGACAACTAACAAGGAGAAAACTAACACCCATCAGAGGGGAATACCTTCAGAGATTTCGAAGAATCAGAAAGGGGATAAAGGGGAGGGGGAAGAGACTCTAGAACTCGGGTTCAAAAAGGTGTCCAATTACATGTGAGAAAAAAAATACCAGTTGTCCCATGCATGGAGGAGTGACATCCTTGCTGAGGTGAAAGGGAAAAGGGTGATCGAGAGAAAACATGTGAAATCCGGCAGACAAGGAAAACTACGTTCCGGGAGTAGGTAGGAAAAGGCGATCTGAGAAAAGTGGGTTCTGCCTCAGGGGTGGTTGATTAATCCTACCTCAGTCGCACGGGGGGGAGGGAGGACCCACTAGAATCTATAACTATGGAACATCAAATTCCTCGCGGGGTATTATACGGGGAGTTCCGGAGAGATTGGGCGTAATTTCTGAAGGAGAGGGGGAAAATTTGAAATTCCCTAAAGATTCCAGGTAGGGGTCTGCCGCAGTCTATAAGTTCCATCTTCTCACTTTCAGGGAAGGAGGAGAAAGATTTCGTTTGCCGGGGAGGATTTGGGGGAAGGGGGAAAGAGTTAAAGGGGCAGTACCAAATCGGCATCATCTTTCAGATTCGTGAAGATGATGGAATGGAGGCGCTGTCGTCAGACGCTCAAGCAGCTCTGTCGGGAAAACACCCTCCTACATCATTTGTTAGGGGGGAATGTTGGTCCTCGGGCCGGGATTACCGATTAGTGTTAAAAGGGGGCCCCGTCGGTGGGAAGGCCGATACCTTAAAGGCCAAGGGGGACGCCACGCAAGCGGAAGAAAAACAACAACAACGTATTATTGAAAGAAGTACTCAGAGGGGCCCACAAAAAAAAAAGGGGGGGGTCTGCCCAATGTAATCGTCAAATTCAAAAGAGCGAACTCCAAAAAACTCAGGCGGACGGCCACAGATCAGCAGGCCCCATAGAAAATGGTGTGTACATCCAAAACGAAGCTTTGAATCAAGGGGACCGACGCGCCGAGAAAAAGGCGGCCAAAAAAAAATAGGGTCCCTTGTGCTGAATGGAAGGTGAACACAGCCTACCGCCGGGGACTAGAAAAAAGAGGGGGGGATAAAAAAGCCGTAGCGCAAGGAAATTTAAAGGTTTAATACGGACTGGGGACTGGACCCAGGCGGGACCGGACTGTCCCGCGTGCGGACAAACGTTCTGAAATCCGTCAGCCAAAACCTAAAAGGGGGTCGAGAAGCTCCTCCACCAGGATAAGAAAAAAAGCGGCCGGGTGGATGGGGCCACCAAAAAGGATAGGAAGTCTATTCGGGAGCGGATAATCCCTTTAAAGATCTAGTATTGTCAGTCACTAAGAAGACGTCGGCCTGCAACACCGACAGATCCCCATGGCCTCGTAACGTCCAAAAAAGGGACGTTGCTGAAATGGTGTCGAATGTCAAGCCAGTGGAGAAGAGTCGTCTCACCAGGGTGAACTCAGAAGGAGTCATCAACAGAGCATGGGTTACCACTTGGGGGGGTGGAACGAAAGATGTGCACGCCAGTATCGGGTGACCAAGCTGGTCAGGTAAACTCTTGTGTCCACAATTCTCAAAAAATCTTAGAAAGCTACTGGGGGGGGGGGGGGTTTTGGTGTTTTCCTGGAAGGGTGGGGAATCGATTTCGTGAAAAGGGGAGGGTTGGCCTCGCGGGAAATAGGGGAGGGGGGGGGACAGTTGGCGTTTAAAAGCAGAAAATCAAGCGTGGGCTGTGGGGGGAAAGATTGGGGCTGGAAAAAATGGGGGATACGGGAGGGGGTGGGGAAGAAGGGATTATCTTATAGGGCAAGGGTCTGGGGAAAAAGTTCCGTATTCCCCGGACGGAACGGGGGGGGTGGGTTATCAAAGAACCCTTAGGGGGGGGAAATGCTCTGGTGGGTTTCGTCTTTGGATCTCGGATGGAGGGCGGCAGGCGTGTAGAGGCGGAAAGCCCGGTTCGAGGTCTCGGGTTCGCGGGGAAGAAAAGGGACGGTTGTTTGACGGGGAAGCCGGGGGAAGTTATAGAGGATGTAGGATACAAAGGGGATCTGCCGGCGATGGGCTAAAACTCAACTTCTTTAGTGGTGTTCACCGAGGGGAAACTTAGGTTCGTGGTACCGGATGTTCATATAGTCAAAAAAGGGGAGGGGGTCACTCGGCTGCGAAGGAAAAGGGACTGTTTTTTTTTTTTCGTCTTCCGGGTGGGGTACAGAAAAAGACGGTCGTCGTAGCGGGGGAGATTCCTCGGCTTACCAGGGGTGGTATTACGAAAAGGAGGAAGGGTTTGCCGACCCGGAAAGTCCGGGGGAAGAAGAAAGTCCGAGGCCGGCGTGATTGGGAAAAGGGAGGAATTTCTAAATCTTGAAAAAGGGTTCCACTGTATCTGGCGGGGGGGTAGACGGTCCCGGATGTCGTAGGGGAGGGGGAACAGCGCGAGGTGTGGAAGACACAATGCCCGGTGTTTGGGAGGAAAGGACTTCCTAAAAAAAGGTCCTTTGCATTCACCCTTCAGGAGATAGGCAAGGCTGTTAAATCATTAATGTCAAAGTAAGAGGACCACCTGTGCCACAGGAGAGGGGAAAGGGGAGTGTGCACTGGGGATTTGGGGGAAATGAAAAAGCACATGGTTGAAGGGGTAAGGGAAGAGCCAGCTTATCTAATACCAAAAGCATGACAGGATAACGGGGGCCACCTATGCCCAAAGTGCCCAAGGGAAAGGGGGGGTAAGGAAGAACCTGGACCGTTAGTCTTTTCGATCAGGAAGCAGTCGGACGTCCGGCCACCGGGGGACCGAGAAATGGGGGAGGGACGGCGAATCACTTATTATGATTCTTTCGGTTAAAGTTTCCTCAACGAGAAAGGAAGTAGATTACCAGGAAAGGGAATAGTGCCCTTGACAGTACAGGTAAAGAACAATGAGGCTATGCTTAGGAAAAAAATGAAACAAAGGGGATTGCATGGGGGGGGGGGGAAATTCAAATGAGAAGTATTTAAGGGGCCCCGTCTTCCGAGTAGACCAATAAAGGAAGATGAAGTCGTCGACTTAGGAAGGACCCCTAAAAAGAGGAACCCGACCCTCCCCTGCAATCGCTCCACCTCATAGAAAGAAAGGGACGCCGGCTCAGTTAAAGGATCATGGGAAAAGAAAGAACTTTTACATGTGAGTATTAATAAAAAAAAAACACACACACAAAAAAAGAAAGGACCATTCCAAGGGAAAAAACGTAAGGACGCAGGGAGCTGTCCAAACAGAAGAAGGGGTTCAACCCCGCAAAAAAATCCGCTTAAAGAAAGCAGGATGAGAAAATGCCCGCCGAACTTCCGGAGAAACTCCTGTGCCCGGCGTGGCTCATCAAGTTAAGACTCGTGAAAGCCCTGTACAGCCGAAAGGTAATTGCTCCAAGATGTCCAAAG
>Ga0179591_1344436_pt1 | contig 11926 bp, 19 predicted proteins | sample CZOMad2_1_08_16f_FD_182891 | JGI IMG/M metagenome (GOLD analysis project Ga0179591, IMG submission 182891) | Vadose zone soil fungal communities from Angelo Coast Range Reserve, California, USA - CZOMad2_1_08_16fungal (PacBio error correction) | ecosystem: Environmental > Terrestrial > Soil >...
GAAAGGGCGCGGAGGTGGTCCGCGCCGGAACCTCAATGAACAATAATCGCGAATATTTTGATACAAATAAAGCTCCAACCAGGACGGAGGGGAGCAACTGAGTAATGACGGCACGATTTATATTTAAAGAGGGACTAAAATAAACATCAAACCTGGGAAAGGAAACGCACACTCAACTCTGTTGAAAAAGACGAAGAAAAAGCGGAAGAAGGGAAAAGGAAAATCTACCGCGCTAGGGCAGAGCATTAGGAGAGGTCGCCTTACCTGCACCCGGGAGTTGGGTAGAAAAGTGCTCGGCGGACGCACCATTGGAAAAAAGAGTGAAAAGGGCAAGAGATAGTGCGGTTGTTACCAAAGACAAATGTTTAGCGCTCACACCGTGGCGGCGACCTGGGAACACGGGCGGAATTACAAGGGAAGGTAAGCCCTATTTTTTCCTGAAATTTCCAAGGAGAGTCTGAGAAGAGATCGCCCTAAGGGTGGAACCGAATCATAAGGGGGCGACCCAGCTCGAGGTAGGAGAACGGCCGAGTAGGGCTTGGGTGGGGCGGAAATGGAAGGCTGAAAATCGTTGTTGTTGTATAAGGCATTGAGGGAGACAGTTGAAGGAGGGAGTCGAAGCCTTAAACGCTGCACACGAATTGCTAGTATCAAAGCAAATTGTTAGATGTGGACAACTTACAACTTCTGGCGTTAATGAATAGGCGCCGACTGATTCAGACCTACAGGATACTTGCCTTGAAGAATTGTTGCGGGGTGAAAGCGAGGGGGTCAACATTCCGGGATGCCTGAAGGGCCGCGTGGGAATGAAAGGAGAAAGGGGGGAAAGGCGTTCACTTGGGTGAGAATTTTTAAGGCCACCACTTTCAACTTGCAGCGGAGGAAAGGAGACCTGGAATATTGGGAAGGGGGGGGAGTGAGTTCCTCAAGAAAATCTTTGTTCTCTGGGGGGTAAAAATGAGGAAGATCTCAAGGGGAGGATCTGAATGCTATCAAGTGCACGAGTGCCAAGGAAAAAATTGTAAAAGCGTTCTTTCCCGTTTTTGTGAGGCATTTCTGGGATTCCAGGTCCGGAAGGTTAGGAGGAAAGGGCAAATCCAATTTAATTTACCAAAAAGAGTATAGAAAGTTTTGGTATTCGCCAGCTGAGTGCCGAAACAGGCCGTTAGCCGGGTACTAAACTGAAGGGGGATCGAGTTCTGGAGAAGCACGTGGACCGTGTTATTTTCAAAGAGGAGACGTCTGTCTGTAAGGAGTTCATATAGGGCAGCTGGGGGTAAACCCATCTTGGTCCTCCAAAGGATGGGAAAAGACTCAGAAAGGCTGCCGCTGGAATCTTGTAAAATTTAAAAGGAAAAAAACATTTGAGAAGAAAGATAAGTGGACCTAAAATCCTTTGGGACAGAAGAACCAGGGAAGCGGATGGACGGGAGACTGTCGCCAGAACTTGATCCCGAAACGAGCATAGGACGTGGATTGGTTGGGGTCAGGGGTAAAATGAAAAAAGGAGTAAAAAAACGCTGCTCTGGATGGGTAAATATGTTTGAAGTGCAAAATGCTCATCTGGCTTCATCGCGACACAGGCTAAGAAGGGGAAGTCTGGCTATCAGGCAATACCTTAACTCGGAATTACGAAGAAAGGGCTCTACAGCTTGGCAAATCTAGGAAGAAGTCCGGGGAGGGATTGGGGGGGAAGTCCTGAACTATAAATTCGTCCATAAGGAGGGGACTGGGGCTGACCGTTAGAGTGAGTCAGGAAGAGGGGAAGACAAAGTCCCTGATTGAAGGTGTACGAGCGTCGACCAGCCAGGCGGAATAAGAATTAAAGAGGGAAAAAGTCCCGAACCAGTGGGAAGCTAGGGGGATGAGGAGAGACGACAACAACAACAACTAGATAGGAAACTCCAAATTTTACTCCCCTGGACGTTAGAGTATAAGCGACCGTATTGTCACGCTGAGGAAGAAAATTCAAAGAAGAGACTTTTAGATCAGCGATCAACCTTGAAAAGGGATGCCTCACAATCCCCGGCCTCCGGAGGGAGGCGCAAGGAGCTCTCCTCGCTAACCAAAATTTGTGGAAGAGGGAACTGGAGACCATGGAATGGTCATGTCAAAGAAAATGAGGCAAGTAGAATTTAAGGCCCAGATCCTCTCCGGTGGGGTCTCCTGTTAGAAGGGGCTGAGGATCATTTTTTCAAAACACTGAACCAGGGAGGGGGGGGACAATATTGTTCTTCACACTGGACCTCGATGAAGCAACAAAGCGAGGGGAGTGAGTGGGAGACGATCAAGTGACTGGCAGACAGGGTCCACTTCAGGGGCCAGTTAAGGGGAAGGGAGGACTGAGTGATCGACCCAGGGAAAGCGATCTTAGACAATAAATAGATGGATTCAAAGTCATTCCATCGCCTTTAGATCGGGGGGAAGGGAAATGATTTATGAATGTCGGGAAAGGGGGGGAAGCAGCGTAGAACTCCGGGGAAAAGGATCAAGGACTGCAAACACAAGGGTCAGGGGCAGTTCTCCGAGAAAAACAAGGCGGGTCGTGCTCTTGCTGAAACCGGAAGGGGAAAAAAGAAATGGGGCAATTCTAGGGAAAGCAAAAGCCACCCTGGATATCCGGGGGGTTTTCAGTAGGGAGAAAGGGAGGGGGCACGAAAAGCCCCGGCCTCAATTTACAGCAAGGGAGGGGGTTGTCAAGGAAGGGGGAAGAAGAGAAATTTTTTTTCGCAGGAATGGGGTCGGATGCAGGGTGCAAAATTAACGATCCAAGGAAGGAATATATTGAAGAGCATTTTAAATCAGCGCTGCAACCGAGGGGGGTGGGGAGCAGAGAAAAAGCAGGCCGATACCCAGGGACGGTAAAAACCTGGCATACTGCACAGGCCATGTGGCTGGGTCAAGAAAAAAAGGAGAGCCAAGTGCCCATTCCAAAAAATTTCAAGGAAGTTTTAAAAGCGGAGAGAGAGTTGTCCGTGATGCCCCCGTGTCCATGTGGAGAACGGAAGGGCCGCACTCAATTGGAAGTCAAAAGGGGAAAAAGGGCTCTTGTGCCATAAAGAAGGTCGTGCACCGGGAAAGGGAGTCAGAGAGGAGGGGAATCACCGGGACTTTTCCACATCGAAAAGGGCGGTCCAGAAAGAATAAAATGAGGACCTTTTGAAGGCATTCCCACCCACTTGAGCGAGAGGGGGGTTGTAAGTAAATGATTTTGAAGGGTTGTCACCCAAGGGGGAGGAAAACGGGAACAGCTACTCGCCTTTGGAATAAAAAAGAACATCTAGGGGTTAAGGGAAGGGGGGGATAAGCGAATCAGTTTGGTTCGGCATGCCTGTCGGGAAGGAAAGAGGGGTCAGGGCTAGCTCGAAAGCGCCGAGATTCAAGGGAAAGGAGGGCGTCAAAAGCACAGCAATGAATTCAAAGGGTTTCCAGGTCCGAAACGGGGTTAAATGCGGTTAGAACAGGAAGGGGGGGGGGGTACCAAACATCTACGCTAAAAACCATAAACCTTTGAACAAAGGGGGGAGTTTCGGCGTACATCCCTCCGCCGCCTAGATCTAAAGAAAAAACCTGGGTGAGGAAACGCTGAATGAATGAACTTTGGGGAGGGGGCGGTCAGAGTCTCTCACACCGTTCAAAAAGAGACTTGTTGGGAGTTCGGGTTCAAAACGCCGTTGGTTAGGTGGGTGCGGCATCCATGATTGGAGAGGATTCATTTCCATGAGAAAGCGTTCGCAAACATTGGAAGCAGCTCTACGTAAAATGGCTGCAGAGAGGTCTGTAACCAACGAAGAAAAAAAAGGAAGGAAAGAGGAAGGGAAGAAAAGAAAAAACTTTCCGCGCATTGCCTGCAAAAACAAAAGGAAAAGAGAGGAGAAAGACGTATTGGGTTTGGCCGAGAAGAGTTGGGTTCGGACGGTGGAAAAAAGACTCTTCCGACCAAGGCCCCGAAGGAAGCAAAAGGCGAGCAAGGTCAGAACCATGATGCTACATACTGAAAAGCCAGGGCCCTCAAATAACTAAAACGGAAGAGAGGGTACACTAAGAAAGAGACTAAGGTGTTGTATTGACAGGGCTTGCCGAAAAGGTCGCTAAAACAGCGCTACTGAGCAAATTGAAAAAAGGACATTCCACCCCGGAGTGGAGAAGAGAGATGACTTCGGATAACTGAAAGGGAAAAAATTTTCTTGACCATGTGGGGAAAAAGAGCGGTGAAAAACTCAAAGTGACGTTCGTAAGAGCACAAAGAGACCGTGGGACTGAAACAGGGGGAAGGGCTGAATACATTGAGGTTCAAAGGGCCTCTGGGGCATGAAGGAAAATTTCAGCTGGATCCGGATATATCAAAAAAAAAAAATTTGGGGGGGGAAAAAGGGAAGGAAACGGTAATAATTCACACGAAATGAAGTATCGGTCTGTGAAACTCCGAAAAGGGTTCACCAAATTCTATAGATCTTGCCAAGAGGCCGAGGGGGGTTTCAAATCATTTACACGGGGGGTTGACGCGTTGTGGAAGGAGGAAAACTTCCTGCCAAAAGGGGAGTTCTCTTGGGGGGGGGTTCGGGGGCAAAGTAAACCAGGAAATTAAGGAAAAAAAGAGGGCAAAAGGGGGAACTGATGCAAAAAAACGGCAGGAAAGATTTCGGAACGACTAGGTTCAAAATCAAATGTCGCACATTAAAGGGGAGAAAAGAAGAAAACTTCCGCGCGTGCTAGGCAGAATGGTGGAATTTCAAAGGGTGGAGGGGATGCCCTGTTTTTCACGGAAGAAAGGTGAAAAGTGAACGCATTTACAGTGATAAAGGTATTGGGGAGATGAGGGAGTAAAAAAAGGAAAGAGTTGGGCAGAGAGGATGGGGGAAACCCTGGGCTAGGAAAAGCCTCAAAAAGAGGAATCACAACGACGCGTAACATGAATTGCCCTGAAAAAGGGGAAGAGGTCTGGAAAACTCAATTGGAAGCATGGCTGATGGAAGGGCGGGGATCAGGCCGAAATCAAAAAATTGTAGAAAAAAAAAAAACGACCCGGGTTGGAAGGAAGGAAAAGAGAGGAGATTAAACTGATTCAAAACTCGCAATAAGACTCGAAAAAACAAGGGAGACTCCCAAGTTGACCGGTTTTTCGGGCAGGGAAAGGAGGGAGCCCCCTCGATTAAAATCTTTCAAAGGAAAGCATGCATATGTGGGACTCCTATGAAAAGAAAAAGGAATACGGTAAAATGAAAGGGGGGGAGTCAACTTTGGGGGGGGGGGGGAGGGACAAAAAAAAATCTTGACCATGGCATTTTGTAAGAAAAAAACTCGAAAGGGGGAGATGACTTGGTACACTGACCTAAAAGAGAAGCAAAATTCGTATGCGCGAGGAGACGTTTGGAGAAGGGGAAAAAGGGGGTATTAAAAAGTAAGAACCATCGTTGCAAAAAAACTAAGCAATTGGAGTAGGGGTTCAAGGAAAAAGAGGAGGGCTCCAAGCCCGCTCCCACAGTAAAAAACGATCTGGCTATTACAAAACGCAGCAAAGAAGGGGAAGTAAGGAAAGCGACCCTTGTGGGTAGAGAAATGCGTAAAAAAGTAAAGAGAACCGGGGCCGTTTAAAGTAGGTGATCGGAAGACCTGAAAGAACCATACCAAGGCCGGCTAGGATGCCAAAAGGGAGTGGACTCATGTGGCTAGAGCAAAGTCTGGGGGGAGAGATTGAAAACCAGCCGCGTCGGAAAAATGGGGAAAGAGACTTCGAAGGCAAGGACTTACTCGGGCGGGGGAACTCTAAACACACCGGGAGAAAGAGAATATATCCGAACATCGGTGCGGGTAGGTTTTCAATCTTAGAAGGTACTCGGGGATGAGATGAGATAAGGCAATTATAATCAGTAAGGGCTACGAAAGGAAATTCAATCACTCAAGGCCGGTCAAGCCGAAAAGGTTAAAAATGGAATATTTATGGCGCAGGTAGAGAGAACCTCGGAAAACAGGACGATTTCACCTATTCCAAAAAGGAAGTGATGGCACAGCATCTTTAAGTCCCTAGGATGATGAAGAAGAAAGGAACCGTTTGTGGAGACTTGGGGGGTGGGAAAGGCCTGAAAAGAAAGGGGGGTTTGCAACACCTACTGAATACGGCATGGCTCACATGGGAGGACTCTATTTCAAGTAAGCAACGGAACCTAAAAAAGAATATTCCGTGTGCTCTGAAGCAAGAGGAGGGGAGACAGGTTGAGAGAAACTCATCCAGTAGTAAAGTACGGTCTTCTGCAAGGACAAATAAAGTCAACAAAAACGAAAGCTGTCACTGTGAAAAAGTTTCCAGCAGGAAAAACATAAAAAATGGCCGTCCACAATGGGGTAAAGGGTCGAATGAAGGGGGAATCGTATTAACTCCTTACAAAAGGTAAAGGGGGGAATTACAAGGACAATAAGTTTTAGAAGAGCAACGAACGCGGTTCTTTGCAGAGGCGCGGAAAGATCTAGGGAAAGGAATATGCCCCTCCAGGTGGAAAGAAAAAAAAGGATCATATGGGGAAATTACCAGTCGAAAAAGAGATAAGAAATTTCTTCAGTTTGAAAGAGAGAGAAGGAAGGGGGGGGGTAAGGCAGTTGGGGGAGCTGAGGGGATACCTGAACAGAGATGAGATTGGGAGGGCTATGCAAGGGGGAAAAAAAAGAGACTGCCACCCTGCGGGGGATGGGGGGTTCAGGAGAAGCACAGCCGATACAAATTGGTAAGAAAATCATCAGTACGGTCACTTTTTCTGGAAAAGAGGGGTGCTGGAACGGAAAGAATCAAGGCACCATTGAAAAACCATTGGAGGGGAAAAGGGAGCACTCTCGGCATATGGGGGCTTATTGCAACCTGGAAAAAAAAAATAGCAACATGTCGTTAACTACTCGAATCAAAGGGAGGGAAAAAGGCCAGAATATTTGGGAGGAGAAGTTTTGTGAGCCTTCCTGTCTTAAGAAAAGGAAGGTATATTGCCACATCGAAAACAATTTGAGAAGAATAGCCATGAACGTATCCGTGAAATTCCTAAAGACTTCAAAAAGGTGTCGAGGTTTAGGGGGGAGGGGGACAACCACACCAACTAGGATCCCAATAATGACGAATACACCTGGGAAAAATGAATCTCGGTCCGTTGAAAAAGCAGATCACCGGAATCTGGGTGGGGGTAGAGGGACATGCTTAAAAAGAAAAAAAAAAATTGGGGAAAGGATCCCAGCGAGCACGTGCCAGAAGTCACAGAAAATAACGGGGGGACCACATCGTCATTCACGCAGTGGGGGTTAAAAAACGCCAATGTGATTTCAAGGTTCATCATGAAGGAAAAGTTGTATGTGGGTGTAGGGGGGAAGAATGGCGCGACGTACGCGTTAAAACCACACCGGGTCAAGATGGGGGTCGGCGTACAAGAAGACCGCCTATCTCGCCAACGACCGGTAGAAGAGTGGAGGAAGGGGAGAGTGCGAGTCGCGGGAAATCTGGGAAGAGGTTGTTTTCCAAATCAATGGGGTGGGAAGGGGGGGAGGGGTCAGGCGATGGGGGTATTGTAGCACGGGGAGGGTCTGAGATTCAAAATAAAGGACTCCCCAATCTCTGGAGGCGGGGGGAAGAGGGCATAGAAAGGGAAAAAAAACAACCATTGATGACTGTCGGATACGAAAAGAAATACAAAGAGGTCAAGAAAAAAAAAAAGTCTTAAGAGAAGTAATGAAAGGAAAGTTTCCGCGCAGTCCGTGCAGTTCAGAAAAGGGGGGGGGGGTCTTTAAGAAAAACTCTGCCGCCAATTGACACTAAGCCTAGATTAGGGGGGCAACTGATGTTGAGTGGTTACTCCAACGCAGGTATGTTCCTAAAAAAAAAGTTCGTATGAAGACTGACAAAAAAAAACAAGGAAAAAAGAACTAAAAACGTACCTTGACTGGAAAAAAAAAAAAAGGAAAATAAAAAAAAAGGTGCCGCGCCGACCTCAAGTAAGTAGCCCACATGCTCATTGGGGGGTTTTTTTGGGGGGGTTTTTGTTTGGGGGGGTTGGGGGGGGGGAGGAGCCCTTTTCTCCCCCCTTTTTTGTTTCACCAAGAATCAGTACATTCAACCGGTAGTGGAAGAAGAAGCTGGGTGGGAGAAGTAACATTACAATAAAATTTAGTTACCCGGAGGGGAGTAGGTCTGTTTGGGCTATAAAGTGGTCAATTAGAGAAACCTTAATCACACAGGGGGACTACCTGGAAAAAAGGAGTTGTTGCTGTTCAGTGTGTTAAAGGACAGGAGTTTGCGGGACTACCTTACAAAAAGGAATATCCTTAAAAATGGGGGGGAAAAACTGGGGCGATTGGAAGAAGAAAAACAATTGTTTAAGGGGGTGGGAAAGAAGCTCGGGGGATTATCTTCGGTGAAACAGGAAAATTGAGTTTATCCCAAATGAGAGGGAATGAAGGGGGGGGGGGTTTTTTCGGAGAAATAAAACGATTAAAAGAGGTAAGAAGATAGTGCTGGGTGGTCAGGTAATGACAAACGTCTGCACAAGAAAAAGGGGAGAGGAGAGTGCAAGGGGGGGGGGGTGGGAGGAAGTACAAGAAAGAGGGGATCAAACCGGAGGAATTATTCATACTCACGCTACTTGGGAAAGAGGGGGATTGATCCTTCTATGGACTCAGGGGAAAAGGAAGGGAGACATCAACCAATCTTCGCGAGAGGGAAAAAAATATTTCTCAAAAGGGTTTCCCTTGTAAGGGATAGGAAAAATGCGCACCGGGGCAACTTTCAAGAAGGAGGACATGAGAAAATAAAAAAAAAATATGGTATATGCATGGGGGAGGGGAAGGGGCCTTAAAAAGAAAAATCTTTTTCAGTCTCTATTGAAAAAAAAAGGCATATAGAAAACAGCGGACTTACTGGGAATTTCGAGAGGAAAGGAACAGAAGGAAACCCCTTAAAAAATTGTAATTGCGGATTACGAACGGAAGCCATTCTGCCCTGAAAGGCGGAGACGAAATAGCAAGATAAATTTCCAACAGGGGAACTGGATAAGAGGATCGTAAGAAATGGATTAGGGGAAGGACCTAAATTCCCGGAAACAATAATTGGGAAGCGGGGGGGAGAAGAAAGGAAAAAAAAGGATTTGGTCTTGCAGTTTAAACCGTCTGTCCAAGAAAAAATCGAGCAGTTTAAGAGAAACATTCACCATCTTGTTGAGCGGCAAAAAAAAAAAAAAGAATACGTGGTGTAAAAGTAGATGCACGGGGCATGTTGGGATAACTAGAAGAGGGAAAGAATCGGGGCAGAAGACCGGACCTCGAAGAGTGGTATACGGGAAATTCGAATAGGGAAAGAGCACAGGGCAGATTATTCTAAAGAAGAAAGAAGCTATAGACTATGGAAAAACACGAGTGGCGACAAAAAAAAAAGAAGAGGAGGGTACTTGGTGTGGAAAAAATCAAACTTAAGTCTCAAAAAAACATCTCCCCCACGGAATTACGAAAGAGACTAAAACCGTCACGCGGGGCGTAGAAGTAATAAGAAGTCTTTTCATCGAAGGGGAAAAAAAGAATGGACTGGGAAAAAGGGGAAATCTCTCCTAAAAAATACGGAAAAGGGAAAACTAGGGCATTGGTGACGAGGAGGAGTGAAAAACTGGTGGGTCTTCGAGATCAAATTAAGGGGGGGGAAGGGGCTTGTAGCCAGACCAAATACTCTTGGTAGAATAAAAGTTTAAATGTGAGGAAAAAGTTGAGGGGTCCTATCACTCAACAACAACACTGAGGGGGGGGGGATATAGATATCCACCGAGAAAGAAACAAACGGGATCATATTTTAACTTATCTCGGGAAAAGGGGAGGGTTGAAGGACTCAAACAACTCAAATTCTCCATAGAAGAAGAGAGGGGGACCGATACCAAAAAAAGTCAACTCGAAGGAAGAAACAAAAGAAAAAAAAAGGTGTAATCTTTCAGTCGCCAAAGATTCAAAAGAGCTGGGCAAAAATGGCCACGAATAATCGAGTGGAAGGGGGGAAAATGAGCTCCCTAATAGGGAGTGCTTATTAGAAGTTCATAGCAAATTCCAGAGCTGATTGGCTGAAGAAGAGCAGTTTGGGAAACAACAAGGGGAATAGAACGCGTTTTTGAGGCACTTGGGGGGGTTGGGGGGGGGGTTTTTGGTGGGGGGGGGGGGGGGGGGGGGGCTATTGTGTGTTTGTTTGGTGGGGTGGGGCAGGCTTTCATTGTCGGCGCGGGGTTTTTTTTTTGCGTGCTCGGGGTTTGTGGGGTGTTTGGTGTGTGGGGGGGGGGTTTTTGGGGGGGGAGTAGATGGGGGTGTGGGAGGAGGGCGAGGTTGTGGGTTGTGGAGGGGGGGGGGGGGGGGATAGGGCTTGTGGTTCGGAAGGATGGTTTTTTTAGGGGTTGCTTCGGCCTCTCCTATCGCAGGAAAGAGCCAATATTGCCGTGTGCTCAAAGGATCAAGGGATGATTAAGGGTTGAAACTAATCCACAAAGCCGTTCTTCTCCCAATTATCGTCCCAAAATCGAAAGCACGTGCAGCGTCACTTGGAAAAAAAGGGAAAACCTTGGGAAAAAAAAGTAAGATGGATGAATGTTTACGATTGGGAAAAGAGGGAAAAGTCACTTGTGACATGAGGCATGTAACCTGTACAGAAAAACGGGACTAACTCCGGCGGTGAATAGGGGGAATCAGCGCGGACGGACCTTTCTAGGGGAGGTAGCAGAATTCATGCCAAGCGAGGGCGACCTGTAGCCGACCGGGGGAGGGGGGGGGGATTACAAGGAAAGCCTTCGTCCGTCAGGGAATCAGCAGGGGAGGAGTTGATAAAACTTCACTTAAATCAAGAGAGATTTTGAAAAAAAAAGACAGGGAAGTTGCGATGTAACGATCCGTAAGGATGCACTTGACAAAAAAAAAAAGAAAAGACTGCACCCGCTTGGAAGTTTGGGGGGGGTCTGAAACGACGCTATACCCATATTAAGAGAAAAGGTACTTCGGGAAAGGGAAAGTCTGCGGGGAAAATCAAGTTCCCCATTTAAAAATGCGCCTGGGAAGGGGGGGGGGGATCAATAGAAAGCAATATGGGGGACTGCAATCCGTCCGCATGCAAAAAAGGAGGAGATATCGGCCTCATAAATTTCTTCAGGGGAAAAAAGGGGCCAGTAAGAGAGAAAAGAGAAATTAAAAGCCCTGCCTTGCTTTCAGTTAAACGGTGGGGGGGGAGGGTACTGTCCACAGAACAGGTTCACGGTCGCAAACTAATAGCCATTCGTGTGCATTGAAAAAAAACGGCGAAAAAGCAAACGGGGAAAAAAGGAAGGGGAAGGGTCAGAACCAACACAAACGAGGAACAGAAAAAGAGAGCCGAGCAAGGGTCCAATCATCAGACTCAAAAAGGGAAAACCGAGAAATAAAGCCGGTGGGGGAAGGCAATGAAAACGGCGCTCCACAATTTTGTCATTGACCGCTAACAAGGGGGCAAGGTAGGAAAGGAAAATCGATAGGAAAAAAGAAAAATAAATGTCATTCAAAGCATGGGTGGTGAAAAAAGGGGCGACGTAGATGGTGCAATCACATTAATGCAAAGGGGGGGGACATAATCGAATGGAAGCACCTTGTCACGAAACTTTGGGATGTCGAGGTGAAACGAAGAAGAAGGAGATAGACACCACTCCGGGGGAGGTTCAAGCTTTTCGCTGTCGGCGCGGTCAAGTCAACACAAAAGATTTTAAGTGGAAGCAGATTCCGGTTTTAGGTTGGGGAGGAAAGTAGTTATTTGGAGAACTTGGAGAGTCCAAGAGAAAAACAGAAAGTTTCCCTCAGCTCGTGCTGGAGTGGCTGTTGGTGGTGGCGAAGGATGGAGGGGGGGTTAAACCACAACGAGCAAGAAGGTATTAACGTTCACAGGAGTAAGTAACGCGGAGAAAACTAAAGA
>Ga0179591_1196196_pt1 | contig 11925 bp, 13 predicted proteins | sample CZOMad2_1_08_16f_FD_182891 | JGI IMG/M metagenome (GOLD analysis project Ga0179591, IMG submission 182891) | Vadose zone soil fungal communities from Angelo Coast Range Reserve, California, USA - CZOMad2_1_08_16fungal (PacBio error correction) | ecosystem: Environmental > Terrestrial > Soil >...
GTATTTCATCGGAGAAGATCATCAAAAAAACAGAAAAAGAGGAGAGGGAGCAAGATACAAGATAAGCGGCGATCATGCTCACCCTGAAAGTAAGCATCGCATTGCGAGAACGTGGAGTCAAAAGGGAAAGGGGGATATGGTAAAGCGGGGGGCTGTAGAGAGGACTGAGGGGAGTGAGCCTTGGGGGGGTGTGTCAAGGTCAGTCGACTGTTTATAAAGGTAGAGACTCGGTGAGTTGAAAAGGTCGAGGAGTACGTCCCGAAAAAGAAAGAATGAGATAGGAAGTAGGAAGGTTTGGCTTGGAAGGGGGAAGAGACACTAGGCAAAAAAAGGTAGAAAGTAAAATAGATTCGGCACAGAGGACTACAAATAAAAATAGAAGACTGGACGATGAGGCGCTCGGAAAAAAAAACTCTTCCTCAGCGATAAGGTAAACGTACGCGAAGGGTCAACAGGGAGAAAAAAACCTGAACGGACTCGAACTCAGGCGAATAGCGACGGAAAAAAGAAATGCCTCTCAAATTTGAAGGGGAGAACTCACACCAGATACGGAATAAGGACGGGGATGAATGGCGCGCTCAAACGCGGAGAAAGAAGAAAAATGTTCTGGAGATTATCGGCCTGAGGGGGGGAAGTCACAAAAACGAGGGTGCGACAAGGCCGCGAAGAGACGATGGAAGGAGGGGGTGATCAGGACGGAGAGCGGACTAAATGACAACAAGAACTCCGTGAAGACTCCATCTGACAGATCGCGCCGACAGGTTCGAGTGGCAAAATCGAATCAGGTTCTAGGTACCTCCAGAAAAACGGACTCCCGATCGTGAAATTAAGAAAAAGGGAGAAAAGACCCGCCAAAAAGAGAGGGGGGGAGGGGAAGTTCTGCCAAGATGGTCAAAGACCTGAGGATCTTGGGAGAGGGCAAGGGGGACGCCCGAACGCAAGAAAATGAAACCATTACAACACGAGGGGGAAAGGGAGGGGAAGGGCACTTGTGTACTGAGGACATACATTTGAAGAAGGAATACAAGAAAAAGGAGATGGGCATTTTGGGGGGGTTCATCGACTGTTGGGGAGGAGAAAGGGGGAGGATAAGTGAAATTGGAAAGGGGGAAGAAAGGAGACAAAAACGATGGAACTAACCACCTCATGCGCGGAGCCTACTGATGAAAAGAAGGCCGACGCATTGGAGGGCAACATTGTTTATGGTATAGCAAAAAGATAGGAGCAGGGGGGGTTAGATTTGTGCAAGAAAGGGCCACGGCCACACAGCAGAAAACCTTCGTTGGCGGTATGCAAAAAAGCTGAAACCGTTTACGAGATTACCGAAAGGCGATCCTGAGGAAAACGCCGGACGACAATCAAAGCGAGTGATGTGGGACGGACGAGGGACCCTATCATGCTATCCACATGGAAGATAAACCAACTGTGAATAATCGGAGGCAACGAGCTTGGCAAAAGTTAGGGGGAGAGGAGGTAAGAACTCTTCAGTCATTACTCTTACAGAAGGGGGAGGAATAAACAAAAGGGACAGAAAGAAGTAGGCAAACATGCAGCCCGTGTGCGCTGGGCGGAAAGACTCTTGAATGCTGGTGGTGCTCTCTCATAATAGGGGTTTGAAACTCATAGGTTGGCAAAAAAGACAATAGTTCTCGAAAACTGTAAGGTGGAAAAGCGCGGTCATGCCGTTCGGAAAGCTGAAGAGGAAAAAAAAAAAAGAAAAAAGTGTTCAATTACAATGGGGTGAAAAAGGGACCTGGCCAAAATCGCATTTTGAAAGGAATCAGCACAACAGCTTCCTGCATGGAAAGCGGGGGCTACTCACAAAACTGCGCAGGAGGAAAACTCGCTAAACGGTCGGGGTCGAAGGTAGCAGGGGTCCCGCGAGGAGAAAAAGGGTACTGTTAGAGCAATTAAATCGGGATATCGTACATTATCGCATAGGGGAGGCAACCTAAGACCAGCGATGTTCAGGTAATTTAAGGAGGCCATGAAAGGATAGAAACAGGGGGCCATGATGAAAAAAGGTTCGGCCAGCTGTCAACATAACGAGAAAAAACGTAGATGCAGACACCACTACCAAGCGGAGGAGTTCTGCTACAGGCAAGGGGCGGAAGGAAATTAAGGCCGAGCAGGTTCAAAGAGGAAACGAGCAGACTGCAGGAGGGAAAGTCGGGGGGAAGCGTGCACGAAAGAATAGGCATTTTTCGACACTCTGCAAAAGCGCTATGCCAACGAAACTTAGCAGTAAGAGGGGGGGGGGTCTGAATCTAACCCGAAAGGGATGTCCCGTTGATTCTTGGAAAGGAATGGAGAAACCAGGCTTCAAACGCTTAGGCAGAAAAAAAACACATTTCAGCGCAAAAAAAAAAATTCTCTACTAAGGGGGAGCGCGAAGTGAAGGACCCGGCAAAAGGGGGAGATACGCAGGGCGGCGTCAAACACAATGTCCTCGTCTAGAACGGAAAGTTACATGAATGGGGATAGTAAATCGTTAAAGGAGGTCTGCAGAACCCTACCGCGGGGTATCGAAAAGATATACTCACCAACAAGTAGGAGGACAGAGAGGAGGTTTACACCACCGTAACTACTTCCTGCTCTAAGAAAAGGTCCAGAGGACTGCGCATAATGAGCTGTTGAGGAGAAATAGACTCAGGGGGAGAAAAATTTTTAATCTCTAATGTATCTAGAATCATGCGAGGAGACGATCTATATGCGCAGCCCGTATAGAGATGGGGGAAGGCTAATTGTGGGGTCTGGAGAATCTTGCACATTTCTCAGGTTCAAACCGCTAGTTCAGCCCGTTCAAACGCGGGATAAAAAGAGAAGGAAATATTCGTGGGGAATGCCTCTCTTGCAGTAAGCGTCGGGGGGAAAAGGAAGTATCGCCAATGTCAAGCTTCTAAATACTTGGGCAATTCAGCATAGTTCTCTAGAGGAAGGGCGGAACACTCGAGAAGGGAAACTGCAGACCGGCTGTACAGGTAGAAGCCAAAGAGTGGGGTGGAGGTGGCTGTGCACGAAATTCTCTTTATGAGAGTTTTAGGAGGAAGCGGAAGAAGAGAAAAAGAAAGGGGCGAGATCGATTGAATTTCGAGAAGAAGCCAAATCGGCTGCATTTGGGTGAGCCAAAGAATGGTCATACTAGCATAGATATTGCTAGATCACCCAGAACGGTTGTTTAGCCACGAGTTGAAGATCCCCTCAAGGTACATGTGATAAGAAAGAGGTTACTAACGTCTCGCGATAGTGGGCGGGCCCAAAGAGTTGGGAAGGGCAGGAAGAGCGTGTGAACTTTCATGAGATTGTTGGCAGTAAACGGTCAAGTGCAATCCTGCACTCCAGGTAAAAGGCGTGTCTGGGGTTGGGTTAAAACGTCTCTTAATTGCGAGAGGGGTGAACCGCGGAAGTGTTGCCACGGCAGTGAGAAAAAGAGCCGGTAATGGTGAGAAGAAAGAGGAACCCCAGAGAAGCGAGGCACCACGCGATCGAAAACTACAACAAGAAAAAACCCCCCCCACAAAAAAAACACCCAAAAAAACCCGCCAGAGATAAGGCGATGATGGGGGGACGGAAAGGACTGGAGTTTTGTAAAGGCAGTGGAGGGGAATACAAACTCGTCCGAGGAGACTGGAGGGTCCCCGTCCACAAGGGGATGAAAAACGCACACGGCCAAGCCTCTGCAGGAGACCGGACTACTGGGTCGATGGCGTCTGCTACATTGGGGCAGAAAGATAGTTGCCGTGCGGCCGCAAACATCACGCGATTTCGAGTTGGAAAGGCGAAGAGATGTTCGCCTGCAATCGTTGGTAGAGGTAATCGTAACCGAGTCCGCTGGGGAAATACCCATGCGAACACGAGGCGGGTGCTTTTTGGTGCAAGTGGTCAGGTGAAATAGAACAAGACCGAAAGAAACGAGGGGTTCTAACCAAAAAAAACAGGTCTCCAACGATCGCTTCCAAGGCGAAGAAGTTGGCAAAGCTTCACGACTGCGGTGGTTCAGTGCCGGGCAATCTATGGTGAAATGATAACTTCTGAAATATGCTCAACTACTTAAAAGAACAACAAAGGGTTGACAAAAAGCCGATTCGAACACTTGTAGGGAACTTGTGTCCTGATGAGGATGTACATATAAGGACAACAGGGGAGGAGGTTCAGCAGCACCCTGTTGGGAGGGAAGACACTGTTCTTCGGCGGCGTCCCTGTGAACTCGATGGAAGAGCCAAATGATCCGCGCTTTGCCGTCTGGACGTCAGGACGAAAGGGGGGGGTCACGCTTGGGAGAGTTTCGAAGGGACCGCAGGAGTGCAGGACGGGGTCAACTACTAACGACCGCCGGTCGAGCCACTCGAACGATGTCAAAGAACGAGACGGTAGGACGTAGAAAGGAGGAAGGTAGAAGGGTCGGGCCGTCTCGGCTAACAGTCGGAGAGAGGCCAGCGCGAGGGCCGAGTCGGACTTGCGCCCGAAGCGGGATATGAACAGGGGAAGGGAAAGAGCATTTCAAAGAGCATCGGACTGCGCGATCTCAAAGATAAAACTGCTCACTCCCGAAGCAGCAGCGCATTGCAGAAGGCAAACAAGCGTGTGCAACCCACCGTCCTCTGGACCAAAAGGTGAAAGGCTAGGGGCTGGTACTGGGGCGTCCGGAGATCGCCGCGTCGGAGACTTCACTGCCGTTCTCTTGGTAGCACAGTTTGAAGAGCGATTGAAGTGGAACTGATCGAAAAAGGACGAGGGCAACGCAGCAGCGTCCATTGCCGATAAAGGGGGGAGGAGCAGGGTCGAGTGTTGCAAATATGCCTAACAACAACAACGGGTTATTAAAGATATTCAAGGCAACTAGCCACTCTCTTCACCATAGAGGCCGAACTGGACGCGGAATGTGAAAAGACCGGCGAGGGAAAAGCCGCAGAAAAGCAAGTTAATAAAACTCGCTCTTAAAGTTCTCCAAAATCAACCGGGAAGGCTCGACCGAAAGTTCTCTGGACTGTAAAAACGCATATGATGAGGAAAATTGCCGGTGACTAAAAACTTCCTATCGGGGCAAGCGCTGACTGCTAGGTAAACGACGTTCTCGAAGCGGAGATCGAAGATGGAAAGGGAATCGATGTGGAAAGAATGAATAAAACCGGCCTATTTCAGATCACGCGCTCGTTATCAATCCAGAAAGCTAGACCACTCTCAGGACGCGCTGATCCGCGAAAAGTACGAGCAATTGGAGACTCTTCATAGCCCTACGCTAATACTACATCTGCTAGGCCAAAGTCGGCGCGGGAAAAAAATTCGAAAGGGAGGTACGGCGACCCAGAATGGGCCCGAAGTCTGACGGAGAACGGTTCGAACACTATCCAAGCCGCACCGACTTTCTGCCTGTTCAGGGAAAAGAATAAATGAGAAGGGGGAGCAGCTTGGGCGAAGAGAGAGTGGAAAGGGTACTCAACGGCCAGAAAATGACCAGTGGGACAATACAACAAGCGGGAGCCTGCTGAAAGCGCCGGTGTCCTATTCAAGGATAAATCCATGTCATACGATCCACTACAGGGAAGTGTACGAGAATCGGGCAGTTGGTTCATCGAAAAGTGTTGGGGGTCGCAGTGGCTGATCAGTGGGTCAGGGGGGGCAAGGTTGTCGAACGGATCAAAGGGGGAGATTTTGCCGCGGCACGGAACAATTCAGCATCAGATAAGATTGCACTTAGGGGAAGGAAGGAAGAACCGGAAGAGGGGGGCAACCCTGGTGGTGTCCGCAACCATAAGATGAGAAGGTTCTGGGGTGCGATGGAAGGTGGGCCAGGCCCTAAAAATCATCCCGACCTTCGGTGCTAAAAAAAAGGGGTTGAAAAGCGGAATTGGTAACGAGAAGGAAAATAGAAAAAAGAAAAGGCGAACATCAGCCGGAGAGATAGAATGACCTCAACAGAGATTGGAGGGGTGGGGGCTGGGCTAGCAATATCCTGAGGAATAAAAACCTTTGCAAAGATATAGGGAAAAAGGCACTCATGCAGCGCTCATGACTAGGTGCCCGTTTGGGGGTGGAAGCAACAATTCGGAAATGGGCACGCATATCAGAGGGAGTAGATTGAGGAATCGAAACGCCTAAACGAAGGCCGTAGGAAAATAAACGTCCCTTGCCTGGGCGTAGGATGTGCGGAGGCTGCTGTTGGTGAAGATGATCAGAAGAGGTTCTCGAGGTTCATTGCTCAAAGACCGGAGCGTTCAGACTCCAACTGACCAAAATTAAAAAAGGAAGACGCGGTCCATTCAGGGCGAAAAATCGAGGGACTAAAAACAGAACGCGTTGGGAAAATATGTAGTGAGGATGAAATTGTTAACAGACGGAAACAATCAAGTCGGGGATTTGGAAGGATCGAAAACAGACTGTCAAAATGAGTACAGAGGGGGCGGCCGGGCGCAAGAGGTCATGAGCTAGAGTCGCAACTCGGCGTAGAAATGGCAAGAAGGGATGGAACAAAAAATGAGACCAGTTGAGTGTTTTCGCCGACATGGGGGAGGGGATCGAATGATGCGAGAGAGGGGCTAAAAAGCGACCGGATATCTTGTCGAGGTATGAGAAATGAAAAAGAGATAGTCTAAAAGGGCCATTGGGAAGACCATTTTCAGTCCCCCAAACCTTTCCTACTATAATAAATCAGGTCTATCAAACACCGAACCCAGAATCTGGAGGCTTCGAAACCTTTAAAAATGAAGGGTCGTCAGTCACTGCTCCAGACATTCAGGTTGGGTCAAACAGAACGAAGGACTAAAGACTACAATAGGGGAGTCATTTGAAAAAGAGGGGGAGGAAGCTTGTGAAGCGAGAGAAGTCATGGGACTAAACTACCAGGATAGCGACGGGCAGTATTCGCCCACTACCTTTATGCAGTAGAGGTGTCTGATCTACTCCAGCAAAGAGGGACAAGGATGGAGAGGGAGGTGGCGACGAACCCGGCTTGGGCTCTGGCAGAAACACATTGAGAGGGGCGGGGAGCACAAGATCTCTAAAGAGGAGTAGCTACTAAGCCGGAGCAATAGGAAAAATGTAGAATCGCGCGCGAGAGGTACCAAAAATGATCCGCGTCTAGCTTCACTCACCGGCCTAAATGGAGGCCGGGAGGGGGAGTCAAAAAAAGCAGAAGGTATGCAAGAAACGGGATGCAACTCGTGGAGCTGGAACAAAGCGCTCTAACCAAAGGGGGGGAGGGAAAGGAAGGGAGTGTCCAGAGAAAAAAAGGTGGGATGCCACCAGACCGTACAAAGGAGGGCCGCTGCCGGCAGAAGGTAGAATTTTCGTTCGAAGAGAATTGGAAGGGGGGAACGCTTCTCCCGTATAGACAAGGGGGGGGGGGGGGGATAAAGGGGGCAGAAGGCATTCTAGTCAGCCTGGTAGTAAGAGATTGTGCTCGGCAAAATGTGTTTCGAAAAGAATTTCAAACAGTAAAAAGGGTCGGGGCAACCAATCTGCCCAGTGAAATCCGGGAGGAGAGGAGGGCATAACACCGATCGTAGTTATTCGGGGGCATAGAAGGGAGGGCAGTAAGCTTCTTGAAGGGGATTCGGCCTCACCGATTCATCAAGAAGGGCAATGGGAGTCCGCGATCTGGGCGAGAAGGTGCCGCCTGAAAATGCCGGGGGATGATAGTGACTTCGACAAGGCGTTAAGGTAGGAAAGCCGCCCGAATCTTGGGATGGGGGGAGTTCGAAAGATTATAGTATCGTTAGGGCAGAAAAGATTTTCCTCAACTGTAGAATGGGACTGTGCGATCGAGGTGTGAACAATTCGAAAAGACATCAGAGAGGGGCGGGGTAGGATGTTGGTAGCCCAAAAGAACGATCATTACGAAAGCGATAAAAAAGTGAACGATAAAACGCAAGTGGGTTAGGCGGGGGCGCGTTGGACACGATACCTGAGAAACGAAGAATGCGAAGAAGGGTTTTAACTGACCGATCGAGGGAGGCAATTGCGCGCACAGCTTTTTATGCAAAATGAGCTACGTGGATGATGATCTTTATCGACGGGTTGGGCCGGTCGGTCAAAATTGCGCCCTGCACGAAGCGGGAAAACTCGTGTCAGGGTTTTTTCGTAGGGTAAAAAAAGGTTTAGGCGGAGGAAGGAGACCTTTGGGGGAAAATGTCAGTGCGAGCAAAGAAAGGCCGGGCCTTGAAAGAAAGAGGGGAGAACCCATCGGAGAGCGCGGCCAACAGCAGAACGAGAGAAAAAGGCCGCCCAAAGCAACACGGCGTTTGTGGAAGAAGATGGAAGGTTGAGGCAGGTTCGATTACCGACCTCGTCCGAGGAAAGAACGTGAAAGGGTCGAACCCGTACGCCGTAGACATTCAAACGGGAGAATCGGGCAGGAGCTTGGCAAAGTGTAAGTACGTTCAGAGCTTATCAAAAAGGGTGGGGGGTAAGTAAAAAGGGGACGGCAAGAAGAAATAAAGAATAGCTGATGAAGACCCCGGAAACATTCTAGGTTAGGACAGGAGAGAGAGACGGTAAGAGGAGGGAATGGGAGGTGAACAAAGTCACCCGGGAGGGTCGGGGGGGGAATGATGTTTTTCATTGGAAATTTCCCAAGGAGCACAAAGAAACGGCGCTCCGAGTGGTTGCGAACAAAAAGAAAAAATCGGTGTCGGCAGGCAAAGGTTTGGGGAAAAGAGGATTTTCCGAGCTGGTGTTCAGGGACGGAGGGGACAATAGAGGTGAGCGTTCACTGGAGAAAGACTAGCATGATCAGACAACTTCGACCAAAAATGTAGGGAAAAAAACATGCCAGAAGGAGAAACTTCCTTGTAGGGAAATCTTGACATGGGAGGGTAACGAGGTATAGTACCAGGTCGCCTGTTCATAGTAGACACGATTGTTTGGGCTTGGGTAAGAAAAGGGGCGGGCCAGGCTGCACCCAGGGAGAGGTGAGGAGGTAACAGCTGCTCGTCTTTGCCAAGAATAGGGACGACGGAAAAGGCACCAGAGGGAAGAGGAGTGTAGATGGTCGAAAAGGTATAAGGAAAAAAAGATCGTCAAGGCCGGTATCAGGAATAAACGGTACAAACGGTCAACTAAAGAAAATCGAAAGGCCTTGTTCGGACTAGACGGGAGGAAGTCGGGTAAGGGCAGGGTGGGAATCTGTCGGGCCTCAGAGTGAGTCCGATACAAAAAAGGGCCAAATAGAGTCTTACAGAGTCGGGGAAGTGCGAAACCGAGAGAGGGAATAGGCCATCTGGAAAGGCATCTAAAGACATCGGGCAGACTGCTAGATCTCGGCAGAGAGACCAGGGACAGACACTTCAGCAGAATCAGAATTGCGAGTCGGGAAAGTGGTGAGAGAAAAGGGAAATTGGCGATCTTCAGAAGGGGGTGGCGGGGGAAGGACGGAGATCGAATCTGTAGAGACGGAAGGAAGGTCAGCTGGTGTGTAGACGCAGGTGAAGAACGGTGGTACGGGTCCCAGGATCCGGCGGGACGAGGAGACGGCCCGGCGGGAAAAGCCTCGTACGGACGATGTGTGGGAAGGGAGGGGCTAGGTTCCGGAGCTCTCTCAACGGAAGGGGAATGGGGAAAGAGAAAAGGTTCGGCAACAGCTCAGCGCCTAAAAAAATCTCGGAAGAATGGAAAGAGGAGGGACGGAGAAGGCCACTAGGAACCTCTCTATAACTGTAAACGTCCTCCGGCTCGAAAAAGGGGAGAAAAAAAGAGAAAGCCGTAGATAAAGGGAGAGCCGACGAACGGACCCGAAATGAAGCTCGGAAACTGAACGTGGCGTACGAAAACAAAAACCTACGGCGGCGCTGCTGGGGGAAGGGGGGAGAGTGGCTGCATGGCGCTTCTCGGTCTATCGGAGACAGGAACGAAGCTAGGTTTGAATGAGATTTCCTTACTATGGAATAGACACACGCTCGGGGGAACGCCAGGGCCCTCTGGACTCTCGCTGGGGGGGACGGCGATGCTCGCAAGTAATAAGAAGAAAAGCTTTACAAAATAGAGAAGAAGGGAATAGCCCTAAGAGGGAGGGGGGAAAAGACACGGATCGATTTGCTACAATAGGGAGTAAGGGTAACGGAAAAACCTGCCTTCCAGAATATAGGGACGGAAGAACTGTTAGAAAAAAAATACAGCTAAGACACGCGGGGACCTGGGAAGACTCTTCGAGATCATCTACGTATTCAAAGAGGGAGTATATAGTTACAAGGTTCCGAAGAAAAAAAGTTACCAGAATCCAAAAAAAAACCAGCGGGGGGTAGACTGTGTAAAGCAGGACCGGTGGGAGATATAAGGCCCTGTCTGATGGGAAAGAAGGAGGTTCGTAAGAAATCGGGACATGGTTGTTCCGTAGACGCTTGTGGGTTGATGAAAGGGTGGGAAAATACATTAGCAGAGGATAAGTGGAAAAAACCTTCAAAAAAAAGGTCACCTCTGACAACGGGGAAAAAGGACAGCAGAGCGGAATCCTCAATAGTAGAGGTCCGAACCAGGCGTTGGTGGAAAGGGGTGTTGAGCAGAAAAATCGGCAAAATTTTCTTGTAGGGGGGAAAGGGGGCTCAGCAACTAAAAAGAATAAATCCCGGAGGGTGCAATGGTGGGGCGAGGGACCACGCGGTTAATAACGAAGGAAAAGAAAGAGGAGAACATAAGTAGGAAAAAGAAGAAATACGCAACAGTCTAGTGTTGGTGGGGTCTGACGATTCCGAAGATCAATGTCGATAAAAACAGTAGACAGAAGTATCTCACATTAAGAGAAAAAGGGAATACGCTCACTGCACGAGGACCGTGGAAAAAAAGGGGGAAAAGTCGTAAGGGGGGGAGACCTCGGACTGTAGTTACTCTTACTAAAATTACTATGGAGGTAAGATCAGAACTTCCACCAAACAGAAAAGGCAGTGTGAAACAGCAACCCAGGGGGGGAAAGAGGGGGGGTCTATTCTAGGGAGGGGAATTGGTGGGCCTGCAGCTCGAAGAGTTGGTTCTCTATTGTCAGGGAGAAAAGGACTGGCGCGTTTCAGGAGCGCAACCGTGAAGTATCGGCTGGGACCGCTTTCAAAAGATAAGCGGAACGAAAACAGAACGTAGGTTTACAGATGGGATTGGAAGGGAAAGTTTGAAAGAACGGGAAAATCCGGGTTAAAAGGTCATCATACACGAAAGAAAGGGAGGCGCAGTAAAAAAGAGGGGGGCTACGCGCAATGGAAGCGAGATCAGGGAAGAAAAGGCTTAGCACATGGTAGGTCTAATGGAGCATAGGGGGGCAACTAGCGTCTAACGTTGTGATCGGAGAAATTGATCGTATGCGAAGGAAGAGCGAATCGGGGGCGCAAAAAGAAAGAGTCCTGGCGGATGGAGGACGCAATTCAGCGAATCGAAAAAAGAAAAGGGAAGACCAGTGGAAGAAAGCTCGGCCAAGAGAAAGAAATAGAGAGCAGCAAACAGAAAAAGATCTGGCAGGCTTTCGATGTGAAAAAAAATCCGGCGGAAAGGTAACTTATAAGAAAGGAAGGGCAGCGTAACGATCCTCGACAAAACGAGGGAAGGCAGGTAAAAGTACTGTACTGAAGAGGTGAACTCGATCATCAATATGGGGGGCAGGACGCCTTAGGAAAACTAGGATTGCCACAGAAAGGGGGTACCTTACGTGTTTAGAATGAAAACACTCCCCGACGGCTTGAACAAGGCCTGAAAGGCTGAGGGTGCAAGAAAAAAACACGTGGGGCCAGAGTCTTGAAGAAACAACAATTTATACTCTCACAAGAGAGAGAGACTACGGGTGCGCGATATTAAGAGAACCCTAGAAAATTGGAGAATACAGGAGTCTCGATCTGGTAAACAATGCCGAGTCTAATAGTTCCTCGTACGAACTCACCGGCAGGAAGACTGACGGACCGGCCAAGCGGGGGGAATTCTGCAACCTGGAGGCACATTTGATGGAACGGACAC
>Ga0179591_1285181_pt1 | contig 11925 bp, 14 predicted proteins | sample CZOMad2_1_08_16f_FD_182891 | JGI IMG/M metagenome (GOLD analysis project Ga0179591, IMG submission 182891) | Vadose zone soil fungal communities from Angelo Coast Range Reserve, California, USA - CZOMad2_1_08_16fungal (PacBio error correction) | ecosystem: Environmental > Terrestrial > Soil >...
TTACCGCAACGCCTGCGTGAGGAAAACAAAACGATGGAGGCCGACTGTCGAAAACTAGGGAAAACGAAACTTCCCAAAATGGAAGGAAAAAGGGGGGATCCAGTCACTGTGAGAGTGGGAAGGAAAGGGCGCTCTCTCCGCGGGGAACACTGAATACAACGGGACACATAGAAAAGGTCTAAATCACAGGAGAGGGCTGAAGGTAGGGCGTGGCGAGGCACATCTTCAAAGGGGACTGAAAAAAAAAAAGGCGCCAACCTGGGGAGAGAAAAAGATCGAGTAAGTCTGGAAACGTGGACCTTAAAAATAAAAAAGATAACTTCCTGGATGGTCTCCTCTTGGACTATGAAGCGGACAAACTTCGCTAAAAAACAGGGGAACGCAACTCGAACCTGGGGAATCGGATCAACTCTTGGGATGATTGCATTCTAATTACCAGAAGGCACAAGACACGGTATCCAGGTCGGCTTTGCGAAAGGTGATTGCGTGCAACTGATTGCGGAAATGTAAAGCGCAACCGACACGAGGGTAGTAAGGGAAAAAAAAGGCTCAGACGGACACCCAAGCTTGCGAAAGAAAACAGAAACACGAATAGCGAGCTGCAGGCACGGAGGACGCTTGTATGTCAAAAACTTTCTGTGATGGGAGGGAAGGGAGCAGACCTTGTGCGCCCCTCAAAGAAACCACGCGAGGCCAAGACAGACAAAAATTTTAAAAGGCCGCGGAGAAAGGACCGTATAGTCGGGAGATCGGGGCTCGGAAGCTCCATCAGGAGGGGATCTCGGTAAAGCTAGGGGCAGCTGGGAAGGTCGAACTATACTAAGGGCGGTGAAATCAATTGGGACAAGTCCTTCGGGGAAAAAAGAGGGGAGAAGCTTCAGGAGCCGCTTTGCAACAAAGAAGGAAATCCTTCATCTCCGTCCGGGGGTGGGCCGCAGCCCTCGACGAAACAAGAAGAAATAAGAGGGAAATGAAAGTCAGCATCCCCGACCATAACCGTCCAGACACGGGGGGAAATTAATCCTTAGGACGTGTAGAAAAAAGGGATAAAAAAGTTTACGTCTAGAAACAAACAACAAAAACCAACGACGGCCAAGACACAAAAGAAGATCACCAATCGCACGTGTTCAAAAGCTTGCAAACCAGAGAACAAGATCCAAAGACAAAACGGCGCACTCGAATACGGAGAAGGGGCCAGGAAGACAAAACTGAATCCTAGTGGCGAAAATGAAACGATAGGGGACCTTGCCCGCGCAAAAAAGAAAAGAAAGAGGGCGTACTCACTTCTGCAATCGCGAGGCTCCAGGATGGTGTCTCTTCAATAAAAACAAAACCCTGCGGTGGGGCGGGAGCCGGGGACAAGAGGCAAACCAGCAAAAGCAAGGGACGTGCCTAGGGCAAAACGCGCAACCAAACCAGACAACCAAAAACCAACCATCCCCACACCAAAAAAAAAAAAGCCAACCCTCCAAAAAAACACCACAAGCCCAAAAACCAGCCACAACAACCACCACAACCAAAATGCCAAAAACCCACCACCCCCAAGAAAAAAAAAACACAAAACACCCACCCACCAAAAAAAAAAGAAAAAAACCCCAAAACACCCAAACCCAAAACCAAACACCACAACAAACAAGCACAGAACACACCCACCCCCAAACAGAAAAATAATAAAAAGAGAAAAACCACAAACCCCCCACCCCCAAGAAGCCAAAACCCACAAAATAAAAAAGAACCCAAAAAAAACACAAAAAACTCTAGTTAAGACTGCCCACAGAAATACCTCCGCCGAAATGCAAGCAAAACTGCTAAATCTCCAACCCAAAAACAGGAAGGAAGAGAAGCGGATTAAAAGACTGAAGCATTCTAGACTGTCGCCCATAAAAGTGGACATCTTTCAGGATGCTTTCTGCTCTCTGATGGCGTACGAGGAGGGTGGGGTCTGGACCACGGCGATTACATGCCTACTTATATTCATAGACCACTCGCAATAAAAGGAACGAAACCTCTAGTCAACTGACTCCTCAATGTGCGCAGAATGGGTACTTCTACTTAGAGGGAGCCTATATTTCTTTTGGGGGGTCGTGGTAGGGATCGGACCTTCTAGGAAGGATCCAGACTATGGCAGAGAAAAAGAGTCGAAACTGAAGCTGGACACCCAAGCACACGTGTTGACGACTCGAAGACTCCCCTTTTCTTCATACTGGTGGGAAACCGCCTAATACAAGTTCGGTGACGTAACGTAAGTGAAAAATTAATAAAAAGTGATCAATCCGGATCTAGAGATGAGGCCGAGTATGAATCCGTGACTGCGGCAACCGCGGGGGGTGCCGCTGTGGGGAAAAAAAAGTGGGCCTGAGGCTTGTGGCAAGTGGCGAAAAGAGGACACAGAAGGGGGATGGGGATTGTTCGGGGGGCGGCATCCGCAGAATCACGGAGCGTGGCAGGGGGAAAGGTCTTAGCAGTCCGGGCTCGTGGGCAAAGCAATACTGTGCACGCAGACAGACTGTTCGCTGGGGGAGAAGGCTGGGAATTGAACGACACGGGCAATTCCGGAGAATTGCAATGGTCTGAAGAGGGTCAGGCTGCTCACAAAGCATATCCCATCAGTCACTTGACGGGGAAAGCTAAAGCAAACAAAGAAAAAAGAGCAGACACTATGAGGATATCAACGAAGGGGGACCAGGGGAGAAAGTCAAAAAAAAGGCAACTGTCCCTGGCGGGAGTCGAAACAAAGGAGAAACAAAGACGCTGGGCCCAATCCTACGAGAGGAATGAAATTTAAGGGGGGCCAATCCGGAGTCAGAGGTGGCCGCGTTGGGAAGAATGACTTGTGTCGCAAAAAGGGGACACGTGGACGGACCGCAAAGGGAGTGACTGTTCCGCGTCTGGGAGGCTTCGTATCAAAACAGTACGCGAATGCCAAAGGGGAACAGCGCGGAGCAGGGGCGGCACAACGGCGCGCCGACACCTTGGAAAGGGGGGGGGGGGGCAGAAGTTTCTAAAGGAAAGCGGGCCCTGTCGGGTGATTACAGCAACCAACTGAGGTAATAGAAGCCTCCGAAATGAGGGAACTCCCCTGGGAAAAAATGCAAGGAAAGAAAGGAAAAGGCGCTACCCGTTAGAAACGCTTGGAAAAGGGACATGGAGCCTTCGTGCATTCCGCAGCCAAAAGTCACCGCACCGCAAAGGGGAAGGTCCTTCCACAAGGGAACCAGAGGGGGAAAAATCATATATCCCGGGGCCAGCGGCCGAAAGAATGACTCTGGAAGAAAATTCCCGCGAGACCGAAAGGGGGCAAGGTTCGCGTATTGAGATCGGGGAAGGATTCTTGGTCAGGGGACCACAGAACCGCAGTGCAAATAATTATATCTAACAAAGTGGAGTACGGGAGGAGCCCGACTCGTGGAAGGCTCGCCTGTCTTCTGGATCAGGGAGGAGCACACCTCACGAGGGGAAAAAGAGCAAGATCTGCCGCCACGGAAAAAAGTTCTCATACAGGGCCGGGAGAAAAATCGTTGGAAAGAGCAACGACTAACACAGCATGTAAGAGGGAAAGTAATCGGAATTTCGCCAGACGCCGAAGGATCCAAAAACAAACGGCCGATCCAAAAGAACGCAAATGGCCCTGCCTAAGGAAAAAACAGAGGGAAAGGAAGGCCAACCACCAAAGATTTTCCTCACAATGCATCTCCCTGAAAAACATCGGCCCAAAGAAGCGAGCTACACAGCCGACCTCACGGAAAAAGGGGTCATAACGTCCATATATCGAGACCGTATTGATCAAACTTTATTAGGAAAGTTACTCGGCGTTCGCGTTACTCGCACTGTGGAATTGGTGGGCGTGAACCACCGGGAAGGCTGATTTAAGCCCAAACTAAGGTGAGCGTCGTGGCTTGAAGTTAAAAAGAGAAAATAGTTCGCGGTCTCAAGGCGCCTCGTCGCTTCTGTGTACCCCCTCCGCGGGCAGAAGACTACAAAAGCCGTGCCCAATGGCGAAGTTACCACCCCACAGTAAAAAAAAAAAGAGCGAATGGGAAAGGGCCGACGAGGTGGAGTCATGTTTAGTTTGCGGTGTAGGAAAAGGGGATAGAAGGGAGGAAAGGGGCATCGCCGGTGACCAGTCAAAAAACACGCCCCAGAGCGCGAGGGCTCGAGCAAGGCAGAGATCACTCGACAATCTCCGTGGGACGGGAGGAGAACGTGAGAAGGTCCTTGCGGGGCCACCTCGAGCGCCCTCAAAAAAAAGGCTGGCTCGGGGTAAGTGGCAGGGGAAAAATGGGACTGTGGGCAAGTTCCTGGGGAAGTGCGGAGTGCTGTAGGGCCCAAGCGTCATTTGGGGAATCTCCCTCGAGAGGCAAGAAAAAATCCTGGGTGGTGGCTGATGGTGGGGGAAAGGGCCGAACTAGAAAAAAGAAAACTGGACCACTCCAGAGGGCGGAGGAAGCGGAAACCAGAACTAGGCCTCTCGTGGAACTCAGGTGGGAAGGGACTACAGAGAGTAGCCGGGAGGAGGGTGGAAATGAAGGGGGGGCAGGGGGGGGCAAAAAACGCCAACCGGAGGCCGTGCGGAGAAATACACTTTAAGACACTTCCCGGGGGTCATTGGCCAACTGGAACCCTCGGACGGCAGCGGACCGAAAAGTTTGGAAGAAGGAAAACTGTGTGTACGGCCGCTAGAGGTGTTCGACAAGAAAGGTAAAACAATGAGCTCAGGAATCCTCCAGAGGGGAATCTGGAGGCTGCTATATTGGGAAGGAAAACATAATGGAAAGGAAAAGAGGAGGGTTGAGGGAAGAGGGCGGGCCGTGAGGGCTCGCGTGAGAACGGCGCATAAGTTCCCTGAGTCGCGATGTGCCAACAAATCAAATCAGAAGGGTCAGCTAAAAGGAGGGGGAATAAACATAAGACTTGGCGGGGAGTTGGGAGAAACTCTCCCTAGCAAAGAGACCGGAAGGGAATCCGCTTCTCCGCGGCCAGACCGAGAAAAAAGTCGGGCTGGCCCAAAGAAGCCACGCGAAAGCGTCAAGCAGCGCAACGGCACCGAGTAGGCCGCGGGAAAGCGATGTCTCAGTTGGGTAATGGGTTGGAGGGCAGAACAAGCACACTCACGCTCAACCAGAACCGCCGTGAAAGGGGCGAGATCAAGCGCCTCGAAAACAAGAAAGAATCCAGGGGACGGGCATGGTTGGATGAAAAAAAAAAAGGGGAACCACGTCGGCTAGGTCTGAAAAAGTTAAAACTGACAACGGGGCTGGAGCGGTAAAAAAAACAAGACCGTGTAAAAACGGTCAGAACAAGGCATAGAAAAAAAGGGGGGGAAGCGGGCAGGAGAATAGTTGGTCTTGTCCTACAGAATCCAAAAACAGGCGGGAAAAAAACTGTCAGATGAACGAGGAAAAAAGGTACAAAGGGAGCGAAGGGGACCAATCGGTAGTCGCGAAGCAGAAGGCAGAATCAGGGCCTACAAGCCAATGAGAAAAGCGGACGGGCTGGCATTCAAAATGGGAAGCACCCGCCTAACGTAAACGCTGAAAAAAAGGAAGAGTGCGACCCCAGATGAGGGGAACGCATGGAAAAAACGTCAAACTCCCCGCAAAAGGACCAGCTTGTCCTCATGCTCACGTGGCAAGCGCTCGTGGGAGAAAAGGGAAAACCCCCGCGAAAAGGAAAGAACGATGGGGTAACAAAAGAAGTAAATCAAAGGGAAAGGAGGCTATCCCAAGAAAAATGCATTCAGGGGGGGGAGGTTCAAAGGGCCGAGGAGGGGAAAGAGGGGGAAAAAAAGATAAAGGAGGGAAAACGGATCCGAGGAGTGACGCAGGCAGATCTAGCAAAAGATCACCAACACAAGAGGAGGGGAAATCCCGAATTCTTACGTGGAAGGATCCTCTCGATCAAAGAGTAAAGGGAAGAGGGTTTCAGAAGAAGGTGAGAAAGGACCAGGACCACAAAAGTTGGGCATAGCCCGAGGAAACCCTTTGCTAGGGTAAGCTCAACTAAAGGACGAGGGCTCCGTAGGGAAAACTACGGGACACGCCGAGCAACGAAGAGCGCTGCGAAAAGGGGATTTTTCTGGTGGGAGAGAGCCACCTGGCAAAACAAAAAAACCCAATGCGCACCTTGCGGGGGGGAAGGAACCAAAAAGAGGAGGGGCGGTCTGGAAAATGTTGCCAGGACAAACGCAATATAAGGTCTCCTCCTTGGCCGGGAAGGAGCTGCGAGTCTAACTATCCCTCGCGAAATCCCTGGAAAAAAGCGAAGGGAAAGGGGGCTTAGTGTCCTACCGCCAGTAGAAAGATGCCATTTAAGGAAAAAAAAAGCACTCAGGGGAGGCTTGAGAATTAGAGTGGTCTACAAGGGGAGAAAGGCTAAAGGTAAGCTCTAAAAAGCTTCCAGAAGGTAGAGGCTAACGTCTCAAAAGTACCGAGATTCACCAAACGCTAAGGAAAAAGGAGGAACAAGAAAAAGACCGTCAGGAGAGTAGCGGCGGTGGGGAAGAACCGAGAAAACGCTGGTATTCAGCGTAGTATTGCAAAGGGACATGAGCGCACCAGCACCTAAAACTCGTGCCCAATCTCTTTAAGGAAACCTCAATTTTCTGTTCGAAGAGGGAAGGCGAGGGATGCCGAAGGGGGAGAGAATCGTTCGACGTCAAGCATATAAAACGCTTTCTTGAGAGGACGCCAGCGCAGAATTCGTAAATGATAATCTCGAAGGGGAGAGTAAGGGGAGCACTCTCCGCAAGTCCTGAGGATGAGAGAGCGGAGCGAAAAATAAAGCAACGACCCGCGGTAAGAAACCTATCCGGGGATAAAAAGAGACCCAAAAAAAAAAAGAAGAACGCACAATGCGCCGCAGTAAGCATTCCGAGAAAATGACCAACCGAACAACGGACCTTCGTACATGACGAGGGTCGGGGGGAAAAAATAGGGTGCAATCGCGGCACGGAAAAACGCAATGCGTCAAGAACCCAAAAAAAACTGTCCCGGGAAGAACCAATCGAGACCCCGCTTGGCCAACGGACACAGACCGATTACTCGATGGGAAAGGCATACAAAAAGAGAGGCGTGCTCGGGCCCAAAAAAATTAGATCGCCAGTGAAAGAAAGAAATCAATAAAAAGGAGTGAAGGGCTGACGGTCCACTGCAGAATTCAACGCAGCCAGCGCCGGAGGAAAATCCGAGCCAAACGGGCGGGGCCTTGTCAAAAGGGGGAGGAGGCCGGGGGGAAAAACTCCGTACAAGGAGAGGTCTCTATGGGGCGCCGCTCGAAAAGGAAAAACAACATTGCCGCCACAATTGCGGAAAAAGAGAAAGGGGAAAAAAGCCTCGACAGCCGGGTGCGCCGGGCGCGAGAAGGGGCTGCCCAAAAGTGCCGCAAAAGGAAACGGGAGAGGGACAAGGACCAGCGCTCAGGGGGAGGAAAAAAGTTCTAGCTTAATCAAATCTCGCGAAGTTTTGGGGGAGGGACATTGAAAAAAACGGCGAGTCATGCCTAAGTAACCAGCAAAGAATAAATACATGAAAGAGAGGGAACTTACTCCTGTATAACCAGCCTGCTAGCTGACATTGGCCTATATGGCTGGTGGGGAGGTGGGAAGGAGGAATTAAAGGCATACTATGCAGAAACCCATTCGGGGCATCGGGAAAAGAATCAAACACACAAGTTTGAAGACTACGGCAAAGACCGGAACTCATCTTAGGCAAATATGGGGGGTGGTCCCTCTCCCAAAGACCGTACGACGACCCCTATTGCAAACTTAATAAAAGGGAGCAAGACGGAAGGAAACTAGGAGGGAAGGTCAGATGAAACCGAGCGGCTGCTTCAAAGCTCTGCGGTTGCGATGATAAAGACTCTTGGGCGGAGGGAAGGGGGAGTGTGTAAGGGGAAGGGGAGGAGAGAACGGGGGAGGGGAAGGAGAGGGAAGAGGGGGAGTTAGGGATGGGGGTAGGGGCGGGGAAGGTCGGAGGTAGGGGGGTAGTACCACTGAGGGGTTTTGGTGGGGAATACTGTCGGGGGCAAGAAGGGGAAAGACGTGCTTATTGGCGAATGGGCGCGTAGTCAAGCAGCGAGATCAGCAAGATTCCTTTCTAGAACTCGGCGACCTAAAAAATTACGGTGCCGATAGAACACCTGCAGGTCGCGGGTAGGGGAGTGATGGAACCCGACACGCGGCGATCAACGTGAATCCCCCTTGGACGGTCTGTCCAGAGCAGGGGAATGGACACCATCCATCATATTAAGTGGCCAAGCGAGTCAGATAAAAAACTACATCGAATCAAGGAAAGGACAAGAGAAAGCCATGACCGGGGGCCCCATCAAACAAAGCGTAAAAGCGTGCCTTGTAAAAAAGAAAGTCCATTGAAAAATACCAAAAGGATAGGCAAAAAAGGAAAACAATTGCGTCCACGAATCATGCCTGCAGGCAAAAAGGTAAAGACGGGAAAGGAGAAGCCGGGGATCTATCCACGCGGCTGCGTAAACGGGGTACTGGCAAACCGTTTTCTGTGGCTCGCCGGTGGGCCAGCCAACTGGACGCCAAAAAGGAAAAACAGCACGGCGGACGGGAGGGAAAAACGTAACTCCTAGCGCAGGGGAAAAAGGAAAAAGGACATACTAAACGTGGCGGACACGTCGTGTCTTCCTCACGAGATAGACTCAAAAAAAAGATGTATAATAAAAAGAGATGAACACAAGCAGGGCACAAACAACAAAAAGATCGAAAAATGCACGACCTTTCCACCAGGCCCCGACCTGTAGCCGGAAAAGGGAGGAAAAGGGAAGCACTGTCCCGAGCCTTCGCGTAAGGCGTCCTTAACCTGCAAGAAAAAGCCTCGTATACGGGGCCGCGCAATTGACCGGAACAAAAATGACGAAGCCCCGCTTTTAGCAAACTCAGGGAAAGGGGGAAAAGAAACTGTAAAAGTCAGGAAGTGGCAATCACGCGAAAGGAAGATCAACTCAAGTTGGGTGGTAGTGTTTTACCGGAGGGGCCAGGACCCTTGTCGACCGACAGGACCGGTAAACATGCCTCATGGAAAAAAGGACGGGGGGTGCTAAAAAACGAAAGACGGGTCCGTCCCCTCCTAGGGATTAAGCCTCTTCAGATGTATGGGGAACGGAAGCTGGGGATGATGGCCAGCTCTGCGCTGAAGCTTGCGGCTTAAAAACCCCAGCAAGGGGGGATGCAGAGGGGTAAGGGGGTTCAATAAAAAACCAACAAAATTCAGTTGGATCGTAAACGAAGCGAGGAACCGGCTAAGGAGAAGAAAAGTCCTCCGAAAACAAAGATACGGATCTAGAGAGTCGAGAACAATGGCCCGGCTCTAAAGAAAAAAAAAAAATACTAGGCCGTGGCAAAACAACTCACAGAACATTGGAAACTCCATCAAACTATCATAGGTCTCCAAACATCGGGACAACATCCGCGAGCTTCTGACGCATCCGCCAGGAGGAATCCTGCACGTCATGGACGCAAGATTGTAAAGAGGTATTAACGGCATATGAAGTGAAGGTGAAAAAAAGAAAGATGAACCGGGGCCGGGCAAAAAAGATTTGAACTAAAGGAGAGGTCGTCGAGAACGAAAAAAAAGGGTAACCCAGGGTCGCCGTGGGACAGGGGTGGAGATGCACCAGCTTGGGAAAAATGGGGGGGGGGAGAGAAAAAAGCTCTTCCATTACCCCCAAAAACGGAAAAGTTAAAAAAAAAACGACAAACCGGAGGGGGCAAAAAACAGCTAGACGAGTCCCCCCAAGGAACATAGGGGCGAATGGGGGAGAAATGGCCTTAAAACTCGCGGTGTTCGTAGTTATTTATTTGGAAGACGGGGTAGGCATGAGGAAAAGGGGAGAAAGGGACCGAACGGGACCAACCCAAAGACCTCCAGCTCTAACCCAAGATCCATAGCCTCACCGCAGCTGCAGGGAAAAGGTGTTGGGCACTAAAAGGAAGGCCTGGGGGGCACGCATGGGGGACGCACCCCTCTAAAACCGGCTCCCCGGTCGGGCTTGGGTGAGAACTGGGGGGACGAGGGATTGCGGGGGTAGGGAGTGGATCCGCGGGAAACGCTGTGGAGGAAGGACCATCTACTCCGCGCGCCGGGGCTAAAAAAGACTGGAAAACGGCTCCCAGAGCCCAAGAGAGGGAAAAGTGCCAAAAAAGGCTTGGAGAGGCTAAAAAAGAAAGCACTCTGAGCAGCAGTTTGAAGATGACGATTGGACGAAAGATCGAAAAGCAGATTAAGGGATTCTGAGACGGGAAATTGTCGAAGACGGGCTAAAAAATAAACCTTCTTCAATTCAAAGGGGTAAAGAAACGACCAGAAGAGGAGGTTCTCTTGTGTCCGTGGGACAGGTGCAGTGGCTTCAAAATAGGCACTCTGATCGAGTTTTTGAGTGCGGACTAAGAGTGGTCTTGTTGATGTACTCAATGTTGACGTATGGGGCAAAACGGGGGAAGAAAAATATCTCAAATTTGAAAAGGGTCCTCCAGCGGGAGTTCCGAAATGGAGCTGGCGGGGTACCTGGGATCAAAATAGAAAGGTGGGAGGCCCGAATAGGGAGGAAAAACTATTCGGGGCGTGGGGTAGAAGACGCACCGCGCACCAGGGGAATCGCTGGAACGGAGGAAAAAAATTAAGTTGCATTCATACTGGGATAGCGCCAACCAGGAATATCCAAAAGAGGACATAAGATGGATCAGGATGCGAAGGCATCCACAGGCTATTCTGCAGGAAGACCGAAATAGGGGAATGGAGGGACGGCGGGAAACTTCCATCCATCTTGAGCGGCCCGGTGTAATGATCCGCTTGGGGAGGTGGGAAGAGAAAAAAGTCGGAACACTGAAAGAGCACCATCAAAAAGTTTTCCTAACCAGAAGACCGGACGGCCAGAACCGAAAAAAAACTAGGGGTCTAGGATACAAACGTGCCCTAGGGTTGCAGGCTACGGGACGGGGTGAGGAATACCCTCTAGGAGGTTAAGGGAAAAAAGAACCTTTAATCTACAAAACAAAAGTAGAGAGGAAAAGCCGTACAAGGGGGTTGTGCTTGCTACACGTTATGTAAAACTAAGTACTACGGAAGATGTGAAGAGGAGGGGAAACTAGCCCTGATGGGAGAACGAAGCTTGCGCAGACTCAAAACCGATGAAAACCGACGAGAATCTCTGTTAGGGGCCCAAGTCATACGACGGTATGAAAACCGTTCCACGGGGGGAATACCGAAAGCCGACTTGGCTAAGAGGGTCAAATCATGAGAAACCTTTGAAAAATATGCGGTCGCTTGACGTCACGTCCAATCCAACTGCAAAAGCGGCCTCAAAAAAAACTTTGAAGAGAAAAAAAGCGGTGGTAAAAAGGAAAGCGGCGACAGAGATGGAAACGGGCAAAACACGTTCAAAAAAGCCCAAGGGGAACTGAGGGGAACTCAAACCACTTACGGGGGGCTCAGGTAACTTAGAAAAAAAATTAGGCAAAAGTCAGGGGGGGAAAGCAGGGGAAGGACTGAATACGGATAAGCGTCGGCAATGGAGAGATCGGAACACACCCCAAAAGGGAGGGGACCAGTCCCTAACGCCTGAGTTATGGATCAAAAAGCGAAGAGGGAGTTGCTTCTGGGTCGCTAAGGGGGAGGAACCACGAGCCAAGGACGAATGAGGGCTACCAAGGGTCCCTGGAGGCGAAAAAAAGCCATCGCGATATCTCGGAGGGAGAATGAGGATAGGGCCGAGCATCAAGCGCAGGCTTGCAGGCGTGGAAATTACAGAGACAGCGAAAAAAACGACGGGACAAAACAATTGGGCGCACCGAGGTAAAGAGGAGCAGAGGGATCTTCTGAAATGGCAGAAGTCCTCCTCCTTTGTCGCAAAAGTGGATGTCATCACTCTATGAGGCTAGGGCTACCTAGGAGTAGCGAACTCGGC
>Ga0179591_1386204_pt1 | contig 11923 bp, 17 predicted proteins | sample CZOMad2_1_08_16f_FD_182891 | JGI IMG/M metagenome (GOLD analysis project Ga0179591, IMG submission 182891) | Vadose zone soil fungal communities from Angelo Coast Range Reserve, California, USA - CZOMad2_1_08_16fungal (PacBio error correction) | ecosystem: Environmental > Terrestrial > Soil >...
AAAAAAAGGGAGAGAAAAGTAGTCAAAGCTACTCGACCTACTTTCTTCAACTTCATCCTCCTCCATCAGGGAAGTGAAAAGTCGGGGGAAAAAAGGAGGGGGGGATAAAAAGAAAAGAGGAAAGGAGAGATGTAATTTCTCTTCCTCTCCTATAGGGAGAGAAGGTGGGGGTAAAGAGAGAAGATCGACGTCGCGGCCATCTCCTTTCCTTTCGGGAGGGGGGAAGGCAGGGAAAGAGTAGGAAGAAGAGAAAAGGAGGGGAGAAAAAAGAAGAAGAGTAGGTAATGGAAAATCACCAAACCCCCAGGGGAAAGAGGAAAAGAGAAAGGGGGGGGAGAAAGAGGGGGAGAGGGATGCTCGCTCCCTCTTTTCCATTTCGTTATCGGGAAGAAAGGAAAGGGGAGAAAAGAAAAAGAAGGGGGGGAAAAAGAAGATGATCGTCGGGAGATCGCCTTTCCCTTTTCCTCCTGGGGAGGCGGGAAGAAAAAAAGAAAGGGGGAAAAAAAAGAAGAAAAAAGAGACACTACAGCCCCACCCTTGAGGAGAGGGCAAGGGGGGGGGGTGGGGGGGGGGGGGTGGAATTTTTTGGGGGGGGGTGGGATGCCAGAAAAAAAAACGCGTTCCTCAACAGGGTCCTTCTTCTCCTCTCCTTTCCTTTCCTTCCCCCCCGAAACGCGTGGCCGCGACGGCGAGGCGGTCGAAAAAAAAAACTTCACCCACTCTCTCTCTCTTTCTCTCAAAACGCGCCAGGTACAGAGAGACAAAGGAAAAAAAAAGGGAAAAAGGGGCCAGCCATTCAACTTACCATCTCTTTCTTATTCCTTTTCCTACTTCTTTCTGAGATGGAGACGGTGAAGAAAAGGGAAGGAAAAAAAAAGAAAAGGAAGAGGGGTTGGTTCGAGCGGGCCTCTCCTCCTTCTTCTGATTTTTTACCCTAAAAAAGGGGGAACACGCCACAAGAAGGAAGGGAAGTGGGAAGAGAAAGAGGGGGAAAAAAAGCGCATGGCGTCGCCAGCGCTGTCTCTTTGCTTCCATTTCCCTCCTTCGCTTACTTTCTCTTATAGGTGGCGAGAAAGGAGGGAGAGAAAAAAGAAAGGAGAGAGGGAAGAAGAGCGTCGTACAGCACCTTTTGGTTTTTCTTTTCTCTCTTGGAGAGGGGAGGGTGCAGGCAGTGAGGGAGGTAGAGAAGAAAAAAAAGAAGGGGGGAAAGTATGCCATCGCCGCTTCTACCACTTTTCTCATCACCTTTTCTTTCCAAAGAGAGCACCGGTGAGGGTGGGAGGAGGAAAGGGAGAAAGGAAGAAGTGAGATGGGCGACTGCGGTCCGGTAACTTACTTTTTATCCCCTTCTTTCACGGATAGAAGTAGAGGTCAAAAAGCGGGAAGTGAAAGGGAAGGGGGGAAAAAAAAAAGAAAAGGGAAAGGGGGGGGCCGCAGGACCAGGCGATCAATCCTTTTCCTTTTCCTCCTCCCTTTTATTCTCAGGGGAGGGGAAGACAAAAGGGAGAGGAGGGAAAAAAGGGAGAAGGGGGAAGGAAAAAAGGGGAGAACGCCGGTTACGTCTTCCTCCTTTCACTTAGTGGGAAAAAAGGAGTGGAGGTTGGCGACGGCTGATTCTCCTTTCTCACTCCAAGAGGGGTAGGGAGCGAAGATGAGGACATAGGGGAAAAGAGGGAAAAAAAAGGGAAAGAAGACGAATTCGCGCCACCTTCCTTCTCAATCTTCTCCACTTTACCAGGAAGATAGCCGCGAGAGGGGAGGAGGAAAAAAGGGGAAAAAGGGGGGGGGGGGGGCGGAAGTAGGGAGAGAACCTTATACCTATCACCATTTCCTCCTCTTTAGAGAAAAGAGACCAAGTGGGAGAAAAGGAAATAGAAGAAAGAGGGAAAAAAAAGGAAGAAGAAAGGAGGTAACCGTTGCGCCGTTCTTCATCACTTATACTTCCTTTTCACATTTACACTCCTGGGGGGGGGGGGAGATGGATATGGCCGAGAGAGGACCAGCTGGCGTGCTTCGACAGCCCCCTTTCTCACCCTTCCTTTCACCTGAGGGAAAGACACCGGAGATGGAAAGAAAAAAAAAAAAAAAAAGAAAGGGAAAAAAAAAAAAGAGAGGAAAGGAAAGCCACTCCTATTTTACCTCTTCTCCTCCTTAATGAGAAGTGATGGAAAAAAAAGGAAAGAAAAAAGAAAAAAGGGGGGAGAAGAGGAGCAACCCCCCTCCTTTTCCTCATATTCCCCTTGAAGAGAAAGGAGAAAAAGAAAAAAGAAGAAGGAGGAAAGAGAAAAAGGGGGGGGGGAGAAAAGATAAAGAGAGACGAAAAGTCACCTCTCCCATTATAACTTCTCCTCTATAGAAATAGTGTTCGAAGGGGGGGGAAGAAAAGGAAAGGGGGAGAGTGGAACCAGTTGTAGATATGCATTCAGTTCTCCATCACTTCTCTACTCATCCCCTCCACCCAGAAAAAGCAGACAGAGAAAGAAAGAAAAAAAAAAAAGGGAAAAAAAGAGGGGAAGGAAAGTGAGTCGCCCTCGCGCAGCAGCAGCTACTTTATCATTAACCCTTCCATTTTAATACCAAGGAGGGAAAAGCCTAGGTAACCGGAAGATCTAACAAAAGAAGAGAAAAAAAAAAGAGAAGAAGGGCGGGGAGAGGAATCGGATGGCGTCCACCGCATCTCCTTCCTATCTTACTCCTCCTTTTCTCTCCCTTCATTGAAAAAGTAAATAGAGAAGAAGGAAAGAAAAAAGGGAAAAAGAGAGGAGAAGTTCCTCGTAGGTCACGTCCGCTTACGAACTCACTCTACTTTGGAAGAAGGAGTGAAAGGAAGGGAAGAAGGGAGAAAAGAGGGGGGAGGAAGAGAAAGGGGCAGGAGAGTGCGCGGACGGCCTGAGCAGTCCCTCCTGCCTTCACATTCCTCTCCTCTCCTTCCTTTGAGAAAAGACGTCAGAAGGCAAGGGGAAAAAAGGGGGAGGGGGAAAAGAGGGGGAAGAAAAAAAGGGGGGGGAGAAAAAGAGGAATACTTGGTCACCTCTGTCAACAACGACAACTCTTTTGCCCTCCTATTTTTCATCATAATCTACAGGAGAAGAGAGAAAAAAAAAACAAAGGGGAGGAATGGGAAAAGAAAGAGAGAGAGGGAGAGAGGGGAGAAAAAAAAGGGGGGGAAAAAAGAGGGACCGACGGGTTCCAGCCCTGCCTCCCATCTTTTTATCCATTACGGCCCGAGGGAGGAGAAACGGAAAAGAGGTGGAAGAAAAAGGAGGGGGAGGGGGGACCGGTCCCCAGCCGGCTTCTGCTAGCATTCTCTTCATTCTTTTCTTCTCATGGGAAGGTAAGAAGGAAAGAAGAAGAAAGGAAGGAAGGAAGGAAAGAAAAAAGGAGGAGGAGAGGGGGAGGGAGAAGGATAACCGGTCGGGGCACGCCGTCTGCCACCCTTCCTCTTTCTTCTTCTCTACTACCGGGAAAAAAGGAGGAAAAAAAAAAAGAGGGAAAAAAAAGAAGGAAGGGTGAAAGGGGATGAAAAATAAACGACCTGCCTTTTCCTCACCCTCTACTGGAAAGAGGAAGGAAGAGGCAGGGGGGAAGAAAAAAAAAAAAGAAGAAAGAAAAAAAGGAGGGGGGCAACGGCGGGCTCGGTTGGATTAATCTCGTCTTTTACCTCTTCTTCTTTTTTTCTTCACAAGGGGGGAAGGAGAAAGTCAGAGGGAGGGGGAGGGGAGAAAGGGGAAGAAAAGAAAAAAAAAAAGGGGAAGGAAGAGAAGAGGGTGCAGCGTAACGGCGTCTGCGTGCTCTCTTCTTCTTTGCCTTCTCCTTCTTGGGAGGGGGTAGGAGGAGACGGTGATGAAGAAAGGGGGTGGAAAGGAGAAGGAAAAAAAAAGAGAAAACGCGCCGCCGGGCTGCGCCACCCGCTCGACCACTACTGTTTCTCTGGCGATCTATGATCCATTTTCTAGCTTTGGAGGGGACGGGACGGAGAGGAGGGGATGAAAGGAAACGAGAGGTCGCAAGTGCTGTTCGTCGGTTCGCCGTCGCTCCACCTTTTATCTCTGGGGAGAAGGGGCCGAAGACCGAGGTGAACGAATGGGAGAAGAAATAGAAAGTGCTCGCCTTCTTTTTCCCCCCGAGAAGCGACATAGAGGAGGGAAAGGAGAAGAGGAATAAAAAGAAAGAGGAGGAGGGGGGTGTTACAATGAACGTCATCCATCTTCCCTTTCTACCAGGGGGATATACAGTAGGAGAGGAGGGAGAGGAAGGATGAAAAAAAAAGAGAAAAAGAAAGCGGGTACCGAGCTCGGCAAGATCAGCTACTGCGTGTACCTGTTCAAGAAGAAAAGGGAGGAAAAGAGGGGGAAGGGGGGGGGGAGAAAAGAAAGAAAAAGAGCCATCGCGGTCACCTCTTACTTCTTCTTCCTATCTTTTCCGGGAAAAAGGGGGAGAGGGGAAGGGGAAGGGGGGGAAAAAGGAAGAAAAAAAAAAAGAGAAGAGGAAAACCCCGGCAAGTTCTACGCTGTTTTCTCAAAGACGAAGAAAAGAGAGAGAAAGGAAAAAGGGAAAAAAAGGGGGGAGAGCCGGTAGTCGTCTGTCCCCGGTCTTTCCCTTTTTCCCTCCGAAAGTAGAGGGGAGGGAAAGGGGGGAAAAGGAAAAAAAAGGGAAAGGCGCTGACCGCGACTCCTCCTTCTCAAAGGGAAAAAAGAAAAAAGGGGAAAAAAAAAGAAAGGAGAAGAGCAGGCGAATGCGCGGCCTTTTCGACTTCTCCCGGGAGGAGACGAAAAAGAAGAAAAAAAAGGAGGGGGGGGAAAGGGAAAACGGCAGGAGGCCCCACGTCAAACTTCTTTATCTCCTTTTCTTTAAAAAAAGGGAGGAAGAAGGGGGGAGAAGGGGGGATGAGGGTTAAGTTTAACTCTTCTTATAAAGTAGAGGCAAGTAAGGGTGAATAAAAAAAGAGGGGAAGGAAGGGAGAACAAGTCGTACCTCTCCTTCTCATTCTCATCGCTTATTTCTTCTTTTCTTCTGAGGAGGGGGAAAGGGAGTGAGAAAAAGGGGAAGAAAGGGAGGGAGGGAAAGGGTGGTCGAAGCGGCGATTTCAGACTTCCACCCATTATTTGAGGAAACTGGGGTGAGCAGGAGGGAGAAAGGAAAAAGGAAAGAAGGGATGCACCTCTATTTCTTCCACTCTACGGCCAAAAAAAAAAGGGGAGGAGAAAAAAAAAAAGCCAACCCTTCTTTCTCTTTTTCTCCTTCTCCAGGGGGTAGACGAGACGGGATAGAAAAAGAGAAAAAAAAGGAAGAAGGAAAAAGGAAGACGGCCAGAAAATCGGCAGAGAGGCGTTTTACATACCCTTGTTTTACACCTACTCGCAGGGAAGGGGGAAAAAACAGAAAAGAGGAGGGGGAGGGGGGAGGGGGGAAAGAAAAAAAAGAGAGGGAGAGAAGCGCCGCGCGGAGTCGTTCTCCGAAGGAAGGGAAAAAGAAGGAAAAAGGAAAGAAGAAACGCATGGTACGTGAAGTGAAACCGGCTGGCTAACGCGCAGCCAAGAAGAAAAAAGGAAGGGAGAAGCATTTAACCTGCGCGCCGCTACGAGATCGTTCCTCTTTTTTTGAGAAGACCGGAAACAGGAAGGAAAGAAAGGAGGAAAGGGACGCGCACGTCGCGGCCACTCCGGTCCGTTTTCTATCCTTTTTTAGGCCCGCTCGGCGGCAGAAGAAAGGAAGGAAAAAAGGGAGGGAAAAGGGAGAGGACTAACAGTCGTCGGCATGTACATCACATTTTCACTCGTCATCTTCCACTCCGGGGGGGGGACTCAGGGGAGAGGGAGGGGAAAGAGGGGGGGAGGAAAAAAAGGGGGAAAGGGAAGCCCTACCTTCCTTATTACAATTTCACTTCTCTCTCCTACTATCAACAAAAAAAGGGGGGAAAGAGGGGAGAAGGAAGGAAGAAGAAATTGGCCAAGAGGTCTGCTATCATCCTCCCTATTCCTGCCAAGAGAAAAGAAACCAAACAAGGGAAGAGTTGAGATGGAAAAAAAAAGGGAGAAAAAAAGGGGAAGGGGAGAAAAAGAAAAGACGCGCCGCGTCATTCTTCTAACATTTTCTTCTTCTCCTATAAAAGTGAGGGAAAAAAAAAGGGGGGGGGAGGGAAAAGAAAAAAAGAAGGGCGGTCATCCGGGTTGCCTGAGTGACACTTCACCCACTCTATCAGAGCGTCCGCGGCCCAACAAGGAAGAAGAGGGGGGGGGGGGAGCAGGCTGCGCTGTCAGTTTAGCCATCCTTTTTAAAAGGAAAGGAAAAAAGAGGAGGGAGGGGGAGAGAAAAGGGCATGCTGCGCATCGCCTCCCAGCTCGCTCGTATCTCCCTCCTCCCCCGAGAAAAGCAAAAAAAAAAAAAAAAGGAAAAGAAAAGGAAGACGGGGGCAAGGGGTTCCCCCGTCCCCGCGTCGGTTTGACACACTTTTCTTTCACCTCTCTCTGGGAGGAGGGGGGGGGGAAGAGAAAGGAGAGGGAGAAGAGGAAAGGAGAATAGGAAAAAAAAAAAGAGAAAGAAGGGGGAAATAGACAACCGCACGCCGTGTTTGCGTCTTCTATTACTCTCACTCTTGAAAGAAGAAATGGGGGGGGGGGGGAGAAAAGGGGGGGGGAATAGGTTCTTCATCCATACTAAGAGAAAACACAAGTTTAAGAGAAAGATAAGGGGGGTGAATAGGGGAAAACAGGGGGGGGAAGGGAAAGGAGAAGCACCGGGTCGCTGTGGCTTCTTACCTTTCTTTCTATCACTTCCACTACTTGAAGAAAGCAAGAGGAAAGACGGAGGAGGAAAAGGGGGGGGAGGACAAGAGATGGCACTGTGATCGACGTCTCTTTCACCCTACTTTCCTTACTTGGGAAAAAGAAGGAGAAAAAAAAAAAAAACGAAAGGAAAAAGAGAAAAAAAAAGGTTTGGCCGCCTCCCATTCTATTCAAAGTGACGGGGGGGAATAAAGGGGGGTTTTTTGGGGGGGGTTTTTTTCCGGAGGAAGGATCCGCACAGGTCAAGGCGGGGAAGCGAAAAAAGGAGGAGGAGACAGCCGGTGACGTCCCGCCGCCGTTGACGTCGTGGCCTTTTCTTCTTTCCTTTTTCTTGTGGGAGGGGGAGAAGGGAGGGGGAGGAGAAAAAAAAGAGGGAAAGAAAGGGGAAGACGCGGTCCGGCCCGGAGGCACGTCCCCTCCCTTCAGGAAGGAGGAGGAAAACAAAGGGGGGAAAAGAAGAAAGAAAGGGGCGGCGTCGGTGTCCGACCGCTTCTCCCTTTCCCTTTTTTTTCACGGGGAAAAGAGGGAGGAGAAGGAGGGGAGAAGAGGGAAAAAAAAAAGGGGGAACAGTGGGGAGCACCGGCCGCTCGACTACGAATTACGATTTTACCTCTTACTTTCTCTTTTTAAGCAAAGGAATGACAACGGCACGCAACAGGTGGAAAGGGGAGAAAAGGAGAGAGGGGCAGAGCGCGACCAGCGGGCCGCTTCTACCTCCCCTTTTCTTCCACCTTTCCGTTCAAGGCGGACGAGGACAACCAAGAGAGGAAAAGAAAGAAAGAAGCGAAAGGGGGGAAAAAGAAAGAAAGACGACGCCGTCTCCGATCATCTCCCTTCACTCCACTCCTATTTTCCTCTTCCCCGAGGAAAGGGAGAGGAAAGGGGGAGTGGAAAAGAAGGAAAAAAAGACACCGGCGTCTCCCATATTCATCTTCTCTCCTTCCTTGTTCCTCTATGGGGAGAGGGAAGGCGACAAAGAAGAAGAAAGGAGAAAAGGGAGATTGGAAGGGTAAAAAAAAAAGGGAAAAAGGAGAAAGGAGAATAGATCAGACAAGCGACAGTATTGGTCGATCTGGTGCTCATCCTTCGTCTCTTTTTTTTTATAAAAGTAAGAGAAAAGAAGGAGGGGGAGGAAGAAAAAAGAAAGAGAAAGGATAGACGCATCCCGTCCACCCGTCTAAGGCACCCTCCTCTCTACACTCCTAAAACGGGACGATGGAACAAGAGGGAAAGAAAAGAAAGAAAAGGAAGAAAAAGGGCGACGTCGACGCGGCCCCGTGGCGTCGCCCTCGCGCAGTCATTCACTCCTTTCTCCTTAACCTTCCATTTTGAAAAAAAGAAAACGAAGAGGGAAAAGAAGAGAGAAAAAAGGGGAGGAAGAAAAAAGAGAGAGCCGGCTGGTAGCGGATGTCTGGTCTCCTGCATCTCCTTCCTATCTTACTTCTCCTGGAAGGGAAGGGGGAGTGGGGGAAGGGAAGAGAGGAGAAGGGAGGAGGGGGGAGTGGGGAGAAAAGTTCAGCAGTCGTCGCCGTTCCCTCTTCTTTCGTCCTACTACTCATCTTACTTGGGGGGAAGGAAGGAGGGAAAGAAGGAGACAGGAAAAAAAAAGAAAAGAGGAAGAAGGAAAGAGTGATGATCGGTTCGGCTGACTTCCTTATCATTCCCATCCTTCCTATCCATTCTCTCCCGCCTCCTTCTTGGAAAAAAGAAAGAGAAGGAAATGGGGGGGGGGGGGGGGGGGGGGGGGGGGGTTTTTTTTTTTTTTTTTTTTTTGGGAAAAAAAGTACGAACCTCGGGAAGGGTAGAGGAAGAAAGGAGGAACGAAAAGAAAAAGAAAAAAAAGGAGTATGCCCGCCGACGGTGGCATGCATGAAGCATACTATCTACTATCTTCTCTCAACAACAACAACTCTTATTATTAAAATATCTACTATATTCCTATAAGGAGGAAGTGCCAAAGGAGGGGGGGGGGGGGGGGAGAAAAGAAAAAAGGGGGGGGGGAAAAAGATGACTCTGTTTCCATCCCCTTTCCGCTCCATCTTTTAATCCCTTACAAGGAGGGGTACGAACGAAAAAGGGAAGAAAGGGGGGGAAAAGGGGAATGAAAGAAAGAAAGAGGGGACAGGCTGGTACTTCTCATTCCTTCCCTCCTACCTAGAAAAGGGGAAGTAGAAGAATAAAAGAGAAAAAGGGGAGGGGGGAAGGAGAGAAAAAGGAGAAAAGAAGGGGGGAAGACGGCAGGCCACCTTCCTCGTTCCTTCTTCTCTACTACCTACGAAAAGGGGAGAAAAGAAGAAGAAGGGAGAAAAAGAAAAGGGAGAGAGAAGGAAAAAAGAAAAGAAAGGAAAGGGAGAGCACCCGTCTACGTACTATCTTCCTTCGATGTCCTTACTACATACTATCCTCTCCCAAAAGATAGGAAGGGTTGAATGGAAAGGGAGGGGGGGGGAAGGAGAAGGGAGGGGGGGAGGAGCGGCGGTTTCCCTCGGCGTTTCGTTTTTCTTCACCCTGTTCCGGTTCCTGAAGAAGAGGGGGGAGGGGGGAGGGCGCGAAGGGGGGGGAGGAAAAAAAAGAAAAAAAAAGAAGAAAGAAGAGGAAGTGGCGACCTCGTGTCCCTCGTCCGGCGTCTTCGTGCTCTCGCTTCTTTTTCCTGCGAGGAGGGGGGGAGGGGGGGAAGCAGGAGAGAAAAAAAGAGAGGGAGGAGAGACGAACGATCTCACAACCCCGCCGCTGTCTGCTCACCCCTCAAGAAAGAAAAGAAAGGTAATGAGGGAGAGGGAAAAAGGAGGAAAGGAGAAAAAAAGAAAAGGGAGGGGGAGACGGCGCCGATCGCGGTGAGAACTTCACTGTCGCTCGGGTCGCAGTGCAGTTTATAGGGGGGAGAGAGGAGGGGGAAAGAAGGCGCACGACGTGCCCTCCTTTTCTCCTCCCTTCGCGGGGAAGAAGAGATCAGAGCAGCCGCCGTGCAGAGTGAGGGAAGGGGGAGAAGAGAAACTCTCTTCTTTTCTTCCTTTCTCTTCTAAGGAGGAGGTTAGGGGGGGGGAAAAAAAAAGAGAAGAGGGGCACGCATCACAGGTCGTCCGTCTGTCTTCATCTCCCTTTCTTATCCTCTTCCTCGGGGGAAAAGGAAGGTTGAGACAAGGGGGAGGAAGGAGCCACGGCAAATCCGCTACTGCTTTTCCCTTTTCCAGAAGGGCAGGAGAAGGGGAGAGAAAAAAAAAAAGGGGGAAGGGGGGAAAGGCGGCGATCACCCCTCTCCATCTCTTTCCCCTCTTACTTAGTCACAGAAGAGAGGGAAGGGGGAGAGGGAAGAGAGGGTAGATAGCAAGCCGTCCGCCTCCCTCGTCGTTACTTTCCCACCCTTTCAATTTTTCTAAAGGAGAAAAAAAAAAAAAAAAAAGGGGAAAAAAGGACGAAGATGTCCCGGCCGTGCGGCTCCTCGTCTTCTTGCCCTTGCTTTCCGTGGAAGGAAGGAAAGAGTAAAGAAGGGGAGGGGAAAGAGAAAAGAGAAAAAAAGAAAAGAAAAGAAAAGGAAACGAAGTCAAAAAGACAGGGGGGTGCACTACTTCACCTGAGGAAAGAAGGAAACGGGAGGAGGGAAAAAGAGAAGGGGAAGAAAAGAAAAGGGGAAAAGAGGACCGGTGCGGAATTCTCGTCGCCCTTCTACTCCACTTCTTATTCCACTTTCAAGGGAGCGAATGGGGAGAGGGAAAAAAGAAAAGAAGGAAGGGATGACGTGTTCGTGCTCTGTCTTCTACATCCCGGGAAGTAAGGGGGGGAAAGAAAAAAAAAAGAGGGACAGGCCCGCGTCGCCAAGCTCAGCCTGATTTCTCTTGCTTAAAAAAGGAAAACAAGGGAGGGGAAAAGAAAAAGAAAAAATCGACCCGGCGCTCGCTGTTCCCTACCCGGAAAGGGAAACAAAGGGGGGGGGGAGAAAAAAAAAAAAGGGGGGGGGGTGAGACGGGTCGTTCTTTTCTTCTCGTAACCTATAGGAAGAAAAAGAAGGGAGGAAAAGAAGAGGAGGAAAAGAGAGAACCCTCCAACCCCATTTGCTTTTAAAAAGGAAGGAGAGGAATAGAAGGAAGGGGGAAAAAAAAAAAGTAAAGAAAAGGGTCTCCAACCTACTCAACGAAAGGAAAAGGAAAAAAAGAGGAAAGAAGGGACAAGAACATCGTCAGAGAGGCGTTTACATACCCTTTTTACACCTACTTCTCTTGCCCTTTTTAAAAAAAGAGGCATGGGAGGGGAGGGGGAGAAGGGGGGGGAAAAAAAAAAAAAAGAAGAGCTGGAGGAGATGCGCAGCCGGCCCGGGTCGCTCACAACCTTCTTCATAGCAGGAAAAGAAGATAAAAAAAGGGAAGAAGGAAAGGAGGGGGCGTGAAAGTGGCTGGCCAACTTCTTCTCAACTCAGGGGGGAAGAAGGGAGAAAGAAGAGGGGGGGGGAAGGGAAAAAAGAGGGAAGAGATAACTCCGAGTGGTAAGTTTCACCCTTCAACCTATGAACTACCTCTCTAAGAAAGGAGGGAAGAGGAAAGGGAAGGGAAAGAGAAAGGAGGAAGGAAAAGACCATGTTCGAACGACTGTCGCGTCCTCGTCCTTCTTGTTGAGAAAAGGAGGCGAAGAAAAGTAGGAAGGGGGAGGAGGGGGGGGGGGAGGGGGTCCGGGGATTCGGGGCTTCACTCTTCTCTTCTTCTCTAAAAAGCGGGGGGAAAAGGGGTGGACGACATGCAGGAGGACAAGGGCAAGGCGCTCTCCTGACGATCGAAAAAAAAGGAGGGGGGAGGGAGGGAAAGGGGGAAGAAAAGGGAAAAAAAAGGAAGGTAGGCCGATCACTACCTTGTCCCCGCTTTCTTCTATCATCAGAAGATAAGCACAGATCAAAGAAAAAAGAAAAAAAAAAGAAAGGGAAGGGGAAGAAAAGGGAAGGGGGGATAGATCCTAAAAGCGGAAGAGCCGCGTCATTCTTCTACCTTTTCTTCTTCTCCTATACTTTAGGAATTGTAAAAAAAGGACTAGAAAGGGGGAAAGGGGGAAGAAGGGGGGAGGAAAGAAAAGGGGGGGAAAAAGAGGGAAATTACACCCACTCGTCTCGATCTCCTTCTCTTCTCTCCATTTACATCTCTACTAATTGAGAGGAG
>Ga0179591_1544372_pt1 | contig 11923 bp, 7 predicted proteins | sample CZOMad2_1_08_16f_FD_182891 | JGI IMG/M metagenome (GOLD analysis project Ga0179591, IMG submission 182891) | Vadose zone soil fungal communities from Angelo Coast Range Reserve, California, USA - CZOMad2_1_08_16fungal (PacBio error correction) | ecosystem: Environmental > Terrestrial > Soil >...
ACGTCAATGACCACGATCGACGCCTCGGACTTCCCGACGGCGGAGGCCCCACGCTCAACGGCGCCCCGCGGGGCCAAGACGACCCGTCCTCCGGGCGGCGCGGGGTGCGGGCCGCCGACCCTGAGGCGGCGGCGACGGCCGACGAACGAGCCTCTCCGGCTGCGGCGGCCCGCGGGCCGCCGACAATCAACGGCTGGCACCAACCGGCATCGACCCGCGTCGGGTCCCTTAACGCCGGCCACGCAACCCCGCTTCGCGTCACGCCCTCGACGGACGTCGCCGACTAACTTCACGCCGAACGAAGGGCTACAACCCTTCCACAGCGACTCGAGGACGGTCAGGCCGACCCAGCCCGACCGGCAAACCCTGCGACGCTGACCGGCAGCCCGCGGGCCACGTCCTGATCGTCCGACCCGGGCCCAGTGGGAATCGGTCACCAGTCGGTCGCCGGGGCCACGCTGACAACCGACATCGAGGGCCCCACGTCCGACCGACACGAATCGACGCGAGCCGAACGGCTTCGCGACCGTGTGCTCGGTTGCCTTCGGCGGGCGGTCCCGACACACAAACCGTCAAGAGGCCGACCAGTTCCTAAAACAGGTCTCGCCGACCTGCGAGAACGTCACCGACGGCGCCGGTGTGTCGGCCGGCGCCCCGACGATACCTAACGGCCCGCCGGCCCGGTCAGCTGGGGCCCCGCCCTGCCGCCGGCCGGCGACGCGCACTCGTGCCCCCGAACGGCAACGACCACGCTTTGCCCTTACCGCCAGCGCGACCAACGCGGTTCCGCGGCGGCGTCCAGTTCTAACGACTGGACTACGACGACCCCCGGCCTTCGTCTGCGACTACGCGCTCAGCGCTTGTACACTTGTCGCCCCTACCTGGTAGCCCCCGCCCGGCGGGCGACGTCCGGCCGCAACCAAAACGTCTTATCGCCGCGCATCCCCGTCCTAACCAACCTCCTACCATAATCAACTATCGCCTTGCAGTCGATCAAGGTCGGCCGCCCTTCTCCCGGAAAGTCGTTCACGCTCAAAAAAAAAAAAGCCTCTGTTGTCCGAACGCGCGTACAAAGTTTCGCCCCCTACCGCTTCAAAAAACCGCCACCGGCCCGCCGCCCCCTCCGCACTCGATCACTCATCCCGCGCAGGTCGCGCCCCACGCAGGGCTTCAGCGGCGGCCAGGTTCACGTCCCCAACTGGCCAAGGCGGCCAAGACGACCGTTGCCACCCCGCCCAACGGCACGCCTTCTCGCGGCCAACTTCGAGTTACAAGCTCAAGCTCTCCTTCGGCCCCACCGCCCGCGGCTCGAAAGCTGCCGCTCTTCACAATTTTCAACAAACACCCTTCTTCAAACACCGTGCTGCCCCGGCTTTCGACCGCAACGAACGTCCATGAGGTCCCCAATACTGCGAAACGAACCCGGACGCTCGGACAGGTTAGCTAGCAGGATCCGCCTTCGAGGTGTCCCGCGTGTCAGACCAGGCTCCGTACGCTTCGGGGGGAGAGCCCGGGGCCCTCGTCTGCTCGGGTAGGTCGACTCGCTCGCAATCTCGCGTAGAAGCGCGTCGGCGCGGTTCCTGCCGCCCGGATCCCGCATCAGCAGGCCGGCCCGGCGTCCAGGCGGCCCGGGCGATCACGCCGACGCCGCGCCGTCAGGGTTGCCGTTGCGCCCGCTTCAATGCCTCCTCCCTGCCCGTCAGCGGTCTCAGCCTATTCTTGCTTCCATTCCAGCTCTGCCTCTTCGCCCTCTGCCGAGCGCGGATCAGCACACCCGCCCCCGCGCGGGCATCCAGAATCCAAACAAATATGTCGTACAACTCAAATGGAACGCAACCAAGAAACAAAAGCAGCCGCGGCAGGAATCTCGCGTCGGCAGCGCCGCGGCGATCATCGTCGGAGCCCTCCTACGCGTTGTTCCAGCGCGTGGCGCGCAACGAATTTCACGCGTCCGATCAGCGCGCCCTTGTTCCCGCGAAACTTCCGAGGGTAGAACTGTCCGCCCCTGGCCACCGCCGCGCCGCCTTTCGGAAACTGCGCGGATCGCACAAGTGCGCCCCAAGCCGTCGCCGCAGCGAAGCCGCTCCTCCTCGTCTGCCAGAATATGCGCCTCCGCGGGTGATGGCCCCCGCGGCCCTGCGCCCTGCGCGAAGCTGGCGTCGTCACGGTGCCCGCCCCTTGACAGTTTCGCCCCGAAACATTGCCTAGAGTGCAACTCTAGTGAATGCTTCCGGCGTATCAAACTGGTCGACTCCGGGGGCGAACCTGAGCCCTGTGGGCGCGACTTTTATTTTGATCTCGCGGTGCTGCAGCGGTCCCCGGGTTTCCCGGTCGAGGGGGCTGGGGAGGCCGTTCCGGGCGCCCGGGCGAAGGATGGGCCGACTCGCCGAGTCGCGCCGCGAACCCCGGCGTTTTTTCCGCGAGGCCGTCCGCTGGCAGAGCCGCTAGTGTCCCTTCCACTCGCCCGTGCCCCGTTGGCAAGCTTCCCGCCCGCCGGCCGCGCCGGGGCGCAGCCTCGCGTCCCAACCGGCGGGCGGGCTCGACGTGGTCGCCATCTACTGGCCAGCGCACAGCTCCAAGAACGACACTATTTCGTTTCCTTCGGCCCCTCGCCGTGGGGGCGCGTTTCGCCGACGCCGGGCCGAGGCGATCGCCCGTCCGCCTTCTGTGCCGCGCCTGGTAGCGCGAGCGCGTTCGTGCACCTTCGAGACGTGGGCGCTGGAGGCGGTTGGCCGGCCGCCGCTGGGTTTAGCGCGCCGCTTGCCGAATGTGCCACGTTACCCCGAGCGGCGCCTGCGCCCTCCTGCTCGCCGACACCCGGCGATCGACCGCCCCTCCGAGGGCCTGCCCGTGATGCGGTTTGCCGGCGCGGCCCCCCGCGCGAGGAGTCGCCCCCGCCGCGCTCGACCGGCTCGATCGCGTGTTTCGAGGCTATTCGCCGGGGCCGCCCGGCCTCGCGCCGCGACGGCGAACAGCTGGCGGCGGCCGCACTATCGCCTTAATCGAAACTTTGGCCTGCCCGCGACCTCGACCGGACGCTCGGCCCCGGGGGGGTCGCCGATCTTGTGTTGCGCCCTTTGTGCCTCTTCGGTACGCTCCCGCGGTCCGTCGCGCGTCGCGCCTGGTGGTGCGGGCGCCGTTGGTTTTTCGCGCGGCCGCGGACCACAGCCGAGCTGGTCTTGGTCCGTGATCTCGCCCAATGACGCCCTCCCGCCCGCTCTCCCGGACGCCTAGGAGATTTGATCTCAGCTGGCGCGTCTTCTCTTTTTCTCTTGCTTTTGCTCCTTGTTTATTCTTTGCCCCTGTTTGGGGGTGGGGGGTGAGGTTGGGGTTAGGGGTGGGGGACGGGGGGGGGAGAGGGGTGGACGGGGGAGGGTGGGGTATGGGGGAATGGGGGGTGGGGGTATGGTGGGGCGTGGGGGATTTTGGGGACCCGATGTGGCGGGGTGTTGTGGGGGGTGGACGTGGGTAGGCGGGGGATGAGGGGCATTGGGTGAGGCGTGTCATGCTGCCTGGAGGGTAGTGTGCGGGGGGGTGGGGGGCTCGGGAAGGGGGGGGGGGGTAGCGGAAGGGGGGGGGTGGGGGCCTCTGGTGCCCCTCGGCTCGTCCGCCGTTGAGGCCGGCGCGTTTTTTTCCCCGGATTTGACGCCGTCGGTTTGCAATTCTTCGGGCTTCCACTCGGCCGACCTCCAGATCGCGGCTGAGCAGCCCGCCCCCGCGGCCCGCCGCCGCCCCCGGCGACTTCCTCGTCCGTGCTCGGCTGACTTTTCCACGGCGGGCCGACAAACCGCCCCTCGCGCCAGGGGCCTGGTTTCGGGCTGCGGCCACCCGGAACCCGGCGGGGATTGCGCGCCGCCATCGCCGGACGTGCCCCGGGCCCGGGCGTCCACCCTCTCGCCGCCGACCGCCCGTGGGGTGGTCGAGATGACCTCGCGCATCTGGGCCCGCTGTTACGCCCGAAGGGCGATGTTTCGTGGTGGCCGGAGGCGACTAGTCCGTGCCTTCCGTCACGCGCCTCGTCGCCCGCTGCGAGGACGTCGTGCTCGACGGCGAGCATGTGACCGACCGCGCGGGCAGCCTTCCACCACGCCGCCTCGCCAGTCCCCTCCTATCTCCCCATCTTCGTCCCCGCGCGCCTGCGCCAAGCCTTCGACCCGGTCCGGCGAAAGGCGCCGGGCGGGCGCCCCGCCCCAGCTCGTCCCGGCCTGGTCGTGCGGCGGGCGATCTGGCCCGGCGCGGCGTGGAACGAAGCCTCCTCACGGCCGACCCCCCGTGCCTGGGCGCGCGAGCACGGCGTCCCCCCGGCTCTCTCGTTCGTTCGCCCGCTCTGCCCGCTGGAGCGGTCAAGCCTCGCTACGTCGACTTTCGAGAGCCCGTCGCTGCGCGTTCGGCTGGTCTCTTTCCTCGCGCCCGCCGCCGACCGCCCCGAACTTGACCGATATCTGCCCGGCCCCCCCTAGGACTGCTGCTGCGCAGCCGACGGCGGGCCGGCCACAACCTCGAGCTGCGCGTCCGTCGCAGTCGAATGGATCCCGCTAGCCCCAGACCTCCTTCCGGCCCGTCCTCCACGATCAGCCCGCAGCTTCGCGGCCTCCCCCCGCCGATCGTCAGCTTTGTTTGCCCCTCCTCCCGTCGAGGAGAAGCCGACTGGCCGGTAGAGGCACAGCTGGTCGGCGTCGACGTAACTTCGACGCCTCCCTCCGGTATTGCGGCGCTTGGAGCAAGGTCCCTTGTCCTCCAAGCGCCGGTCGCTTTGGTTCGTCACGAGCCCCGGCACGACCCTTGCTTGCCCTTGGGGCACGAACCGCATCCGGCTCGACGTGGCCCGAGCCGTCGTCGTCGTCGGTTACTCGAAGGAAGTAGACCGTCGAGCCTCGAGGTCGTTGAACAGCGCCTCGTGTGGCGACGAAGTCGTAGCCGCCCCTCCCGGCCCCCCCCACATCCCGACTGGTGTGTTGCCGGCGGCACAGGTGCGTTTGTGAACCGTCAGGTTCGTCCGGCGGGCCGGCGAAGCGCGCGGTTGATGTTTCGCGATGGTAATCGCTCCCGTGCAGGGTGCGCGGGGTCGCCCGCCGATCGCCTCGATGTTGCTCGCCGCCTGGGCCGGGTGTTGATGGTACTCGAGGCTCGTTGTTCGTCGATCCTGCAGGTAGCGCAGGCGAGCTCCAATAGACCCCCGCCATTCTGGCGCTTTTGTACGCGGCGCGGAGGTCCGGTCCAGAGTCCCGTCAGACTTCCGGGTAGGCGGCCGGGTTCGATCGAGAGTTTCGCCGCGGTAGTGGACCATGCTGGTCGACGGGATCGTCAGCTTTATTCTTTTTCTTCTCAACACAAACACAAACGGAGACAAAGCACCAAACACCGTCAGACAACCTATTCTTTATGAGGATGGGAAAATAGATATTATCTTTGACGATCCCGTCCGCCCAGCATGGTCCCCACTTCCCTACCGCGGCTGCACAACTTCCCCTCGATCTACCCCTTTGGCCGCCTACCGGACGTCGACCGCCTTTCCTGGGACCCGACCTCGCGGGCCCCGGCGTACAAAGCGCCCGCATTAATTTCGCGGGTCCCCTATGACATCGCGGCTGCCGCTACCCACCCCTGCAGCCTCTACGACACGAGCCTCGCGTACATCAACACCCCGGGCCCAGCGCGATCACATCGAGGCCGAAATCGTCGGCGACCCACCCCGCGCACGCCTGCACGAGCCGCCTACAAACATCGCGAACCATCACCCCTCGCCCCTCGCCCCTGTCCCGCCCGTGACGGACCTGAGGTCCACGTACGCAACCTGTCCGACCGGCACAACCATCGAATGTGGGCGCCCGAGGGCGTCTACTGACTTTCCGGTCGCCGAGGCTGTGTTTTTCAACGACCTCGAGTCGACGGGCCTCTTCCCTTCGGTAATCGACGAACGAAGCCGCAAATCGGGCAACGTTTCCGACAAGCCGCTGCGGTTTCGTGCCCCCAAGGGCAGCAGGTCGTTCTCTGGCCCTCCGTGACTCGACCAAAGCGAAACCGGCGCCTTGGAGGACAAGGGAAACCTGCTCATAGAGCGCCGCATCGAGGGAGGCTCGAAGTATACGTTCGACCGGGGCGGTGCCGACCCACCTGTGGGCCTCTCCGGCCAGTGCGGCTTCTCCCGACGGAGGAGGCAACAAGCTTTGACGATCCGCGGGAGGAGCCGCGAAGCTGCGGCTGATCGTCCGAGACGGCCGAGGAAGGTCCTGGGGCTAGCCCTGGAATTCCAATCGACTGCGAACTGGACCAGGCGCCAGTCTTCGCAGGGTGTGCGGCCCTCTTTTCGCTGCGCAGCCAGCAGTCCTCGGGGCCGGGCAGCATCTTCGGTCAGTTTCGGCGGTCGGCCGCTGGGCCGCGAGGGAGCGGACCAGCGAACGCCGCAGCGGACGGGGCCTTCCCTTCTCGAAGTCCCGACGTAGCGAGGCCTTTTGCCGCTTCCAGCGGCGAGCCGGGCGAAGACGCCCCCGCGGGACGCCGTGCTCGCGCGCCCCCAGCCCCCCGGGGTCGGCCGTGAGCTCGTCCACGCCGCCCGGCCGAGCCCAGCTCGCCCCTCCGCCGACCGGCGGGGGCCGAAGCTGCGTCGCGCCCCGGCCCTTCCCCCGCCCGACCGGGTCGCGGAGCTGCGCCAGCGCCGCGTGACGAAAGATGGGGAGCTAGAGGAACTGCGCGAGCCGTGCGTTTGGACTTCAAAGCTGAGCCCTTGCCCGCCGGATGTCGGTCACAATGCCCTCGCCTTCCGAGCACTACGGGTCCCTCAGAGCGCGAACGGCGGCGCGTGCCCCCGGCCCGGCACTTGCCTCGTTCGCCTCCCGTCCCCACCACGCATCAAATCGCCACGGCTTTACAAGCTGGCCAGCTGCGGCGCAGCGTCATCTCGAAACCCACCGCAAACGGCCGCGGCCGGCGAGAAGGTGGACGCCCGGCCCGGCCACGTCGGCGATGCGGCGCAGCAATCTCCCGTCCTGGTCCCGGGTTGCCGCAGCCCCGAACAGGGCCCCTGCGCGAAGCCGGGTTGGTCGCCCCGCGTGGAATCCGCCGAGCACGCCGAGGATTCGCCGCGGCGCCGGACCGCGGCCGGGGCCTGCTCCGCCGCCCGGATCTGGATTGTCCGGCTATGGAAGCCCGAGCCGGTGCCACTCCCGGCGTTCCATTGGCGAACGCTGCCGGCCCCAATCCGGCCCGGACTAGGGGCCCATCGGCCGCCGCCAGCTTCGCCGAATGCTCGTCGGCCCATCTGGGTCCCCCACAAAAGCCCGAAACCGCGCCCATCAGCCGCCGAGCAGCGGGCCGCGAGCGGGCCGGAGCGTCCATGTCGCGATCCGGCCCATACCAGCTCGGCGCCGGCCGGCCGAACAACGCCGCCCCCAAACGCGCCCCCCGCACCAAAGCACCCCGCCGACGCGGACGCGTCGAGGATACGCGGGCAGCGCGCCGCCCCCGCCAGCTCGCGACCAACCGCCTGTCCGAGCGGTCACGTTTCGAGGGTCCCCGCGCAGGGTCAGTCGTATGGTAGTCGATCGTGCGGCCTCCGCCCCGCTGGGGGTCGCCGTCGCGGCGGCGCGGGGCCCGTGGCCGCCCGGGCGATCCCTCCTCGAACCGCCCGGTCGAAGCCGGTTCGAGCCGCGGCGGCGCCTCCTCGCGCGTCGCCGCGTCGTCAACCCCGCCCCTCACGTCCAGCCTCGAGGCGGTTCGAAGCCGCCGACCTTGTCGCCGAGCACTGGGCGCAGTGCGCGCCTCGGGTAACGGGGCACATCGGCAAGCGGCCGCGCTCGGGGAGGAAGGGGGACACCCCGCCGCGCCGGTGCGGCCGCCAAAAGACCGTCCTTCCCAGCGGCCCAAAGTCCCCCTCGAAGTGCACGACTGCGCGCGTCCGCCCTCCTAGCGCGCCCCGAGCTTACGTTCTATCTTCCTCCGCCCGCCGTCCCCCGCTAACTGCGCCGCCCACGCGAGCCGGAGCCGAAGAACCCCGAATCGTTGTCGTATCTTTTTTGGGAGCGTTAGCGCGCCAGTAGCTGCCCGACAACCACGTCGAGCGCCGCCGCCGAGTGGTGCCGCGAAGGCAAGGAGGGCGCCGCCCGGGCGCGGCCGGCGGCGAGCCTTGTTCCACGGCGCCCGGGCCGCGTGACTCGCGGTCTCTGCCATGCGAGACGGCCCTCGCGGAACGCCGGGTCGCGCGCCGACCCCACCCTCCGGCGAAGCGCCCATCCCCCCTCGCCTTTCTTCGCGAACTGCCTCTTCCAGCCCCTCGACCGGGAACCCGGCGCTGCGCACCGCGAAGGAGTCGCGCCCACAGCCCTCCAGTCGCCCCGTGAGCATAGACCACCCATTGAATCCGCGGAGCCATTCACTAGAGTGCCACTCTAGGCAATGTTTCGGGCCGAACCTGTCAAGGCGCACGTTACCGAACCGCCAAAGCCCTCGCGCCCCGGCCGGCCCGCTGGCCCTCCAACCGACCTCGAGCCGCATCCTCCCCGCCAATCTGCGCGGACCCGTGGGGCGGAGGAGCGGTTCCCTGCTCGACGGCTAAATGATGCGCCACGGTGGTCGATCCGCGCCCGTCGCGAAGGCGGGGCGGGCGGTGGCCCGAAGGCGAGGCGGACCGTTTCTACCACCTTCGCGTTTCGCTGGGACCAGGGCGCGCCCTGCTCCGAACGCCGTGGATCGTGCGCCGCCCAACGCCGCCGAACACACAACCTGCGTGTAGAGGGGCTCGAGTAGAAGATCGCCGCCCCCCGGCGCTGCCCGGCCGGCGCCGGTAGATCCCTTGAGCCGCGGCTCCGCCCGGCGTCCCCACTGCCGATCCTGGGATGGCCCTCGGCGGGGCGGCTGAAATCGCGCCCCCCTTCGGCGAGAGCGCGAGCCTGATGGACGCCGAGCCCCTTGCCGGGGCCCGCCCGCTTCGCTGAAGCCGCGCCGCTACGGCAAAACCTTCTCTGCCCGGGCGTTCGGCGTGGATCCGCCGGCCCTCCTTGACGCGGCGCTGGCCGGTCCCTGCTGCGGGTCCCGGCGCAAGGACGCCGCCGACGCGCCCCCCCCCCTAACGAAACGGCGAAACAAAAAATCGCTAGCGAGTCGACCTACCTGCCCATGACCCTATGGCGCCGGTCTCTCATCCCCCGAGCGCTCACGGCGCCTGGTTGCGCGAACTCTCGAGGCGATTCCTGCTCGCTAACATACCCCGTCGCGAGCCCCGTCCGGTGTCGGTCCGCCGTCTTGTTCTTGGGGGCTTCAATGGACGTCAGTTGCCGTCGAAGCGCGGGGTGAAGCGGCCAGCTTCTAAGCCGCCCGGGGGGGGGCGAAGGAGAGCTTTGAGCTTGTAACTCTCAGTGGGCGCCGGAGAGCGTGGGCGTGGCCGCGGGTGGCCACGGTCGTTCTTTGCCGGCCCTTGGCCGTTGATCGTGACCTGCCCGCCGCCCAAAACTCTGCAGCCCTGCGTTGGCCCGACCCCCTAGCCCGGGATCGAGAAGCGCCGCCGGTGGTCGGTGAAGCGGTAATGGGGCGGGGGGCGAACTTTTCGCGCGTCCGGCCCGACTTGAGCCGTGAACGCGCCTTTCAAAAAACAAAAACAGGGCGCCGAAGAGCGGCCCGACCGTGTAATCGCCATGCCCACGGCCTCCGTGCCTCTGGTCGGCGGTGTCGAAGGCCGCGCCCCGCCGAAATCACCGAGGTGTTCGCGGCCGAACGTCGCCGCCCTCTGGGCGTTAGCGCAAACGTTGTAACGGCGCGAGCGCGTCCCGTCGGCAGACGAAGGGCGGGTCGTCGTTCGTAGAACTGGACGCGCTCCCGAACGGCCGTGGTCGTCGCTCGCGTCCCAACGGGCAAGCGTGGTCGTGGCCGTCGGCCCGGAATCGTCTCCGCCCGGGCTCCCGGGGCTGCGGCCCAAGCTGACGGGCCCTCGTCCCGTTCGTCCCGCGCCGCCGACCCACCGGCGGGCCGTCCCCGTGAGCGTTTCTCCAGGCAGTTTCGGCGGGGGCGACCCCCCCCTGGGTCAACTGGCGGCCCTTGGGACGTGTGTCGCTCCGCCAGAAGAGATCCCCAAGCACGAGAAAACCCCCGTTCTGGCGAAGCCGTCCGCTCCGCGTCGATCCTGTCGTCCTACGTGGCCCTCCCTCGATCGTGTCTGGCCCCGCCGCCCCCCCTCGCCGGTGTGACGATCCCCTTGCCCTGCGTTCGACGATCCGGAAACGTTTGGCCCCCGCGGCGGCCGACCGGTCAGCGTCTCCGGTGCCGGTCGGGCCTGGGTCGGCCTCGACGGGAGTCCTCGACGTCGCTGTGGACGTTGTCGCCCTCGTTCGTCGTTGCCGTCGTCGGCGACGGCTCCCGTCGAGCGTGACGCGAAAGCCGGCCTGTGCCCCGGCGGAGTAGACGACCGCCGGAGGTCTATGGTGCGGGCCGTGGCGCGCCCGTTTGATCCGCTCGCCGTCCCCGCGTCCGCCGCCCCGGCCGGAAGATCGTCGTCCGTCGCCGTCCCGGCCGCCAGCTCAGGCGGTTCGGCGCCCGCGGCCGGGTGCCGTGACGCGGCTTCAAAATTGCCCGCGGCGCCGTTGAGCGTGGGCCCCCCCCGGGCCTTCTGCGTTCGGTGAGTCCCCGAAGCGTCGATTCCGTGTCATTTGCCGTCGCCGGCGTCGGACGACCGACCCGCCGTCACGCCGGTTGCAGAGAACGAGCGGCCCGGGGTCTGGTCCCCCCTCCGGTGGCAGACCGGTTCGGTGATGTCGATCGTCGTCGGCGCCGGAGCGCGTGGATTCGTCACGGCCCAGCATCGACTGCGTCGCCGCGGACCACCGAAAAAACACGCGACGTTGGGTCCCTGCCCCGGCCCCCTTGCGGCTGCCTTTACGTGAGGTTCCGCCGCTCCCTGGGTCAGCCGTGGCGGCAAATGCGCGCCCCACCCTTTCCTTCGTGGCTATCCGGCGAGGATCAGGGGCGGTGTACTACTGCAGATCCGGCGCCCCATCATGCGCTGGACCCCCTATCCGGGCAAACAAAATGTCGGTCGTGTGACCCCCCCGAGAACTCACGTTTGCGCATCGCCGCGGGCGCGAACACTGAACCGCTCCTCCGCGCCTTTCCGCGAAGCTGCTTTAATTCCATCCTTTTCATATCGCGACGGAGTTCCTCCCCGGACGGATGCACGCCGCGCCTGGGCCGGTCAGCTTTCGCGGTGGGACCCGGGCGAGGGCGCTGATCATCGCCACGGGACTCGGCAAAACCGCCACGGCGGTAACCTGCCGGGCCCGCGAAGTCGCCCCGGCCCCTTCGCCGAATCGGCCCACCGATGACCGTTCCCCCGTGCCCTGAATTTCGACGCGTCCGGCTGGCCCAGGTCGTGCCCCGTTGGACCGATCCCCGCCCCCCTAGAAATCGCGGATACCTATGCCGCGCCCAAGTCCGAACTGGGACTGGTGGAACCCGCGCAGCAAATCCGAACGTCCCCGACCCGCCTACTTCGTCCTCGAAGAGCCGAGGGCGGATCCGGCCGTGGGCGGAATAGGGGGGGGGGCCCGAAACAGGTCCCCGGGGGGACACCGACAATATGCGCGACGGCCGCCCTGGCCTGCCGGACGCCGGTAAGCCCGGCTCCACTTCGTTCGTCCCCCCACCAGCGCGCCCGTTTCCTCACGTCGACGGAGAAGAAAAGCCGGCCGACCGCCCGGCGGAGAGGAATCTCGCCCGGGCCCCGGCGCCCGAACGGTCGGTGTCGAGCGCGGCCGGCGGCGCGTTTGGCCCTCCACAGCCAGGCGCGGGGTCCGCCCCAAGCCCGTGCCGTTTGGCCGCGCGGTAATGTCCGCCTAACGATGCGCCGTCCTCGGCGAACCACCAGCGCCGTCCAGGCCCGGAAGGGACCCCCCCCCTGGAAACTCCTCGACTTCGTGCCGGCCCCTCTGTTCCGGGAGAT